>Ga0187779_10001585_pt1 | contig 14162 bp, 12 predicted proteins | sample 1015_Q2_SP10_10__FD_132435 | JGI IMG/M metagenome (GOLD analysis project Ga0187779, IMG submission 132435) | Tropical peat soil microbial communities from peatlands in Department of Meta, Colombia - 1015_Q2_SP10_10_MG | ecosystem: Environmental > Terrestrial > Soil > Wetlands > Peat | place... | reverse complement strand
CCCCGAGCTCGCGTGCGAGCTCGGCAAAGGAGTCCGCCTTCTCGATGTCTCCCGTGTGATAATAGAGCATTCGGGCAAATTCGCGGAAGGTGGATTCATCGTACTCGGCCTGAGCAAAGGTGGCGATCGCCTCCTTCATCTTGTCCCGGAACGCTTCATCCGACATCGGCGATCGCGCAAAGCCGATGATACGCACGGGAATGGGAAGCCGGCCTTTTTTGAAGTTGTTGTAGAGGGCGGGGATCAATTTGCGCGCAGAAAGATCCCCCGATGCTCCGAAGATGACGATCGCCGTCTCCATGGGTGCGCTCTCGCTGCTGATCGTTGAGGGTGGACGCGAGGGGAGGGTCCGACCCACATCTCGCGCGGTCAGTTAAGGAAGGCAACTGGGCCGGGAAAGTCAACGCCCCGCGCTACCCGTACGATTTGATGCGGGACCAGATCGAGTCCATCGGGATCTTAGGCTGCCGGGCGATATAGACGGGCATGTTGATTCTCCAGCTCATCGCGTATTTCCCTCGAATGAGGCCGACGGAGTCAACCCTGGCGTACACCGAGCGAAGATCCCCCGGCTTCCATCCCATGGCGATCAATACGTCGGCGTTTGCCTTGCCCTTGCACCAGAGATAGTACGAGTTGTGATTGCAGATCACCCGGGGGAGTCCGAGCCCCGGGCCGTAGAACTCCAGGCATCCTGCGTGGCCGTAGCTGGGCGCGAAAATCGCTGCGCGCGCCCTCTCTTCGGGAGAAAGCCCGTCAGAGGCTTCCTTTACCGCCGCGACGACATTGTCCCATTCGAACCGGTCTGCAAACCACTGCGGCAGAGGTGAAGTCTTTCCCTTTTCAAGGCGAGGCACGACGCCCAGCGCCTGGCTGTAGGAGGCGAGCGACCCGGGAGAGAGAACGGGTAGAGCGATCGGCGCCAGCGCAACGGTGCCTGCACACAAGAGCGCAAGCAGTGCACCACGCAGGACCATAGCCTTTTTCGTGACCCACAGGCGCTCGAACGCCACGCCTCCGGCAGCAAAGAGAGTGGGATAAATTCCGCTAATGCGGTCGGGACGGCTCGACTGCGAAAGGAGTTGTGCAAGAAGAAGCGCGGCGCACATCAGGCCGGCGGAGCGGAACGGCCGGCCCGCTTGGCCGACAAGGAGAAAGCCGAGACCGAACCCCCAGACAGGGAGGGTTGCCGGATTTTGCAGGACAATGAGGTTCAGGAGCCCTTTGAGGGGAGGCGTGGGGATATTTTTATAGATGGTCGCATTCGCGTAGAATTCCAAAGACGGCCATCCGTTACGGATTTGCCAGATGATGTTCGGCAGAAGGATCAGGAGGGCCGCCCCCGCGCCGAACCAGAATTCCTTGCGAGTAAATTCCCTGCGCGCTGGACTCAGGAGCAGCCCGAGTCCGACGGCGAAGGCCAGAAGGATGATCGTGTGCTTATTCTCCAGTCCGATCCCCATCAGGACACCGAAGGCCACCCATAGTTCGCTCCTGCCTCTCTTGAGGATCATGAGAAGCACGAACGTGCACGCCACCCAGAAGAAGATCTCAAAACAGTTCACGGAAAAGAAGCCGCACATGACGAGCACCGCCGGAGCGCCGAGTGTCGAGAGGGCGGCCACACACTGCGCGAAGGTCCTCCCCCCGAGCTCCCGAGCCATGAGTCCCGTCAACAGGACCGTTGCAGCGCCCGCAAGCGCCGGCAGGAATCGAATTGAGGCAAGGGACGTCCCCCCGATCAGCATCGACGCTTTCAGCAGGAGTGGGGCGAGCGGTGGATGGTCTACATAGCCGAAGGAGAGCCTGTTTGCGCAGGCGATGTAATACCACTCGTCGATGAAATACCCGTACCCGCCCATGTAGTTCAAGAGAACCTGAACGCCGAAGGCTGCCGTTGCGAGAGCGAGCAGTGCTTTGAGTGCGAGGGGCGGTTCTGTCCCCTCTGAGGGCATGTTCATAAGCGCAGGGATCGAAAGTGTGAATGGGAACAGGGAGGTCTCATCGTTCTACGAGTGTGCTCCGAGCGATGTTGCATGCGATCTCCGTTCTTGCGCAGGTGACCTTGCGAGATCCCCAGCACGGGGACGCCGAGGCGGAAGAGCGATGCTTGCCTGCTTCTCTTATTCGCATCTGGAGTTCCCCGTGCAGATCATACGTGCACGGGAACGAGCGATGCAAAGCTTCGATCTCCGCTCCGTCGTCAACGGGGCGCGTGCGTTTCATCGTTCTGTTTTCTTTACCGGTGGGAGACCTCTTCCCGGCCTTTGCCCGGTACATTTCGCGATGAGCATTCAGTGGCTCGGAGCGAGCATGCACGAGCATTCTTGCCATTTGAGGCGCAAATGGGTATTTTTGGTATCATCACGGCGATCCCCTCCACCAGGGGGCGCTCCGTCATAACCCCACTACCACCAGGAGAATCACCAATGAAAAGGTTCATTGCACTCTTCGCCCTGGCCGCGCTCTTCCTCGCAGCCCAGGTCGATTTGACGCTTCAGGCACAGGAGAAGACCGATAAGACCGAATCGACGACAAAGAAAACCTCGAAGGACAAGAAAGCTTCGAAAGAGAAGAAAGACAAGACGGAATCCAAGAAGGCCAAGAAGGAAGCCAAAGCAGCGAAAGCGACCACCGAAGGGACGAAGAGTTCCTCCACCGCGACATCGAAGACCACCGAGGGAAAGACGAGTCTGAAGGACAAAATAAAGTCGGCCTTCCACAAATCGACATCCACAACGGGTTCAAAGGGAGAGGCGACCGAGTCCGCGGCGAGCACGGGCACGAGCGAGGCGAAGGGCGAAGCGGCAACCAAAGCTACAAAGGCCGCTGCGGGGGTGTCCTCGGCCGAGAAGGCAGAGACCGCAAAGGTGATCGGCAAGACCAAGGATGGGCGAAATATCTACGAAGGCCCCCGCGGAGGTCACTACTATTATACGCCAAGCGGGAACAAGGAGTATGTGAAGAAAGATCAGTAGCTTTTCGTTCGGAGATCTTCGGCCGCCGGGTAAGAGAGGTTCGTCCCCAAGCGGTCCGTTTTTTTGGGGGGCCTCCCCTTACGACGCTCTGATCACTCGGAGCGTCTTCTGCGGCTCGCTGAGAAACTCCGCACCCCGCTCGCCGAGGACCACCATCTCTTCGACCGTCGCCACGCCGTGCATGGGGACGGTCAATCTGGGTTCGAGGGTGAATACCATCCCGGGCTCGAGCCTGATGAAGGGCTTGCCCGCGTACTTTTCCCATGCCGGTCCGAGCAGCGCACTCCCGTCGTGAGCAAATCGCCCCACCTGATGGCCCAGCCCGTGGGGGAACTCCTCATACCCCGCGCCCGTGATGACCGAACGGGCGATCGCGTCAATTTCTTGTCCACGGACTCCGGGGCGCATCGCCAATCGTGACTCCTCGATCGCGCGGACGATGGTATCGAATCCGCGCTGGACCTCCGGCGGAGGCGCATTCTCGCCCGCGCGCAACACGTAGAATGTTCGCTGGAGATCGGAACAGTACCCGTCGGCTTTCAGCCCGAAGTCCATATTGACGATGTGGCCGCCTTCCACTCTGCGGCCGGTCGGCCCGTAGTGCGCCTGAGCGGTGTCGGGGCCGGTGAATACCGCAGGACAGACCTTGGGGTCCCACGCATAGGCGAGCCCCGCGCTCGTCGCCCGGCTTCGCATGTAGGCGGCGATTTCTTCTTCCGACCTGCCGGGAGCAATGAACGATTCCACCTGGCGAAAAATCTCCTCGGTCGCCTCGATTGCTCGGCGGATGCGCCTCAGCTCCTCGGCGGTCTTCCTGGCCCGCAGAGCCCCGATGATGTTGTCCGCCTGAATCATCCGGTCCTGCATGCCGATACCGGCGAGGATGTCGCGAAGCACCAGGAACATCCCGTGCGTGAGCCCGTCGCAGATTTCGCTTTCGGCGGAATAATTCACAGCGATCTGCCGGGGATTGATCGCGCGCAGAGTCTCCTGGAGGTGTGAGCGGATTCCCTCCACATAACCGATAACACGTCCGTAGACGCCGAGGTCCTCGACTCCCTTTTTGTCGTACTGACCAACGATGGCGCAGGTCTGGCCGCTCGGCATGACAAGGATGGCGCTGTGCCAGGTGAGGTCCCCCTCAACCAGGAAGGCGAGCGTGGGATCCCCGTTCACGGCGCTCTCGCGCGTGAATGTGCGCCAGCAATCCACCTGCAATTCCCTCAGGATCCCGGCAGCCTGGTCAATTTTCTCCTTGATCAGCGCTGCCATCACATGTCCTTGTGTTCGGTCCGGGCGATGATTTCGTCCTGGAGCGATCGCCCGAGATCACAGAAGTAGTCGCTGTACCCGGCGACGCGAACGATCAGGTCCCGGTGTTCCTCCGGGCGCGCCTGCGCCTGCCGGAGCGTCGAGGCATCAACGACATTGAACTGGATGTGGTGTCCTCCCATGAGGAAATACGTCCGGATGAGCGCGCCCAGGCACTGGATCCCCTTCTCGCCGTCGAGCAGGCGCGGCGTGAACTTTTGATTCAGCAGCGTGCCCCCCGTCCTGACATGGTCCATCTTGCCGGCAGAGCGCAGCACGGCGGTCGGCCCGTACCGGTCCGCTCCCTGGACGGGAGAGATGCCTTCGGAGAGCGGGGTGCCCGCGCGACGACCGTCCGGCAGCGCGCCGGTCACGGATCCGAAGTAGATATGACAGGTCGTCGGAAGAAGATTGATCCGGTATGTTCCGCCCCTGCCGTTGGGACGTCCGTCGATCGCATGGTAATAGATCTCGAACGCCGCGCGCATGATATCATCGGCGCGGTCGTCATCGTTGCCGTAGCGCGGGGTCTTGTTCGAAAAAAGGAGCCGCGTTTTTTCATATCCCTGGAAATCAGCATCGAGCACCTGAACGAGGTCCCCCAGGCTGATGGTCTTCTCCTGGAACACGTGGAAGCAAACGGAGGAGAGGCTGTCGGTCAGGCTTCCCAGGCCGACGCCCTGGACGTAGCTCGTGTTGTAGCGCGCGCCGCCCGCGTTGTAGTCCGTCCCGCGCGCGATGCAATCGTCGATCAACAGGGAGAGGAACGGCACAGGCATATGTTCCGCATACAGGCGTTCAATCACGTCATTGCCCCGGATCTTCACGTCGACGAAGTATTCCACCATGCTGCGAAAGGCAGCCATGAGATCTTCGAACGACCGAAAATGCGCAGGGTCTCCGGTTCGCGGCCCGAGCTGCTTCCCGGTGCGCATGTCGCGGCCGTTATGGAGCACCAGTTCAAGGACCTTCGGCAGATTGAAGTACCCGGTGAGTATGTATGCTTCCTTGCCGAAGGCGCCGGTCTCGACGCAGCCGCTCGTTCCTCCCTCGCGCGCATCCTCGATCGCTTTTCCTGCACGGACCATCTCTTCGACCACCACATCGGCATTGAACACGGAGGGTTGCCCCCAGCCCTTTCGAATGATCCGGGCAGCAGCGTGAAGAAATTCCTCAGGGTTCTGCCGGCTGAGCTGGATGTTGGAACTGGGCTGTACCAGGCGCATCTCGTCAATGACCTCGAGGATGAGGTAGCTCACCTCGTTCACGCCGTCCTTCCCGTCACGGGTCAGCCCGCCGGTATTGATGTTTGCAAAATCGGTATACGTGGAGCTTTCCTCGGCAGTCACACCGACCTTGGGAGGTGCAGGCTGGTTATTGAATTTCACCCAGAAGCACTCCAAGAGCTCCTTGGCCGTCTCCCGGGTCAACGTCCCGTCGCCGAGGCCCCTCCGGTAGAAGGGGAGGAGGTGTTGATCAAGCCGTCCCGGATTGAACGCGTCCCACGGGTTGAGCTCACTAATAACGCCGAGATGGACGAACCAGTACGCCTGGAGCGCCTCGCGGAATGACTCCGGAGCGCTTGCGGGGACGCGTCGGCAGATGCGGGCGATCTCTTCGAGCTCCCGGCGCGCAGGCTGATCGTCAGTGGAGGCGGCAAGGGATTCCGCTTTCTCGGCATACCGGCGGGCGAGGGTGATGACCGCTTCAGCCGCAAGTGCCATGGCTTCCAGTTCCGCCTTCTTCGAACGCGCCGGTGCTTCAGCAGAGCCCTCGAGGGCCTTTGCCCCCCGTTCGGCTTCCATCTTCAGAGCGCGCAGCCCCTTGCGGAAGAGCTTTCCGTCGAGGACGGTGTGCCCGGGGGCACGCTGCTCCATGAATTCCGTGAAAATCCCCGCGCCATAGGCGTCGCGCCAGGCCTCGTCGACGGAAGAGAAGATCCTCTCCCGCATGGTTTTTCCACGCCAATACGGGATGATGTTCTCTCGGTACACCTCCCGGGTTTCCTCCGACACCGCGAAGCGGATTTTCTCGCGCGTGTCCAACACACGCAGATCGTCGAGGCTGTGACAACAGAGCTCCGGGTAGGTTGGCGTCGCTTTCGGGCTCGGTCCGCGCTCGCCGACGATCAGCTCACCTTCGTTAATGCAGATCGTCTGGCGTTCCATCAGATATGCAAAGGCCTCCGCCCGGCCGAGCGGCGCAGGACGCTCCGGAGCATTCTGGGCATACTGTGTCATCAGGAGTGCCCGCTCGTGCGATAACGACGGGGGGGTGTTGAGGCTTTGCTCGCGTAATTTTCGAACGCGGTCGGTCATGATTTATCCTCCAATGCTGATCGCGGGGTGGTACCTGCTCAAGCGCTCCGCGATCGAGGTCATATGGTCCGGAGATGGCTCCTGCACGGTCGGCAGGCTGTACTGCAAACCCAGCCGTTCGTATTTCTCGGTCCCAAGAGAATGATAGGGAAGCAAATTGACCTGCACGACGTTCCCCAGGGAGACGATGAACCGGCCGGCGGCGTCAAAGTGGGAATCCGCATCGTTCACGCCGGGGACCACGGGCATGCGAATGATGACCTTCTTCCCCCACGAGGCGAGGCGCTCCAGGTTGCCGAGCACCAGTGCGACGGGGACGCCCGTGATCCTGCGATGGACCTCATCGTCCATCGATTTGAGGTCGTAGAGGAAAAGGTCGGTGTGTTCTGCCACCGCCAGCAGGACTGCGGGGGAGGCGAAGCCCGCGGTGTCGACGACCCGGTGGAGCTTGTGTGCCCCGCAGTGTTGAAGGAGCCCGACCAGGAAACGGGATTGCATGAGCGGTTCCCCGCCCGAGAACGTCACGCCGCCGCCCGACTGCTCATAAAACGCCACGTCCTTGAGGACAACCTCCATCACGTCCGCGACCGTCATCGTTTTGCCGATAAGCTCACGCGCGCCCGCAGCGCACGCATCCACACACGTGCCGCAGGCGATGCACGCCTCGCTCCGGGTGATGTATTCGCCGTTGTGTTCCAGGATCGCGCGCTCGGGACAGGCACTGGCGCAATCGCCGCACCGCAGACACCGCTCGGGGCGCAGGACGAGTTCGGGGCTCATCGAGAGCGCTTCCGGGTTGTGGCACCAGGAACACTTCAGGGGGCACCCCTTCAAAAACACGGTGCTCCGGATTCCGGGCCCGTCGTGGACGGAAAAGCGCATGATGTTGAATACGGCGCCCGAAAGCTCTTCTGCTGAGTGAGTCATCGCGCTCTCACACTGTGCCAACGCATCATCAGGAATACCTGTCCGGTCGAAGGAGATGCAAGTCGATTGAAGGGATCTGCCCGTGGACGATTTCCGTCACAAGTTTTCCGGTAATCGGGGCGAGGGAGATCCCGATCATCGCATGCCCCGTTGCAGCGATGAGGTTTTCCCAGCGCTGGAAGCGCCCGATAAAGGGCAGGCCGTCGGGCGTACACGGCCGGAGGCCTCCCCACACCTCGGCATATTCCGCCGCTGCGGGTTCGAGTGCGGCGATATAACGGGGAACCGCGCGCAGGATCGCGTTCACTCTTCTCAGGTTGATGGACGTATCCAGGCCAGCGAGCTCCATCGTTCCCGCAAAGCGAAGCCGGTCTCCCATGGGGGTGACGGCCACCCGGTCTTCTTCCAGGAGGCAGGGGATGTGCACGCGGACCGCACCCTGATAGACGGTGGCGCTGTATCCTTTGCCAGCTTCGAGCGGAAGTGCGATGCGCAGCGATTTGAGCACGCCTGGGGACCATGCCCCGCTCGCCAGGACGTATTCATCGGCGCTGAATGTCCCGCTCGTGGTCCGCACGGAGCTGATCGCGGCGGGCCGTGTGTTGAAGCCGGTCACCCGCGTCGAGGTGAAGAATTGCACATTCTGACGTGCAAGGAGCTCCCGGAGCTGTTCCAGGAACAGCGCGGGCGTCAGGTGCGCATCCCCCGGGTAGTAGACTCCTCCGGAAGCGTTGAAGCGGACGCCGGGTTCAAGCTCATGCAGCCCATCGCGGTCGAGCACGCGCGCCTCGATGCCGATCCTCTTCGCCTGCTCGGCGGTCTTTACCGTACTCGCCCTCCCGTGAGCCGTGCGCCAAAGCATGAGCAGGCCGCGCTTCTGGAACCCGAATTCCATCTGAGGAAGGCCCGCCAGGTCCTCGAAAAGCGAAAGACTCAACTGACTCATGTCTCTCAGGAGCGGCATCGCGCGCTCGACTCTCCGCTCGGTCGAGGCAACGAGGAAATGCCACAGCCAGCTCGCCAGCTCCCCATCGAGGCGGGGCTTGACATAGAACGGACTCTCGGGGTTGAGCATCCAGCGCAGACCGAGCGAGAGCACGCCGGGCGAGGCCAGCGGAATAAAATGGCTCGGGACGACGAGGCCCGCGTTGTGAAGAGACGAACCGGACCCGATCGAGTCCATTTCCAGAACGGTGACCTCGCATCCTGCCTCGCACAAATAATGAGCCGCACAGAGCCCGACCGCTCCTCCGCCGATCACGATGATCTTCTTTGCCGCCATGGCACACCGGTCTATAAAACCTGAAACCCCCGTGCGAACGGGTCGTCGTCATCAACGAAAATCGTGTTGAGTCCGGTGATGCGAACCCATCCTTCGATGCTTGGAATGATCGCCTCCTTCGCACCGACCTTCGTTGTCCCTTCCACGCGACCCCGGAAGAGACTGCCGACAATGCTCTCATGAACGAATTCGTCGCCCGTTTTCAGCTTCCCTTTCGCCGCCCACTGCGCCATGCGCGCTGAGGTCCCCGTTCCGCAGGGGGAACGGTCGATCGCGTGTTCGCCGTAAAAAACGGCGTTGCGCCCGTGGGCTTCTTTCGCACGGGGCTTTCCCGTCCACTGGATATGGCTGAGGCCGCGGATCGTCGGGTCCTGCGGGTGCACGAACGTGTGCGTCTCATTGACCAGGCGTCGTATGAGCGGGCTCAGTCGCAAAATCTCCCTCACCCCCAGCTGATCGATGTCCCGATAGTGCTCCTGGGGGTCGATGATGCCGTAGAAATTCCCTCCGTAGGCGACATCCAGGGAGAGCGTGCCGATGCCCGGCACTTCAACCTGCACGCCCATCCGCTCGGCGAAGGAGGGAACGTTGACAATCCGCACGGAGCGGACTCTGCCGTCCTCAAGCCGGTAGTGGGCTTCGACGGTGCCCGCGGGGACTTCAAGGCGGAGCGTCCCGGGGACGCGCGGGCGAACAAGTCCATGTTCGATCAGCACGGCCGCCGTGCCGATCGTCCCGTGCCCGCACATCGGGAGGCAACCGCTCGTCTCGATGAAAAGGAGCGCTGCATCGTTCTCGGGCGAGATCGGCGGATAGAGGATGCTGCCGGACATCATGTCGTGGCCGCGCGGCTCGAACATCAGCGCCGTCCGGATCCAGTCGTACTGCGCGAGGAACTGTTGTCGCCGTTCGCTCATGGTCGCCCCTTCGAGCGTCGGGCCGCCCCCGACGACGACGCGGACGGGGTTTCCGCACGTGTGGGCGTCGACGCAAAAGAAAGTGTGGCGTGCCATCGTTCCCTTGGGTTCCTTCCTCCCTACGCCAGGTCCAGCGCGCTGCGGGCAAATTGCTCCAGGTAGTCCATCAGGCCGTCCGAGGCCTCCGCAGCGGCTTCCTCGTCGCCGTCGGCAAGCGCCTGCATGAGCGCGGCGTGTAAACGGGCGGCGCGCTTCAGGTCGCCGTTATGCCGGAAGTAATACCAGAATCGCCTGCAATGCGCATGCAGGGGGACGCTCGCCTGCAGCGCGAACGTGTTCCGCGAGGCGGACTCGATAAGCCGATCGAACTCCCTGTCGGCACGCATGAAGGAAGCCATGTCACCGGTCGTTGCGGCCTCGGACATCGCGCCGGAGATCGCGCGCATGTTCCGCCGCTGTTCCGGCGTCGCCCGGCGCGCGGCCTTTGTCACGACCAGTCGGTCAAGAACCCGGCGCGTTTCCAGGAGCGCCAGGTAGTCCGCGACGTCGATCCCGCTGATCATCATCCCCCGGTGAGGGAGCATGGTCACCAGATTCTGGACCAGGAGCCGCTGGAGCGCCTCACGCAGAGGGGTGCGTCCGATCTTCGTCCGACGGCTCAACTCCGCCTCCGAAACGACGCTTCCGGGCGGGAGCTCAAGCGTGACGATCATTTCCTCGAGCCGGTTATACGCCTGTTCGGCAAGGCTCATCCTCGCAGGCGCGGCCGACACGCCTCGTGAGGTGCGGATCCTTTTTGCAGCGATGACTGCCATTGGGTGCTCCTGAAAGAGTCGCCCCGACGCCTTCCGCTCAGGGCGCGGTATAGCATGTCTTGGGAATTGTGTAGAAATCGATGGCATACGCCCCCTGCTCACGGGTGCCGTAGCTCGATCCTTTCTTACCGCCGAAGGGGACATGGTAATCCACGCCGGCCGTGGGGAGATTGACCATGACCATCCCGGCCTGGGCATGAATGCGAAAATGGCTGGCGTGCTTCAGCGAGCTCGTGCATATTCCTGCGCAGAGCCCGTAGGGAGTATCATTTGCCAGCGCGAGCGCTTCATCGTAGTTCCGGGCGCGTATCACACCGGCCACAGGGCCGAAGACTTCCTCACAGTTAAGACGCATCGTGTTGGTCGTCTCGGTGAAGAGAGCCGGTGTAAGATAGAATCCTTCCTTGGCTCGTCGTACCCGCTCTCCGCCATATGCGAGGACCCCTCCCTCATGTTGGGCCAGCTCGATGTAGCTCAAGTCCTTTTCCAGCTGGGTTTGATCGACGACCGGCCCGATATCAGTCCCCGGAGCAAGCGCATCATCGACTTTCAGCGACTGGAGGCGCTGGCCGAGAGCCTCCACGAATCGATCGTGGATCCCCTCCGTGACGATGATACGGCTGGAAGCGGTGCATCGCTGGCCGGTGGAGAAGAAGGCCCCGTTCGCGGCCGCATTGACGGCAACCTCAAGCAGGGCATCGTCAAGCACCACCAAAGGATTCTTCCCCCCCATCTCGAGTTGTACTCTGGCAAGACGCGACGCGCACAGGGGTGCGATCCGGCGGCCGACGGCGGCGGAGCCCGTGAAGCTGACGGCGGCGACATCGGGATTGCCTACGAGCGCATCGCCCACAATGCTCCCCTTGCCCGCGAGCAGGTTGAAGGCACCCGGAGGAATTCCGCTCCGCGAGATGATTTCCGCGAGCGCCCACGCACATGCAGGGACCAGTTCCGCGGGCTTCAAGACGACCGTGTTGCCAAAGGCGAGTGCGGGCGCCGTCTTCCATGCAGGAATGGCAAACGGGAAATTCCAAGGAGTGATCAGGGCGACGACGCCGAGCGGCTCGCGGAGGACATCGACTTCGATCCCCGCCCTCACGGAAGAGATGTGCTCACCGCCCGAGCGGAGCGCCTCGCCCGCAAAGTACTTGAAGATCCCTCCCGCGCGCGCCACCTCGGCAACAGCCTCCGGGAGGGTCTTTCCTTCTTCACGGGCAAGGAGCCTGCCCAGCTCGTCCTTTCGCGCAAGAATCTCTCCTCCGATGAAGTCCAACGCGTCAAACCGCTGCTGCGGCGTACTCGCCGCCCAAACCGGAGCGGCGTGGCGGGCGGCATCCACCGCAGAATGAGAGTCCGCCACATCGGCCTGTGCGTACAGCCCGACAACGTCGTGGATATCGGACGGGTTGATATCTTCCGTGGTCCGCGCGCCGTCACTCCATGCGCCGCCGATAAAGAGCTTATGGGGCGCAGCATTATGTTCGTGCATGGACGGGCTCCGACAGGTTCGGTCTGCTCTCAAGCGCACGGGCGATCGTCCTCTCGACTGCGATGCGCTCCCCGCCGGCCAGGGGCAGGCGCGGAGGCCGGACGCGTTCATTTCCGCCATCGGCCATCGCCTCGGCAAGCTTGATATTCTGGACGAACTTCGTGGAAACATCAAGATGCAGGAGCGGCATGAACCAGCGGTAGAGAGCGCGCGCTTCGTCGATGCGTTGGGCCAGGATGAGCTCGTAGAGCGCTACGGTCTCACGCGGGAACGCGCACACAAGTCCGGCGACCCAGCCGCAGGCGCCCAGCAGCAGGCTCTCCATGGCGATATCGTCCACACCGGTAAAGACGCGGTAGCGGTCTCCGACCAGATTGTAGATGTCGGTGATCCGGCAGAGGTCGCCGGACGACTCCTTGATTGCCACGAACTTCTCCTCGTCGGCCAACCGGGAGAAGAGCTGCGGGGAAATATCTACGTGATACGACACCGGGTTATTATACAGCATAAGGGGCGCGTCAGAGGCTCCCGCCACCGCGCGCAGGTAGCGTTCCGTTTCCCGCTCATCGGAGGCATATTGCATCGGGGGCAGTACCATGAGCCCTGAAGCGCCGCTTCGCACGGCGTCCCGAGCGAATCGGCACGCAGCCTCCGTCGTGGTTTCGGCAACGCACGCAAGGAGCGGCGCCTTTCGCGCACATGCGGAAGCAGCCATGCGGACAATCTCCTGCTTCTCGGCGGGGCTCAGCGTCCCGTTCTCTCCCAGGGAGCCAAGCACGATGATCCCGTGGACACCGCCTGTGAGTTGACGCTCAATATGCGATTCCATCGCTCGGAGGTCGACGGATCCCTCTTCGGAGAATTTTGACGTGAGGGCGGTGAATACGCCTTGCCATCGTGCGGCCACGGACACCTCAATGCGGCTATGGGAGGGGATTAGAATATATTCCAAATATATTACCGGTATATCTAAGTGTCAACTGCCCGCTCCCGGAGGAAGAGCGGTTTTTGCTAGGAATTCATCCGGATTTTGGCGATTTTATGCATGTTTCTTTAGACGCGGAGCCTATGCGACGAATCGTCCCTGTTTTTTTGCTGATGGTGATCCCCTTATGGGCAGAAGCCGGCGAGGACCCCTGGAGCCTGACGCTGGTGGGTGCGCCCGTTTTTCCCATGCGCACTCTCAAATCGCTCGTGGGTACGGGCTATGAAGGCCTGGGAACGCTGGAGTTCAACATCAATGATAATATCGCCATCGGCCTACGGGGGGGCTATCTGCGGTGGCTCTACAGCAACAGCGCCATTGATGCCGCCTCAGTTGCTCATGGAGGTGAGTCAGGGTTTCAGGTCGAGGGAGCCATTCAGGCGATCCCGGTCATGGGAAGCGCAAGGCTCACATTCGACGGTTCAGTGATTCGCCCCTACATCGCGCTTGTGGGCGGGACGTATATGCTTCACTGGGAGATCTCAGGACGGCTCGCTTCGAATGGGAATTCCGTCGGCCTCGCGCCAGCGCGCAGGACGTGGAGCGAGCCGGCAACGACGCTGAATGTGGGGATTCGCATCGTGCTCGGGTCACAACTCTCGATCGATCTGGGGGGCGCCTACACCGCCTTCTCGAACGTCGGAGACAGGATCGAATCGGCGGATTTCTTCGGAAGAACCATCGCCGGAGAAAACACCGCGACGTCCCTCGCCGCTCAGGCCGGGGTTCGCATTGTCCTCTGATGCGGGGCGCTACTCGACGATCTTCTTCCGGTTGAAGACCAGAAAGAGTATGCCGCTCGCAAGAACGATCCCCCCCCACCAGACGCCGGGGTGGAGTTCCCCCAGGACCGTTTTCTGTGCAGGGGGACTGACGAGATCATAAAGGCCCGAGGCCATGACGATCGCGCCGGTGATGGTCAGGAACAGACCGACGAAGTACCAGATCGGTTTCATTCTCTCCCCCTACCAGAAGTAGATGTTCAGGACGACGAAAATAATCAGCGAGATGGCCGCGTAGAATTCAGGCCGCCTCGGCAGCGACACCCCTTCCCCTGCGACCGAAGGCGTCAACCCCTTCACAAGTCCCACCAGCTCCTCGCGCGGCTTCTTTTTCGTAAAAAGACTGATCAGCACGGTG
>Ga0187779_10001582_pt1 | contig 14184 bp, 15 predicted proteins | sample 1015_Q2_SP10_10__FD_132435 | JGI IMG/M metagenome (GOLD analysis project Ga0187779, IMG submission 132435) | Tropical peat soil microbial communities from peatlands in Department of Meta, Colombia - 1015_Q2_SP10_10_MG | ecosystem: Environmental > Terrestrial > Soil > Wetlands > Peat | place... | reverse complement strand
GCGGCTCCCCAATGTCTTGCATTCAACTCATTTAGTGCATGAGCTGAAATTCCAAGTCCCAAAAAATACGCTAGTAGTGTCAACCCCAGTCTGTCCATGAACAAGTTTGGTGACAGGTCAGCACCTAACAGAACATAGGAGAGCACCATTGATGTGTATGGGATATGGAGTATTGTGTAAAGTTCACCAAGTTTTCCACCGTGTCGCGCATACCAAGCACCTTCCAACATATCCCCTCAGATAGATTCGCAGATTATTCGTCTGAAGACTCGCTACTTCCCAGATTATGGCCTACTTCGCTTAGAGGAGCAAGTTAACAGTATTGATTTTGTCGTGCGGGGATACTTGAATAAACCCTGTACCTTTCGCATGATACTACACATGTCGTAGCTAAAAGCGTTACTGTGAATGCTAAGAACGCGAATTAAAGTAGGCTGCGAACGATTAATGCTACTACACGTGTCGTATTAAAACGATTGTTGAGATGAATAACATGAAAAGCGGAAGTAAGATAATCTACTCCTTCGCTGTGATATTACTAATTGGTTTAGCGATTCCGGGTGCTTTCGCCTCCAGCAGCACTCCGTTCCTTGTTCCGCAAACGCAGACCATCTATGCTCCTACTGATTACGGTGGTGGGATGGGGGGAGGTTCAGGAGGTGGCTATGGCAACGGGGATCATCACGGTTCATCATATTCGGCGTCTCAACCCTTCATGAGTCAGTTTAACTCGACAACTCAGGTGGCTTCTACGATTCCCCCCAATGGGGAATTGAATCCTTACGGCGTTGCTGTCGTTCAAAGTTCATCCGGTGCTCTTGTAAAGGGCAATGTTCTCGTCAGCAACTTCAACAATAAGGCAAATCAGCAGGGTACAGGAACGACAATCGTACAGGTCACTCCTGACGGAAAACGAACCCTCTTCGCGCAAATTAACGCCACGAACCTACCGGACGCTTGTCCGGGCGGAGTTGGTTTGACGACTGCCCTCGTCGTGCTCAAGAGTGACTGGGTGATCGTTGGAAGTCTTCCAACGACTGACGGTACCCCTGTAACCGCTCAAACCGGCTGTCTCATCGTTCTCAACAATCAGGGTCGAGTAGCGGAGACGTTCTCAGGCTCTGAGATCAATGGACCATGGGACATGACAGCATTCGAAGACGGTAATCACGCATCACTCTTCATCACGAACGTGCTGGATGGAACGGTATCTGCCAATGGAACCGTTGTGAACCGAGGCACAGTCGTCAGACTAGACCTAAACATTCCAGATCAGGGAATACCGCAGGAAGTCTCTAGTACCGTAATCGGGTCTGGTTTCAGTCAAAGGACTGACCCTGCAGCACTAGTAATTGGACCAACGGGCGTCGCGTTAGGATCGGATGGAACCCTATACGTTGCTGATTCCTTGGCAAACCGAACCGCAGCGATTCCTGATGCGTTAGAACGCAAAACAAGTGCCGGTACTGGATTGACGGTTTCAGCCAACGGTGCAATCAACGACCCACTGGGTCTGACCATGGCACCGAACGGAGATATCATCGTCGCCAACGGCGGCGATGGTAATCTAGTGGAGATAACGCAGAACGGCAACCAAGTGGCTGTAAAGACGGTTGAATCGGCCGGAGCAGGCACGTTGTTCGGCATAGGAATTGCACCCAAGAACAACGGAGTGTATTTCGTTGACGACGGCACCAACGCATTGAACTTACTTCACTGAACGGTGACGAGTGAAAAGTTCCCGTTCATTTCTGACTCTTGCCTAGTTCACTTCATGCGAAAAGCGTTAGGTTTTTAGATACTACGACCATAGTAGGTATGAATATTCATGGCACTCGGTGAACTCGAAGCAGAGATTCTCGGCGCAGTCCAGAAGCTGGGTAAAGCTTCGGCTCGTGAAGTCATGAGTGAAGTTAGCGCCCGTCACCTTGCCTACACGACGATTAGCACAGTTCTGGATCGGCTTCACCAGAAAGGCATGGTGAAGAGAACGAGGGTTATAGGACGGGGCGGAAGCAAATACATGTATTCCTCCTCAACTTCGCCTGATCTTCGCTCGACCATGGTAAACAAGGCCTTGGATAGGCTCGTGAACGCTTTCGGTCCAAGTATCGTACCTACGATTTACGACAGTCTCAATGAGATTTCGAAGGACGAAGCTTCCGATCTTAAGAGAAAAATCGCGAAAGCCCGAGAAAAGTGAGAACTATTGAGCTTAGCCAGCCTGTATAGCCCCTACTTCAGCTCCCTTCCTACGATCTCAGCTATTCTGCTCTTCCTAGGCAGCATCGTCGTCATGTACGGAATCTTCAGCAGAAGCCAGAACACTAGGACTCGGTCTTGGACACTAACGCTTACTCTCGTGTTCGCCGTATTCATGTGGCTATTCATATCAGTGAGCCTCATCCTCTGCGCCGCACTGGCCGGCACGTACCAGTCTGAGCTCGCGGAAGGAGTTCGAGAAGTTTTCGCAGATGCCATTCTAATCGCAGTTGTGGGCGGCCTTCCGCTGACTCTGGTCCTACGTCAAACTGCTCCAAAGATTATCCTACGAAAAGTGAAGGACCTTCACAAACCACCACCTGAAATCGCTCGGTCATTCGATGTCATTTCAGAAGGAATGGGAGTCTCTTCATCCCAACTACTACTCACTAGCAAAGAAGGCATCTGTTTTGCGATTGACGCGGATAACCCTACAGTCGTGATGTCGGATAGGCTAATCACGTTACTTGACAAAGATGAGTTGGAAACGGTTCTTGCGCATGAACTCGCTCATATCAGAAATTCCGACACCGCACTAAAAGCGCTTATGACCGCCTACAGAACGGCGCTCCCAATGGATCCGATCATCAGGATAATTGAGGATGCTTTCCATAAAGTGCGCGAATCAATGGCTGACGAAACTGCCGCGAGATTCACTAGGAAACCGTTATCCCTAGCGTCGGCTCTGCTGAAAATCTACGAAACCTTCCCAGGCAGCGACGTGTCATCGCTTAGCGCATACTCCATCGTCGGCAGCGGTTCACGCGCGAGTAAGCACCCACCTTTCAAAGAGAGAATTGAACATCTAATTCAGCTCGGAAACGCATAACTGAATTTCAATGACGGACAAGAATTCGCGATTTAGCGAACCAGTATGCTACGTCTCGGCTGATTAAGAGTAATCCGTTTAATCATCTGATCGGTAGGGCAAATATGAAGCGAAAGGCCTTCTCAGTAGTTGGGATAATTGTAGCTGCACTCGGTTTGATATGGTTGCTGCAGGGAGCTGGCGTTCTCTCTGGCAGCGTCATGACCGGCTCAGAGTTCTGGGAAGTTGTTGGCGCGATAACCTTCATGGTAGGGCTCGTGATTATTCCGTATTCCCTGAAGACCTCTTCGACCTAATAGGATTCAGTGACCGTTCGTACTGCGTTTTTCAGTTAAGACCGAACTGGGCCGTAGGCATAATGTGTTACCACTTGTCGTGGACTTCCTGCCGAATCAGTCGGTCATAAATCGATTGAACTCCACTCATAACCTCAGCCGTCAAGACTGGAGCACTAGCCGCGTTCATGTTTTCGTTTACTTGGTCTGGTCTCTTAGCGCCGGGAATCGCGCAAGTAACCGCCTCAAACATCAAGATCCATCGAAGTGCAAATTCAGCCATACTTAGATTCGGGGGCTTGAGCTTCATCAATTCGGACACAGCCAATAATCCTTGATTCAAATCAACGCCTGAGAAAGTTTCGCCTTTATCAAAGACCTCCCCGTTTCGGTTATAGTTACGATGATCCTCTTTGGGAAATCGAGTCTGAGCCGTAATTCTGCCGGTAAGCAGACCACTCGCCAGTGGTACGCGTGCCAATATACCTGCCTTACGGGCCTTGGCGGCAGAAAAGAATTCAGTAGCAGGCTTCAGGCGCAACATATTGAAGATTATTTGCACGCTTTGAACATCCGGATACTCCAAAGCCTTCAATCCTTCACTCACCTTCTCCACGCTCACTCCGTAATACCGAATCTTCCCTTTCTTTCGCAAGTCGTCTAAGGCCCTGAACACCTCTGGATGGTGGTAGACTTCAGTGGGAGGACAGTGAAGTTGAAGAAGATCAATTGAATCGACTCCCAAATTGGAGAGACTCCGATCTACGAAACCTTCCAAGTTCTTCTGGTTGTAGCCCTCTGCGATGTGTGGGGATAGACGCTGGCCTGCTTTAGTAGCCACAAAAATCTCCTCCTTACGATTCTTAAGCAGTCGCCCGATCAACTTCTCGCTTCTACCATCGCCGTAAACATCAGCCGTGTCAATGAAATTGACGCCCAAATCGACCGCGCGATTCAACGCTGCCAAGGAGTCAACGTCTTCAACCGTTCCCCAGTCGCTACCGATCGGCCAAGCGCCAAAACTAATCGCAGAGACACGCATGTCTGTACGCCCTAACTGACGATACTCCAATCTGAGACACTGAAGATCGGAAGTCGATCCGCGTATTTAAGAGACTATCAGATGCAACTCAAGCCATTAAGAAGGAGCTGGGTACATCAAATTAAGCTGCACTAAGACAGAGCGGTTGTCACCGGAAATCAATCTAACGGTGACACATCATGGATATAGCCCGTAGGCCGTTTATACGAGTGAAACACGCATGCCAACGGTCAACTTCATTCCACGCAATTCATTGCTGAAACATGGTTCTGCTGCGGCCTGACTAACGGTGACAAAGATCGTTATGACAGTCAAATTGTTTCGCAGCGACTCGATCAACGTCATCTCAAGAAGATTTTTGCTATTTTTCATTCTACTGCTTGCTATGAGTACACAACAATGTGTACTGGCTGACTCATCCCCGACTCAACCCTTGTTAGGATATGCGTGGCCGGTCCATAACATTCCTGTAGCAGTCAATAGTTCTCAACCGACAGCATCAAGAGCCGTCGCGGACGCCATACTTACTTGGAATTTGGCACAGGAATGGTTCATAGCAACTTACATGGCGGGAAACGGGAAACCGTACTTGTTCTACGAGACTAATTCTTCCTCAGACAGCATGGTTACGATCACTTTCAACAAGACACAAACCACCGAAGACCTAGGCCGTACCATGTCAGTGGAATTCCATGATCAACAAGGCGTGTTCGCGAAAGTCAATGCAGCGATAAGTATCGACCTAACTTGGAAAGATGGAAAGACTCTAACAGACGCGGAACTACGAACTTTAGCAACCCATGAACTCGGGCACGCCCTTGGTTTGGATCACACAACATTCAGTACGACCGATCTGATGAATCATGTCCCAACAGTCATGTTCCCTTCGACTTTGAACCTGTACTCAGTTTACCTATTATCCCTCGTAGGCAACGTCAACGATCTCCCTCAACAACCGGTAACCCTCCCGGGGATTATACCTTACACGACAGTTTCACAAGAAGAGTTGGACACGGTCAACCCCCTTAATGTTCAATCAGTAACCTCCGCTACTCAGCCCCTGCAATCCGTGAGCGGAATAGCAGACGGCCCCTGGCTATATCTAGGATTCTTCGTAATGATAGCCAGCATCGTAATCATACTCACGATTAAGGGTGCGAGGAAGCACACGAGTCAGAACCAATTAACACAAACCGAAATGATCTTCCACGAGAACCCCGCCGTTGAGGAAAGACCCATTCTACACGTGCAAATGAAAAGATGTCAGCATTGTGGGTCAGAAGTATCACGCAATCATCTAATTTGTCGACAGTGCAGCATGCCTGCTTGAAGAACATCACCGCGAATGGGACCACATATTCCTGATGAGACGTGTAACACTGATTACACTTCATAAGTAAGCCCGTACCTCCATGACCCATCAAGCTTCAAGAACCCAGTACTCTGATAAGGGTCAAAGAACCGTTGAGGAATCAGGATGCTCATCATTCACACCGCCGACCTTCACCTTGGAATTGCTAACTACGCGCCAGTCAACCCCTCAACGGGTTTGAGCAGGAGAATAGATGACTTCATCTTCGCCTTCGACCAAGTAATCAATTACGCAATCCAAAACAACGCGGACGTGCTCCTGTTATGTGGAGATACATTCAAGGATCCCAACCCTAACTCGACAGTTCTCAAAATGTTCGCAAGCCGACTAAGCCGGCTGTCCCGCGAGAACATTCAAACCGTGATTATTCTGGGAAACCATGACGCGCCAAGAGGCGGACGCGCGGCACCACCCGAGCCGCTAATCGAATTGAACGTTCCCAACGTACACTATTTCTCGCAACCAGGCTTCACAGATTTCACGTGCCGCTTAGGAGAAAAAGTACGAGTATTCGCGATACCCTACAGGCACCCAGTCAAAGTGGCATCCGACAAGACGGCAGGCCAAACCGGATTGCGTAAAGAACAGATGCAACAAAACTACTTTGACCAAGTGGCGAAGGAAATTGAATCATTCTCCAAAGATGGAAGGAACGGTGCCGATGTATGCATACTCACCGGGCACTTCACTGTCCAAGGAGTAGTTGCAGGGTCGGAACGAAATTGGGCCATAGATGAAGAGTTCGCGCTCCCGACCGCGTTATTCGATACGGAGCTATTCGATTACGTTGCTTTGGGCCACGTCCACAAGCATCAAGCAATTAGGTCTAGAACTCCTATCGTTTACCCCGGCTCAATCGAACGAGTTGATTTAGCCGAAGCTGAAGAGGACAAAGGATTCGTGACCGTGGAGATCCTAAACAGAAAAGTCTCCTGGAGATATGTCAAACTACCTACGCGAACCATGCACAACCTCCAAATCAACTGCACAGGACAAGAGGATCCGATATTAACGGTGAAATCGGAGATCGCTACTCACCCAGTTCAAGATGCGATCGTAAACCTTAACGTCACTTCCCCGGACCAAATTACTCCCGCGCAAAAGAGCGAGATAAACCTCCTACTCAAGGACGCGTTCTGGAGTCAAGTCCATTACGTACGCCTTCAGACCGAAAAGGAACCTGCAAAAGAAACGTTCACTGTAAATCTTGAACCTGCGCAAGCCCTGAACGAATACCTCAACTCGTTGAAAATTCCAGAAGCAAAACGGAGAGAAGCCTTGAAGGTTGGTCAACGGATAATCGAGGAAACCACGACGAAGGCAGAAGCATGATCATACAGTCACTCATATTACGTGATTTCAAGAGTTATGCTGAACAAACAATCGACCTCAACGGAATAGATTCAATCGGAATATGTGGACCAAACGGTGCCGGCAAAAGCACCATAATCGAAGCCATAACATTCGCACTATACGGAAAGTGTACGTCAACCGAACGAAAAGAACTTGGAAACGAAGCGATTATCCGAGATGACCAGGATGAGGCGTTCGTCTCACTCAACTTCGAAAAAGACAACCAAGAATACACGGTTGAGCGCACGGTTCGGAAGAAAGGAACCGGAACTGCGACCTTAAGGTCCAACGAAAGAATAATGCAGGCAGGAGCTGCGACCGTGACCGTAATGGTCCAGTCAATCGTCGGTATGGATTACGAGACGTTCGTCAGCTCAACCATAATTCGGCAGAACGAAATGGACAAGATCTCCGACCTACGACCGAGCGAAAGAAAAGATATCCTCTCCAAGATTTTCGGCCTGGAACTCTATGACAAACTAAAGAAGACAACGCACGAGAAACTCTCTAGAGCCGAAGCTGAAGTCGAAGCTGCTGAACTCCTCGCGAAGCAATTGACACCATTAGTAATAGATGAAGAAGTTGTCAGAAAGGAATTGGATGCCGCAGTGGCGGAACTCAAGCTATTGGCTAACAGCATCCGAACGAACGAAACTGAACTGGTAAGGCTAGAGACTGAAATCGCGAAATCAATTAGGAAAAAAAGCGAGTATGACGTTAAACATGCTCAACTCGTCTCCCTGGATCGCGAAATTAACTCAACCAACTCACTTGTCCAATCCACATCCAAAGAAATATCCGTAGCAAAGGAATCTGAGAAGGAATTATACTCTCTCAAAGAGCAACTGCAATCAACCACGAACCTTGAACTGCAAAGACTCGAACTGGAAGGCGTGAAGGAACAGCTCACTACAGACATCCTTCAGTACGAACAGCAAACACGATTAATAGAGCAATCAATTGACGAGGAGAAACAATACTATAACAAAATTCAAGCTTTAAAGGCAGCCGAATGCCCCCTCTGCAAGCGACCATTAGACGACCAGCACCGACACGAAGTGCTTGAAGAATTCAACTCCAGAATCACTCATCTCAGAAGCCAACTCAATAAAGTTACAGAATCACTCTTAGAAAGAAAGAAACACCATGGCGACCTACTCCCTAAACTGACGAAAATCGAAGAAGATGCGAACAAAACTCAGAAACTTCAACTCAAGAAAGCGCACCTAGAAGGTGCAGTATTCCAGCTCGCTAGACTCACCCAATCAGAGAGAGATCTGAAATCCAGGCTTAGAATCGCTGAAGCTGAGAAAAACCAAGTGACTACTGAAATGTCGAATCTCGAGGACATCACCCCGTATTTCGAAGAGCTACAGCGTGAACGCAATAACGCGTCAATTTCGCTGGTGAGATTTCGAGAAGCAAAAGGACGGAACGAAGAAACTGTTAGACAACTTCGGAATCAACTGGCGAAAATTGATACCGCCAGAAAAGAGCTTGACCGCATCAGAATGGGAAACGCAGCTCAAAGAGAGGAGATTGAAGTGTACGAGATCCTGGAGAACGCGTTCGGTAAGGACGGAATCCCCACATCCATCCTCAAAAGCCTCGTCCCGGAAGTTGAGGAGGACGCTTCACGGATTCTTCATAGCCTATCAAACGGCCAGATGCGCATTAGTTTCCGATTCGGCCGCGAGACAAAATCGGGCGCACAGACAGACCAACTCGTCTTGGAAGCGGCGGATAATACCGGAAATCATCCGGTAACACGCTTCTCTGGAGGCGAGAGGATGCGTATCAACCTAGCCCTACGGCTAGGCATCTCTGAAGTCATAGCTCGACGAAGCGGATACAAAGGTAAGATTGAAACATTGATCATTGACGAAGGATTAAGCGCACTGGATGAAGAAGGACGACTAGCAACTATTGAAATACTCCGTCATTTGCGCCAACGATTCAGAAAAATACTGGTAATCTCACATCTCGACGACGTTAAGGACGCTTTCGAAACCCGACTACTTGTGTCTAAATCTACTACTGGACAAAGTATCGCAGAAATCCAATGAGGTATTCAGTCCACGACTGTTTGATAATCATTCTCGAGTGCGGCCAAGTACCTGTTCCAGACTTCATTGATATTTTTCAGAAAGGCTAACTTCGATGGCGTTCGGCGATTCTTGTAGATGACATTGAAGGTTGCCAGAAGCCGTGTCCTTCGAACTCCTATCCTTTGGAGTCGATAGTCACCCGTTTCTTGAAATTCGTCGCCGATCCAGTCAAGATGCCAAGCGTTGGGCGGTTTAAGCGTGACGATCCTAGCGGCAGTCATTACTCGGCCGCTACTCTTGTACGTGACAGACATGATGACCCGCTGGGCACTTCGTTCAAGAATTCTGAGCCGCCGTTTCTGACCCGTAATCTTATGATCATCTTCTCTAAAATCAGTCCACCAAGCGTAGATGAAAGGAAGAGGAGCGTCGATTATTCGCGAGACAGTCACCAAGAGTGACAAGACGAATCAACACACGACCGAGGTAAGTGTAGATTAGGCTATAGTCTTTTCGTGATCGTGGCATGAGTCTTAAGTCAGCTTCACGATGATCGATTGCAACTCGCGAATAGATCAGACTTTCCAACTAGTGCTTAGGCCAGCGACCTTGTAAGGAAACAGTTTACCACGCATTACGCCCTTCTCCACTGCAGGGTCATTGTTCATTATTACGCGCGCAGCGTCTTCAGATTCGGCGCGAAGGATAACTATACCAAAAGTTGCTGCGTCATTGTTCTGAGTTCGTCCAAATACTAACACAACTCCTTGCATTGTAAGTGATTCGAGGTACTTGAAATGGTCCCTGAGTATGGACGCCTCTTCACCTGTTGGGCCAAGCGTAACCATCTTTAGCCAAACAGGTCGGACCTCGTATAGGTATTCACCCATAATGCATTTTCAACCTTACAATGGCAACTCGGAAACCTCGCAGCGCCTGACTTAAGTAAGTTATTTATGCTCCTAACCACGCAGTTATTCCGGTCTTATTCATGTCGAGTGAAGGTCGCCCGACCGGCGTGGCCATATTAGCCATTCTTGAAGGAATCGTCGGAATCTATTATCTAGTTGCCGGGTTCGGCGAATTTATCGCAGCCGCAGTTATCCGGTCACTCGCGCTTTCCGGTATTGCACCCGAGATTATGCCGATTATTCCTCGCGTTCTAGGCACTTTGCTGATGATCGTCGGTTTACTATCCCTACTGTTGGCTTGGGGAATTTGGACGGGCAAAGGTTGGGCTAGGATGGCCGCGCTTGTGTTTGCAATCCTATCCATTATTCTAAGCCTTCTCTCATTTCACATCATCGGACTAGTGATTGACGCAATAATCGTATACTACCTAACACGACCCAACGTGAAGAAATTCTTCACAAAATAGTTGGACACCACGTTACGTTCACGTTTCAGTTGCTTTCGATAGAATTCTTGAATCTGCTGATGTTGAACAACGAGATATCGAGTTCGCTTCTTCCGTCACACACCATTTCTCGCACGACCTCTCCGATAACGCTTGAAAACTTGAAACCATGACCGGAACAGGCGCTTACGACTATTACGTTATGGTGAGCAGGGTGGAAGTCGATTATGAAGTGCCCGTCGGGGGTGTTCGTGTATAGGCAAGTAGTGGAAGCGCTGGGAGGACCATCCAGTAGTGGTATGTGTTGACGCAGGAATCGTCTCACAGGTTCCTCATCCTCTCGTGTGACGTCACGCCGAACCTGATCTGGTGAGGTGAATTCGCCGCCGTGATCTTTGGCGGCCTTCACGCCGTCCCCAACGTCGGGAACACCATAGAAGTAGTTCTTCTCACCTTTCATTTGCCACACGTAGACTGGCATTTTGCTCGGAATGAAACTCCCTTTGTTTTTTAGCGGCCTAAACCAGAATACGGTTTGGCGTTCCGGTTGTAGTGGGAGTTGAAGTTCTGGCACTATGTCCGTTAGCCATGCACCCGGCGTGAGTATAAGATGAGTTGCGGTGTAGGTCTGGTTGGTTGTTTTCACTTCTGCGCGGCCGTCTCGGACGCTCCATCGATTTACTGGTTCGTTGAAGTGTAGTTTAGCACCGGATTTTTCTGCTAGAGTCACTTGCGCTTCAATGCACTCTTCAGGAAATAGTATGCCGGCTCCGTTTTCGTAAAATGCAACTTCGTCATCTTCTGGTTGAAATGCTGGAAAACGCGTCTTTGCGGTCCGACTATCCAATATCTCGTACGGGAGGTTATGTTTCTTTGAACTGGTGACTCCGCCTGTAATGAGGGTGCTATCAGGCAAACCGTACAATAATGCGCCGGTCATCTTGATCAGATTCTTTCCCGATTCAGCTTGGACATCTGACCAGACTTGGAAGGCGCGTTTTGCAAGTGGAACGTAGAATGGATTATGGAAGTATGAGGTTCTGATTATCCTGGTGTTGCCGTGAGAGGATCCTTTGGTGTGGTTTAGAGAGAATTTTTCTAGCCCGAGCACTTTGAATCCGTGGGTTGCCAACTGGTAGGTTGTCGCACTACCCATCCCGCCAAGACCGATGACAATTGCGTCAAAGTCTGGCATACTAAGGTCTCTCGAGAAGGTGGTTGCGTCAACTAAAAATCCTTCTTAGTTCATTTTACAAGATCCGAAGGTGGCGAGTGTCACCATTCGGCTGCCAGCTCAACGATAGATTTCATGTTGGGGCCGATTGGTCTTATTACTGGTAACTGTATGCCGGAGCTTCTGAACTTGGTCATTTTCCTCTTACATTCCTCAATTGCGCCGTAGATTGCTGAACCCTCTATCAAAGCATCTGGTGCCTCTTTGCAGGCTAGGCTTATGTTCCCTCGCAACCATGCTTTGCGTGCTGGAGCTATATCGGCAACGGTTAACCCCCACATTTCAAGGAATGGGTCCAAATAACCTCTTGATAGGACCGTGAGAACAGCAGGTTTCACGCGTTCTTTCGCTTCATCATGATCATCCGCAACAGACAGGAGAACTCCGCAGCTGAAATCTATGTCGTTCAGACGCCTTCCTGCTCTCTTCGCACCATCTTCTACGTTCTCCCGAGCATACTTGATGTACTCATCGGAGCAGAATCCATCGCTGACGAATACACCATCAGCGGTTTCCCCGGCTAATTGCAGCATTCTCTCTCGTCTCGCAGCCAAATAGATTGGAATCTTATCCCTTAACGGTTTGAAAGACAGTTTGACGCCAGTTAGTTTGTGCAAACGCCCCTCGTGTTCTACGGAATCACCTCTCAATAATCGTCGAGTAATCGCGATGTACTGTCGCAACGCGTCTAACTGTTTGCTTGAATCAATTCCTTGAGCCGCGAGAAAACGTGGCGCTCCGCTGCCAAGGCCTAAGATCAATCTTCCGCCTGCCAATTCATCCAAAGCTGCTGCAGTCATGGCCATTAGTGCTGGAGTCCTGTAGGGTATTGCGAGAATTCCAGTCGCTAGCTTGATTCTCTTGGTTGAAACAGCTATGGAAGCAAGAGGAACAATTGCATCCCGGAAGCCCAGGTCTTCCGCAACCCAGATGGAGTCGTACCCTCTCTTCTCCGCTAGATCGGCATATTGAGAGATCTCGCCGCAAGCGTAATCTCCAACTATGAACAGCCCTGTGCGTTGAGTCCTACTCATGCTCATCATGAATCCTGCAGTAACATTCTCAAATAGCACGGAATTACATATAGGCAGTTTTCAGCCTGGGTGCTCGGTAATGGAGTCGTCGTATTAGATTGTTTGAGTATGTTCAACTCCGATCTATCCGAATTCGACTCTTGACTTATCTTCACGTGATATAACGTGTGCTATAGAAGGAAAAGGAAATGCAGACACTTATCCTAGAAAGGAATGAATCTTCATGTCAACATGGTCGAGTGCGGGAGATAGGCGAAGACTTTGACATGGATGGCAGACTCTTGAGGCTCGTAAGGTGCCAGACTTGCGGTCTGCTCATGCGTGAATACCTCCCATCACTCTAAGTTATCATTCTGCATTTTGGCATCAGCAACTTGTCAAATTCATGAAGTAAATTATCAGATACGACCAGATGAATGCGCACGTCACATTATGAAAATGATCGTCACAGGGCCGAGATTACTACTAGGCCATGCCGAGCTTCGCGAGCTTCTGGAAGTCGGTCATGTGGGAGACTAAGTCCGTTTGAGTAACTATGCCAACTATCTTGTCTTGATCAGTAACGACTAGTCGTTTGACTCTCTTCTCCACCATTCGTCTGGCGGCATCGATAATAGTGCTCCCGGCATCAACCGTGGTTAGAGGGGCGGTCATTACTTCGCTCACAGTTGTTTTATTGGGGTCAACTCCTTCAGCCGCAATCCTTTCCATGAGATCCCGTTCGGTGACAATACCAAATGGTAACCCGTCACGATTCGCGATTAAGGATCCAATACCCTTCTCCACCATAAGACGCGCAGCGTCCTTAACCTTCGCTTTAGAATCAATCGAAACGATCGTGCGCATGATTTGCCTCACAGTAATCTCCGAGGCCAAGCTCATTCCCGCACCTCTTACAGACCTGCTCGGGAATTTAATGCTTATCGCATGAAACAAGTCGATCAGAGACGTTTGATTGTGAACTCATCGAACGCACGTATAATTAGCAATTTAGCCGTTAATTAGCAGTTTGAAAACAAACCGTCAGGCAGGCAGATCTTCGGGTGGAGCACGATACTGTCTGTTCCTCTTGCTAAGCTCTGATATCAAGAGCTAGGGATATGCTACCTGTCTTATTGTTGGGTCTATCGAAGCGTGACTTCTGGTCGAACGTAAAGATTCGGTCCCGCGGATACGATCTCTCGAGGGCAATTCGCCTCATACTTTTTGAAGTTCTCGATGAATCGTAGTGCAAGTTGTCGGTATTTCTGTAAGTAAATCTCTCTGCTGGGCCAGGATTCAACAGGATTCAGAATCTTATCTGGTACTCCCCTGCAGGTTTTGGGGATCTGGTACTGGAAGACTTCATCCTTCCAATATTGTGCTGCAAGGAGTTCTC
>Ga0187779_10001581_pt1 | contig 14185 bp, 10 predicted proteins | sample 1015_Q2_SP10_10__FD_132435 | JGI IMG/M metagenome (GOLD analysis project Ga0187779, IMG submission 132435) | Tropical peat soil microbial communities from peatlands in Department of Meta, Colombia - 1015_Q2_SP10_10_MG | ecosystem: Environmental > Terrestrial > Soil > Wetlands > Peat | place... | reverse complement strand
GGTTGTGCAAATGTGAATTGCCATGGAGCGGACCTCGCCGGCGTCACGGGAAGCGGCCCCTCCTGCACGAGCTGCCATATCGGTGGAGCAACGTCGGTGCATCCTGTCTCTTGGGGAACGGGGTCACAGGTTGCCGTTAGCCATACCTCCTACGTCGCGACTTATGGCAGCGTCGCCTGCCAGAACATGTATTGCCATGGGTCCACGCTGACCGGCGTAGACAACAGCGGCCCGGGATGCAACTCGTGCCATACGGATGGGGTGTTCCCCTTCACCGCAGCGAACTGTGTCTCCTGCCATGGCGCTCCTCCCACCACGCCCGACGCTCACAATACGGTAACCGGTCACTTTGCACCTCAAGTTGCACTGCCTGATGCGTGTAATACCTGCCACAACGGTGCGGGAAGCGGTACCATAGAACATGACGATGGCATCGTTGAGGTACAATTGCTGAGCTCAACCTACAGCGCAAAAACCGGTACGGCCGTATACAATACCGATGGCACGTGTTCTAATGTCAGTTGTCATGGAGGGCAAACTACGCCAAATTGGAGCACAGGAAAAATCGATGTCAATTCGTCGTGCACTTCTTGCCACGATTACGGTACCGATCAATATAACAGCTACTACTCAGGACATCACTACTTCCATGTGGTCCAGCTAGGCATCTCCTGCACGGAGTGTCATGATACAAATTCTCTGGCGCTTATTCACTTCAAAACGCTTAATACGACCGCCATGGATGCATCGGGCACTATATTAGACAGCGTAAATTTTGGCGTAAATGCCGAAGGTATCACCTGTTTTCCAAGTTGCCATGGTGGCCAAAACTTGGGGAGTTGGTAAATGAGGAGTATGATCAGAGTTCGCCTTGTGCGGACGTGTCAGCCAGCACCGGGAAGGGTCTGACCACGCTCGATATTCATCATGTCGAGAGGCATACCGAGATGAGGTGGTGGCTAAAGATACCCGCTGCCTCATTGATCGGTTCAACGGTAGCCAGCAGGCTATGGTCAGTCGGGTATTGACGATTGAGGGTATCGGTTCATGAGAGTGAGAAATAGTAAACTCCTCACGTTTCCTCCCTCCGTGCCGGCCGTCTACCGGATGAAAGGCTTCAGACGATCGATCAGCAATCTGCTCTTATGCGGCTTTTCTGCTCGATGCTGTTCCCGACTGTACGACTGCAACGTTCATGACATTTTTCATGATGCGAATCGCCGCCTCGTGATCTTCCCGGGTAATGCCGGCAATCCCGTCCTCGACCACCGAAACCGTATAGTCGCGAAGAACCGCATCAGCAGCGGTGAACAAGATGCATATATGCGTAACGTCTCCGGTAAGTCTGAGCGACAGGACGCCGAGCCGCTTCAGGGTCTTGTCGAGGGCGGTGCCATAAAATCCCGAGTACGTCGTCTTCGGAATGACGAGATCGCCTCTTGCAGGCGTCAATTCGGCTATGATCTCTGCCCCTTTCGTGCCTTTTACGGCATGGGGCGGCCACCCGAACTTCGAGAATTCCCGGTCATCGGGGGCATGGGCATCGCAGACAAAAATCACCGGGTTACCGGCGGCGCGCGCCAGTTCAGCCTCCCGTACAATAACGGGGATTATTCTCCGTGTCTCCGGAACCTCAAGCGGCGCCCCGGGAAGCACGAAGTCGTTGAGCATGTCTATAATGAGCAGAGCCTCTTTTTTCATGATCCAGTTCCTCCTCCACAGGTCTCTCTTTACAATTATATCAATATGCGGTATTTCTTTGCAGATGCGAAAGTCTTACAGTGGTCTCGCATCCGCACAGGGGGGTTGGGGACAGTATGCGCGAAATCGGAAAAATCCTGTTCGATGAAGTGACCATTAGAAACAAGGTCCAGGAACTAGGCGGGCGGATCTCCGGGGATTATGCCGGGAAGGAGCCGATCATCGTCAGCATCCTAAAAGGTGCCGTCATATTCACCACGGACCTCGTGCGCAGTATCTCTTGCCCGCTCACCATCGACTTCCTCCAAGCTTCAAGTTACGGCATGTCTACGAATTCATCCGGGACTGTTGCGGTGAAAAAAGAACTGGAAGCAGACATCGAGGGCAGACATGTGCTGCTGGTCGACACGATCATTGATACCGGCAAGACGTTAGCCTCTCTCATGAAGCTGCTCGCTCTGAGGAACCCTGCCAGCATCAATGCGGTCGTCCTGCTCGACAAATCCTGCCGCCGTCTCGTTGATGTTCCGATCGCGTATCGGGGTTTTGAAATTCCGGATGCATTCGTGGTGGGATACGGCCTGGACTTCAACGAGCGGTATAGGAGTCTTCCGTATATTGCCGTGCTCGACGAGGATCGTTGAGTAGTTGCCCTTTATCGTTCTCCTGACCCGATAGGCAGGTTTTTTTAGCATAGAGGCCCTATGGTCGATCCTGCACGAGGCGATGCAAAATCCTTGGTATCAGCCGCGGCACCCGTTTCCTGTGCTCTCGGTACCGGTCACCGAAAACCTCTACCAGTCTTCGCTCTTCGACAAAGGTCCCGAACAGGAAATAGAGATCCGCGAGCCCGGAAATCGTGAGGCTGTTGCGTGTAAAGTAAGGATTGAACGTAAATATAACAATGCCTGCTAGATACATGGGATGGCGGACAACGCCATAGACGCCGCTCGTGACCAGCGTGTTCGTGGTCAGCCCCTCGATATTCCCCGCTACTTCACCTCGTCTCCAGTACCTCGCAATTTGTTTGAGACCCAGGAACTCTCCCGCATGCAGATGGTTGAAGGCGAGCAATCCAAAGGTGACACCCGCTAGCTGGATCGCGTGCAGGGGCCATTGCAGCCATACCGGGGCCGTCCAGAGTGATCGATCCGGCACCTGGTGAATGAGATAAAACGCGGTACCGGCAGTAATACAGCTCATGGCATTGTACCCTGCGCGGAAATACACGCGCATGAACGTCTCACCGAAAAAATCCGCGCAGAGAGTTTTCATTTTTTTCGAGAGAGTGAGGCTGTGGATGAATGCAAAGACGAGGAAAATTGTGGCTACTCGTATCATGGCAAATCAGCTCAAGAGGGTAAGGGCAGTACCTGATTTACGGCAAGCACCGATGGTCCGGCACCTTGTCATGATTCTATTTGCCAGCCAGCAACGATGCCGCTGCATGCTGAATCTCGTCCATCCGATCGTATGCGGCTATGCGCACGTCCACACCTATGAACCGGTCCAGTACATAGGGGCTGTCGAAGGAAATCAGAACTGACTTCCCGTTCGCATTCTGCACATCGCGCAGGAGTTTGAGCATGACGTCTCGGAGCCTGTTCGTGAGCCCGGAGCGCCCTTTCGACGCTGAAATTTTGGAAAAGACGGCCAGCACGGTGTACTCCGCTGCCTGGATGCTGTCCAGCACCAGCGATTCGGGCATATCGGAGCCCGGCGTCAGGACCAGCACCGACAAGTTGCGGTACCGCTCGCGCATGGCATGGATGAATGCGTTCCCAGACTCGGTGTTATTGTCGTCATCAAGAATAAAACATGCCACACCTGCTTTCCTGGAGAGAGGAAACAGCTTTTGGCCACCCGATACGACGCGGAGCGCCTTGCGGCCGAGTTCGCGCGCTATGGTGGCGTGCTTACGGTAATCGACGTTACGCGTGGTCTCGGTCTTGTCGAAAAGTCCCAGCCTGGTCTTTGCCTCCATGATTCGCTCAACGGATTCGGTGATGTGCTGCCTGGTAAGACGTCCAGCTTCCACGGCTGAGACGACGGCCTCGATCGTTTGGTGCACATCGCTCGGGTGCAGCAGGATGTCCATACCCGCTTCTACTGCCCTCACCGCGATCTCGGCAGCTGAATAATCCCTGGCGAGCGCGCCCATGTCCAGGGCATCGGAGACAATCAAGCCCCCGAATCCCATCCCTTCCCGCAGCAGCGCGATAACGGTTTTTTTCGAGAAGGTAGTCGGTTTCTCAGGTTCCAAGGCAGGCACAAGCAGGTGCGCCACCATGACCATGCCAACGCCGTCCTTGACCGCTTCGCGAAAGGGAGGGAGTTCCACGCGGTTCAGGCGCTGCCGGTCTGCACGGATAACGGGAAGGACGGAGTGGGAGTCCTGGTCGGTATCCCCGTGTCCTGGGAAATGCTTTGCGCATGCCAGAAGAGCGATCCGGCCCTTGGCCGACGGCTTCTGGAGTCGTTTAATATAGCGCGAACCGAACCATTCGACCACGCCAGGCTCATCGCCGAACGCCCGCGTACAGATGATTGGATTGTCCGGATTATTGTTCACATCAACGACGGGAGAGAAGACCGCATGGATGCCTGCTGCGCGCGTTTCCATGCGCACCGCGTCCAGCATGCGGTCCAGAAGTCCGATGTCATTTTTTGACCGACGATTAACGGCCGACGCAACCGCACGCTGATTCGGGAACCTTGTCCCTCCTGCAAGCTGCTGGCCGAGGCCCCGCTCGATATCGGACGAGATCAACAGCGGAATCTCCGAGAATGACTGAAGCTCCTGAAGCCGTTTTGGCGTCAGCGAGACGGAACCGCCGAACAGGATGAATCCGCCGATCCCCTCTTGAATGAGCGCCTTCGCCTGAAGAAAATACCGGGGATCTTCGAGCATACCGCCATCGAGCCTCGGCATCACCATCTGCGCCACGTCATGTTTGAGCGAGCGATCGTGCATGGCGCTTATTTTCTCTTTTTCGCCACACCTTTGCAAGCATTATTTCGAAGACGGTAGCGGTTGACAATCCAAGCGACTGCGATATATAATACAAAGAAGAATTCCATATTTCCTACTGTACCGGAACCCGGCTTTGAATACGTCATCCGTGATTGCTCTCGTAAGGCGTCATGGACACGCTTCAAGCAATCGACGAGGAATATTACTCATGACCTCAGCTTCGTTTTCCCATCTCTGGTTCCGCGGCACCAAGTCCTCCCGAGTCATGAAGTTCCAATCGCGGTTGATCAAGGAAATTGGCAGAAATGCGATCTCGGCAAAACGCTGGAGAAACCAGGTTAAGAACATTCTCATTGACGCGGCTAATATCCTGGACATTTATTTTCTGTATGCTTTTCTGATTGGCGAGGATGACAAGCGGGATATCGAGCTTTTCTGGCTGAAGACCCCCTCAGAGGAAACGACTAAAGCCGTTGAAGGGATGTTGCAACAGAAAGTGTCCGAAAATGATGAGTTCATGAACATGCGGGACTTCAACATCATTCACTCCACGGCGCTTGCCGGATCGTCGCTCTCGCCCATCAGGACCGGAGATATCGAGCTCCTCGACAAAACGTTCCACATCAATATGCCGCTCGAAAGCGGATTTGTCGGCCTCGGCCTGCCGGCCCGTGCACGGCTTCACCTTACGGACCTCGTCATCGTCGAAAGCGTCTTAACGGCGTTTGTAAATGTTATCAGCTCCGTAAAGACGCTTGCCGCGTATACGCGGGATGTGGAGCGGTTCGCCACTCGCGACCCTCTCACGAGCCTCTATAATCAGATATCCTTCTGGGACCTGCTCGAATACGAAACGAACCGCTCAAAACGACAGGAGTACAAGTTTTCACTTCTCGTCACCGACATTGACAATTTCAAGGCCATTAACGACACGTATGGACATGAGATCGGGGACAACTTCCTGAAAGAGTTTTCAACGATTTTCAAAAGCGCCGTCAGGAGCGGTGACATTGCTGCGCGGTACTACGGCGACCAGTTCGCTGCAATTCTCCCCGTGTGTGATGAAAACCAAGCGCGCATTGTTGCCAGCCGCATCATTGACAGCGTCAGGAACCACTCCTTTCCGCTCGCGCAGGGCGTGGCGATCAAGGGCACGGTGTCGATCGGTATCGCCGTCTATCCCGACAACGCAACGGAAGCAAAAGACCTGTTCCTGCTCGCCGACAACATGCTCACGCAGTCGAAATCCTCAGGCAAGGACCGCCTTAGCATGCCGAGCGAGCAAGACAATGTAGAAGTTATCAGGAGTATGGGGGAAAAGAACATTCTGATCCTCGAAGCGCTTGCGCAGCACAGGATCATACCCTACTTCCAGCCCATCATGAACATCAAGGACCACAGCATTAACGCCTATGAAGTGCTCACGAGGATTAAGATCAATGACCGGATCGTTCCTGCCGCCGAGTTTATTGAAACGGCTGAGGGGATGGGCGCCATTGGGAGGATTGATTACCAGCTGTTCGAACTTACGCTTGCCAAAGTGCGCGAAAGCAGCTACCAGGGGAATTTATTCATCAACTTGTCACCGAAAGCTCTTGTCCTTAACGAATTCATGCCGACAATCCGCAAAATGCTGCGGGATTACGGACTCGATCCGTCGAAGCTGATTTTCGAGATCACAGAGCGGGATACCGTTAAAAACCTGAAGCTTATCGCATCGTTCATCACAGAACTGAAGCAGGAAGGATTTCGATTCGCCATTGACGACTTCGGATCGGGCTATTCTTCGTTCCACTACCTCAAGACCTTCAGCATAGATTTCCTGAAGGTCGACGGAGATTTCGTGCGGAATATGAGCGGCAGCAACTCTATCGAAAAAGAGATCGTAACCAGCATTGCTACCCTGGCGGCCAACCTTGACATCAAAACCATTGCTGAATATGTGGAATCCGAGGAAATTCTTGCAAACGTCGAAGCCGCCGGCATTAATTATGCCCAGGGTTACTACATCAAGCGACCGTCTCCGGACCTGCTCTGATACCTCCCATGAAAATTCAGCGTTTGGTCCCGGATCCAAGAGGATAGCCAAAACTGCCTTGTGGAACCGCGAGGGAACTGATTCACAGGGCACTCACCGAGAATCGTAGTGAATAATTTTTTATTGTACCGTCACCCTCTCATGTTCCTGCAGAGGCTTCCGGGTCCCCACTTTCTCCTTTCACTCTTTTTATAAGCCATGGTATACTCTACTCCCATAGAGCAGACAGATCATGATATCGGAGAGCACAGGTGTGAAGTCGATAGACTTGCAAAGTAGTTCCTATACGACGAAGCCGAGACAGGTAACAATCCTTTCGAGATTCTTTCCTTCATTCTCGTTTTACCTCCACATGATCGGGATCGTCAGGCAGGCCAGTAAAAAAGCCCGCCAGGGCTCTTACGATACGTCGGAGTGGTGCGCCAGCAGTCTTGACACGCTCCGCGCGCTCGAGCACGTCGGATGCAGAATCGAGGTTACCGGCCTCGATAATTTTCGGTCGCTTGAAGGCCCCTGCATATTTATCGGCAACCACATGAGCACTCTTGAGACCTTCGTCCTTCCGATTCTCATTTCTTCGTTCAAAGAATCGACCTTCGTTGTCAAACAAAGTCTCGTTGAGTACCCTGTCTTCAAATATGTCATGCGTTCGAGGAACCCCATTACCGTGGGCAGATCAAACCCGCGCGACGACCTGAAGGCGGTGATGGAAGGAGGCGTCGAACGCCTGAAATCCGGCATATCCATCGTCATTTTCCCGCAGACCACCCGCACGCCAATCTTTGACCCTGAACAATTCAACTCGATTGGGGTCAAACTTGCGAAAAAAGCGGGCGTGCCGGTCGTGCCCATCGCGCTCAAAACCGACGCTTGGAGCAATGGGAAATTCTTCAAGGACTTCGGCCGGATCGAACCCGCAAAAACAGTCCATATCGCCTTTGGCAGCCCGCTTCGGGTCAGAGACCGCGGTATCGAAGAACTTCAGCAGATCATCGACTTCATCATCGGGAAATTGCAGGAATGGGGTGGCGACGTGGCGATCCCTAAGTGACCCCCGCATGGTGACGAGAAGGCTCTCCCCCGGATGAGACCACATTCAATCCATCCAGAGCAACGGTTCTGTTCACAAGAAATAAAAAAAAGGGGAAAGGAGCCACCGAAGGGCGGTCCCTTTCCCCTCATTTCCTGACGGGTTACCGTTTTTCTGTCTTTGAGCTACTTGGCATTGGATTTGATCGAAAGCAATTCCACCTCGAAGATCAGAACCGCATTCGGACCGATAAGGCCACCGCCCCGTTCTCCGTAAGCGAGATCTGAGGGGATGACGAGCTCCCACTTGGACCCCTCTTTCATCAGCTGTAAAGCCTCCGTCCAGCCTTTGATCACCCCGTTCACAGGGAAGGTAGCAGGTTCGTTGCGCTTATATGAGCTGTCGAATTCAGTCCCGTCAATAAGCGAGCCTCTATAATTAACCGTTACGGTATCTGTGGCTTTGGGCATCTTGCCCTTCCCCTCTGTAATGACTTTGTACTGCAGACCGCTGGGGAGGGTTTTCACGCCAGATTTTTTTTTGTTCTCAGCCAGAAATTCCTCTCCTTCTTTCTTGTTCTTCTCTGCAGCGGTTTTCATTTTTTCCTGCTGTTTCGCCATGAGTTCTTTTTGTGCCGCCTGGATGGTGTCCCTGAGTTCCTGGTCCGTCATGAGCCGTGGGCCGCCTGAGAGGCCATCTTTAATTCCTTTGGATACGACATCGGGATCCACCTCAATGGCGTTCTTTTTGAGACTGGTGCCCATATCAACGCCGATGGCATAGCTCAATTTTTCCTTCTGAGTCGTCAATGCCTGCTTCTCCTCGCTGAAAGCCGTTCCCGCAGCAAGCGATAGACACATGATGATTACCAGACTTCTCTTCATGACAGTTCTTCTCCTTTTTTGAATGAAATGAGGTTTTTCTTATGTGACAGTGGGATCTCTCTCTTGCCCGAAACATCATCGGCGAACAAACTCAATGCTATAACCTAGCAGTATTCCCCTGCTTTGTCAATCGCCGGCTCTGAATTTCCCCCGGTTCGCCCTAGAGGAGAATATCGAGCAGTGTGAACAGAAATATCGTTACACTGATATATCCATTCATGTTGAAGAAGGCAAAATTCAGCTTTGAGAGGTCATCCTTCCGTACCAGTGAATGTTCATACACGATCAGGGCCAGTGAGAGGAACACCCCCGTACGATAGTACCATCCCAGCGATAGCAACGATGACAGCCAGAAAAGCAAGGTCATTGTGATTGCATGGGAAATCCGTGAAATCCAGAGCGAACGGCCGATGCCGAACCGCTGGGGTATTGAATGGAGCCCAGCCCTGCGGTCGAAATCGATGTCCTGGAGCGCGTACAGAACATCGAACCCCAGAAGCCAGAAAAGCACCGCGGTGCCGAGCACGAGCGCCGGGATATCGAATCTTCCGGTGACTGCGATCCACGCACCCATGGGCGCGCCCGAGATGCCGAGCCCAAGAAAAGCATGGGCGAGGTACGTGAACCGCTTGGTATAGGAATAAAAGAATACGATGGCAAGCGCGACGGGTGAAAGTGCAAATGCCAGGGGGTTCAGCATATAGGCTGCAAAGACGAGCAGGGCTGACGAGAGCGCGGTAAAGAGGATGACCTGCCGGGATGTTACAAGCCCTTTAGGCAAGGCACGTTCCTTCGTGCGGGGATTTTCAGCATCGAATCTCCAGTCAGCCCACCGGTTGAACCCCATTGCCGCAGAACGCCCGCCTACCATGGCCGCCGTTATCCAGAGGACCGTTCTCCAATTCGGAACTCCCTGCGCCGCGAGCAAGGCACCGGTAAAGGCGAACGGCAGTGCGAAGATCGTGTGTTCGAACTTGATCATTTCGAGAATGATTTTTATTTTTTTTATCATGACAAAAAAACCTCACGATAACCGGCGGACACGGCGGCGAGTAAGGAGCCTTTTCCCTCCGACCACAATACCTTCATCGTGCTCAGTTATGATTGTACCTCGAGGCTTATCGAGCAGCCTGAACTTGGAGAAGGTGCGCCTCAGGGACACCTTCTTGTTTCCCCCGCAGCAGAGAATCGTCATGATCGCTGTGGGGTCAGCAGCGACATACAGGATCTGCCAGGGCGTTCGATGCCTCATTCTTCCGGAAACGTTTTTTGTCCCTCAGCGATGACATCCTGTTCTTATGTCCGTGGCTGGAACATATCGTGGAGGCGAATTCGGAAAAAACAGGTCCTCGCTGTTGGCACTTCGTCAGCAGAAATGATCCCTTTTTGGAGCAACCATCAACACGAGGCCGCATTTCTTTCTTGCATCCGCGTCTATGGACATACTTTATTACTTTTTTACCGCGTTCTTCTTCTCCCATTCCTCGATCTTCTTGTTGATCTCCGGAATTGCCTTCTGTGCAGCATCGATGCCAGCCTGCATGCACCTTTTTTTCTGAGAGAAGTCCAGCATGCCCACAGAGCCCACGGCGGGTGAAATGAGCACGTCAGCCTCGTTTCGCGTATACTTCACGTTCTCGTGCGCCATGATGGTAACGGCCTGGAGTATCACATCAATGAGGTTAGTTATATTATAGTTAATTACGTTTTCGCTGATGTCCACGGCTATGACCAGATCCGCTCCCCGCTGCCGGGCAACGGAGACCGGGAGATTGTCTACCAATCCCCCGTCCACGAGGAGTTTACCCTGGTAATCCACAGGACTAAACACGCCCGGGATGGCGCTGCTCGCGCGGACTGCCTTTGCCACGGATCCCCGGTCGAGCACGACCTGTGTTCCCAGGTTCAGATCCGTGGCGACCGCTGCGAAGGGGATCTTGAGGTTCTCGATATTTGGAGCCTGGACGTTGCTCTTCACGAACGTCTCAAGCTTCTCTCCCTTTGCAGCACCCATCCCGGTAATTGCCGTCAGGATCCCATAATCGAGCAGGTCGTCCCTTTCGAGTGAAAACGCAGTCCACTCCAGTTCGAAGCTGTTAACGTTAGAGGCGTAAATCGCGCCGATGAGGCTCCCGACGCTGGTGCCCACGATCATGTCAATCGGGATCTTTTCCCGTTCAAGCGTTCGTATCACGCCGATATGAGCAAAGCCCCGAGCTGCGCCGCCGCCGAGCACGAGCGCGACTATCGGCCTCGGCGTCACCGCCGCTGTAGGTCCCTGAAGGGAAGCACATGACGTGAGCAGCGCAAGCATCCAGAGTATGAGCGACAGTCTGACAGATTTCATCTCGTTTCGTTCCTCACCGTTTGTGGCCGATCAAGGAAAATCGGCAATCGAAAACGGCCTTGCTTCCGATCATTCCTCAGGAATTTTCCCGCCCCAGCAAGCCAACCACTCTCTGGTACAATATCCTCACGATCTCGTCGTAATCTTGGCCAACAGGGTAAACGGCCTTGCCAAAAGTTACACTGACCCGGGCAGGACTCGGGATCCTCTTGCCGGTCGGCAGCATTTCGTAAGTCCCCTTGATCGCGACGGGAATGATGGGGATGTTCAACTCTTTTGCGATGATACCGACGCCCTTTTTAAATTCTTTGATATTACCATCCCGCGAGCGTCCTCCCTCGGGAAAGACGCACAAGACCCTGTTATGCCGGAGCACGTAAGCCGACAACTGCATTGCGCCGTAAAGTCGTACTTCCATGTCCACCGGTATCACGTTGATGTCGCTTGCGATTTTAGAGGTGAGCGGACCGCCGAAATAATCAGTCGTCCCGAGGAAAAACGTTTGGGCAGCAACACGCCAGGATAACGCGGAAACGACTGCGGGTGCATCCGCCAGGCTCAGGTGGTTCGGGGCGAGAATATAGGCGCCTTGCGAAGGCAGATTTTCCGTGCCGCGAACTGAAAGCCGGCCATATACGAGGAAAATGAGTTTGAGCGCCGTTTTGAGAATATACCGCACAACGTTGAGCAGCAGCCCCGGCTCAAACGTCAGCGAGGAGGTCAAATCTGCTGAGGGCTCCAGGGCCAAAATTGCCGACCAGGACATCTTCACATTCTTGTTGGCCGCAATCGGTCCTTCAGTGAGCAGGCCCTTGATTTTCTGGATCACCTCCCTGACGGTGAACACCTCGGAGCCGAAGGATTCAGGAACCGTAATGCCAAACGACTTCTCGATGCTCACGACCAGTTCTACGCGCGCCAGCGAGTCAAGACCGAGATCGAGTTCAAGATTATCATCCGGCACGATGTCCTTCTTCGAGGAAAAAGGTTCAAGGCACGCAAGCAGCTTTCGGCCCACTGAGTCTTGCAGCAAACCTGCGTCCATTTCCTGCACTGACTTCTCTGCGCGCACGCCGCCCGTGCTGTAGAGTTCCTTTATTTTGACCCTTCTGAGTTTGCCCAGTCTGGTGACGGGAAGAGGGTCTTTGAAGATTTTGAGCCCCGTGATCCGCTTGTAGGGTGGAAGATCCTTCGCGAGGTCCTCAATCTCAAAGGCGATGGTCTCTCGGGAGTTCGACAGGTTCATCTTCCGGAGATATTCGAAATCCGGTACGACCGCGGCCTCCAGGCCGTGGTCACCCTGGAGCAGGCAGATGTCCCTTATGGAGGGGATTTGTTTATAAAATTTCTCGAGCTCATCGGGGAAGACTTTTTTCCCCGTCGCAAGCACGATCATTTCCTTGGATCTGCCGGTAATAAAAAAATATCCGTCTCGGTCTCGGTAGCCGAGGTCCCCGCTGTAGAACCAGCCATCCCGGATCGCCTCCGCCGTGTCCTGCGGCTTCTTGTGGTATCCGAGCATCACATTCAGTCCACGGATCGCGATCTCGCCCTGGCCGTTCTCATCGGGGTTTGCAATCTTGACGGCTACATCAGGCACGGGGATGCCGATGGAACCTGCCTTCTGTTTCGAGAGGGGGTTGAAGGTCGCCACCGGCGAGGTCTCCGTCAGGCCATACCCCTCTATGACCGTGAACCCGAGGTTGGTCATATCGGTATACACTTCCGGATCGAGTCGTGCCCCGCCGCTCGCGCAAAGCCTGAATGCCGGACCGAACATCGCATGCACCTTGCTGAACGCGGCTTTGCCGATGTTCATGCCCAAGGTCCTCCTCAGCAGACCGTTCAGGATGAGGAGGATCCCTACCATCAACCTCACGGGCGCTGGCTTCTTCTGGATTGCATCGAAGATGGCGCGGCGAAGGCTATTAAACAGCTGCGGGACGCCGAGCAGGATGCTGATCTTCGTTTCTTGCATGCAGGCAAGAATATCGGGCCCTTTGAGGCTGTTCAGGAGGGTCACCGTGGCTCCTGTCGAAAAGCACAAAAGCATCGTCGCCATTGCAGGGTAGGTATGGTGCAAGGGGAGAAGACAGAGCATGTTATCATCGTGCTGGACAATCTCAAGCTTGATGCAACTCGCGCAATTTGACGCCAGGTTCCCGTGGGACAGCATCACGCCTTTCGGGTCGCCGGTCGTGCCGGAGGTGTACAGAAGGGCAGCCAGGTCTCCTTCCGCAGGAGCAGGGGAGAGCACAGCATCGGGAGAGGCCTCAACCATCTCGGAATACGATATCCCGCTGCCTGCGTCAAAAGAGATGATCGTGATGGAGCAGTTGGCGGGAAGTTTCTGAATTGTTGCTGATGATACGAAAACGACCTTTGCCTCCGAGCTTGCCAGGAGAACAACTACCTCTTTATCCGTAAGCTGCGCGTCGAGCGGGACGATGACCGCTCCCAGCGATACAGTGGCCAGGTAAACGAACATCCATTCGGGCCGGTTCTCGGAAAGGATCGCGACGCGGTCCCCTTTTTTGATGCCGCGGCCGGACAGGGATTGGGCCGTGGAGGCGATCTGGTTCATTACCTGCCTGTAGGTGTATTGCTGATACCGGTCGCCTGTCTTCATCTGGACAGCGATCGTATCCGGATACCGTTCGGCGGCTTCCTGCATTTTCTTCAGAATCATGTCATGCCTCAAGGAGGAATGGTCATCAGAAACGGATACGGGCGGCGACAGCATATAACGGCGACGCGTGAAAGTCAATCGGGATTTTCGAGGAGATCGCCGCAGCGCTCATCACACCGTGAGCCCTTTTTCGTCTCTTCTCCAGCCCTGGACCAGGAACTCCTGCGTCTCTCTATCCACCGCCTGCCAGCCTGTCTTCCCCTCTTTTCGACCGTCTTACCCGCTGCGGTTTTTTCAGCATCTGCCCGGACCGCTGTATAAGAAAGCAGAAACAATTCTTGCCACGCCCTGTCAAGCGTTCCCCTTGCGACAGCCTCACATCAACAAATAACCTCTTCTCTTATGATAACATACAGGGAAAAACATTACTTATCAATTCGTGTTTGAGGTATCCCGGTTCTTGACTAATGCCTCACTATTGCCTAAACTATACAGTAGAGGTGTTGCTCTCCTCATGGAAGTCTGGAAGCGCAGCAGATAAACCATAGAGAACGAATCGAGGTATGAGAGGTGAACCGTAAT
>Ga0187779_10001580_pt1 | contig 14186 bp, 11 predicted proteins | sample 1015_Q2_SP10_10__FD_132435 | JGI IMG/M metagenome (GOLD analysis project Ga0187779, IMG submission 132435) | Tropical peat soil microbial communities from peatlands in Department of Meta, Colombia - 1015_Q2_SP10_10_MG | ecosystem: Environmental > Terrestrial > Soil > Wetlands > Peat | place... | reverse complement strand
CTTTTCAAACACGCTCGTCGCCGTGGACGCCCATACCGGCAAGCTGAAATGGTATTTCCAGACGGTTCACCACGAGCTCTGGGACTTCGATCTGCCTCCCGAACCGATCCTGCTGGACCTTGACGTCAATGGGAAGAAGATCCCTGCAGTCATTCAGACGGGCAAGATTGGCTATGTGTTTGAGTTCGATCGCGCCAGCGGAAAACCCGTCTTCCCCATCGAAGAGCGCCCCGTGCCCAAGGGCGATGCGCCCGGCGAGCAGTATTCTCCCACCCAACCGTTTCCCGTAAAACCGCCTCCCGTGGCTCGCGTCACGATCAGCCGCGACGACCTTGTCACGGCCGACGACACGACGGCTGAGCATGCCAAGGCATGTCAAGAACTCTGGGACAAAAGCAATTACTACAACGAAGGTCCCTATACGCCGTGGCTTGTGCACAGCTCGCCCGCAGACACCAAGCTGACACTGATCTTTCCCGGAGCTACGGGCGGGTCGAATTGGGGCGGCGCGGCAGCCGATCCCGGGATGGGATACATCTTCGTGAACATGCAAAACCAGGGATCGACCGGCTTTTTGGAGAAGAATCCAAAATACAACGCCTCGCTGATTGGCAAGGAGGTCGAATACCATCGTGGCAGCGGAGCGGGTAGCCAATACGGGACCTTCAGCGCCCAAGCCAAGGATGCCGACGGCAAAGTGTTGGGCACCTGGCCGTGCCAGAAGCCGCCCTGGGAAAGCCTATCCGCTGTCAACGTAAACACCGGAGACATCGTGTGGCAGGTGCCGTTGGGGATCACCGAAGAACTCCCAGAGTCGAAACAGCGCACCGGCCGACCCGGAGCGTTTGCGGGGCCGATTGCGACAGCAGGTCACGTGGTCTTCATCGGTGCGACAAACGACAACCGTTTTCGCGCCTTTGACTCTCAGACCGGGAAAGAGCTCTGGTCCACGAAGCTCGAGTACACCGCAACGGCTGTGCCGATCACATACCAGGGCAAGAACGGAAAGCAATACGTCGCGATCATGGCAGCGGGTGGTGGACACGGCAGCAATCAGGCACTCCTCGTCTACGCGCTGCCGTAACGAGCGCCCCCCTGGTGTCCTTGCCTGAACGGAACTCTAAAACGACAGGGCCTCGTTGAAATCAGCTGTTGGCCGCCCGGGACAGGCCGTCCGACTCGCGACCTGCGCCATGGGGCGCGCGGAGATAGGCGGCCCTGGGACGAGGCGTTCCCTCAAGCTCCAGAATGTCCAACGATCGGTAGGGTCGTTCGCGGCCACATGCTCTACACCGCAGAGTAAAGACGAGCTCGTTGCGCTCGACTGGATCGGCTCCGTCGCCCGGAGGTACGACCCCCAGGGTAAACACGATCGGAGGCACAGGAATCGGCTGCCGACAGGACATGCACAAAACAGCTCGATAGCATTGCTTAGCAAGGTCTTGGGTCATGCGAAGACTCCCCTCAGCGGCGCTCCCAGGAGGGGTGGATCATACACGGGTGGGGAGCACAAGTCCATCGCCAGGACTGCCTCGACTGCCTCGTTCAGACGCGGGGCTTAGGTGCCGCCTCCGGCCGCATCATCTTGCCGGCCATTTTCACTACGAAGCTTCGAGGCGCCAGCCGCTCCGCGGTCACCATCCAACGATTGCTCCTTCCGGAGATCACGCAACTCTCCCCCCGCGCCAACGCCTCCAGCCCCACCTGTGCAACCTTCTCCGCCGTCTCCGCAACGCGAAACGCTCGATCCGGCTGCTGAGCCACCTGCTGGAACTCAGTGTTGGTGGGGCCGGGGCAAAGGGCGCAGACCCGCACGCCGAACGGACGAAGCTCCTCGGCAATTCCTTCCGCCAGGATCAGATCGAAGGCCTTGGTGGCCGCATAGGCGGAAATGAATGGTACGGCTTGAAATGCCGCGGTCGACGCCACGATGAGGATGTCGCCCGATCGCCGCTCGATCATTCCGGTGACATACAACCTCGTCAACTGCAACAGGGCTGAGCAATTCACCTGTACCATTTCGAGCAGGCGGTCTTCGGCAATGTCCTGGAGAAGGCCAAAGGCACCAAAGCCGGCGTTATTGACTAACAGCTCGACCTCGATTCCCTTCCCGGTCGTAAATGCGTGAATCCCCCGGGCAGCCCCGGGCTGCGCCAAGTCTGCTGAAAAAATCTCAACCCTCGTCCCGTGTTTGAGGGCCAGACCGGATGCAAGGGAAGACAGCCGATCCGTGCGCCGCGCCGTCAGAACCAGATGAGCGCCAGCGGCTGCAAGCCGGCTCGCGATGGCCTCGCCGATTCCTGCGCTAGCCCCGGTGACCAGAGCCCATTTCCCTGCCCACTTCGCCGCTCCGTTGACTGACACGTGCTCCTCCTCGACTCCAGGAGGCATGAAACCACATCTGAGAGGGGTGCAACAGGAAAAATCAGGCGGCGCGATCGGCTCGAGGGAAAACAGTGTCGCGGAGGCGGAGACCTTGCTCCTTCAGTCGATCAAGTAGCCTCCGCGCCCAAACGAACTCCGCGGCCAGAATGCCGAGAGCCAGCAGGATCGTGAGCCAGCCGGGACCAGGCGTCACAATCATCACGAGCCCGATGCCAAGAAGTGTGAAGCCGAAAAGGACCCGCAAGAACCGTTTGGCCTGTTGAACAGATTTTATCAACATCTGGTCTCACCTGCTCCGATGCACACACACTACCGAGAGATGCAAGAACGGCTCACAGCACGCAGACTGCCAATCTGCTCTACCCTTGCGCCTCGGCTGGACGGTGCTGATAATGGACTTCCACCAGGCGGCAGCTGAAATCATTCGTCCTACTTCCAAATGTGGAAATTTTTTCCGAGCGGAGGATGAAAAAATGGAGCTCCTCACTGTACGGCTGGAGATTCCAGATGGTGCAAACTTGATTCTGGGACAGTCTCATTTCATCAAGACGGCCGAAGATCTTTACGAAACTGTGGTGAACACCGTCCCGGGCGCAAAGTTCGCTGTGGCCTTCAACGAGGCGTCCGGACCCTGTCTCATTCGCGTTGAATCAAACGACGAAGAACTCCGCCGCGTGGCCACTTCCAATGCGCAGAAGATCGGTGCCGGCCACGTGTTTGTGCTGCTGATCCGCCAGGCCTACCCAATTAATCTGCTGAGTCGCGTCCGCGACTGCTTTGAGGTGTGCGCGATTTACTGCGCCACGGCAAACCCAGTCGAAGTGGTCCTCGCCCAAACCGAGCAGGGGCGCGCCGTGCTCGGCGTAGTGGACGGCAACTCGCCAAAAGGTGTCGAGGGAACCGAGGATGCGCAGCAGCGGCACGCTTTCGTGCGCAAAATTGGCTACAAACTATAGGCTTCTTGGTACCTCAGAACTTGTAAACCAGCCCGACGGAGAGCTTCAGATTGTATTGGTAGGTGCTGAAAAAGTAGGTGGCCAACATGTCCGCCTGTACGCGATAGGCGAGCCGCCGATGGCTCGGCGTAAGGTCAACTCCCCCACCCGCCTCAAAAGCAAAGGCACCCTGGCTACCGTACGGCGTCTTCGGAGAAAAATGGGCTCCTCCAGCAAGGGCGTGCCCCCAGACTTCAATTGCCCGGGGAACAGAAACGCGAACCCGGCCTCCCCCCATGCCGGCATCCAGTGTTGTACCGACTCCATTTTGAGGAGCGAAAGCAGCCAGAAACTCCCCATCCAATCCGAAATGCCCGGCGTGCGGATAATAAACCGCCGAAACGTTGAACCCGTCCAGGTTCCCGGTTATCCCGGGGAGTTGATAGAAATGCACGTAGGTAAAGCCACCGTACACTTGAAAGTTGAAGTCTTGAAGAACTCCGTAAACCGGTTGGTGGGATGTCGAAGCCGGGGCGGGGGCTGGTTCAGGGACGGCAGGGGGCAGGTAGGCTGGTGAGCTGGGGATCGGAATTGCCGCGGCGAGAGCCGGAAGAGGGGAGTTCACCAGGAGGCCGCTGGCTGTGTTTACCTGCGCAGCGGCGCCACTTGCGAAAACAAGGCTTGCCCCCAAAACCAGCGCAGCAGATCTCATCTCCTGGCTCCCCCAAAATGCCCAGCCCGTCAATGCCTCTGTTTAATTAGAACGGTAGGTCAATGAAGTGTCCACTGGTTTGATCGGTCCCGATGCTAGGAAATTACTATCGGTGGAAGTCGACAATCGCATCTCTCCCGGCCATCGATCGTCCTCGTGACGGCGTGTTGAGAGATCGCACACCGGCCAACTTGTCTAGAGTCAACACAGCTATGCCTCACCTCCTGTCAAACCATTGACTCGATCGGTAGCGTTTGCTAGCATCGCCGTGCTGCTGAAACAGCAGCGCTTATCCAGAGTGGTTGAGGGGACAGGCCCTAGGACGCCACAGCAACCTGGTGCAAATGCCAAGGTGCTAATTCCTGCCCAGTGGGGAGAGATAAGATCCTCAACTGACCGAGCTTCGGTCGATTGAAGATTCAGCTCCCAAACTGCCGTACCGAGCTAGGGCGCTCCATCCGCGCTGCGGAGCGAGCGTGTTTGTCTCATTCAACCTCCCAAAGTGGGAGAGGGCTTTGCGCCTCCCCCAAGAGCGAGGACAAAGGGAGCCACACAGATGAAATTCGCCACCAAGACCATTCATGCGGGTCAGCCGTCAGAGCCGGAAACGGGCGCACTGGTCGCCCCGATATTCCAGACTTCCACCTATGAGCAGGAGGCTCCCGGGCACGACAAAGGGTTCTCGTACTCGCGCACGAATAACCCGACACGCCAAAGGCTCGAAACGGTCCTGGCCGCGCTCGAGGGTGTGGACTACGCGGCAGCGTTTGCCTCGGGGCTAGGGGCTGAGAACGCAGTCCTGCAGGCCTACCTCCGCCCGGGTGACGAGGTCATCATCCCGCGGGACGTATACGGAGGCACCTATCGGATCCTCAATCGCGTGTATCAGCCCATGGGCGTCGTGACCAAACAGCTCGATACGGGCGACCTCAAGGCTGTCGATGCAGCCCTGTCGGAACGCACACGTTTTGTTTGGATCGAATCGCCGACGAATCCCCGCCTCCTCATCACAGACATTGCCGCGGTTGCCAAAATGGCTCATGCGCGCAGAGCGTTGGTCGTGGTCGATAATACGTTTGCAACTCCCTGCTTCCAGCAGCCCTTCGAACTGGGGGCCGACATCGTGGTTCACAGTGTCACCAAGTATTTGGCAGGCCATTCGGACACAGTTCAGGGTGCCGCCCTGGCAAAGGAGGCTTCCGTTTTCGAGCCGATCAAATTCCTGCAGAATGCCACCGGCGCTGTACCATCCCCTTTTGATTGTTGGCTCACCATGCGGGGTCTGAAGACGCTCGAGTTGAGAATGCAGCGACACGAGCAAAACGCTACGGAGATTGCTAACGCCTTACACGATCATCCGCTGGTTCGGCGGGTCTACTTCCCCGGATTGGCCACTCATCCCGGCCACGATATTGCTCGCCGCCAGATGACCGGATTCGGCGGAATGGTTTCCTTTGAGTTGGAGGGCAGCATCGGTGAAGTGATCGCATTCGCGTCTTCGCGGCGGTACTTCACGCTAGGCGAAAGCCTGGGCGGCGTGAAGGCTCTGATCTGCCATCCCGCGACGATGACCCACGCGTCGATTCCGGCGGAAACACGAGCCGAGCTAGGGCTTTCTGACACGCTGCTTCGTCTTTCGCCAGGATGCGAGAATGCGGAGGACCTCGTCGAAGACCTGCTGGAAGGGCTTTCGCAGATTGCCAGCGCGCGATCGGCACAGAAACCGGTAGGCGCAGCCGCGCGGTAAATGGCATCGATCCTGTGGGCCCGTCCGTTAGAGACGCGTGGCATCGCCCACCGCCTAACCCCATAGGTACCGTAAGCTCGTTCCCATCCGACCGGCGATAGAATGCCGCATCGGTCAGAGAGAGCATCGTGGCGCTGCGCAAAGTTCGCTGGGGAGTCCTGGGTGTCGCGTCGATCGCCGTTCGCCGAGTCATTCCGGCTATGCAGAAGGGTGAGTGGAGCGAAATCGCCGCAATCGCCTCGCGGGACGCCCGGAAGGCAGAACAAGCGGCTCGCTTGCTCGGCATCCCCAAGGCCTACGGATCGTACGCCGAACTTCTCTCCGACCCTAACATCGAAGCGATCTACAATCCCCTGCCCAATCACCTTCACGTTCCTTGGTCTTGTCGAGCGGCAGAAGCCGGCAAGCACGTCCTTTGTGAAAAGCCCCTCGGTGTTAATGCCGCCGAAGCACACGCCCTGCTCAAAGAACGCGATCGCTCCGGCGTTAAGATCGGCGAGGCCTTCATGGTGCGGACACATCCGCGCTGGCTCCGCACGCGCGAGCTCCTTCGGGCCGGGCGCATCGGCGATCTGCGGCTGATCACAGCTTCTGTCGGCTACTCGAACCGCGACGTGAAAAACGTCCGCAACATCCCTGAATTTGGCGGGGGCGCACTTCTCGATATCGGCTGTTACCCGGTCACGCTGTCGCGCTTCCTGTTCGGCGACGAGCCCTCTCGCGTGATGGGCTTGATCGAACGCGATCCCGAAATGAAAACCGACCGCTTGACCTCCGTGCTGCTCGAATTTCGGTCCGGTCAATGCATTTTTACGTGCAGCACCCAGCTTGCTTATCACCAGCGAGTTGTTCTTTTCGGAACCAAAGGGCGCATGGAGATCGAACAGCCGCTCAATCCTCGGACCGATCAACCCTCCCGGATTTTGATCGACGACAACCCCAGCGACTCCACCGGGGCCGGCATCGCCGCCGAAATGATCAACACTTGCGACCAGTTTACGATTCAGGGCGATCTGTTCTCCAAGGCCATATGCGAGGGCGGTGAAGTCCCCGTACCACTGGAAGACTCCGTCCAAAACATGGCCACCATCGACGCGATATTCCGTTCGGCTGAGTCAGGCAAATGGGAGCAGCCCTAGAGGGACGAGTTTTTGCGGGTCGACGGTGAGCTATTTTGATATCTTGGGAGCGGAAAGGCCCCGTTCGAAGATGAACATTCGTCACGACTGGACGCGCGATGAAATTCGCAGCATTTACCAACTCCCCTTACCGGAACTGATTTTTCAGGCTCAGCTCGCCCACCGGAAGTTCCACCAGCCGGAAGAAGTGCAGTTGTGTCGGTTGCTCTCAATCAAGACTGGCGGCTGCCCGGAAGACTGCGCGTATTGCTCGCAGAGCGCCCATTACGACACGGGTGTGGGGCGCGAACCGCTGATGAACACTCGCGATGTGCTCGCGGCTGCGATCCGCGCCAAGGACCAGGGCGCAACACGCTTCTGCATGGGTGCCGCGTGGCGCCAGGTGGTCGATGGGAAAGACTTCGACCGTGTGCTTGAAATGGTGCGATGTGTCGCTGCGCTCAAGCTAGAAGTTTGCTGCACGCTGGGGATGTTGACCGAGTCTCAAGCGCGGCGCCTGAAGGAAGCCGGCCTCACCGCCTACAATCACAATCTCGATACGTCACCGGAATTTTACGGCCAGATCATCACCACGCGAGCCTACGAAGATCGCCTGCGCACCATCGCGTATGTACGCAGTGCAGGTATTACGGTCTGTTGCGGCGGGATCCTGGGCATGGGTGAGTCCGACGAGGATCGCATCAGCCTACTGGAACAGTTGTCGCAGCTCGATCCACATCCGGAAAGCGTTCCCATTAATATGCTCGTCCCGAACGCGGGTACTCCGCTCGCCGGCGCAGAAGAACTCGACCCCTTGATTATGGTGCGCGTGATTGCCACCGCACGAATTCTTATGCCGGCCTCCCGAGTCCGTCTCGCCGCCGGACGACGTGGTCTGTCCCAAGAAGCCGTGGCGCTGTGTTTTCTTGCCGGCGCAAATTCCATTTTCACCGGCGAAAAGCTGCTCACGACTCCGAATCCCGGCGCAGAACAAGACCACCGCATGTTGCAAGCCCTAGGTATGAGGGCGATCGAGGGTGCCTGAAGGCGGCAGCACCACCTGTTTCCGCAGACGGACTTCCCGGATCCAATCGTCAACCTCGAACAGAGCCCCGGGAGCTGTTTGACAGCGCCTAATGTTGGGGGTAGAAACGCAATGCAGCAACATGGTCGACTCCAAGCCTCCCTATAAACCTTTCGTTGTAGGCATCGGCGGAACCACCCGCACGCCGTCTTCAACCGACCGCGCCCTGCGGATTGCCCTTAAGGCAGCGGAGGACGCTGGGGCGCGTACGTTCCTCTTCGATGGTCCCCTGCTCTCGCGGTTGCCGCACTACACCCCCGGCAATCATGAGCGCAGCGAAGAACAGCGCCAGTTCGTGGAAATGGTGAGAGAAGCGGACGGGCTGATTGTTGCCAGCCCCGGATACCATGGAGGCGTTTCTGGACTGGTCAAAAACGCACTCGACCTGCTGGAAGACCTGCGTGAAGACCAGCGATGCTACTTGGACGGTCGCGCGGTCGGTTGCATTGTGACGGCGGCGGGATGGCAAACGTGCGGGAGTACGCTCGCGGCTCTCCGTTCCATCGTGCATGCCCTGCGCGGCTGGCCTACTCCCTTAGGTGCGACACTGAACACCGCGGAAACGATCTTCGATTCATCCGGAGCGTGCACAGACCCCAAAACTCTTACCCAGCTCGCGACCGTCGCGCACCAGGTCGTCGAGTTTGCCCGCAGGTACCATCACGACTAATTTTCTGGCGGAAGCAGATTCGCAGTGCGAACTGAGATGAGGCGCGTTGCCGGATCAACGAGCGACAGGCATTTGAATAATGTTCGGTCGTTCCTCTGTCGGCAGGGCGATCCCATCGCAGAACATGACGACTCGGCCCGAGTTGGCCGGAACTCGCTCACCTGGAACGATAATGCCAACGAGATTGAGGGGATCCGCGGCGGAAACAACAATCCTTTCGCCCGAACGCGGCTGATTTCGCATGGCACGCAAGGACTCCACCGCCACGGGCAGGGCGAATTGCTCTCCCAAAAACCCGCTGACAAAACGCCCGCCCCGCACGTCCCCACGATCTTCCAGGCGGCGGAAGGTGATCAGCAGCTCTCGCCATTTCGGCAGGATGGCCTCGCGAACCAGAAGTTCGCGAAAAACGATGCCGTAGCGGCGTAGCAGCATCCTGCAAACGGCTTCGAGCGCCTGCGCCCGATCGCACATCTCGTTGGCATACAGGAGTGACCAACGTCCCGCACTGTGTCGTGGACGCGAACTGCGCGCGCTGCCTTGGCCGGAGCGGCGCTTGGGATCGATCAACGCCCTCAAATTGTCGAACCCGTCTGCCGTCAGCAGGCCCGCGGCAACCAGCTCCCAGAGACCCATTTCCACCTCTGCCTTGAGCTTGCCGACTCCCCGCACAATATCCATGAAAAAAGAGGCTCCTCGCTGGCGCAAGAACCTCAGAATCGAAAGAGCATTCAGGCTAAGCCCCGCCATTTCTTCCTGCCCCGCCTCGCTTCTCGGAATCATCCAGTCCGATTCCTCGCGGACGAAGAAGGTGATGGGAGCCACCTTCGTGGGGATCACACGGTGTTTTCCAACCGCAACCGGCTCGACCGTCGCTGGATGGGGAGACAGACGACCCCACCCGACCGCCCCCGTCAGGCAAAGCTGGTCGAGAATCTTGGGATCGAAATCCGCGACGCGCCTTTTCAGGATCTGCTGCTCCCAGGAATTCGCCGGTGCTTCGAACCCCTGCATTTGACCGATCGTCTCGAGCGTGCCGCGCTCCCCGAGAAGTTGTGTACTGGGTGCCACATGTTGCCAGCGGAGCAGCCAGTCCATGAACTGTGCAGGGGTGACCGACTGGACTTGTTTGCGAATTTCTCCCAGTGTCAGCCGATGAATGCGCGCAAGAAGGCGGCGCTCGCACCACTCGATCTCGTCTTGGCCAGCATGGGTAAATTTACCCCTGAGCACAACCCCGCTGGACTCCAGGCGTCGGAAGGCATTTTCGATTTCCGATCGAGACAACGGGAGGAGAAGGCTCAGTTCCTCCGCCGTGACGGGACCCACGTGGGCGATCCATCCCGCCACGAGAGCGACGATGGCGTCCTCTCTCGACACGACCGGCGACTCAACTGACCGCAGAGATGTTTCCCATTGGGCAGCTGGCCAGATTTGACCGAATGCGGAGGCGCGTTCGGTCGCAACGAAATACGTCTGATTGCCTACTCGGGCCTGACCCGCTCGGCCGGCATCAACGAGTTGTGCGCAAAATGCCCTCCAGGCCACTACCGATTCGTGGAGCTTAACCCAACGGCTCGTCCCCGGCTCGCCCACGCCAAGAAAGGCTGGGAGGGCGATCACGGTGAGTAGCAAGTCATGCAACTCTTCAGTGTCCCGTACGTCGGGCCACGCCTGGTCGCAGACCTCGGAAATCGCGGTCGGATCCAGTCGCCCGATTTCTCCGAGTGCGGTGTCGGGCAGAACGCGACGCATCTGAACGGCACGGGCGCGTCGCTCTTCGAGGGGTGCATCATCGAGGTACGCGTAGGGATTCGCATTGAGAATCTCGTGAGCAAACTGCGAGGGCATCGGCGTATCGATCGCGAGGCAGGTGATTTTCCCTTCGGCCATCTGGCCAAGCACACGCTCAAGACCTTCCACGTCCAACGCTTCGGTAAGGACGTCTTTCATCACCTCGCGGATCAGGGGGTGGGTGGAGATGGGTATGTCGGCGGGAAGATTTTCCTGGCAGGCGAGGGCCTCGGGAAAAACTGCGGCAAGCAGATCATCGGCACGCATGCGCTGGATCTGGGGCGGCACTCGTTTCCCGCCGCGAAATCGAAGCAAGGCCAATGCCCGTCCCGCATCCCACCGCCAGCGCGTGGTAAAGAGCGGAGAAGCCAGTACCGCCTGCTCCAGAACCGACCGCACGGAATTGGGATGAAGAAAATGAAACACGTCAGCCAGCGGGAAGCTGTGCTGTTCACCCAACGAGAGATTCAGACCGTTGTCTGTGGCGGCAGCCTGCAGCTCGAAATTGAACGAACGGCAGAATCGCTTCCGCAGCGCGAGCCCCCAAGCTTTATTGATCCGGGCTCCAAACGGCGCATGGATGACCAATTGCATGCCGCCGCTTTCATCGAAGAAGCGCTCGGCGATCACTGTTGTTTGCGTGGGCACCGCCCCTAATACGCTACGTCCGCTCACAACGTATTCAACGGCCTGCTCCGCTCCGGCTTGGTCGAGACCACATTCGAGCTTGAGCCCGTGGATTGCCTCGGCCAGAGGGGTCGCTGCAGGAACCCGGCTGCTGATTTGTTCGCGCAACTCGGCGACATGCCGCGACAGCTCGACGGTCCGCGCGGGCGCTTCGCCACGCCAAAAAGGTACGTTGGGTGGTGCGCCTTGCGCGTCTTCGACCAGCACACTGCCGGCTTGCACGCGACGAATGCGCCAGGAAGTGCTTCCCAACAGCATGATGTCACCGGCCAGGCTTTCGACCGCGAAGTCCTCGTCCACGGTTCCAACCGTAGTGCCTTCGGGATGCACAACGACGGTGTAAAGCGAGTTTTCGGGAATGGCTCCGCCACTCGTGATGGCCGCAAGACGGCTACCGCGCCGCGCCCGGACCATTCCGTTGACGCGATCGCGATGCAGGTATGCCGCATAACGCCCACGCCGGCTGCTGATGCCCTCCGAAAGCAGTTCGATGATCGCGTCAAAATCCGCGCGCGTGAGATTGCGATACGGATAGGCGCGCCGCACCGTATCGAACAGCTCGTCCTCCCCCCAGTCCTCCGCCGAGCACATGGCTACCAATTGCTGGGCTAGGATATCGAGTGGGGACTCTGGTACAACGATGCAGTCCAGATCACCCTGGCGAATCGCGCGTACCAGTGCAGCGCACTCGAGCAGCTCATCTCGCGTGGTGGCGAACAAGCGGCCTTTGGGTAGGGCCCCACGCCAGTGGCCAGCGCGGCCGATGCGTTGCAAGCAGGTCGAAATAGAACGCGGAGAACCAATCTGGCAGACCAGATCGAGAGTGCCGATGTCAATCCCGAGCTCCAGGGATGCGGTAGCCACCAGCGCGCGAATTTCTCCAGCTTTCAATCTCCTCTCGGCGGCGAGTCGTAGCTTTCGCGACAAGCTGCCATGGTGTGCAGTCACGGCTTTCTGCCCCAAACGCTCACCGAGGTGATGCGCCAGGCGCTCCGCCAGGCGGCGCGTGTTGACGAAGACCAAGGTAGAGCGGTGCTGCATCGTCAGTTCTGCAATGCGATCGTAGATTTCGCCCCACATCTCATTCGACGCCACCGGGCCCAGCTCGCTGCCGGGAACTTCGATGGCCAGGTCAAGCTCACGTCGATGGCCAATCTCGACAAGGGTGGGGTCCGGCCGATTCATTCCGCCTAGGAAATGCGCCACGAGCTCGATCGGCTTTTGCGTGGCGGAGAGACCAATGCGCTTCAGACGCTTGCCGGTCAGGTGGTCGAGCCGCTCCAAGGAAAGCGCCAGGTGAGCACCCCGCTTGTCATCGGCCACCGCGTGAATTTCATCCACGATAACGCATTCGACCGTTTTCAGAATGTCTCGACTTCTTGCGGCGGTTAGCAAGATGTAGAGCGACTCAGGCGTCGTTACCAGGATATGGGGAGGACGCGCCAGCATGGCTCGACGCTCCGGCGCGAGGGTATCCCCGGTGCGTACGGCGGTGCGGATCTCGGGCATCAAGATGCCACGCTTTCCGGCGAGTTCGAGAATTTCACCGAGCGGAATTTCCAGGTTCTTTTGAATGTCGTTGCTGAGCGCCTTGAGCGGCGACACATACAGAAGCTCGGTCGAATCGGTGAGTTGCCCCTCCAGCGCTTTGCGCACCAAGCGGTCGATGCAAATCAAGAAAGCCGCGAGCGTCTTTCCGGAACCTGTGGGAGCAGAAATCAGCGTGTTTTGCTCAGCCAGAATGTGCGGCCAGCCTTGCACTTGCGGCTCGGTCGGTCCCCCGAACCGGTCCACAAACCAATCGCGAACGAGCGGATGCGCCCATTCCAAGCCGGACACGTTCTCAGGTTTCATAATCACCAAAAATTATAGCGTGAATGCGCAAAGCCCGCAGAGGATGAAGTCTTTCTTGTACGGACTCGACGCCAGCGCGCTCCGTTGCGGCGCAGAGTTTTGCTCTCTATAAATCAGGACTTTGGCCCACTCGCTGTCGCTTCCGTTGCCAGCGGCCCGAACGATAGAATTGCAGTCGCCTCATGCTCGTGAACATCGAAAACCTTGTGCAGCCTGGTTGCCTTGAACAGGTTTTGCACTTTCGGATTCCTGTTTACAAACTTGAGCTGGCCGCCACGCCTCTGCAGGGTGGTATACGTCCTCACCAGCTCTCCAAGTCCCGCGCTGTCGATATATTGCACTCCACGCAGGTTCAACAGGACGTGTTTGCTTCCCTTTTCCAAGAGATTAGAGACGATCTCGCGAAGCATGGTGCTGTTTCGACCGAAGGTGATACCTCCCCACACATCCACCACTGAAATGCCACCGACCTGTCGCACCGCGGTTTGCATTTTTTCACTGGCTCGCCATTGTGAGCTGATGCCCATGCGATCGAGAGTTCCGGCCGCGCCTTCTGCGATTTCTGGCGAATCGGTCCGTACAAGGATAAGGGAGCGACCTTCGTTCAAGACTTCTCCAAGGAATGCCAAGTCTTCGAGAGATTTCTCGTCGGGAGTTGGTTGAGGAGTATGCATCGCGCTTTCTAGTGATAGATTCGGCGTTGCTGACAGCGCTTTGCCCACGGCGATCCCGGCTAACCCGAGTGCAGCGGTCGCACCCACTCCCAGCGCGAACACCTGACCGATTCCCGGAATTGCAAACAGCGTCGCAGCCACCACTCCCGCCGTTACGCCGGCGCTGCCGCCTACAACGCCCCCGATACAAGCGCCGAGTGACTTGCCGAGCGTCATAGCCTCGCTTTCAGAACGAGTCAGAAAAACAATCGCGTCCTGCGGCACGCGCCTGCTTAGCAGTTCCTTTACGGTTTCTTCCGCTCGTTCACGCGACGCGAAAACACCCATCACAGTTTCCATCGGATTCTCCTACAAACGCTTGGCTCATAGGCCCCTCCGTCCGCACCAAAAGCAGAAAGGATTTCATAAGGGCGGACGCGGATGCCAGTATAGCGCCCGAGCGGGCCAGTTGAAGCACGGACAGACTCCGGCTACTGCGCTGCTGCGAATGCGCGGGGATCGAAAACGGTCTGGATCGAACTTATCT
>Ga0187779_10001579_pt1 | contig 14188 bp, 12 predicted proteins | sample 1015_Q2_SP10_10__FD_132435 | JGI IMG/M metagenome (GOLD analysis project Ga0187779, IMG submission 132435) | Tropical peat soil microbial communities from peatlands in Department of Meta, Colombia - 1015_Q2_SP10_10_MG | ecosystem: Environmental > Terrestrial > Soil > Wetlands > Peat | place... | reverse complement strand
CACATTGGTGGAACGATCTCGCTCCTGAATGGCGAAGTGAAGGTAACGATTGTCCCGGCGCAACACGGGTCCTTTATCCAGAAAGATGAACGTTCTACGCCCGTTTTCGGGGGCCCGGCCACCGGTCTGGTAGCGGAGATCAAAAATGGACCGACCATTTATCACACCGGCGACACGGATTTATTTTCGGACATGAAGTTGATCGCCGAATACCACCGCATCGATCTGATGCTCTGCTGCATCGGCGATCATTTCACAATGGGTCCGAAGGGCGCAGCTCATGCGGTTGAGCTGGTAAATCCGGGCACGGTCGTACCGATGCATTACGCGACATTCCCGGTATTGACAGGAACGCCGGAAGTTTTTCAACGCGAATTAAAAACGCGCGGCACAAATGCGAAACTTTTGGTCATGCAAATCGGCGAAACAATTTCGCTCTGACATCGGCACTGGCAGCGTCAGTTGAACAGAGCAGGCTGGTGGATTTGCTCGTTCCAAAACCGCTTTCCGACGCAGCAGCTGCTCTGGTCGCAATAGCCGAGCGACGATGATACTTGATCAAACAGCGGCATTCCGATACACCAGTCTGGCTAGCCGGTATTCGATTTATCGTTGTATCGCCACTGCTAAATTATGATCAGCCCTAACCTGAAAACCTCACCAATCTCCCTGCCCGCCTGGGTTCAATTGTCGGTCCTGGTTTTTATCCTGGCCGGCGGATTCGCATTTGCTGGCTCGGAAGCTGTCCCGCTGGCGTCACCGTCTCCCACTCCGGACGAAAACAAAAATTCAACCGAGATTTTTCGCTACGAAACGACTTTTACCGCCAAGTCCGATTTTTTCGATGATCGCGGCAAGTTTGGCGAAGGAGGCTCCATCTATAACGATTTCAGCTTTGCTCATCGCTGGCTGATCACCGGCAATTGGTACCTGCGCACAGGTATCGAGTATGAGCGCTTTGATTTTACGGGAACGGACAATGGACTACCGGATCATCTGCAAACAATCCACGGGCTACTCGCGTACGAATACATTGTTCACGACCACGCTGCGGCCGGCATCGAGATCGATCCCGGTCCCTATTTTGAAAATCGCATCACCGGCGACTCAATTGATGTGCCCTGGAAAGTCTGGGTCACGTTTCCCTTGAAGAAAGACAAGATTTTTGCGGTGGTGGGCGCTGGCGGGTCAATTTATTCGAATCCCATCGTGGCGCCGGGCGGCGGGTTAATCTGGCTTTTCAGCGACAAGTTTCGGCTCGAAGGAGTGTTCCCAAAACCGGCTCTCGTTTACAATTTAAATGATGACTGGGAGTTTCGTCTTGCCGGAAATTTATTGTACGAAAGTTTTCGAACCGATGACGTAATTACTGCCGAGAAAAAATTGCAGGTCCACAATGCCGTTGTGCAATACAGTGAGGACCGAGCCGGTTTCCAGGCGACCTATTCGCATTTCAAGCCGCTGGAAATTACGCTTGATGCTGGGGCGATGGTGCGGCGCGATTTCGATTTCTTTCGCGCCGAAGCGAGCGCGAAAACGGATCCGGCACCCTATGTGCGGGTCGCGGCCAGAGTGCAATTCTAGCCCTTTGATTTGGCGCAATTCTTGGTTCTGCGGCTTCACCGTAGTCTGAAACTTGAATCGCAACTCCAGGCAATACTAAGGAAAGATCTCGTCCAGCTTGCGGGCAACCGATTGACTGCCTCGGACTTTCATCCGGCCGGTCATATAAGCCCAGGTGCCGCTCAACTTCCCGTTTGACATCGCGACCCAATTTTTGCCGCTGGTGATGAACGTCACATTCGGACCGTCGATCTTGCCGCGGCCCATCTTAAATTTTCCGTTCTCGACATCGATCCACCATTCGCCGCCATCCGGTCCGCTTAGCTCCCATTGATATTTGGCATGGACTCCTCTGGCTTTATCGGGGCGGAAACTTTGACGCATTCCGTCAAAGACTTCCTGCGGGGTGGAGCTTGGCTTGTCACCGGCGCTCATCAACGACGCGGTAACTGTGATTAAACCGGCGAGGCAAATAGATCTGCATCTCACTCTCATTTAATTTTAAAATCGTTCTTTGCCGTTCGTCTGGCTGTTCGCTACTGCTCGGTTCTTTGCAACAGCACCGCCGCCCCGACGAATGTGACCAGCGCGCCTGCGAACAGAACGAGGAGATCTCCAGCGTAAAAGGTTGGAGCGGCATGATACATGTTTACCAACCGAAACGCGCGGCAAAAGTGGGTGAGCGGAAAGAATTCGGAAAGATAGCGGACCGGTCGCGGCAGCTGATCGAGTGGGGCAAACGCACCGGAAAGAACGAAGACCGGCAGCAAGAAGAAAACGGAAAACTGAATCGCCTGGGTCTGAGTCCGTGAAAAAGCTGATATCAACAGACCAAGCCCAAGCGAGCAGAGCAAAAAGAGCAAACAAATGAGCGCGAGCGCGGGTGGCTGATAAAAGATTACGTTAAAATGCCACCAACTCAGCCCGATAATCACGACGATCAGACAACTGGAAATCGCCAGATAAGGCAGAATTTTGCCAACAATGATTTCGCCTCGGCCTAACGAGGTCACCAGCAGTTGAAAAAGAGTGCCCGATTCGCGCTCGCGGGCGATCGTGCAGGCCATCAACGTCACAGTCAGTAATTGCAGAATCAGACCAATGATTCCCGGCACGACATAATCGATGAAGCGCTCCTTCGGGTTATAAAGAACGTTGCTCTTAATCGTCCAGGCGGTCATGAGCGAAACGAATTGGTGCCGGACTTCAAGCGGCAGCTTTTTCCCAAGTTCGAACACCTCCGGCGGCAAGTTATCGACGATCACGTTTCGCTCATCTATTTGAAAATCGCCCAGGCTTTGGCGAACACCGCCTTCCAGTTCGTCCGCGGTATTCGCATCGCTGCCATCCAGATAAAACGGCAGCGGCGCCGGATCGCCATTTTGCAGACTCTCGCTCCAACCGGCCGGCACCACCAGCGCCGCCTTGACGCCATGACCTAACAAATCCGATTCGTCAGTTATCTCAGCGGGAACCTGTTTCCAGTGAAACGTTTTATTTTTCGAAACGATGTCGATGAAGCGTTGTGCTCCCGGACTCTTGTCGCGATTAATCAGAAGCGCCGGGACGTCGGTCAGCTGACCCGCTTGAAATGCATGTCCAAAAATGAAAGTGAAGAGCGGCGGCAGGACGATGAGCAAAACCAGCACCCGACGGTCGCGATAAATATGGAGAAATTCCTTGTAGGCCACGCTGGCAATCGCCCGGAAAGATATTGACTTCATGACGTCGACCTCGTCAGGAGCCCGTCGTACCGTTGTGAATAAGCGGTAAAAACATCTTCCATGTCCGGTTTTACCCAGCGCTGGTCAAGCAACTTTATGTCTGCAAACGGCCAATTCGTTTTCCAATTTGTCATCAACCGTTCCGGATCGGATGCGTAAATCCGCAGCGCGCCGCTCCGGAGCGAAACTCCGAGGATTTCCCGCGAACCTCGCAACCGGACGAGCGCCGGCATCACTGGATCGACATCGAGTTCGAGCAAACGTGTCCGAAAACTCGCTTTCAACTGCCGCGGCGATGCCTTGGCCAAAAGCCGACCGCTTCGGATAAAGCCGACTTCGGTGCAGCGGTCTGCTTCATCCATGTAATGGGTCGTAACGAAAATCGTTTTGCCTTCGTGGCTCAAATCATAAAGCAGATTCCAAATTTGCTGGCGATGCACCGGGTCGAGCCCGGATGTCGGCTCGTCAAGAAAAAGCAAAGGCGGATCGTGAATCAGGGCGCAGGCAAGCGCGAGCAGCTGGCGCATGCCACCGGATAAACTTCCAGCAGCCGTCGCGTGTTTCTCTTCCAAATCGGTTAAACGCAACAGTCGTTGAAGCCGCGTCTCTAACTGGGACGCCGGCACCCGACACGCTCCCCCAAAAAATCGCATATTTTCGTCGACCGTCAGATCTGGATACAAACTGAAGCGCTGCGCGACGTATCCAAATTTTTCGCGAACGGCCTGCCGCTCCCTCCAGGCATCATGGCCAACCACGCTCGCTCGACCCCTGCTTGGGTGGGTTAGCCCGCAGAGCATTCGCATGGTTGTGGTCTTGCCGGCCCCGTTGGCGCCGAGAAAACCAAAGATTGTTCCCGATTCGATGGCAAACGTGAGATCTTCCACTGCGTGCAGGTCGCCAAAATTCTTGGTCAGGCAGTCGAGCGCGATGATCGTTTCATTCATTGGCAAAGGTTATTGCGATGATGTGATCTCATTTGCAACCATCAGTCACGGGCGATAGTTATCTCTCGTTCCGATGAAACTCAAAATCCGTCTTCTGCTTGCGGTCGCGCTTTGCGCAAAATCAGCCGTTGCATTGGGCGATCCTGGCTCGGAGCTCGCCTCGTTTTCTGTATTTAGCCAGATCGATGTCAACGAGCTGGCCAAAAGTGACGTAAAAACAATGCATGGCCCGCCGATGACCGGCCGATTTCTTTCGGTCCAAAGCTGCTATGTCGCCAACGGCTCGCCCACCCAACAGGTTGAAGCACTAAGACAATGGGACCCGACCAAACACCGCGAGCTGAAGGTATTCCTGCACGGCGATCTTCCGGCGAATCCAACTTCAGTCAGTTTCACGGCGCTGAAAAATGCGCCCGACAACAGCTCGGTCAGCTCATTTGTGGCAGCAACTCAAAAGCTCAGTTCCGAATTGCAGATCAGCAAGGAAGAAGCCCAAAAGTTTCCAGCCAATTCGGCAGGCAATACCGGCGGCGCAATTCCGCTTGCGGTCACGAATTTTTGGAGCGATGTGCTCGCCTCGCGGGCGAAGAATTTTGTCTCCGCTGGATCGACGGCGCAGCCGCCATACGATCACACCGGCGAATCGATTCGCCCGAACGACGAGTTGAATTCTTTACTGAAGCAGCAGGAAAAAATTCGCAAACAATTTTCCGGTTTGTTAGGCCAAACCGGCATCGGCCGGGGCCGAGGAGCGCTTACGCCAGAATTATACTGGGAACTGCTCGATGTCGACGATCAGGGCGTGGTCACACTTGGTGCTTCCTACCGGCGACCTGGAGCAAACGGCACCTACCAATATGCCGACGTTCTTTACTATGCGAGCGGCGGCTATTACGTCGCGCTCACGTTGTATCAGATGTGGCCAGTCACGATCGGCGGAAAAAATTCAACCCTGGTTTGGCGCGGCGACATGATTTCCTCCGCGTCGCTTGCTTCGTTGCATGGAGTTGAGCGCCTTGCTTCAGAATCGGCAATGATGAAGGACATTTCCAAGGCGGTCACCTTTTTCCGCAAGGATATCGGCGAAAATTGATCAATGGATCGTCGATCTTTGCCTCAAGCCGCCATTGCGCTCGCGTTTTGCCTCTCGCCATTGATTGCCCTCGCGCAAGACGCTGTCGGTGATCGCGCCTGGTCGATCTTCGGCTCGGGCGAATATTCACTTTCGGAGACTTATGTGGGTGAAGCGGGCGTGGAACGTGGTTCGAATTCAGTAAATCACTTCGATGAAAATGACGTGATCGTCCGTTACATCATGACGCCGCGAACCAAAATCGGGGTTCTCCGCCTCGGCGTCGACTGGGAAAGGTTTTCGTTCGGGTTCTCAAAAAACGCGCCCATACCCGACACCTTGCAATCCATCAGCCTGGTGCTTGGCCTGGACACTCAGCTTTCGGATTCAATTTTATTGAGAGTCGAAGCTCAACCCGGGATGTACAACACCGGCGTCAATAATTTGTCCGATGATTTCAATATGCCGTTCATCGCCGGTGGGACCTACATTTATAATCCAGACTTACAATTCATCGTGGGTGTAAGCGTGGATGTTGAGCGAAAATATCCGGTTATTCCTGCGGCTGGTGTTCGCTGGAAGATCGGACGGCAATGGACTGCAAATGTCGTGATGCCGACGCCTCGGCTCGAATATGAGTGGAACAAAAATCTCACTCTCTACGCCGGCGGCGAAATCAAAGAAACCAACTTCCGCGTGGATGACACCTTCGGCGACCGACAAGGCCGGCCCCAATTAGACCACGCCGTTTTGACTTATAGCGAAGTCCGCGTCGGTACCGGGTGCGATTGGAAACTGCTGTCGTTCTTAACACTGACAGCCGAAGCCGGGTATCAACCGTATCGGAGCTTCGACTTTTATCGGACTAGCATTCGATATCATCAGGACGATGCGGCGCCCTACGGCATGGTTTCGCTCCACGGCGCCTTTTAATTTCAATTCAAAGCCTGGCTCATCGCAAGGTTCGATCCAAAGCTGCGATCTTTCTGGTTTCCGGCCAACCGAACGAGACAAGAAGAACAACCAGAATCGTGCCGATTCCGCCGGCGACCACCGATATCAGGGGGCCAAAAAGAGCCGCGGTCAGGCCGGACTCGAGCGCCCCAAACTCATTTGAAGTGCCGATAAAAATATTGTTCACCGATGAAACACGACCGCGCATCTCGTCCGGCGTGACCAGTTGCACGATCGATCCGCGGATGATTACGCTGACCGAATCGAACGCTCCGACTAAAAACAACATCAGCAACGACAACCAGAGTGTAGTCGATAAACCAAATATGACGGTCGCGATTCCAAATCCGGTGACGCACCAGAGCAAGGTTGTACCTGCGCGTTTCATCGGCGGCAAATACGCAACCGTCAGCGCCATCGCGAACGCGCCAATCGCCGGCGCCGCGCGCATCCAGCCGAGCCCAACCGGTCCGCAATGCAGGATTTGATCAGCAAAGATTGGCAGCAGGGCGGTGGCACCGCCGAGCAGCACCGCAAACAAATCGAGCGTAATCGTTGCCAGAATGACTTTTCTGCTGAAAACAAAGCGAATTCCGGCAGCCAGTCCGCGCCATGCGCTCTCCGCTACTCGCTCCCCAACCCGCTTTGCACGCGGAATCGGCAAGACCAAAAGGAAAAATGAAAACGCGGTAAGCGCATCAATCAGGTAGACGATCGCGAAATCGAAATTCGCAACCAGAAACCCACTGATGGTGGGGCCAACCACGGAACCGATTTGAAAAACGCTGTTATTCCAGGTGACCGCATTTGCGAACGCGTCACGCGAAATAAGCGTCGGAAAAAAAGAACTGCGCGCGGCCCAGCTGAAAGTACGGGCAGCCGCCCCGACAAAAAGCAGGAAATAGATGAGCGGAATTGACGCGTCGTCGAAATGAAACTGCGGATGGTGCCGCTCGAAAATCGTTGCGACCGAAGTGAGCGCGCCATTGCACGCCCGCAACGTCGGCCAATTGGGAATGGCAAGATGTTGCCAGGAAACGAGCGCGAGGACTGCAGACGCGATCGCGCTGAAAATTTGCGAGACGAGAATGATTTGCTTGCGGCTGATGCGGTCGGCCAAATATCCCGCGGGCAAAGATAATCCTACAATCGGAATGGCGAAGACGAGTCCAACCAGACCGAGCGCCGTGGCGGAATGCGTGCGCCGATAAATTTCCCACTCAACCGCAACCGCCAGCATTTGCCGGCCGATGATCGACAACAAATTTCCGGCGGTGAAAAAACTGAACCCGCGCGAACGAAACGCCGCGTACGGATCGTGCGGCGGGGTGGTCGGGATGACCGCGCCGGTAATGGCGGGACGCTGACCACTTGGCGTTTCGTATTCGTTAGGCATGCTCGGGGCGCGTCAAGTGCGATCGAACGTGCCCGCGAGATTGTAAAGTCGGGAAGCCAAGCCGCAACCTGCGTTGTGCGATGTGAACGCTGCAAACCCGACACCGTCGCCGCTCACACATCGGCCCCATTAATCTAAACGGAGAAATGACAAACTCGTTGCGATACCATTCTTGTCATTCTATCTATTCGGCCTCGTTCGTGCTTCGTCATTAGTCATTCGTCATAGCTCCATTCACATGTCAGAAGTCATCACACCATCAAAGCCAGTTTCTCTCGCAGCCCCGTGGACACGTCAAAATCCATTTCCGGGAAAAATGGTTGTCAATCGGCGTTTGAGCACTGCCGACTCGGAAAAGGATACGCGCCATTTCGAGATCGATCTCGCTGGGTGGGGCTTAGGCTTTGAGCCGGGCGATTCGCTGGCGGTTTATCCGACGAACGATTCTCAATTAGTGGATGAAATCATCCGCGCGCTCGGCGCGAAGGGTGATGAGATTGTTACTGCGGCAAAAACCCAAAAGCCGTTTCGGGAAGCGCTCCTGCGCGATTTTTCTGTCACGCAGCCGACACCGAAATTCTTGAAAGCTATCGCGGAGAGGTCGGCAGCGCCGCTACTCTCGGAATTGCTTCATCCCGAGCGCAAGCAGGACCTCGACAATTATCTTTGGGGCATAGAAATAATCGATTTCCTGGTCGAGCGTCCTTCCACAAAATTCCAACCGGCAGAATTTGTCACTCTGCTCAACAAATTACAGCCGCGACTTTATTCGGTCGCATCAAGCCTGCGCGTCTTCCCCGATCAGGTTCATTTTATTGTCGACGTCATTCGCTACGAAAGCCACGGACGCGAACGCAAAGGCGTATGCTCGACTTTTCTGGCAGATCGCGCGGATGGAGTTCCGGTGCCGGTTTATCCAAGTTCGGCCAAGCATTTTCATCTGCCCGACAATCCGGATACGCCGATCGTTATGATCGGACCGGGTACTGGGGTCGCGCCGTTTCGCGCGTTTTTGCAAGATCGGCAGGCGACCGGCGCGCGAGGAAAAAACTGGCTCTTCTTCGGCGCCCAGCGCGAGAAATGCGATTATGCGTATAAGGAAGATTTCGAGCAGCTCAAACGCGATGGGGTTCTGACCCGGATCGACTGCGCGTGGTCGCGGGATCAGGCTCACAAAATTTATGTTCAGCACAAGTTGCTCGAGAACGCAGCCGAGATTTGGAGGTGGATCGACGGCGAAGGCGCGCAGTTCTTCGTCTGCGGCGATGCCAAGCGGATGGCCAAAGATGTCGACGCCGCGCTGCGCAAAATCATTCAGGCACACGGCGGCAAATCCGTCGAACAGGCGAACGAATACGTCGAGAAGCTGAAAAGCGATAAGCGTTACAAGCGCGACGTGTACTGAATCGCTTTTCTTCCAACGCGAGAAACTCCAGCAAGCGCGAGAGCGGCAACAAAGATTCCTGCGGATAAGATCGCCACGCAGCCGCCGAACACCAGCCACCATGGGCGATAGGCGAGAACTAGTCTTCCGTGCGAGCCGCTCGGAAGTTCCACCACCGGAAACAAACCACGGTAAGAATCGACTGGAAGTGTCTGCTTCCCAAGCTCCGCCCGGTAACCGCGAAAATATGGCCGGGAGAAAGTAATCAGCGCCGTCGCGCCGCGGTCCGGAACATCGACATCCAACGCGCTGTAATTTCGCGAATCATCGATCCGCGAAATCGACGCCGGCGCAAACGATTCGTTAGGCCGCGAATCAATCCGGTCGACAGATCGCACGGGCGGTATCGGATCATCGCGGCGATGGAAGACACGTCCCTCGTTATTCGAGAATTCCAGTTGCCAGCCGGAGGGCGCTGGTTCGACCGAAATTTCGCGGGCAATGACAATCCCATCCACGCCCAATTTTTCCAGTAATCCGTCTGGACCCGATTCGTCCCCGACCAAATGCTCGCCCACAGCACGGTCGATTTCCCCGTGAATGAAAAATTTTAACTCCCGTGCCACGCCGGCGGCTAGAATCGGACTGTAACCGTTGATGAAGCGCAACCGAGCCCACATCGGCGTGCTGCCTGGACGGGCAATTTGACCAACCGGGCCGTTGCGATACTCATGGCGATAAACGTACTCCGCTGGCGAATAAACCGCGAGGTAAAGCCGCTTCGGGTCCAGCGGTTCAGGCTTCGTCAGTTCCTGGGAAAAGTTATATTTTGGAACTCCACAATTGGGCGGAATGCAAAAGTAGGTCGCGAGCAAACTGGCGAACACAAAACAAACGAGCGACCATTCACGAAACTTGGAACTGCGCATAACGAGTTCGGCCAGCACCCAGACAGCGCCAAGTTCGAGGTAGATCCAGGCTAACGCAGGTCCGTATAAGCCGGCAGTACCGAAGATCAACATCGCAATTGCCACAACGACCAGCGACAGGAACGTTGCGGCGAAAGTCGGAGACCCGGGCCGGATCTTCAAAACTTCAGCTGCGCAAATGGCCAGAAGGAGATGAAAAAACGGCAACCAGCGAAAGCTCCAGCGAAAAAATCCGAACATCGGCAGCATCGAAAGCAAAAGCACGAAAACGAGAAGAATGAATTCCCACTTCAATTGCCTAACGAGTAGTCGGCCACGCCAGATAAAGCCGGCGAGCAGGACCGGAGCCGGAACGATTCCGCATGCGAGCTCGGTTGCGGTATGCGGACGATAACGGGTCGAGAAATCGGCCCAGTTCACCGTCCAGCTTGGCAAAATCAATCCAGGCAAGGCGCGCAGTGGAATAATCCATTGCCAATGCGCAGCCGAGGGCTGGGTTTCGCGCGCCGAACCATGCACATAATCGAAGAGCGCGAGCCATGCGGGTGCTGATATTCCGAATCCGAGCACGACACCTAACAGCATTGGCAGGATCGACAACAAACTTTTCGTTTCAACCAGCGTTTTGATCGATAACCAGCTGATCAAAAGCGCGAGCATCAAGACGGTGTACGGAAAGCCGCCGGTCACGAGGAAATAGACAAACGGCGCGGGCCATAGAAATCGCCAGCGGCTGCGTTGCGGCTCGAGCGCGCGTTCAAGTCCCCACCAAGCCCATGGAAACCAGGTGAAGGCGCCAAGTGCACCGAACCAATCGGTCGCGCCCCAGCAAATTATCCAGCCATTCAAAGCAGCGATCAGCGCAACAAAGATCGATAATGGAAGGCTGAGTTTTCGATTGCCTGCCAGGAGAAAGGCGCCAGCTGCCAAAACAAAAAGATGAGCAATCGAAAGCGTCGCGGCTTGCTGCGGAAACGTAAGCGGAAATTTCCAGATGAGAACGACGACCGCATTTATAAAAATCGAAAATGTCCCGTACTGAAATTCCCCTGCGAGATTCCCGCAGACCCACGAATAAGGAGTCAGCAGCGGCCAGTGGCCCTGGCTCCAACTTCGCGCAACATCGGCGAACACGGGCAAGATCGATAATTCGTAATCGTCATTCCAGAAAACGAGCGGGTCGTGCCCCAGCAGAAGAAGACAGAACAGGACAACGAGTAAGCCTGCGATCGCCGCTCCAAGAAATTGGGAATTCGCAGATCTTGGCGCGACCATTTACGGAAAACGCCAGACGTCCAACCTCCGGGGCACAATATCGAATTCTTTGGACATTCGAAATTGGACATTCGACGCTTTGTTTTTCATAAAACCACCGGCTTACCTTCGGTCATCACCAGGACTTTCTCCTTGACCTCCTGCTCGCGCGCAGACTTGAGCAAACGTTCGAGCGGCTCATCAAGCGGTTCGTATCCGAGTCGAAATGTGCCGTAGTGCATCGGGACCAGAGTTTTCGCGCGTAATTCGATGAACGCTTTCACTGCTTCCTCCGGATTCATGTGAACCTCGCGGCCGGTTGGCGCGTCGTAAGCGCCAATCGGGAGAAGCGCGATGTCAATCTTGTGACGTTCGCCGATTTCACGGAAGCCGGGAAAAAAAGCGCTGTCGCCGCAATGAAAAATCGTGCGATCGCCAACCGTAATGACAAAACCGCCAAAACCGCGGTGAAGATCCGCCAGGAATCGTGCGCCCCAATGATAGCAGGGCGTGAGCGAAACCTTAACCGGACCAAGTTGCACTGCCTGCCAGTAATCGAGTTCGTGAACGATGCGAAATCCGAGATCGTGCACCAGATTTCCGACTCCGATTGGAACGACAATCGGTTGATCGGCGGCGACTCTGCGCAACGTCCGCCGATCAAGGTGATCGAAATGAGCATGAGTCACCAGGACCGCGTCAATCTGCGGCAGGTGATGAATTTCAAACCCTGGCCTTTTCAAGCGCTTGATGACTTTGAGCCACTTCGCCCAGTTCGGATCGATCAAGATGTTGGTATCGTGGGTTTGAATGAGAAACGAAGCGTGACCAATCCAGGTAATGCAGATTTCTCCCGACTGGATCTTCGGGAATTTGGGCGACAGATGATCGCCCGCCCGCTTGACGAAAAGCGATGGGATGACCACTTCAGCGAGATAATTGCGACGATGCCAATCGCGGCGCGGACGCAGCTTGACCCGGGTGGACTTGCGCGTTTGCGCACCGTTGTCCGATGGCTGGCGAACGACGTTGCGCCGGCTCTTCTTGGCGAAAGGAATCGGCACTCTCGGCAAACGATATAGTCGAACGTCCGCTAATCAATTCTTTCGCGCCGCGCGAACGGCCTTGCCGTTGAAAGTCGGCTTCAGGTATAGTCTCGCGAAAGTAACAACATGACTGCTGAAAAAGCGGCCCTTCGCGAAATGATGAAGCAGCGATTGCGTTCCATGACGGCGGAGGATCGACAATCGCTCTCCGACGAAATCTGCGAGAACGTTTTGCAAATGACGCAATGGCAGGAAGCACAAAACGTGATTCTTTTTTTGCCGCTGCCGAGCGAGCCGATTATCGCGCCGCTGAAATTGGATTGCGACGCGCGCAGAATTCCCGAAGTCATCATTCCGCAAAATCCAAAGAACGGCCTCCAACTTCCCGAGCAAATCGATTTGGTTCTCGTCCCCGGTCTCGCATTTTCAAAAGATCGGCATCGACTTGGGCGCGGAGGCGGTTTTTTTGATCGACTGCTGTCGGAACGGGCTAAATCGGCGTTCAAGCTCGCGATCTGTTTTTCCTTTCAAGTGGTGGACACCATTCCAACCGAAGAACACGACGTCAGGGTGAACGCGGTTGTGACCGAACAAGGCGTTTGGTGATTCAGAAGACGCGACCCGACACTCGCGTCAGCAATAGGGCAATCCGAAGCCGCCAATAGGGAGCGGGCAATTCACCCGGCAAAACCGCAAAGACCCCGTAACCACGGCGATGATTCGGCGGGCGCGGATCCCGCTCCTGGTCGAGCTCGCGGAAAGACTCGAAGGCCAGATCGTCGCCAAAAAGTGCAGCAGGCCAATGGCGCTCGACGAATCTTCGCCAAAGTGAGTCCGGAGGAAAATCGTGCACGAATACAACGCACGGTTTACCCGCTCGCAAAAGATTGAGTGTCAACTCGAGCGCGCGAAATTCTTTTGGGCCGTCAATCAATACCGCGTCGCCGGCCTGCAAATACTTCGCCAAAATCTCGCAGGAATCGCCATACAGCAGTTCGACATTTCCAAAGGACTTCAGTTTTTCTTCCGCGGCGACTACATTCTCCGACTGCCGATCGAACTCCACGCTGACGATTCGCGATTCCGGAAAACAGCAGGCCAAAATCAACGTGCTCTTGCCGCGGGCGCGTCCAGATTCGAGAATTTGTTTTGGCGCACATGGTTTCGTCGCCGTGTAAAACAGAAACATCTCGCTCTCCCAGATCCCGCCAAATCCCGCTTCCGGAGCGATATTCGCGATCACTTCGCGATATTTTGGCAAAAGTTCGGCGGCACGACTCAAAATGGCCGCCTTGCTGATTACTGGAAGAACGCGATGTTCGGCCATCAAAATGATTTTGATCTGTTTATAAATCCGAGGCGACCAGATTTATGTCGGTCCATAATTTGCCCTTCGACCAGCGCGCCTGTTTCATTGCTGGCGCCGCGAAATCGGGAACGAGTTTGCTTGTTTCGCTGCTCGATAGTCATCCGGAACTGCTGGTAATGCCGCAGGACACGGCCTACTTCGCCACCGTCTTAACGAAATACCGCGACCGCGGACGACGCGCGCAATTCGATTATTTGACCAACGAATCATGGAGCAATGTCTTGTTCGGCAAACAGGCCAAGCGCGGCAACCAGGATTACGCCCAATTTCCGAAACAGGAATTCTTCGAAACATTCGAACGGATTGCATTCGATCCGGCAAACTCAAATCGCGATTTGCTCGCGCTGATGATGGAATCGTACGCAAACGTCGTCAGCACTCCACTCGATCGAGTGAAACGATGGGTCGAAAAGACTCCGGCCAATCGAAATTACGTGCCGCAGATCCTTGCGCGATTTCCGCAGGCAAAACTTCTCCTGACCATGCGCGATCCGCGTGCACTCCTGGCGGCTCAAATTGCTCTTGAGAAAAAGCGAAACACAAAACGGTT
>Ga0187779_10001578_pt1 | contig 14191 bp, 11 predicted proteins | sample 1015_Q2_SP10_10__FD_132435 | JGI IMG/M metagenome (GOLD analysis project Ga0187779, IMG submission 132435) | Tropical peat soil microbial communities from peatlands in Department of Meta, Colombia - 1015_Q2_SP10_10_MG | ecosystem: Environmental > Terrestrial > Soil > Wetlands > Peat | place... | reverse complement strand
TTCCCCGCCGGTCGTAGAGGGTGGCCACCACCGCCCCGACGAAGGGTGACCCGGGGGGCGGCGGCTTGGGCTTGCCGCCCTTCGGCTTGGGCAGGGCCGGGGTCCGGGGAAGCACGGTGAGGACCCAGAAGCGCTCCCCGTCGTTGCTCACGAAGAACAGGTCGTCCACCGTCCCCGCGCACAGCGCGAGGCTCCAGGCCGGGTCCGTGTCCCGGGTGGTCTCCACGCGGCAGTCCCCGGGCCCGTTCTCCACCAGCTGGATGCTCCACACCCCGTTGGAGGAGGCATGGGCCCGGCTCTCGCGCGGGGCGGAGGCAGCCAGCGCCGGCAGCAGGAGCAGCGGTGCCAGCGCGCGGAAGACCAAGGCCGTGCACTCCTCCCATCGCCGTCAGGCCGCCTTCTTGGCGTTCTCGACGGCCTCCTCGATGGTGCCCACGTAGAAGAAGGCGCTCTCCGGGATCTCGTCGTGCTTGCCGTCGGCGATCTCCCGGAACCCCTTGATGGTGTCGGCCAGCTTGACGTACCGGCCGGCCTTCCCGGTGAACACCTCGGCGGTGAAGAAGGGCTGGCTGAGGAAGCGCTGGATCTTCCGCGCCCGCGCCACCACCAGCTTGTCGTCCTCGGAGAGCTCGTCCATCCCGAGGATGGCGATGATGTCCTGGAGCTGGCGGTACCGCTGGAGGATGTTCTGGACCTTGCGGGCCACCGCGTAGTGGTCCGGGCCGACCACCGCCGGGTCGAGGATCCGGCTGGTGGAGTCGAGCGGATCCACCGCCGGGTAGATGCCCAGCTCGGAGATGGGCCGGCTGAGGACGATGGTGGCGTCGAGGTGGGCGAAGGTGGTGGCCGGTGCCGGGTCGGTCAGGTCGTCGGCGGGCACGTAGATGGCCTGCACCGAGGTCACCGAGCCCTTGTGGGTGGTGGTGATGCGTTCCTGGAGCGCGCCCATCTCGGTGGCCAGCGTGGGCTGGTAGCCCACCGCCGAGGGAATCCGTCCCAGGAGCGCGGAGACCTCGGACCCGGCCTGGGTGAAGCGGAAGATGTTGTCCACGAAGAGGAGCACGTCCTTCCCCTCCACGTCGCGGAAGTACTCGGCCATGGTCAGCGCCGACAGTCCGACGCGGGCGCGCGCCCCGGGGGGCTCGTTCATCTGCCCGTAGACGAGCACCGCCTGGCTGGCCTGGAGGTCGTCGAGCCGGATGACCTTTCCTTCCTGGAATTCGCGGTACAGGTCGTTCCCCTCGCGGGTCCGCTCGCCCACGCCGGCGAAGACGCTGAAGCCGCCCTTCTCGATGGCCGCGTTGCGGATGAACTCGGTGAGGAGCACGGTCTTGCCCACGCCGGCTCCGCCGAAGAGCCCGACCTTGCCACCGCGGGTGAAGGGACAGAGCAGGTCGATGACCTTGATGCCGGTCTCGAACTGCTGGACCTTCACGTCCTGGTCGGTGAAGGTGGGGGGGGCGCGGTGGATGGGCCAGTGCTCCTCGGCCTTCACCGGCCCGAGCTCGTCCACCGGCTCGCCGATGACGTTGAGGATGCGGCCCAGGGTGGCCTTCCCCACCGGGACGGAGATGGGCCCGCCGCTGTTCTTGACCGTCTGCCCCCGCGACAGCCCGTCGGTGCTGTCCATGGCGATGGTGCGCACCGTGTTCTCGCCCAGGTGCTGGGCCACCTCGAGCACCAGGTTGTCCTCGCCCGAGCCGAGGCTGGGGTTGGTCACCCGCAGGGCGGTGTACACCTCGGGGATGGCGCCCGGGGGGAACTCCACGTCCACCACCGGTCCGAGGACCTGGGTCACCTTCCCGGAAGACTGTGCGGTCGCGCTCATGGTTCTGGGCACTTCTCCTTGGTCATTTCAGAGCCTCGGCGCCGGAGACGATCTCCATCAGCTCCTTGGTGATGGCCGCCTGCCGGGTCCGGTTGTAGAGCAGTGACAGCCGGTCGATGGCGTCGGAGGCGTTGTTGGTGGCGTTCTCCATGGCCGCCATGCGGGCGGCGTGCTCGGAAGCGGTCGACTCGAGCAGGGCGCGCCAGATGCGCAGCGACCAGGCATGGGGGAGGAGCTGGTCGAGCACCACCTCGGCGCTCGGCTCGTAGTCGAAGTCGACCAGGGACCGCTTTCCGGTGGGGAGGGGCTCGGCCTCCGGGGTCAGGTCCTGGAGGGGCAGGATACGCATCAGCTCCACCCGCTGGCTGATGGCGGAGACGAAGGAGTTGAAGCAGATCCAGACGTGGTCCACCCGTCCGGCGAGGAACTCGGCGGACAGGTCGTCGGCGAGCTCGACCGCCGCGGGGTAGGTCACCCGGGAGAGGAGCCCGGCATGGTTCTTCCGGATCTCCACCCCGCGCCGCTTGAAGAACTCGTAACCCTTGCGGCCGACGGTGGAGAGCCGGATGGCGTCGTAGGTCCGGCCCTGCTCGTACAGAAAGCGGGAGACGCGGCGGAGGATGTTGGAGTTGAACGCGCCGGCCAGCCCCCGGTCCGAGGTCATGACCAGCATCTCCGCCCTCTTCGGCTGGGGCGGTGGAACGAGCAGCGGGTGGGTGAGCTCGCCGTGGCGGAGGGTGATGTCCCGCAGCACGCGCTCCAGGGCGGCCGAGTAGGGCCGGGTGGCCATGAGCGCTTCCTGGGCCCGGCGCAGCTTGGCCGCGGAGACCATCTTCATGGCCTTGGTGATCTGCTGCGTGCTCTTGAAGGAGCGGACCCGCTTGCGGATGTCACGGAGGCTGGCCATCGCTCGGACGCCTGCGGCAGCCGGATGGCCCGGCCGTCGGGGCGGCGCACCCTATGTCGCAGGCCCGTCGAAAAATCAACGTCGGTGATCTGGGCCACACTGCTTGCAACACGCCCCCGACTCCGATGCGCCCCTTGGCCCCCTGGACATGATCCGTCCCTCCCCACGCCGGCTCGCCCTGGCCGTCCTGGCCCTGGCCGTGGCGCTGGTCGCCGTCCCCTCGGCGGTCATCGAGCTCCAGGCCCGTTCCGCCATCGTCTCCCTGGACGCCGCCCGGCCGGCGCCGGTGGCGATGGTCTTCGGAGCCGGGCTCGCCCCGGGAGGCGAGGCCTCGCCGCTCCTGGCCGAGCGGCTGGAGACGGCCCACGCGCTCCTGCGCGCCGGGAAGGTCCAGCGCCTGCTGCTCACCGGCAACACCGGCGCCCACCACGACGAGGTGCGGGCCATGCGCCGTTACCTGCTGGCGGCCGGCGTGCCGGAGAGCGCGCTGCTCCTGGACCTGGAGGGGGCGTCGACGTTCGAGAGCTGCTGGCGCGCGCGGAGCGTGTTCGGGGTGAGCCAGGCGCTGCTCGTCACCCAGCGGTTTCACCTGCCCCGTGCGCTGTTCCTGGCCGCCCACGCCGGCCTGCGAGCGGAGGGGGTGGCCGCCGGAGGCCGGCCACGCTGGACGGCGCCTTACGTCTGGCGTGAGCTCCTCGCCCGCCCGCTGGCGGTGCTCGACGTGCTGACTCACAGCGCGCCCGTCCCCCCGGCATCGCCGGCCCAGCCGGGCTAGAGACAAAGCGAAAGGCGCGCCTCACCCCCAGGGCAAGGGGCGGGGCGCGCCTTCGCGCGAACGACCGTTCTCTCGCGGCTTACTTCGCCGGGGCGTCGGCCGGCTTGTCCGCGGCCGGCTTGGCCGGAGCGGCCTTCTTCGAGCTGCTCGACTTGTGGCTGCTGCTCTTCTTCTTGGAGGCATCCGCCGGAGCGGCGGCCTTCGAATCCGCCGGGGCAGCCTGCTTGGCAGCGTCGTCGGCGAAGGCGGCGAGGGAGGTGGTGAGAACGAGCGCGGCGAGAAGGTTCTTCATGGCTTGAGGGCTCCTGGTGTTTCAGTGAAACGGGGCTGACGCGTCCCGTCGGACCGGTTCGGAGCACGGTCCATGCCATTCAAAGTGAAAGGGCGCCCCCGGTTGCCCGTCAGGCGCCCTTCCGGTCATGCGTGACCGCTCGGAGACTACTTCGAGGCCGGAGCAGCGGCCGGAGCGGCCGGAGCGGCCTTGGCGTCCTTCTTCTCGGCCTTGCCTTCCTTCTTCTCGGCCTTGGCCTCCTTCTTCGTGTCCTTCTTCTCCTCGTGCTTCGACTCCGACTTCGGAGCCGGAGCTGCAGCCGGGGCCGGGGCCGCAGCGCCCTGGGCGAAGACGGCGAACGACGTGGCCAGGGCCAGCGCGGAAACGAGCTTCTTCATGAACTGCTCCTTGAGGTGATGCGTGAGCGGCGGAAGCACCATGCTCCGCCGGGCAGGGCGCCCCTGAGCAGCCTTCGTGCCAGGCCAGTTTGACGCAGGTTGGCGGACGGGGTCTGAGGCATGACTCCGCAGTGCTGACTTGGCCTGGGGATGATTTCCTCAGATGCCAGCGTTACCGGGACACTGGAACCTCGCCCTGAATCCCTCGCTGCCTGTGCAAGGATGCCGCCGAGCTTGAGCGTCCCCGCATCCTCCTTCCAGTCGTCGTTCCTCCGCTACCGGGCGGCGTTCGTCCTCGTCGTCGCCCTGCTCGCCCTGGTGGCCGGGACGTCCCTCTGGAACGAGCTCCACACCAACGTCCGCATCGACGAGCTCTTCGGAGAGGCGCTGGAGCGCGAGCAGCTCATCGGCCGGATCCGCGCCGACGCCCTCGACCTCCAGGACAAGGTCAACGACCACATCCAGGCCTCCACCGACGAGCTCCGGCAGGAAGCGGACGCGCGCATGGAGGAGGTGCTCGCCGACGCCAGGGAGGCGCGGATGGAGTACACCCGCGGCCTCCCCGAGGGAGAGAAGGAGGTCTGGCGGCGCTTCGACGAGACGGCGCGCCAGCTCGCCCAGTCGGCCCGGGTGGCCCTCAAGTTCAGCAACCGCAAGGAGCTGGAGCGCGCCCGCCAGCACCTCGAGGCCGAGCTCCGGCCGATCAGCACCAAGCTCGACGCCCTGGCCGCCGAGCTCTCGGCGAAGAACGCCGAGGAGACGCGGCGGCTGCTCCACCAGCGCGAGAACCTGCGCACCAAGACCACGCTCCTCGGGACGCTGGTGGCGGCGGCGTCGATGATCATCGCCCTGCTGGTGGGCACCAGTGTGGTGCGCATCCTCCGGAGGCAGGAGCGCACCATCGCCGCGCAGCTCGAGGAGCTGGACCGCCGGAACCGCGAGCTCGATGCCTTCGCCAGCCGCGTCGCCCACGACCTGGTGGGGCCGCTCAACCCGCTCAAGGGCTACCTCACCCTCCTCGCCCGCTCCCCGGCCATCGCCGACCCGGACGTCCGGGAGATGGTGGTCGAGGCCGAGGCCTCGGCCACTCGCATGGCCGAGCTGGTGGGGGCGCTGCTGCGCTTCTGCCGCTCGGGGACGCGGAGCGAGGCTCCCGGGGCGGAGCTGGACACCGCCGTGGCCACCATCCTCCTCGAGCTCGACCAGGTGGCGGCGATGCAGGAGGTGAAGCTGGAGCGGCGGCTCCAGTCGCGCGTCCGGGTGGAGGTGCCGGCCAGCCTGCTCCAGTCCATCGCCCGCAACCTCGTCTCCAACGCGGTGAAGTACTCGGCCGGCCGGCCCGGGGCCCAGGTGGTGGTCCGGGTCCTGGCCGAGGGCAACGACGCCGTCCTCGAGGTCACCGACAACGGGCCGGGGATGAGCGGCGGCACCCTGCGCCGGCTGTTCCAGCCCTTCTTCCGGGCGCCCGAGGCGCGCGGGCTCCCCGGGCACGGCCTGGGCCTGGCCACCACCAAGCGCCTGGTCGAGGCCCACGGCGGGACGATCCACGTGCAGTCCACGCCCGGGGCGGGGACGGTGATGACCGTCCGGCTGCCCCTCTCCCCGGCCCGGGCGCCCGAGGCCGAGCTCCCCGCTCCGGTGCGTACGCCGGCGCTGGCCGAACGATGACGCCGCAGCTCCTCGTCGTCGACGACGACCCGCACGCCCGCGGGCTCCTCCGGCGCCTCCTGGCGCCCCTCGGCGAGGTGACCGAGGCGGCCGGCGTGGCCGAGGCGGAGGAGGTGCTGCGGGGGAGCCGCCGGGTGGACCTGGTCCTCACCGACATGGCCATGCCCGAGCCCCAGGACGGGATGCGGGTGCTCAAGGCCACCCAGGACGCCAGCCCGGACACGGCGGTCATCGTCATCACCGCCTTCAGCAACGTGGAGGGCGCCCTGGACGCCATCCAGCAGGGTGCCTTCGACTACCTCTCCAAGCCCTTCGACGTCGACGCCATCGTGCGCGTGGTCCGCCGGGGGCTGGAGCAGAAGCGGCTGGTGGAGGAGAACCGGAGCCTCCGCAGCCAGGTGAAGCAGTCCGAGCTCGTCGGGCGCAGCGCCGGGCTGCTCGAGGTGTACAAGCAAGTGGCCCGCGCCGCCTCGACCAACGTCCCGGTGCTCATCACCGGCGAGACGGGAACCGGGAAGGAGCAGGTGGCGCGCAGCCTCCACCAGCGCTCGCTCCGCAGTGCCGGCCCCTTCGTGCCGGTGGACTGCGGGGCGATCAGCGAATCGCTCATGGAGAGCGAGCTCTTCGGCCACGTCAAGGGAGCGTTCACCGGGGCAGCCGGCTTTCGGCGCGGGCTCTTCGAGGAGGCCACCGGTGGGACGCTCTTCCTCGACGAGATCGGCGACGTGGGCCCGAAGATCCAGAGCCAGCTGCTGCGCGCGCTGCAGGAGGGGACCATCCGCCGGGTGGGGGAGAGCACCGCGGTCCGCGTCGACGTCCGGGTGGTGGCGGCGACGAACAAGGACCTGCGCCAGCTGGTCAAGGAGGGGCGCTTCCGCGAGGACCTTCTCTACCGGCTGGACGTGGTCCACCTCCACCTGCCTCCGCTGCGCGAGCGACGGGGCGACATCCCGGCCCTGGTGGAGCACTTCGCGGCGCTCCACGCCCGCGGCGGGGTCCGCCCGGTGGTCACCGAGGAAGCCAAGGCCCGCCTCCAGGCCTACGATTGGCCGGGGAACGTCCGGCAGCTGGAGAACGTCGTCGCCCGGGCCCTGGCGCTGAACGTCACCGGCGTGCTCGGGCCGCAGGATTTCCCCGCCCCCATCGGAGATGCACCCACCCACGAGGGACGGCTCATCGAGGACATGCCCTCCCTGGCCGAGCTCAGCCGCCGCTACGCCGCCCACGTGCTCCAGGCCGTCGGCGGCAACAAGAGCGAGGCCGCCCGCCTCCTGGAGGTCGACCGGAAGACGCTCTACCGTCTCATCGGTCCGGCGTCGGCCGAGCCGCCCGAGGAGGGCGTGGCCGGCGAGCAGAGCTGACCGCCGGTCAGGCCGGTGCGTCGGACATGAGCGTGGTCAGGCGGCGGGTGATCTCCGCCATCTGCTGCTGGTTGCCGGAGCGGAAGGCGGAGCGCCCCAGGGCCACCAGGCGGCGGACGCTCTCCACCAGCGCCTCGGCGTCGGCGCGCTCCGGCTCGGCGGCCTCGCCCAGCGCCCGGGTGAGCTGTTCCCCGCGGGCGAGGAGCTCGGCGAAGGAGCGCAGTGCCTGCACCTCGGGCGCGGAGCGGCTCCGGTGGTACGCCTTCTGCTCGGCGCGCAGCTTCTGCACCTCGGCCGGGGGGAGCTCGGTGCGCTGCTCGAGCTTCACCGCCTGGGAGAGCCCGGAGGAGAGGTCCATGGCGCGGACGCTGAGCGTCCCCTCGCTGGAGAGCTCGAAGGTCACCTCCAGCGGGACGTCGGAGCGGTGCCTCACCCGGAGGTCGGAGAGGAGCACCTCTCCCAGCTTGGCGTTGTCGCCGCGCGTCTCCCCGTCGCCCTGGAAGACCTCGATGCGGGCGCGCGCCTGGCCGGGGCTGGCGGGGAGAAACACCTCGCGGGCTACGACCGGGATGGGCGTGTTCTTCGCCACCAGGCGGCGCACGCCCCCCCCGTAGACGGCCACCCCCAGCGAGTGGCTGGCCACGTCGATGAGCAGCGCCTCCCCGCCGCGGGCGGCCAGCTCGCTGGCATGGACGGCGGCGCCGAGGGCCACCACCTCGTCCGGGTTGACGCCCACCACCGGCGGGCGGCCGAAGTAGTCGGCCACCAGGCGGCGGATCATCGGGACGCGGGTCATCCCGCCCACCAGCAGGACGACGTCGAAGTCCTTGGGGTCGGCGTGCGCCTCGGCCATCAGGCTCCGGCAGGTCTCCAGGCAGCGCTCGCTCAGGGGCTGGCAGAGCCGCTCGAACTCCGTCCGGGTGAGGGAGGCCTCGAGGTCGGTGAGCGCGCCGCCCGGGCGGTGGTCGCCCAGCCCGAGGACGGAGATCAGCGCCGCCTCGCTGAAGCTGATCTCGCGCTTGGCCAGCTCGGCAGCCACCTTGAGCCGCTGCATGGAGAGCGTGTCCCGCGCCGCCGCCTCTCGATGGCTCTCCGGAACCTTCTCCAGGAGCCACTGCACCACCCGGGCGTCGAAGTCCTCCCCGCCGAGGAGCGGGTCGCCGCCGGTGGCCTTCACCTGGAAGACGCCCTTCTCCACCTCGAGGATGGAGACGTCGAACGTTCCGCCGCCCAGGTCGAAGACCAGGGCCCGCCCGCGGAACTGGGCGGTCAGCCCGTAGGCCACCGCCGCCGCCGTCGGCTCGTTCACCAGGCGGAGCACGTTCAGCCCGGCGATGTGGGCCGCCTCGCGCGTCGCCGCGCGCTGCAGGTCGTCGAAATTGGCCGGCACGGTGATCACGCACCGGTTCACCGGGCGCTCGAAGTGGGCCTCGGCGTCGAGCTTGAGCTCCCCGAGGATCATCGCCGACACCTGCGTCAGCGGCAGGACCCGGCCGGCGACGCGCACGCGGATCTCGCCGTTCGGACCCTCGAGCAGCGGATAGGGAACCAGCGCCCGCGCCGAGCGGGCCAGCTCCGGCGTCCAGCGGCGCCCGATGAAGCGCTTGGTGGCCGCGGCGACGTCGGCCGGGTGCTCCTCGGCCACGGCGCGGGCGGCGTCCCCCACGACGCGGGTGCCGTCCGGAGAGAACCCCACCAGCGAGGGCGTGAGCGGACGGCCGCGCCGGTTGGGGATGATCCGGGGGCGGCCTTCCTCCACCGTGGCCACGGCACTGGTCGACGTGCCGAGGTCGATGCCGACGACGGGTTCGGACATGGAGACGCGAGGGAGTGTCCCACCGCGCGTTCGGGTGGGAGCAAGGCACAGGGAAGCGGACAGGAGGCGCCATTCGTTGCCGCTCCGCCGACCCCCGTGCTAAGCGCCCCGTCGCCATGGTCAACGTCTCGGTCGCCCGCCGTTACGCCCGCGCGCTGCTCGACGCGGTGACCGCCACCGGTGCGGCCCAGGTGTCGGAGGAGGTCCGGCGGCTGGGAGATGACCTGGTCGAGCTGGCGTCGAAGAGCCGGGAGGTGGCCGGCGCACTCTCCGATTCCACCACCCCCCCGGATCGCCGCCGCCGGATGCTGGACGAGCTGTCCGGGAAGCTGGCCGCCGACGCCGGCCACATCCGCACCTTCCTCCGGCACCTGCTCGACCGGGGTCGCTTCGTCTCCCTGGGCGAGCTCCGGCAGGCATTCCAGCAGGTCATCGCCGGCGGCGGCGCCGAGCGGGTGTCGGCACAGCTCGAGGCGCTGATGGAGCTGGCGCGCAGCCAGCCCGAGCTCCGGGCCTTCCTCTCCGATCCCACCCACACCCGCGCACAGCAGCGGGCGGTGATCGACGCGCTGATCCAGACCATCCCCATCGACGCCGAGCCCCTGCCCCGGTTCCTCCGCCTCCTGATCGACCGGCGGCGCCTGGCCTCGCTGCCGGACATCGCCCGCGTCTTCCGCGACCTGGCCGACGAGCGCGAGGGACGGATCCGCGGCCGGGTGGTGAGCGCCGCCCCACTCTCCCCGGACGTGCTCCGCACCCTGGAAGCGACCCTGCAGTCCGTCACCCAGGCCCGGGTGCTGCTACAGGCCGAGGTCGACCAGCGGGTCATCGGCGGCGTGTCGGCGCAGGTGGGCTCGGTGCTCTACGACGGGACGCTGCGCACCGAGCTGGACGAGATCCGGCGCGCACTGAAGCGCTGAGTTGCCTACAGATCCGCCCGGGCGGAACCTGTCCACCATTTCCCAGTTGTGGTTTCATTCCTCTCTGTAGCGGTTCGAACAAGAGGAGCCAGCACACCCATGCTCGAGGGCGATCCGCAGGGCCCTTCCGCGCCGATCCTCCCAGCGTCGGATCCGCTCATCGGGCGAGTGCTCAACGGCCGCTTCCGCATCGTCGAGCCCCTGGGCTCGGGGGGCATGGGAAAGGTCTACAAGGCCGTCCAGGCCCCGCTCGACCGGGTGGTGGCGCTGAAGATCCTCAACCCGAACTTCCCGGCGGAGAAGGACCCGGCCTTCAAGCGCCGCTTCTTCCTCGAGGCCAGCCTCACCTCCAAGCTCCGTCACCCGAACACGGTCACCGTCATCGACTACGGCCAGACCGACGACGGCATCTTCTTCATCGCCATGGAGTACATGGAGGGGCGCACGCTGGCCGAGGTCCTGGCCCAGGAGAAGACCCTCCCCTGGACGCGCGTCCTGGACATCGCCCAGCAGATCTGCCGGTCGCTGCGCGAGGCGCACAAGCTGGGCGTCATCCACCGGGATCTCAAGCCGGCCAACGTGATGCTGCTCAACGAGACCGACCAGGACGTGGTCAAGGTGCTCGATTTCGGGCTGGTGAAGTCCTTCCTCGGCGAGCTCTCCCCTGGCGATCCCGAGGTGACCCAGAATGGGGTCTTTCTCGGAAGCCCGCAGTACATGGCGCCCGAGCAGGCGCGGAACGTCGCCGACCCGCGCAGCGACGTCTACTCGCTGGGCATCCTCCTCTACCAGATGCTCACCGGGCGGCCGCCCTTCCTGGGGAAGGACTACCTGGAGGTCATCTTCCTCCACATGAAGGAGACCCCCAGGCGGCTCCGCGACGCGCGGCCCGGCCTGGACGTTCCGGCCGAGGTGGAGGCGGTGGTGCTCAGGTCGCTGGAGAAGGACCCGGCGGCCCGCTACCAGTCGATGGACGAGCTGCTGGAGGCGATTCGCTACGCCGCCCAGATCAGCGGCGCGAGCGGCATCTTCCCCGAGCGGCGCTCGGGCATTCACCCCACCCCGCCGCCGCTGCCCTCGGTGATCCTCTCCGGCTCCCACCCCCAGGCGGTCACGCCGCCGCCCGAGGCGAACACTCTCTCCTTCGACATCGCCGAGGAGGCCCCGGCGGCGGTGCGCGAGCGGGCCCTGCAGCGGCTCCTGCTCATCGGCGGGGTGCTGCTCGCCCTGGCGGCGGGATTCTCGCTGGTGTGGCTGTTCATGCCCCACGGGCGGGCGGTGGCCCCGCCGCCCCAGGCGGTCGCCGCACCGGTCGCCGTCCGGCCGCCGCCGCCGCCCGAGCCGGTTCCTCCGGTCGTCGCCGAGCGGAAGATGGTCCGCTTCCACGTCTCCACCGAGCCGACCGGAGCGCACGTCTTCATCGGCCGCCACGACCTGGGCGCCACCCCCACCAGCTTCGAGCTCGCCGCCGGGCCCGACGGGATGGCCAGCGCGGAGATGGTGCTCGTCCTCGACGGCTACCCGAACCAGGCCATCACCTCGGGCGGCTCGGGGGACGTGGTGGTCAACACCCGCCTCCAGAAGAAGGTGGTGACCCGGGTGCCCACCCCGGTGCCCCTCAGCCGCGAGGAGAAGGAGCGGGAGAAGGACGTCGCCGCCGTCCCGCTGCCGGTTCCCGCGACGGCCACCGCCCCGGCGGCCCCCCTCGTCGCGGCACCGCGCCCGGCCGCGGCGCCGGTGGCCGCCATCTCCACGCCGCAGCCCCCGGCGGCGACTCCGGCGTCGCCGGCGGGTGAGCTCCTCCCCTTCGGGGAGGGCATGACCCGGCCGGTGCTCCTCGAGCGCGGCAAGGCGGTGCAGTACACCCGGGAGGCGCTCGAGGCCAAGGTCGAGGGGACGATGATCGTGCGCTGCACGATCACCGCCGAGGGCCGGGTCGAGCAGTGCATCGTGCTCAAGCCGCTTCCCTTCCTGGAGCAGGCGGTGCTGGAGAATCTCTACAGCTCCCGGTACGCGCCGGTGACGTTCCAGGGGAAGCCGGTGGCGGTGGGCTACACCTTCAACGTCCGGCTCGCCCCTCCCCGGTAACGCTTCTCTCCTCGGTGAGGTACGGCGGCGGCGCTCCCGCCGACGGCGTTGCCCTTCCCGCGCTCGAAATGGTAGGAGGGCGCGCCCTTTCCCCAGGAGCCGCCTGCCCATGGAGATCCGCGCCGACGAGATCAGCAGAATCCTCCGCGAGCAGATCCAGGACTACGGCAAGAAGGTCACCGTCGCCGAGACGGGCACCATCCTCTCCATCGGCGACGGCATCGCCCGGGTCTACGGACTGGCCGGGGCGCAGGCCGGCGAGCTGGTGGAATTCGCCAACGGTACCAAGGGCCTGGTCCTCAACCTCGAGGAGGACAACGTCGGCGTGGCGGTGATGGGCGACTACCAGGAGATCCGCGAGGGCGACACGGTCCGCCGGACGAAGACCATCGCCTCGGTTCCGGTGGGCAAGGCGCTGCTCGGCCGGGTGGTCAACGCGCTCGGGGAGCCGGTGGACGGCAAGGGGCCGATCCAGGCCGCCGAGACGCGGCGGATGGAGATCAAGGCACCGGGCATCGTCAAGCGCCGGGGCGTCCACGAGCCGCTCCAGACCGGGCTCAAGGCGCTCGACGCCCTGGTTCCCATCGGGCGCGGCCAGCGCGAGCTGATCATCGGCGACCGGCAGACGGGCAAGACCGCCGTGGCCGTCGACGCGATCATCAACCAGAAGGGCAAGGGCGTTCACTGCATCTACGTCGCCATCGGCCAGAAGGAATCCACCGTGGCGCAGGTGGTGGACAAGTTCTCTCACCACGGGGCGATGGAATACACGACGGTGGTGGTGGCCTCGGCCTCGGATCCGGCGCCGATGCAGTTCTTCGCGCCCTACGCCGGGGTGACCATGGGCGAGTACTTCCGCGACAACAAGATGCACGCCCTGATCGTCTACGACGACCTGTCGAAGCAGGCGGTGGCCTACCGGCAGCTGTCGCTGCTCCTCCGGCGGCCGCCCGGGCGCGAGGCCTATCCGGGCGACGTGTTCTACATCCACTCCCGCCTGCTCGAGCGCGCCGCCAAGCTGTCCGACGCCGAGGGGGGCGGCTCGCTCACCGCGCTGCCGATCATCGAGACCCAGGCCGGCGACGTCTCCGCCTACATCCCGACCAACGTCATCTCCATCACCGACGGGCAGATCTTCCTGGAGACCGACCTCTTCTATTCGGGCGTCCGGCCGGCGATCAACGTCGGCCTCTCGGTGAGCCGGGTGGGAAGCGCCGCGCAGATCAAGGCCATGAAGCAGGTGGCCGGATCCCTGAAGCTGGACCTGGCGCAGTACCGTGAGCTGGCCGCCTTCGCCCAGTTCGGGAGCGACCTGGACAAGGCAACCCAGGAGACGCTGGCCCGGGGCGCGCGGCTGGTGGAGATCCTCAAGCAGGGCCAGTACGCGCCGATGCCGGTCGAGCACCAGGTCATCCAGATCTACGGCGCCAGCAACCGCGACGACCCGGAGAAGCGCGGGTGGGCGCGGGAGGTGCCGGTGGCGGACATGAGCCGCTGGGCCACCGAGCTCGTCCAGTTCGTCGAGGCCAAGTATCCGCAGATCCCGGCCACCATCCGCGAGAAGAAGGAGATCACCGCCGAGGCCAAGGCGGCGCTCAACCAGGCGCTCGGGGAGTTCAAGCAGATCTTCCAGCCCACCGAGGGCGCCGTCGCCTAGGGTGAGCCGCCGGGCGCTCGCCGGCGCGACTCCCTACGCCGCTTCCCGCTCGCGCCGCCGCAGCGTTCCGATGAGCGCATCGATCCAGCGGTGGCTGATGCCGAAGTTCTTGTCCGGGCAGGCGAAGTGGTGCGCCATGTGGTGCGAGCGGATGGCGCGGCCCCAGGCGGTGCGCGGCGTGCGCGCGTGGGTGGAGTAGTGAACGAAGTCGTACCACAGGTACCCGCTCACGAATCCCGCGAAGATGGGGATGGTGACCAGGGGAGCACCGACGAGATACAGCGTCCCACCGATGACCAGCGCCAGCGGGATGCTCGCCCCGAGCGGCATCACCAGCCGCAGCGGGTCATCCGGGTAGTGGTGGTGATAGCCGTGGACGATGTCGTGGATCTTCCGCGTCAGGGGGCCGTTGCCCTCCCAGTGGAAGAAACCCCGGTGAATGAAGTACTCGGCGAAGTCCCACACGATCCACCCGCCGATGAAGAACACCGCCGCCGCCAGC
>Ga0187779_10001577_pt1 | contig 14196 bp, 13 predicted proteins | sample 1015_Q2_SP10_10__FD_132435 | JGI IMG/M metagenome (GOLD analysis project Ga0187779, IMG submission 132435) | Tropical peat soil microbial communities from peatlands in Department of Meta, Colombia - 1015_Q2_SP10_10_MG | ecosystem: Environmental > Terrestrial > Soil > Wetlands > Peat | place... | reverse complement strand
GCGGTCGAGATCGACGCGCCGACCATCCCGTATGCCGGGATGAGCCAGAAGTTGAGGGCGACGTTCACGGCCGCGCCGAAACCGGTGACGACCCAGTTGAGCTGCGTCCGCCGCGCCCTGCCGCTTCCGATCGCGAGCACCGTGTACCCGGCGTACACGACGCCGCCGAAGGCGAGGAGCGCGATCCCCTTGTCGGCGCGGTGGTAGCGGTCGTTCGTGAGCAGGGAGGTCCACCAGGGGGCGAGTGCTCCGAGCGCGAGCGCCGCCCAGGACATCGCAGCGAGGAGGTACGTGAGCACGTACGCGTAGGTGCGCCGCGCGGTCCGGTCGTCCTCGATCGAGTACGCGAACGCAGGCCAGGCGGTGCGGAACGCGATCATCAGGAAGGTGATCACGGATGCGATCCGGATCGCGGCCGAGTAGACGCCGACCTCGGCCGTGTCCTTGTACCAGGCGATGAACTCGCGGTCGACGAAGTTGATCGCCCAGAGGGCGAGGGCCGACGGCACGAGCGGCATCCCGAAGTGCTGCATGCGGCGCAGGAGCGCCCGGTCGAGCTCGAGGCCGAGTTGCTCGGACCTGTATGCGACGAGCACGACATAGACGGCGAGGGTGCCCGTGAAGTTGCCGACGACGAGCCCGATCGCCCCCCAGTGGAGGACGGCGACGAAGACGACCATCGCGGCGACGGTGATCAGCACGTTGGCGATGCTCGCGATCGCGTAGGCGACCGAGCGCTCCTCCACGCGGAAGAGCGCAGTGAGCTGCTGGAAGTTCGTCTGCGCCCATAGTCCGACGGCGCCCGCGCGCACGAGCGACGGGTCGTGGCCGAGCCCGATCCAATGCCCGACCGGCGCCGCGAAGACGAGGCCGAGGACGAGCCCCACGGTCGACGTCAGCATCGTGAACCAGAACGACGTCCGGACGATCGTCCGGCGTCCGACGACGTCCTTCGTATCGAAGTAGAAGCGGAAGAAGGCACTCGCGATTCCCATCTGGAGGACGATCGCGAGCACCGCCGTGGCGGCGGTGACGATCTCGACGCGGCCGTACGCGTTCGGCGGCAGGTAGTGCGTGTAGAGGGGCAGCAGGATCGTCGCGAGGACGCGCGAGACGAGCCCGCCGAGCCCGTAGATCGCCGAGTGCTTCCCCAGTCGCTTGAGCTGCTCGCCGAGGCTCATCGCTCGAGCCGAGCGTAGACGTCGAGGAGGCGGTCGGCGATCCGCTCGACGTCGTGGACCTGCTCGACGTAGGCCCGCGAAGCCGCGCCGATGCGCCTGCGCTCACCCGAGTCGGCGACGAGACGGCGCAGGTGCTCGCGCAGCGTCTCGGCGGTGACGGACACAAGCGGTACCTCGACGCCGAACGCGCCCTGCGTGCGGCGGACGGCGTCGTCGTGGAGGAACGTCACCACCGGCTTGCCGAGCGCCATGCACTCGATCGCGAAGAGGCCGTACCAGCCCGCGTTGAGCTGGTCGACGACGATGTCCGCGTCGCGATAGAGCGCGAATGCCTCGTCGTGGTGGAGTCCTTCCACGATCCGGAGCTCCGCGTCGAGCCCCTCGCACGCCGCGACGACGTGCTCGGTTCCCTTCTTCGCGCGGGACGACGGGGCGTGGAGGATCACGGGCCGTGCGCGGTCGCTCGGCGGTGCGGGCGCGATGCGCGCGACGTCGATCCCCGGCGGGACGACCGTCGCCTCCGGTACCCAGCGGATCGCGTCGTAGCTCCCGACGATCTCGGCGTCCGCCTTCTTGCCGAATGCGAGCTCCTTCGGCGTTCTGCCGCGGATGTCCGAGCCGAGGTAGTGGAAGACGGACTTCTTGCGGAGAACCCTCAGGATCGGGAACTGGGCCGTGCCGGGAACGAGCGTGAGGCCGAAGTAGAAGTGGAAGACGTCGGTCGTCGGGAGCAGCCGGGCGAGCGCTCCCCACTGGGTGAGCTGCCGGCGAGCGAACCCGCCGTGGCGGTCGAGCGCCCAGTCGGCCTCGGGGTGGAGCACCCCGCGCTCGAAGACGACGAGGCGGGCGTCGACACCTCGGCGCCGGAGTGCCTGAACGTTCGTCCACGGCACGCCGGCCGTGTTGACGGGGCAGTGGACGACGCGGAGCGGGCAGCCGTCTCGAGCCCCCAGAGGAGCGCCCGTCGTGCCGCCCTGCGGGCCAGTCGGCGGTGCGGACGCCGAGGCGGTCGGGCGTTCAGCGTCTGCTGGCAACTGACACGGATTCGGTGCGAACGCGTGGCACGGTGCCCGCTATCGTGACCAACCCCGTGGGTGGGTGGGGGTTGGGGATGGGACCGCCGCTCACGCGTCCCACTCGACCTGGTCGAAGTAGCGGAGCGCGGTGCGTCCCGGGCGGATCCGCGACCGGAGCGCCTCGAGCTCCTCGGCCGCGATCTCGCCGAGCGCCCGCTTGACCCCCAGGTACGGGAGGTTGAGATCCTGCTGATAGACGATGGTCGAGATCCGCGGGTTGATCTCGATCACGTGGTCGCCGACGAGCTGGATGTTGAAGAAGTGCTCGATCCGGAGCTCGGTGACGATCCGGTCGGCGATCTCCATCAGCGCCGGCTCCTCAAGCGTGACGAAGTACATGGCGAGGCCGGCGCGCATCGACTCACGGGTCTTCGGATGGCCGAGCAGGACGCGCTCGCCGTCCGCGATCCCGTCGATCGTGCGCTCGCCGCCCACGGCGAGCTCCATCACGAGCAGGTCCGGCCCGCCCTCGGGTGGCAGGAGCTCGATCGCCTCCTCGAGCCGCATCGCGACCGACCCCGGTCGGCCGTGCAGGAGCTGGTGGGCCCGGTCGAGGGTCGGGTCGAGCACGCGGAAGCCGCGCGAGCCCGACGAGAAGACAGGCTTGAAGCAGACGGGCCGCTCCGGGTAGCCGAGCTCGCGCGCGGCCGCCTCGACCTCTCGTGCTCCGTTCACTCGCCGGAAGACCGGTGCGGGGATGCCGAGCCGGTGCAGGAGGGCGTAGCTCTCCGCCTTGTCGTTCGAGCGTCGGATCGTGTCGGGTGCCGACACGAGCACGGGAACCGGGAAGGAGGCGCGGTGCGCGGAGAGGCCCGCGAGGTCGAAGGAAGACTGCGGCAGGACGCAGTCGACGCCCTCCTCCTCGACGACCGTGCGGACCGCGTCCGGGAAGCCTGCGTCGCCGCCGGCCGGCACCAGGTGGAAGGCGTCGCACAGATGGCGTCCGATCGACCGCTCCGACATGTCCGTTCCCACCAGCCGCACCTCGCGCTCGCCGTTCTGGCGGAGCGCGGTGAGCAGCGCGGCGGTGCCGGGAGCGCCGGACGCGGTCACGAGCACGGTGATCGGTCGCAGGCTCACGAGAGGTCGATCCGGTCGGCGCGGAGCTGCTCGAGTCGACGCTGCTTCTCCGCCTCCAGCATCGAGCCCATCGTCTGGCCCATCGTCTCGCCCTCGTAGACCCAGATCTCCGGGTGGGTGAGGAGCTGCAGCCACGGGAACGCTCCTCGCCTCAGATCCTCGTGCGGGCAGCCGTGGCGCCAGCGCTGGTTGGAGTCGGACCGGTACGTCTTGGGTGAGAAGTACCGCGTGGACATCACGTTGATCCCGTCCTCGAGCTCCGCGCTCATGTAGTCCGGGTCCGGGTTGTGCCAGGCGACCACGGGGCCGAGCCGCTCGTCGAGCTGCGTGTCCGGGAACACGAGATGGCAGCCGAGCCGGTGCCCGAGCCCCCGGAGCCGGGCGATCGCCTCGCTGCCCTCGTCGGAGCCCAGGTTGTAGAAGACGGAGTCGCGCATCAGGAAGTACCAGGCCGAGACGCCGGCCGCCGCTTCCACCTCGGCCAGCCGCACCGCCGCGTCGAGCGACAGGTCGACGTCGTGACGCAAGAAGAGGTCGCCTGGCTCGGGGCCCTGACCGAAGTCCGCGAACCGGTAGCCGCCCTCCTTCGCGCACGCGAGCAGCTCGGCGTAGTGGTCGAGGTCGAAAGCGCACGCGGAGGTCGTCACGGCTCCACCTCGACCTCGAGCAGCCGCGACGCTGCTTCCGCCCGCGCGAGCGCCTCGACCGACGTGTCCGCGATCGCGATCACGTAGCCGCGGCGGTCGGCGTCCAGCCGGACCGGCCGGATGGTCTCTCCGATCTCCAGGTACGTATCCGCCTGGACCACGCCCGCCGCGGCCAGCACGGGTGCGAGACTACCGATCCGCACGACGCGACCGGCCGGCAGCGGGCCCGGCTCCGCGGTCAGGAACCTGATCGCCAGCGGCTGGGAGAAGCGAGGGAGCGCGACGTCGTCGGGGACGTCCTCGCCGAGCGCCTGGCGGAGAGCGACCTCGACGAGATCCACTCCGACCGCATGCCGGACGAGGTCGGCCATCTGGCCGCCCGGGATGCGTGCGGCGACCTCGACGACGAGGACGTCCCCGCCCGGCGTGGCGATCAACTGTGGGAAGGCGATGCCGGTTCCGAGCCCCAGCGCCTGCGTTGCCGCCACCGCGACGCGCTCGGCGAGCGCGAGCTGGTCGGCGTAGATCGACGCCGGGTAGACGTGCATCCAGCCGACACCGAAGCCGGGGCCTTCGGGGCGGAGCCGATCCGACAGCGTCAGCAGCGCCGCCTCGTCGGCGCGCGCGACGACGATCCCGTTCATCTCCGTCCCTTCGGTGAACGCCTCGAGAATCGCCTCTCCGCCGCGGGACTCGGCGAGCGCTGCGTGAAGGTGCCGATCGAGGTCGTCGCGGGAGTCGATGCGGAACAGGCCGCGCTGGCCGCCCGAGTCGGCCGGCTTCAGGACCGCGGGGACGCCGACCGTCTCGAGCGCTGCGCGACTCTCGGCGAGCGACCGGACCGCGGCGAAGCGCGGCTGCGGGACGCCGGCCTCGGCGAGCGCGCGGCGCATGGCGATCTTGTTCGTCATCCGGTGTGCGGTGGCGGTCCCGATGGAGGGGAGCCCGAGCCGCTCGGTCACCGCTGCGACGACGGGAACCGCCCGGTCGGCCGAGATCGTGAGCGCACCGTCGACCGCATGGCGGCGCGCCACCTCGGTCACCGCGTCGACGTCCGTGAAGTCGACCGCCTCCGCGACGTCGGCGACCTTCAGCCCCAGCGCATCCTCGTATCGGTCGACGCCGACCACTCGCAGGCCGCGGTCGCGCGCCTGCAGGATCGCGCGGCGCTGGTGGCGTCCGGCGCCGACGAAGAGGACGGTCTTGACTGCGTCGTCCATGGCGCCGCGATGCTAGCCGCGACCTCGACTGCGAGCCGGAGGACCGGGGCGCTGCAAGGCCCCGGTCCTCGCGCTGGGTCAGAACGCGCCGGTGCCGTTCGGCGTGCCGAGACCGCTCGGCCCGTCGTACTTGCTCCCCGCCGTGCAGAGGTAGCTGCCGCCGCAGCTGCCGTTGCTCCCCGACGTGACGTCGAACAGCGACGACGTGTGCGAGTACGGCAGGCTCGACGGGCTGGTGACCGTGCTCGCGTTGGCGGCGAGTGCGTACACGCCTGCGATCAACGGCGAGGAAAGGCTCGTGCCGCCCACCTGGAACCAGCCGGACTGGCCCTGGTACCGCGTCGAGTCGTAGACGGCCGCTCCGGTGTTGGGGTCGGCATCCGCGGAGACGTCGGCGACGGTCCTGTTCTTGCAGCCGGTGTCGGTCTGCCAGGACGGCTTCGTCTCGTAGGCGCTGCAGCCGGAGCCGGAGCCGCTCCAGACGGTCTCGGACGAGCGGATCCCGTTGCTGAGGTTGAGGGTCGTGCCGCCCACCGCGGTCACGTAGCGGGACGCGGCCGGGTACTGCACGCCGTAGCCCGAGTCGCCCGAGGAGACGGTGATCGCGACGCCCGCGTGGTTGTAGTGGGAGTCGCTGCTCGTCTCCGTCGAGAACTCGGAGCCCCCGTACGAGTTGGAGATCGCGTTCGCGCCCAGCGACGCCGCCGTGTCCTCGGCGGTGCCCAGGTTGCTGAACGACGCGGACGACGCCTCGACGAGGACGATCTTGCAGTTCTGGCAGATCTGGTGCGCGGTCTCCACGTCGAGCGCGATCTCGAGCGCCCAGCCTGGGCTGCGCAGCGGGTACGACCCTGCCTTGCCCTTCTGGTTGACCTTGACGAAGCAGGCAGCGGCTTGCGTCGGGCTCGTGCAGGTCGGCAGGCCCGGGATGCCTTCGGTGCTGCTGTAGGTTGCGAGGTCGCTCGTGATCGTCGGGTCGTCGTAGGCGTCGACGATCGCGATCGTCTGCAGCGTCGGGGCCGTCGTCGGCAGCCCGTACGCGCTGTGGAACTGGCTCGGCCCGTAGCCGCTCGGCGAGGTCGCCGCGAGCGGGTTCCCGCTCGCGTCCGTCACGACGAGCGCGTTGCAGGCCGCGTTCGCGCCCGAGGGAGCGTCGCAGACGCGGCGATGTCCTCTGCCGGCCGCCCCGGACGTGCTTGTCAGCACGAGCGTGAGCACGACCGGCACCGTGAGCAGGAGCATCCGGGATGGCTTCACAGGTCCCCCTTGGAGTTGGCGGTCGGCGCCAGTGTTCCGGCGCCGTCCGGGTCTGTCAATCCTTCGAACGAGCTAGGGCGTCTGCACGGCTCCGAGGAGGAAGCCGACCCGGTTCCAGCGGGCGATCTCGCATCCGTCGCGGCGCCGGAAGCTCGCCCAGACCTTGCGACCGTCGAGGGTGCCGGCGACGATCGCCCGCTGAGGTCCACCGTAGATCATCGTGCACGCGGTTCCGGGGGGCGTCGGCGCGAACGCGGCACGGCCGAGGCGCTCGAGGCGCGTGCAGGCGGTCGCCGGCTGCGGGACCGTCCCGCTCGCGGGAGCGCAGCGCAGGGTCAGCACGCGTGGCGTCGCATTCGGCGTCGCCCAGAGCGTGATCCGGAGCGACGTCGGGCCCGTCGCCGCCGAGGCGGCTCCGACGGACAGGGCTACGACCGCGGCGGCCGCGGCGAAGGCACGCATTGCCTCAAGGGTACGCCGCTAGACTCGCCGCGTGTCACTGTCGGGCAAACGAGTCGTGATCACCGGCGGGGCGGGCTTCATCGGCACGACGCTTGCCCGCCGGCTCGTCGACGAGAACGACGTCGTCGCGCTCGACAACCTCCACCGGGATGCGCTCTCCGGCACCGATCTCGCGGCGCACCCGAACTTCCGCTTCGTCCAGTGCGACGTGCTCGACGCGGAGCGACTCACCGAGCTCGTGCAGGGAGCGACGCACCTCGTCCATGCCGCGGCGATCGCGGGTGTCGACACCGTCCTCCAGAGCCCGGTTCGGACGATGCGCGTCAACATGATCGGGACGTACAACGCGCTCGAGGCGGGGCTCGCGGCGGCGGACACGCTCGAGCGGCTGATCGAGTTCTCGACGAGCGAGGTCTTCGGCTCGTACGCGTTCCGCGTCGACGAGACGAGCGCGACCACGCAGGGCTCGGTCGGCGAGGCGCGCTGGACGTACGCCGTCTCGAAGCTCGCGGGCGAGCACATGGCCCACGCCTACCACGACGAGTTCGGGCTTCCCACGGTCTCCGTCAGGCCGTTCAACGTGTACGGCCCCGGCCAGATCGGCGGCGGCGCGATCCGCGCGTTCATCGAGACGGCGCTCGCCGGCGACGATCTCACGATCCACGGCGACGGCTCCCAGATCCGCGCCTGGTGCTACGTCGACGACATGGTCGACGGGCTGCTCGTCTCGCTCGAGCACCCCCGAGCCGTGGGCGAGAGCTTCAACATCGGGAACGCCCGGTCGGCGGTGACGATCTTCGACCTCGCTCAGCGCGTGAAGCGCCTGACGGGCTGCCCGGGCGAGATCGTCTTCCGGCCGCTCCACTACACCGACGTCGAGCTCCGCATCCCGAACGTCGACAAGGCGCGCGAGCTGCTCGGCTTCGAGGCGAAGGTCGAGCTCGACGAGGGCCTGGAGCGGACGATCGCCTGGTACCGCGAGCGGCTCGCCGCCGCGGTGTGAGCACGCGGGTGGACTCGCAGATCCGGCTCGCGCGCCCGGACGTCGGCGCGGCCGAGCTCGCCACGGTCGCCGAGGTGCTCGAGAGCGGTCAGCTGACGATGGGGCCGAAGGTCGCCGAGTTCGAGGAGGGGATCGCAGCCGCCTGCGGGGTCGAGCACGCCGTCGCCGTCGCCTCGGGCACGGCGGCCCTCCACCTGGCGATGCTCGCCCTCGGGATCGGCCCCGGCGACGAGGTGGTCGTTCCCGCCTACACGTTCCCCGCGACCGCGAACGCCGTCGAGCTCTGCGGCGGTCGCGCCGTCCTCGTCGACGTCGAGCCGGAGACGTTCAACCTCGACTTGGGGCTCCTGCCCGCTGCCTTGTCGCCGAGAACGCGCGCGGTGATCGGGGTCCACCTCTTCGGGCGTCCGCTCGACTGGGAGGCTCTCCGCTCGGTGACGCCCGACGGCGTCCACCTGGTCGAGGACGCGGCCGGTGCGTTGGGCGCGCGCTCTCGGGACCGGCCGTGCGGCTCGCTCGGCGTGCTGGGCTGCCTCTCGTTCCACCCGCGCAAGATCGTCGCGACCGGGGAAGGCGGCGCGGTGACGACGGACGACGACCGGTTGGCGGAGGCGATCCGCCGCCTCCGTCACCACGGGATCGTCTCTCGCGGTCGCTTCGACATCCCGCAGCCGAGCACGAACTACCGGCTTTCGGACGTCCTGTGCGCGCTCGGAATCCCTCAGCTCCGGCGGCTCGAGGAGCTGCTGGCCGCCCGCGAGCGTGTCGCAGCCGGCTACGAGGAGCGGCTGGCGGGCATCGTCGAGACGCCGAGCGCGGCGCCCGGCGACCGTCACGGCTGGCAGGCGTACGTCGTCGGGCTCGACCGCCGCGACGAGGCGCTGGCCGCGCTGCGCGCCGAGGGGATCGAGGCGCAGATCGGGACGTACGCGCTCCACCGCCTGTCGGCGTACGCCGACCGCGGCGTGTTTCCCGGTGCGGACGCCGCGTTCGAGCGGGCCCTCGCACTCCCGTTCCACACGGGTCTCACCGACGCCGAGCTCGATCGAGTCGCGGCTGCGCTCTCCCGCTTCGCCTGAGGCGAACGGCGATTCACACGCGATTCTGACGCGATTCTCAGGTTTGCGTGCTTCGATGGTGAGGGAAAGGAGGTAGTCATCACCCGCATCAAGCTCGTCGCGCTCGTGGCGGTCGTCCTGGCCCTGACGATCGGAGGCGGAGTGGCGTGGGCGGCCCTCAGAACGACCCCGTCCACCACGACCCCTGCCGCGCCGACGTCGCCTCCGTCGCAGGCGACGCCGCGAGCCGCGCCGCACAACGGCAACTGCCCGAACATGGGGTCCGGGCAGAGCTCCAGCTCCTACGCGCCCGGACTCTGAGAGGCTGGCCGGTGAGGTGCCCGCGCGGCGCCTCCCCGGCCACCTCGTCGCCGGTGCGGCGCTGCTCAGGCCCGCCGGATCAGCGTCACCCCGTCGCGGATCGTCAGCAGCGCGCTCGTCAGCGTGGGATCCGCGGCGACCCGGTCGTTGAACGCGACCATCGTGCGCGTCGCCTCGTCCTGCGGGTCGACGACGCGTCCGCTCCAGAGCGTGTTGTCGACCGCGATCAGGCCTCGCGCGGAGAGCCGCGGCAGCACTGCGTCGAGGTAGTTGGCGTAGTTCGGCTTGTCGGCGTCGATGAAGACGAAGTCGAACTCCCCCTGGAGCGCCGCGATCGTCTCGAGCGCCGGGCCGAGGTGGATCGTGATCCGGTCCGCGTACGGGCTCTGCGCGATGTAGCGCCGGGCGACCTCGGCATGGGTCTCGTCGATCTCGCAGGTGTCGATGCGCCCGCCCGCGGGAAGCCCGGCGGCCATCGAGAGCGCCGAGTAGCCGCTGAACGTGCCGATCTCGAGCACCCGCGTCGCTCCGGACGCGTGGACGAGCAACTCGAGGAACCTTCCCTCGACGGTGCCGGTGAGCATCTGCGGCGAGGCGAGCGTCGCGCGCGTCTCGTCGGCGAGCGCGGCGAGCAACTCGAGCGGCGGCGACGTGTGCGCCTCGGCATAGGCCTCGATCTGCGGCGAGACGATGTCCATCGCGCGATTCTGCACTGTCTCGGACACCTCGGGTGGAGGCTCAAGCCGGTGGGACCGGCGGTCGACTCTCAGGGCGATGTCCGATCACGTTCTTCGAGGTTTCGTCCCCATGATGAGCGCCGCGCCGACCGCCGGCTTCGCCTGGTTCATCCTGTTCGCATCCCTGTTGAGCTTTCCATTCGTGCTCGTCCACGAACTGGGCCACGCGGCCGCTCAGCTGGCACTCGCGGACGGCCCGGTCGAAGTCCGCGTCGGGCGCTCGCCCGGGTGGTGGCGCGGGCAGCTCGGCCGGTTGAAGCTCGAGCTCAACCCGATCCCGGCACTCGGCAAGGAACGAGCAGGAACTTCGACGACGACCGCGCGACTGTCGCCGCGGGCGCGGTTGATCGTGGTGCTCGCCGGTCCAGCGGCGCAGATACTCGCTGGCGCCGCGCTGCTCCCGGTCTTCGCCGATGTCGACGGCACCGCGCGAACGGTGACCGGCGCGGCGATCCTCGCCGATCTCGTGACCCTCGGCCTCAATCTCGTCCCACGTCAGGAGCACGGTCATGCGAACGACGGGCTCAGGGCCCTCGAGGCGCTTCGGGAGGTTCGCAGGCCCGACGACTTCCGCGAGCGCATGGGTCGCTTCACGAAGCTGGCGAGCGACAACGAGAGCGCCGTCAGGACGCACGAGCGAGCCAGCGTTCTCGCCCACGTGCTGCGGGTCGTGGGAGTTGCGCCCGACGCGGAGGAGCCGGTGCGCGCGATGGCGTTCAGGGCGGCGTTCGCCGGCTGGTGCTGGCGGCACGTCCAGCCCGAGCGAGAGCCGGGCATCTCCGTCCGGATCGCGCTCGACCGCGCGCGCAGCCCCGAGAGCGACGCCATGCGCACGTTCGCCCAGGTCGCCGAGACGCTCGCCCGGGGCACCTGGGATCCGGCGCGTCGGCCGGGGCGAGAGGGCCCGAAGGAGCGTGCGGAGAATGCCCGCGTCGCGGCGGCTCTCGCGTCCGAGGTCGGGAAGTACGGGCTCTCCAGAGAGCAGGCGCTAAGGGCCTTTCGCTACGGGATCGCGGTCCACGACGTCGAGCAGGTAGCCGGGACGATCTGAGCTGGCCGGCGCGAGGACAGCGCTGCGCGTCGCCGGCACTCTCGGCGCCAGTGCGGCGTTGGCGGGCGCCGTGTTCGTCGATCGCACCCAGTTCGTCTGCGCTCCGCAGCGCGAGGTGATCGACGCGGACAAGTCCGTGTACGCGCGCGTGCCGCGGGTGCCTCAGGCCTGCGTCTGGCGCCGTCCGGGAGGTTGCGGCCGTCCCCGTCGCTCGCTCGACCGGTAGAAGGACGGCGGGGGAGATGGCGCGCAAGGTGGACACCTTGGCGGGGAAACGCCGGAGGGAGCCTCGCGGCTCCCTCCGTGCGGGCAGTTGGTGCGGTGGGTGTTACGTCGCGAGCCGGGCGCGGCTGCGGCTGAGGTGCACGAGTGCGACCGCGGCGACGGCGAGCGCGAGCACGACTCCGGCTGCGAGGAGCGTGTAGCCCCAGTCGAAACCGCTGCCCGGTGCGGCGGCAGTCGGCGTCGCCCTGCCGACGGGGCCGTCCTGGGGCATCGCCGAGGCGCTCGAAGCCAGCCCGAGCGAGGCGATCGCGACCGCGAGGGCGAGCCAGATCCTGGTCTTGAGGTGGTTGAGTCTCATCCCGGTTTCCTCCTCCTGGTCTTGGCTTTCGAGCATCTGCCCGCAAGACGAACGACGTCGAGGAGCGCTTCCCGTTGGTGCGCCTGCTTGACAGATCGAGTGTGACGCACGTCACACTTCTCCTGTGGCTGGACGTTCGGTGCTGGGTGGCGAGCTGTTCCGGGGGCTGCCGCAGGACGAGGTGAGACGGCTCGTCGCGGTCGCGCAGAGACGCCGTTTCGCACGAGGCGAGGTCGTCTTCCACCAGGGTGACCCTGCCGACACGCTCCACTTGATCCTGCGGGGCCATTTCGCGGCCCGGCTCGACTCCGAGCTCGGCGACGCGGTCACGGTGTCGGTGCACGGGCCGGGCGACGCGTTCGGCGAACTCGCGCTGCTCGACCTCGAGGAGAAGCGTTCGACGACCGTCGCGGCGCTCGAGACCGCGGAGACGTACGCGGTCCACCGCGACGACTTCACCCGTTTGCGTGCTCACTACCCTTCCGTGAACGACGTGCTCGCGCGGCTGCTGGCCGCACGCGTGCGACGGATGAGCGAGCTCCTCGCCGAGGCGTTCACGGTTGACGTCGAGAAGCGCCTCCTGCGAAGGCTGGTGGAGCTCGCTGCAGAATACGGCGAGGGCCGGCCCGGAACGGTGGTGCCGCTCTCGCAGAGCGAGCTCGCAGGCCTCGCCGGCACCTCGAGAGCGACGGTCAACCGGGTGCTACGAGGAGAAGCACTGAGAGGCACAGTCGAGCTGCGCCGCGGACGAACCTGCATCCTCGACCCGGCAGCGCTCGCGCGCCGCGCCGGAAGACCCGGACGAAGCCAGCCCCGCCGCGTCGAATACCCAGCCAAGCGCTCTGAAGATTGAGCCCGGTACGACTGGTCTAGCGCCCTGGGCGGGTTCAGCGCCTGGTCTCGACGGGAGAGAAGCAACGCCAGAAACGCCGCCTGGGGTGGACACCTCGTGGGCGGCGCCGGGACGGCTCTGGCCGGCCACCCTCGAGACGCCTCCAGGCTGAGCCCGCCGCCTATCCTGCGAAGAGATGAAAGGGCTCCGCTACGCGATTCGCAACTTCACGGCTCTCTCTGTCAAGGAGCATCTGCGCTCGCAGATCGAAGACGCAGGAGGCAGGGCCGCACTGACTCCAAACGAAGTCGAGCTCGTGCGCTTCGCAGCCGACCGCTCGGATCAGCTGAAGGAGCTTGCAGACAGGTCGCTGGGAAAGTAGCCAACACTGATCTGAAGGCAGCGGAGCCGCCACTGCATCCTGACCTTTCCCACGTTGGGGGCGAGGCTCGTAGCACCCCTTGCGAAGCAGCTCGTTCGGCGAGCTGAGCCTCGACAACCGGCGGATTCTCCTTGTGGAGCGGGTCGCCGAGGAGATCACCCAGATCTCGGTCGGGCTGATCGTGATCGCTGTCGCCGTGGAGGGATCAGGCGCGATACCGTGCTCGTCCCCGGATCCTGGCCGAAGCACTCGTCCCTCTGGCCACCCTGACCGCGCTTGACTGGCTCGCGTACGGGGACGATCTGGTTCAGGCTCTGCCCTTCATTCTCAGTGGCGCGACGGCGTTGCTGCTCGCCGCCAGCAAGCTCAGCCAGGGCTCGGAGGTTCGACCCGAGAGGGACGAGACCCTCGCCCAGGCAATCGTGAGGCGGAGCGTGACCATTCCTGAGCTACGGATTGCATCGCGTCCCATGGGCTGCCGAGCGGCGGCGTGTAGGAAAGGTCGAGGTCATTGAGCTCGTCGACGCTCATGCCGTGGTAGATAGCGGTTGCTGCGGTGTCGATTCGCTTGGCGACGTGCGTGGTGATGTGCCCGAACAGCTGGACGCCGAGGAGCTGACCGGTGAGACGATCACCCGTGACGCGCGCGTGGATCTTGCGGCTACCGGGGTAGTAGGCCTTGTGGTCGTCAGCCTGTGAGTCGATGGTGAGGGGGTCGAAGCCGGCTGTGGTGGCTTCGTGGTCTCGAACGCCGGTGCGGGCGGCGACGTGGTCGAAGATCTTGACGACCTGCGTGCCGATGCTGCCGGCGAACTCCCGATTGGCGCCGACTGCGTTCTCGCCTGCAATCCGTCCTTGCTTGTGCGCGGTCGTGCCGAGCGGGACGTATGCCTCGCCGAGGAGCCGGTGGCGCGTCACCACGCAGTCGCCGGCTGCGTAGACATCGGGGAGGTTCGTGCGCATCTGACAGTCGACGGCAATTGCCCCCTTCGCTCCGAGCGTCGCGCCGGCCTCGGCTGCTAGTGACGCTTCGGGCCGTACGCCCACGACCACGAGCACGAGCTCGGCGGTCCAGGTGAGCGCCCCGTCGGCGCTGACGGCTTCGACCAGGACGCCCGACTCGGTTGCCGAGAGCCGGGAGACCGCGGTGCCCGTGATGACTTCAACGCCGTTGGCCTCGAGGACCGCGTGGACTCGGGCGCCCAGCTCGGGATCCACCGTCGGCAGCACCTCCGGCAATTGCTCGATCTGGGTCACCGAGAGCCCGCGGAGTGTGAGCGCGTCGGCCATTTCGAGGCCGATGTAG
>Ga0187779_10001576_pt1 | contig 14196 bp, 15 predicted proteins | sample 1015_Q2_SP10_10__FD_132435 | JGI IMG/M metagenome (GOLD analysis project Ga0187779, IMG submission 132435) | Tropical peat soil microbial communities from peatlands in Department of Meta, Colombia - 1015_Q2_SP10_10_MG | ecosystem: Environmental > Terrestrial > Soil > Wetlands > Peat | place... | reverse complement strand
GGCCTCATCTTGACTTGAGGGTGGCCCAACCCTAGGTTCCGCCCGCTCTCGTTAGAGACGTTGGAATTTAACTCCGCCACCCGGTCCATGAGAGGCCGGAGGCCACCGCCCGACAGCGCAATGCGCCCTCGGGCGCAAAGGTGCTTGCAGACTGATGTTCGACAATCTGTCCGAAAAACTGGGAGGCATTCTCGACAGCCTCACCCGCCGCGGCGCTCTCAGCGAAGCGGACGTCGACGTTGCGTTGCGTGAAGTCCGGCGCGCCTTGCTGGAAGCCGATGTCGCGCTCGATGTTGCCCGCTCTTTTACCGAGGGAGTTAAAAAGGAAGCCGTCGGCGTCGAGGTGATGAAATCGGTCACGCCTGGTCAGATGGTCGTGAAGATCGTGCACGATCAGCTCGTCGCCACGCTCGGTGCAAACGGACAGCCAATCGATCTTGCCGCAGCACCGCCGGTCGCGATCATGATGGTGGGCCTGCAGGGCTCCGGCAAAACCACCACGACCGCCAAGATTGCCAAGCGGCTTACCGACCGGCAACGCCAGAAAGTTCTGATGGCTTCGCTCGACGTGCGCCGGCCGGCGGCAATGGAGCAACTCGCCGTGCTCGGCCGTGACACGCAAATTGACACGCTCCCGGTGGTCGAGGGCCAGACGCCGCCGCAGATCGCACGCCGCGCCATCGAAGCCGGCAAGCTGGGTGGCTATGACGTGGTTATGCTCGACACAGCCGGCCGCACGACGCTCGACGACGACATGATGAGCGAGGCCGCGGAGGTCAAGCGCGCGGTCAATCCGCATGAAGTGCTTCTGGTCGCCGACGCGCTCACCGGCCAGGACGCGGTCAATCTCGCGCGCAACTTCGATGAACGCGTCGGATTGACCGGCATTGTACTGACGCGCGTCGACGGCGATGGCCGCGGCGGCGCAGCACTTTCGATGCGAGCCGTCACCGGCAAGCCGATCAAGCTGATCGGCACAGGCGAGAAGCTTGACGCCCTTGAGGATTTCGATCCCGCCCGCATTGCGGGCCGCATTCTCGGCATGGGCGACATCGTCGCGCTGGTGGAAAAGGCGGCCGCAAATATCGACGCCGAAAAAGCGATGCGCGCCGCCGAGAAGATGCGTAAAGGCGCATTCGATCTTGGCGATCTGCGCGAACAGCTTTCACAAATGCAGGGAATGGGCGGTCTGGGCGGCCTGATGAGCATGTTGCCCGGCATCGGCAAACTCAAAAACCAGCTCGCCGCTGCCAACATCGACGAAAACGTCATCAAACGGCAGATCGCCATTATCGATTCGATGACTCCAAAGGAGCGGCGTAATCCGGACATTCTCAAAGCCAGCCGCAAGAAACGGATTGCGGCCGGTTCGGGAACGACACCGGAAGCCATCAACAAGCTTCTGAAGATGCATCGGGGCATGGCCGACATGATGAAGATGATGGGCGGGGCCAAGCGCGGCCCGCTCGCCGGCCTCGCGCAGGCCATGGGCCTCGGCGCCGGCATGCCGTCGCCGGAGCAATTGGCTGAGATGGCAAAGAAGATGCCGGGAGGATTGCCGACAAACATGCCCGGCCTGCCACCGACCATGCCAAATCTGCCGCCAAACATGCCCGGCTTGCCGGGCCTGGGCGGAAAGTTTCCCGGATTGCCGGGCGGGTTGCCGCCAGGCTTTGGAAAGAAGAAGTGATCAACATCAAAATCAATTAAGTGAGAAAGGACTAAAGAATGTCTCTCGTTATCCGCCTCGCCCGCGCCGGTACCAAGAAGCGGCCGGTGTATCACGTCGTGGTCGCCGACAATCGCGCGCCGCGCGACGGCCGTTTCATTGAGCGTCTGGGTTATTTCAATCCGCTGCTTCCGAAGGAAAAGACCGAGCGGCTCAAGCTCGATCTCGAGAAAGTGCAGGCCTGGATGAAGAAAGGCGCACAGCCTTCCGACCGCGTCATGCGTTTCCTCGACGCCGCCGGCATCATGAAGCGACCGAAGCGCAACAATCCGGAGAAGGCCATCCCGCGCAAGGAGCGCAAGGCCAAGGAAGAAGAAGCAGCAAAAGCGGCCGGCGCCGCGCCCGCCGCGGAAGGCGGCGATAAAAAACCTGCAGAAAAACCGGCGGCCAAGGCAGAGGCACCCGCCGAAAAACCGGCCGAGGGCGCAGCCGCGCCGGCGGCGAGCTAACCGGCTGCCGTGGCCGACCGCATCTGCGTTGCCCGCATCGGTGCCGCGCACGGTGTCCGCGGCGAGGTGAAACTGTGGTCGTTCACCGAAGACCCGGCTGCCGTCGCAGGCTACGGTCCATTGGAAACGCAGGACGGCACGCAGCGTTTTGAAATCGAGGCGCTGCGTCCCGCCAAGGACCACTTCGTGGCGCGCATCGCCGGAATCAGCGACCGAGACGCCGCGGAACGCTTACGCAATCTCGAGCTTTTCATTCCGCGCATGCGGCTCCCGGAAATCGGCGAGACCGATATTTTTTACCACGCCGATCTTGTCGGGCTGGACGTGGTGACGCCGGACGGCACACAAATCGGCACGGTACGTGCACTGCATAATTTCGGTGCCGGCGACATAATCGAAATCATGCCGGCCGGGAGCGGCGAACCCGTGATGTTGCCTTTCAACGAAGTGACCGTGCCGAAAATTGATCTCAAGGCAAAGCAGATCGTTGTCGTGCGGCCGGTCGAAATCGAAACGCGGGATGAGTGAGCATGTGGCGCGCAAGCCAAAATCCGCTCATTCCCGCGCAAGCGGGAATCCAGCGCGATAGTCTTTGCGTTGCATATTTTGGCCGATGGATCCCCGCCTTCGCGGGGGTGAGCGGGGGCTAACGATGTGGCGTGCAAGCGTGCTGACAGTCTTCCCTGAGATGTTTCCCGGCCCGTTGGCGCAAAGCCTTGCCGGCAAGGCGCTCACCTCCGGCGTCTGGTCGCTCGACGTCGTCGATATCCGCGCGCATGCGACCGACAAACACCGCACCGTCGATGACACGCCGGCCGGCGGCGGACCCGGCATGGTGATGAAGGCCGACGTGCTGGCGCGCGCGCTGGATACCGTTCCGCATGATACGCGTCCACGTCTGCTGATGAGCCCGCGCGGGGCGCCGCTTTCGCAGGAACGCGTAGGCAAGCTCGCCCACGGACTCGGCGCCGTCATCGTCTGTGCGCGATTCGAAGGGATTGACGAGCGGCTGATCAAGGCGCGCGGCCTCGAGGAAGTCTCGCTTGGCGATTTCATCCTGTCGGGCGGCGAGATTGCCGCGCTCGCCTTACTTGATGCGTGCGTGCGGCTCTTGCCCGGCGTCATGGGCAAGGAGGCGTCTGCCGCGGAAGAAAGTTTCGCCGACGGGCTTTTGGAATATCCGCAATACACGCGGCCGCCGGTCTTCGAGGGCGAACCGATCCCGGAAGTGCTGACGTCGGGTGACCACGCCAAGGTCGCGGCCTGGCGACGGGCGGAGGCGGAGCGGCTGACCGCCGCTCGCCGCCCTGACCTGTGGGCCGCCTATCTGGCCCGCAAATCAACGCAAAACCGGCCAAAATCCAAAGGGTGACAAGCGGAAAGCTTTGTAATACAAGCTCGCCAACCCATTCAGACCAGGTCAAGACCGCGCGCCGGTTGCTGGCGCTGCCGACGGAGAACTACGATGGACATTATCCAACAGCTCGAAAAAGAGCAGGTCGAGAAGCTCTCGGCCGGAAAAGAGATTCCCGATTTTCAGCCGGGCGACACCGTGCTGGTCAACGTCAAGGTGATCGAAGGCGACAAGACGCGCGTGCAGGCCTACGAAGGCGTGTGCATCGGGCGTTCCGGCCGCGGCATCAACGAGAACTTCACCGTGCGCAAGATTTCATATGGCGAAGGCGTCGAGCGCGTGTTCCCGCTTTACTCACCGATGATTGACTCGATCAAGCTGGTGCGCCGGGGCAAGGTGCGCCGCGCCAAGCTCTATTACCTGCGCGGGCTGCGCGGCAAAAAGGCGCGTATCTCGGAAGCGCAAGGCGCCGGCGGACCCGAAGGCGCGGAGGCCGCGACGGAATAGTCGTGGTCGGACGCCACTTTACGAAGGGGCCGCGTAGCGGCCCCTTTTTCATTTCGTTGTCGTACGCAGCCTAAGTGGCTATATAAGCGCCATGGTTTCCAAGGCTCAGCGCATCATCCTGGTCGATCACGCCCGCCTGCCGTGGCGGTTTTTCGGCCGGCTGACGTCGGTGCAGGCGGGACTTTGATCGCTCCGGCCAATGCCGGACGTGCAAACCGCCTTCCCTTCAACACTGAGCAAAGTCAACGAGTCATGAAACCGCGCACACTCTACGACAAGATCTGGGATGACCATCTGGTGGATGAACAGCCGGATGGAACGTGCCTGATCTATGTCGACCGCCATCTGGTGCATGAAGTTACCTCGCCGCAGGCCTTCGAAGGCCTGCGCGTAGCCGGCAGAAAAGTGCACGCGCCGGATAAAACGCTGGCCGTGGTCGACCACAACGTCCCGACTACCGATCGCAGCAAGCCCAATCCCGATCCGGAAAGCGCCGAGCAGATCGACGCTCTCGCGAAGAATGCCAAGGATTTCGGCATCGAATATTTCAACGAGTTCGACAAGCGTCAGGGTATCGTCCATGTCATCGGTCCCGAGCAAGGATTCACCTTGCCGGGCACGACGCTCGTGTGCGGCGACAGCCACACCGCAACGCACGGCGCATTCGGCGCGCTGGCCTACGGCATCGGCACGTCGGAAGTCGAGCACGTGCTCGCGACGCAAACGCTGATCCAGAAGAAATCAAAAAACATGCGCGCGGTTGTCGACGGCAAATTGCCAACGGGCGTCACCGCCAAAGATATCATTCTCGCCATCATCGGGGAGATTGGCACCGCCGGCGGCACCGGCTATGCGCTGGAATACGCCGGCGAAGCGATCCGCTCGCTCTCCATGGAAGGGCGCATGACGGTCTGCAACATGTCGGTTGAAGGCGGCGCCAAGGCCGGTTTCATTGCGCCCGACGAGAAGGCCTACGTATTTCTCAAGGACAAGCCGAAAGCGCCGAAAGGCAAAGCCTGGGATGCGGCGATGCGTTATTGGGAAACGCTGCATTCGGACGATGGCGCGCATTTCGACCGCGAGATAAAACTCGACGCGGGCAAGCTGCCGCCGCTGGTGACCTGGGGTACCAGCCCCGAGCAGGTGATCACAGTGACGGGTCGCGTGCCGGTGCTGTCTGAAATTTCCGACGAAAAGAAGCGCATCGCGGCCGAACGTTCACTTGGTTACATGGGACTCAAGGGCGGCGAGAAAATCACCGACATCAAGCTCGATCGCGTGTTCATCGGATCATGCACCAATTCGCGCATCGAGGACCTGCGCGAGGTCGCGCGTGTGGTCGAGGGCAAGCGAGTCAACGCCGGCGTCAACGCGATGATTGTTCCCGGCTCGGGCCTGGTGAAGGCACAAGCGGAGGCCGAAGGTCTCGACAAGATCTTCAAGGCTGCGGGTTTCGACTGGCGCGAGCCAGGCTGCTCGATGTGTCTCGCCATGAATCCTGACAAGCTGCAGCCGGGCGAACGTTGCGCTTCCACGTCGAACCGCAACTTTGAAGGCCGCCAGGGTTACAAGGGGCGGACACACCTGGTATCGCCGGCGATGGCCGCCGCAGCCGCGATCGCGGGGCACTTCGTCGACGTGCGCGAGTGGAAATAGCGCTGATGTCCAATTGAGATGCGAAGGCCCGCCGGCGGCGGGCCTTTTTGTTTATCGGTGAGCTGAAAGGTTCAGTACCAGCAGCGCCAGATGCGCCGATAGCGCCAATGATCGCCGCGCCAGACGCGCACGCGAACCCACCGGCAACCGTCGCCGTAATAGTAAGGGTTGTAGTAGCCGCTGTAGCCCCAGCCCCAACCGCGAAAGCCACCGTGGAAATGGCCACCATGGAAATGACCGTGACCGCCGTGCGCACCATGGCCGCCGTGACCGCCACCACCACCGTGGCCACCACCACCGTGACCACCACGCGCGTTTGCGATGCCGGGCGCCGCGCTGAGCAACAACGCCAGCGCTAACGCCGCGAAGATTTTCATGAGTTTTGACATCAGTGGAACTCCGACGTCGCCCCGCGATGAGAGATTACAGATCGAACCCCAGCCGGTGCGCTAGTATTCCCACCAGCAGCGCATGCGCGGGACAATCACTGTTCCGCTCGCACGGTATTCGGTCACCAGCCACGAGCGGCATTGCCGGATGGCATTGGGAGGAAGATAGCCTCGCGGATAAACCGTGATGCGTGGGCGGTTGGTTTGCGCGGCGAATTCCCGGCTCGATGACGAAGAAACCGCCGAAGTTTGCGCCAACGCTCCCGCGTTCAACGCGAAAACGAGGCTCGCAGCGATCAAACCGGTCGTGATCTTCGGCATGGACAGGGACCGTTGCGCAACCGGAGCCCATCGTCAACCGCTTGGTTGGCGGGGGAACCTCCCCTACAACATTGCCATGACAGGGCAATTTGATGACTGGCGAAGGCTCGCGGCGCCCTCTCTCGCTGACATCGAGGTGTTGGCGGCGGAAGCCTATGCACGCTTGCCCGAACGATTCAGGAATCTTTGTCAGGGGCTTGTCATTCGGGTCGAGGACTTTCCTGCTCCCGACGTGGCCGAATCCATGTGGCTGGAAAGCGACTTCGACCTGCTCGGATTGTTCCAGGGTGTCGGTCTGCCGTTCCAGTCTGACAGCTTGCCCGAACTGATGCCCAACATGATCTGGCTCTATCGCCGGCCGATCCTCGACTACTGGGCTGAACACGAAGACACGCTGGGCGAGATCGTCACCCACGTCCTGGTTCACGAGATCGGCCACCATTTCGGCCTTTCCGACGAAGACATGGAGGCCATTGAAGCCAGCGCCGAGTAGCTTTTGCCATCGATTTGGAAAGCCGATGGCGTTCATTCAGAATAGGAATTGGTCGACGCCCCGCGGTTTCAAGCATATTGGTGCAAGGAGATTCGCCATGATCGTCACTGTTTTCCGTTCCCGCCTGATGCCGGACGTTCGCGAGGACTATGTCGCCCTTGTCGATCGCATGGTCCAACTCGCGGCAAGCATGCCGGGTTACATTTCGCATAAAGGTTTCTTCGCCGAAGATGGCGAGCGCTGCACCATCGTCGAATTCGAATCCGAGGAAACTCAGCGCGCGTGGCGCATGAACCCGGAGCACCGCGAAGCTCAGCGCAAGGCTCGTGAAATCTATTACGAGACTTTCAGCCTGCAGATCTGCGAACTCAAACGGGAGTCAAAATTCGACCGCAAAACGCGCGGCCAGGCGGCTGAATAGCGCGCATGGCTGACACGACATGCCAGCTATTGACCCTGCCGACGGAGAGTTTATGAAACTGCCCAGCAAGCGCGACGGCCAGGAGCATTAGAGATTATGGAAAAATTTACCACGCTTGAAGGCGTCGCCGCGCCCATGCGCATCATCAATGTCGACACCGACATGGTGATCCCCAAGCAATACTTGAAAACCACCAAGCGCACCGGGCTGGGAAAAGGCCTGTTCTCCGAGATGCGCTACAAGGACGACGGCAGCGAGAATCCCGATTTTGTTCTCAACAAGCCGGCCTATCGCAAAGCCAAAATTCTCGTCGCCGGCGACAATTTCGGCTGCGGTTCGTCTCGCGAGCACGCACCATGGGCGCTGATGGATTTCGGGATCCGCTGCGTGATCTCGACGTCATTCGGCGACATCTTCTATAACAACTGCTTCAAGAACGGAGTGTTGCCGGTCCGCGTGTCGCCGGAGGATCTGGACAAGTTATTTGACGATGCCGAGCGTGGCGCCAACGCAACCCTCACGGTCGATTTGGCGAAACAGGAAATCCGTGGGCCGGATGGCGGCGTGATTCATTTCGAGATAGACACGCACCGCAAGCATTGCATGCTCAACGGCCTCGACGATATCGGCCTGACCAAGCAAAAGCAGGCGAAAATCGAAAGCTACGAGCAGAAGGTCGCTGCCGCCCGGCCGTGGGCTTAACCGCGGCCCGCAACCGCTTCCGCAATCGCAACCGTCCGGCGCGCCATGTCGGCATGCAGCCGTTCGACCATGCGTCCATCAATCGACACGACCCCCTTGCCCTTGTTCTCGGGCAAATCGAATGCCGCGATCATTTTGCGCGCCTGCTCGATTTCGGCCGGTGACGGTGAAAACGCGTTGTTGCATGGCTCGATCTGGTTGGGATGAATGAGCGTCTTTCCGTCGAATCCAAGTTCGACGCCTTGCTGGCATTCCTGAGCGAAACCGTCAGCGTTGCCGATATCGTTGTAGACGCCGTCGAGAATATCGACGCCATAGATGCGCGCGGCGGCGATGCAGGTGGTGAGCCATGGCAGCATCGGCGCTCGTCCTGGCACCAGGCGCGCCCGTGTGTCCTTGGCAAGATCGTTCGTACCCATCACAAAGCCGGACAGCCGGCTTTCGGAATCGCTGGCCTCTGCGGCGATCGAAAGAATATTGAAGATCGCGAGCGGGGTCTCAATCATCGCCCAGACGCGAGTCTTGTGGTCGGTGCCCATATCGAGAAGCCGGCGGCCGATCAGCTCCAATGTGTCGGCGTTCGATACCTTCGGCACCAGGATGGCATCGGGCGCGGCATGCGCGGCCGCCGAAAGATCGTCAGCGTGCCACGGCGTGTCGACACCGTTCACGCGGATGAAGACTTCGCGCTTGCCAAACCCACCCGCTTTCACAGCATCAGCCACCTGCTGACGCGCCGCCTGCTTTGCCTCTGGCGCGACTGAGTCCTCGAGATCAAGAATGACGCCGTCGGCCGGCAGTGTCTTCGCCTTCTCCAACGCCCTGGTATTCGATCCCGGCATATAAAGTACGCTGCGGCGTGGACGGACAGTCATGGGTGATAGCTCCCTGGCTAAGCCTATCGCTCACCCGGTCGGCATGCCAATCCCACATGCCACTGGTTGCCAATAGCGATCCAGCTGTGATTGGTTGGGGCGGCGACACCTCACGAACAGCGGAACATGCAGTTTCCCCAGCAATTGATCGACGGCTATCGTGCGTTCCTTATTGGTCGGCTGCGCCATGAACAGGACCGCTACCGCAGGCTCGGCGAAAGCGGTCAGTCGCCGCAGATCATGGTCATAGGTTGCTGCGACTCGCGGGTCTCGCCCGAGGTCATTTTCGATGCGCAGCCCGGCGAACTGTTCGTGATGCGCAACGTGGCGAATATTGTCCCGCCCTACGCACCGGACGGCCGCGCCCACGGCGTTTCCGCCGCGCTCGAATTCGGAGTCGGCGCGCTCAAGGTCAGGCACATTGTTGTGCTCGGCCATGCGCAATGCGGCGGCGTGAGAGCCTTCGCTGAGGAAGCCGCGCCTCTCTCGGCCGGTGACTTCATCGGCAACTGGATGAAGCTGATGGCGCCAGCACAAAAAAAGGTTGGCCCGCGCGGCACACTGTCTCATGCGGACTATCTGATGCGGCTCGAGCAGGCGAACATCATCAACAGCCTCGACAACCTGATGACGTTTCCGAGTGCACAGCGTTTTGTCGAAGAAGGGCGGATCGCATTCCACGGCGCCTATTTCGGCGTAGCCACCGGCCAGCTGTCGGTGCTTGATCCGGCGACCGGTAAATTCACCCAGGTCGCCACCGACGACTACACCCGGATGTTTGCGCAGCCGCGTTTTTGAGCCGCATTTCAGGCTTACCGGGCTTTAACTGTATTTCGGCGGATTCCCGAGCAGAATCCGTGCGGGTTTGCACGCGCAGGGTTACCTGGGAACTCGGCCTTGCCTAACGCGATAGTAATGTCCCGCGGCTACAGATACCCGTCATTCACATTGTCGGGACGTTTGTCGCCGTGTTGGAAGAGCAGTCGATTATCGACGAGATCGAAGGCACTTTTGCATCCGGCTCGACCGAGAAGCAGGCCGAAATTCTACGCCGGGTAACCGACCTGTTCATGGCCGGCGCGGAAAACTATTCCGACGAGCATGTCGATCTGTTCGACGGCGTGATTTCCCGCATCGCTGAAAAGATCGAAACCAAGGCCCGTGCCGAACTGGCACATCGTCTGGCTGCCGTCGATAATGCACCGCCATTGACAGTGCTCCAGCTCGCCCACGATGATTCGATCGACGTAGCTGGCCCGATATTGAGCCGTTCCAACAGATTGACCGACGAAGATCTGCTGGCAATCGCCAGCAACAAGAGCCAGGACCGGCTGCTCGCGATCTCAAAGCGCTCTTCGCTGACCGAGAGGGTCAGCGACGTTCTGGTGACGCGCGGCAACCGCGACGTTGTGCTTTCGGTGGCGCGGAACGAAGGCGCACGTTTTTCCGACGCCGGCTATGGCAAGCTGGTCGACAAATCTATCAACGATGAAGTGCTGGCGATTTGCGTCTCCCTGCGCAAGGATATTCCGCAGGCGCATTTCAACATGCTGATTGCGAAGGCATCCGAAGTCGTGTTCGAGAAACTGGCCGCCAGCAATCCCGAGTCGATCTCTGAAGTTCACCGGGTGCTGAGCGACATCACCGGCCAGGATCCGTCCGCGCAGCCGAAGAAAAATCGCGATTATCGGGAAGCTGCGGCGCAGTTCGATATCGTCAGGCGCTCGGGAACGCCGGTCGACGCTGTTGTCTGCGAGTATGCCGCAAAGGGAAAATTTGAAGAGATCGTCGCGGCGCTGTCGGCTCTGTGCCAGGCGCCGATAAAACTCGTTGAAAGCATCATGAATGACGGCCGTCCGGAAAGCGACTTCGTGCTGATTTTGGCGAAGGCCGCGGGCCTGTCATGGCCGACCACAAAGCAAATATGCATCCTGCGGCGCAAGGTCTTCCGCGTATCCCCGCAGGCCATTGAAAACGCGCGGCAGCACTTCAATCACCTGCAGACGGCCACCGCACAACGGCTGGTTCGTTTCTACAACGAACGCCATTCGGCGCTCGCAAGCTTTCAGGAACTCGCACAGCAAATTCAGACGCGCGATAGTCCAGCGCGCTCCGGTGGCGCGGCGTAACGTCCAAAATCCCGCTTTGCTTTATGCCGCTCTGCGCTTGGCCCGGATCAGCTTGCGGTTGATCAGGCATTCGGCAATCTGCACGGCATTGAGCGCGGCGCCCTTGCGCAGATTGTCGGACACGACCCAGATCTGAAGACCGTTCTCGATGGTCGCATCCTCTCGGATACGGCTGATATAAGTTGCGTCCTCGCCAACGCATTCATACGGCGTGGCGTAGCCGTCGGACTCGCGCTTGTCGATCACCAAACAGCCCGGCGCATTGCGCAGAATCTCGCGCGCTTCGTCGGCCGTGATCGGCTGCTCGAATTCGATATTCACCGCCTCCGAATGCCCCACGAACACCGGCACGCGCACGCAGGTTGCGGTCAGCTTGATCTTCGGATCGATAATCTTCTTGGTCTCGACCACCATCTTCCACTCTTCCTTGGTGTAGCCGTCCTCCATGAAAACATCGATGTGCGGGATCACGTTGAACGCGATCCGCTTGGAGAACTTCTTGGTCTCTATTTCATCGAGCGTGAACACCGCCTTGCTCTGCGAGAACAGTTCGTCCATCGCCTCCTTGCCGGCGCCGGAAACGGACTGATAGGTCGCGACGACAACGCGCTTGATCTTGGCCTTGTCATGCAGCGGCTTGAGCGCGACCACGAGCTGCGCGGTCGAGCAGTTCGGATTGGCGATAATGTTCTTCTTCGCAAAACCGGCGACCGCATCGGCATTTACTTCCGGGACGATCAATGGCACGTCCGGATCCATTCGCCAGGCCGACGAATTGTCGATCACAACGGCACCCTGCGCGGCGATTTTCGGCGACCATTCCTTCGACACCGCGCCGCCCGCCGACATCAGACAGATGTCAACGTCTGAGAAATCGAAATGGTCGAGAGCTTTCACCTTGAGCGTCTTGTCGCCGAACGAGCACTCGACGCCCTGGCTTCGGCGCGAGGCAATGGCGACCACCTCGTCGGCGGGAAAATTGCGCTCAGCCAGAATGTCGAGCATCTCGCGCCCGACATTGCCGGTAGCACCCACCACAGCGACCTTATAACCCATTGTTAACGCTCCGGAATAAATTACCACCCAATTGCTGGTACGAGGCAACCGGATGGCAGCGCTTCTAAGCGAGAACTGGTTTCAACACAACGTCATCCCCCGAAGACTTTGCGCATGCATCCAGCCCTGCAGTCATGGCGCGACGAACTGCCTTCCAGCTCGGTGCGCGTCCTCGCATATCTGTGTGCCGTCGCGCTCTTGTCCATAGCCGCGGCGCGAATTTCTGAATCACCTCCGGTGATGGATAGCATAACGCCGGAAAATTGGTCCTCTTGGGTGGATATCGAACGGCCATTCCCGGCTTTCGCTCTTTCGATTCCGGAAGCGGCGGATGTACCGGCGAGCTATGCCATCCACCACAACGTGCTCGGTGGTGGACGCAAGGACATCCTCGTGCTGGGCGAAACGGATAGTGCGGCGCCTTGTTTGCAGGTCGAGATCTACCGGCCGGGAAGCGAAATCGGCAAATTCGCGGATCCAAAGGCGGAGCTCATCGACAGTGCGACCGCGCTCGGACCAACCGAACTCAAGCTGGCCGATGAACAGATCGCGAGCAAATTCGGGCCGCTGACGGTCGCGCCCTTCGCGACCTCGAAAGGCATTCCGCGTAGTTGCCTAGGCTTCGTGCGTTCCTACGACGATCCGCGGCTGCAGATATCGGGCTGGTTTTGCCAGGGCGGCAGCGAGTTCATTCAACCAAGCACGCTGGCCTGTGCACTTGATCGGTTGACGTTGCTCGCCGCCGGGAGCGAGCCCAAGATCGGCGCACTCTTCGCTCAGGCCGAGCTTAATCGCAGCTATTGCGGACAGCGCGATCCCATTCTTGCTGCAACGCCAAAATATCACTTGCTCTGGAAGGCGCTGGCCAACCGACGTGAGCCGCGACGCATCGGGCGTTAAATCGCGTCATTTGATTCATTTCCAGTGCGATCAGCCGCAGGCGCATCGCGGTTGCCTGTTGACCGGCTCCCCAATCCATTGGATCATATTCAAATAAATATATCTGAAGCCACGGCGATGGCCGCAAAGGCTTTAGCGAGCCTCGGGGGAGGAAACGATGATCACACGACGTCATCTGCTTGGCAGCGCGGGCGCCGGCGTCGCGCTTGCGGTGTCCGGACAAAAATTTGCGCACGCCGCCGCCGATCTGACGCCAGGCGTACCGGAGGGCGTCGGCACAATCGCCACCATGGAGGCGTTGCCCGGCAAAAAACCGCTGATCAAACTCAGCTACCGGCCGCCGAACTATGAATCGCCGCTCGAATATTTCCGCACACCGATCACGCCAAACGACCAGTTCTTCGTGCGCTATCACCTTGCCGATATTTCGCAGGTGAACGCCGACACCTACAAGATCAAGGTTGGCGGCGATGGCGCCAGTACACCTTTAGAGCTGACTCTTGATGATCTGAAGAAAATGCCGGCAGCCGAGGTCGTCGCAGTCAACCAATGCTCAGGCAACCGGCGTGGACTTTCGAATCCGCACGTAGTCGGCGTGGAGTGGGGTTACGGCGCCATGGGTTGCGCGCGTTGGAAGGGCGCACGCCTCAAAGATGTGCTCGAGAAAGCCGGATTGAAGAAAGAAGCAATCGAAGTGGCTTTCGATGGCGCCGATGGCCCGGCGGTCGACAAGACTCCCGATTTCATCAAGAGCATCCCGACCTGGAAAGCCGTCGAGGAAACGACGCTCATCGCCTATGAAATGAACGGCCAGCCGCTGCCGCATTTCAATGGCTTCCCCGCCCGCATCGTGGTGCCGGGATGGACGGGCACCTACTGGATGAAACACGTGATCGCAATCAACGCCTTGACCAAACCGCAGGGCGGATTCTGGATGAATCCCGCCTATCGCATCCCGGTCGGAAAATTCCCCGTCCGTGATCGTTTCATCAGTCAGGAGAATGCCGCCAGCACGCCCATCACCGAGATGGTCGTCAATTCATTGATCACCAGCCACCGCGACGGCGCCAAGATAAATGCCGGCAAGGTTACCGTGAGCGGCATGGCATGGGACGGCGGCTACGGTATCAGCTCGGTGCAAGTCTCGGCCGACGGAGGCAAAACCTGGACCGCGGCCACACTCGGCCAGGATCTTGGCCGTTTCAGCTTCCGTCC
>Ga0187779_10001575_pt1 | contig 14218 bp, 15 predicted proteins | sample 1015_Q2_SP10_10__FD_132435 | JGI IMG/M metagenome (GOLD analysis project Ga0187779, IMG submission 132435) | Tropical peat soil microbial communities from peatlands in Department of Meta, Colombia - 1015_Q2_SP10_10_MG | ecosystem: Environmental > Terrestrial > Soil > Wetlands > Peat | place... | reverse complement strand
GAAACCGCATGCTGCCCGATGGGCGGCAAGGAATTCGTGCCGAGCGTCAACGCATACCTCCGCAGCGATGGAAACTGATACCACTGCTTGGTCGGGTCGCCGAGGATCCATTTGATCGCGCCGGTGCTGTAATCGAGGGCGATGACGAAATTTTCCCGGCTGGAAACGATGAGCGAATCGTCGCTGGCCCGATAGCTTGCCGCGTTGTTATGAAACCAATCATTCGGCGCAGGATGGACAAACTGACTTGGGTCATCGCCGCCAGCGGTCATCGCGTCGCTGATGATTTGGGCGAGATTCCAAGTGTTAAGAATGTTACCGGAGGTATCGATTTCGAATATGACCGATTCGGTCCAGGCGGAAGTGTTCACCTCAATCAGGATTCCTTGTTTCCCGGGATCGTAGTTGTGATGGCCGCTCCAGGTCACACCAATGTCGCTGTAGTCCTTCACAAAGGTGAAGGTGCCGTCCAACTCCATCCGGGTAATGCCGGTAATATTCGACGAACTGGGCGGCGGCGAAGCGATATAGATGCTGTTTCGAAAGAAGATGGAGGCATAAGCGTTGAGGCCGGCAGTTCCTACCCAACGAACGGCACCATCGGTATCGATGATTACCGGCGACTGATCATTGCCGCAGTTGGACTTCAACAGGATGTAATCGTAGCTCAAGGTCGTGTCGCTGGTTCGGGCTTGATTCACCGTGGGATCGCTGTAGCCGCACAGATCGGTAAAGACACCGGTCGAGACGGTAACCATGTCTTGTTCGCTCGAGTCGTCGAAGAAACAGGAGTTAACCGTCACGGTATTGGAGTAATTGGCGTACAAGCCGAATACCGGGAGAGTAATGGCTCCGGTCTGGAGATCGAAATACCCGCGGTTTTGCAAATAATCGGCAGTGTAGGTAACCGAGACCGGGCGGGTAATTGAGCCAGGCTTCGGCGTGATGGTGAATCCTACGCTCTTCACCATGGTTGGGTCACTGGCGCTCAACTGCAAGTTTGCAATGAAAGGGGTTGGTCCGGCACTTTGACCGACCACGGTTATTGTTGGCGATAATGGTAAGGCAACAAACAACCCGGCAGTGCGGTTGTTTTCAGAGTTTGGTTTTTCGGACGAGGTTTCGGATAACAACGAAAGGACAGCGGACAGCGCAAGGACGATCGACTTCATATAATTACGTCGGCTATCGCGAATTGCGATTAGCGGTTATCGACGAATGGTAATGCCCTCCTTTCCCGTCCTACAATCGAAGCGCAAATTCGCGCTTTTGACAAGCGCGTAGTTGCCACGCCAACAATGACTTTTGCTTTACCGCGCCTTTGCGTTTCGTCTTTTCGGGAGTAATTCCTTGGCGTGAGTGCTGCGAATGTTGCGCTAATTACTGGCATCACCGGCCAGGACGGCTCGTATTTGTCTGAGCTGCTTCTGGAGAACGGCTATGCTGTTCACGGGGTCGTCAGGCGGACGAGCAATTTACTTCGTTCGCGAATCGAGCATTTGCGCCGCGATGAGAAGATTTACGGGCAACGCTTGTTCCTGCATTACGGCGATCTTTCGGACGGCACGACCCTGCGCCGCATCTTTCGCGAGTCGCAACCGACCGCAATTTATCATCTGGCCGGGCAGAGCCACGTCGGATTGAGTTTCGAGATTCCGGAATCGACCTGCGAGGAAGCGGGCATGGCTACCCTTCGTTTGCTCGAGGTTGCGCGCGATCAGGAACAGCCGGTGAAGTTTTACCATGCATCGAGCTCGGAGATTTTTGGAAGCGTGGCCGAGGCGCCGCAAACCGAGACGACGCCGATGATGCCGACCAGCCCGTACGGCTGTGCTAAAGCATTCGCGACCCAATTGGCGCGCGTCTATCGGCAATCGTACGGATTGTTCGTTTGCAACGGCATTCTCTACAACCATGAGTCACCGCGGCGCGGAGAGAATTTTGTTACCCGGAAGATCGCGCGTGCGGCGGCCCGAATAGCGCGGGGACTCGATCTTGATTTGACGTTGGGCAATCTTGAAAGCCGGCGCGATTGGGGATATGCGCCAGATTATGTTCGTGCGATGTGGATGATGTTGCAGCACAAACAACCGGACGATTACATTGTGGCGACCGGCGAACACCATTCCGTGCGCGATTTCGTCGAAGCCGCGTTCGCGGCGGTGAATCTCCCGTGGGAGAAATTTGTGAAACACGATTCATCGTTCGATCGACCGGCTGAACCGTCGCGGCTAGTCGGCTGCGCCGACAAAATCCGCAAAACGCTGGGATGGAAACCGACCCGAACCTTTGAGCAACTGGTGCGCGAAATGGTGGAGGCGGAGTTAAAAGCGGTTGAGAAGTTGTGCTGACATTTGGACTGAGCAATTCCGAATGGTCGAGCAAGACGGCTTGCGCTTTGTCATGCGCCTTCTAGTTTGGCGCGGTGAAAAAAATTGAGGCGATCATCAAGCCGTTCAAAACCGAGGCGGTGCGCGACGCCCTCGCGGAAGTGGGCGTGGAAGGAATGACGCTGAGCGAAGTGAAAGGCTTTGGCCGGCAAAAGGGCCATAGCGAAATTTATCGCGGCAGCGAATACACCGTGGATTTTTTGCCAAAAGTGAAATTTGAAATCGTGGTCCCGGACGACCGCGCGCAACGGGCGGTGGACGCGATCTTAAAAGCGGCCAAGACCGGAAAAATCGGCGACGGAAAAGTTTTTGTGTCGGAAGTGGAGGAGGCGACGCGAATTCGGACGGATGAACGGGGGACGGACGCGCTCTAAAAGACTGGAAAGTGAAAAGTAGAAATTAGAAAAGCCGGATGAATGATTTTTTATTGTCGATTTTGCTCGGAATTGTCGAAGGCTTGACCGAATTCCTGCCGGTTAGCTCGACTGGACATCTCCGGATTGTCGAGGTGCTTTTTGGTCTGCATCTCCAAGACAGCTTTTGGAAGATGTACACGATTGTGATCCAACTGGGCGCGATCCTGGCCTTGCCGGTTTATTTTTGGAACCGAATCCTGAAATTCCTCGCCACGTTTCCAAAGGGCGAACGCGGCGACCGCAATTTTATTACTCATCCGTTGAGCCTGACGATCATCGCATTTGTGGTGACCGCCGGACCGTCGTGGGCGCTAACCAAAGTGATTGGAAAAAATCTCGAAAGCATGTGGGTGATTAGTCTCGCGCTGCTGATCGGCGGCGTCGTGATGTGGATCGTCGACGCAGCATTTACGCGTCCGCGGGTGACGCACATGGAAGAGATGAGCCTGCTGCAAGCGATCTGGATCGGCGCCTGCCAGATTTTGTCCGCCGTATTTCCAGGAACATCGCGCTCAATGTCGACGATCGCGGCGGGACAAATCGCAGGCATGTCACGTCCGGCTGCGCTCGAGTTTTCATTTTTTCTTTCGATGCCGACGATGGCAGTGGCGACATTGTACGATCTCTACAAGACGTTGAAGCCGAGCAAGGATGCTCTCGATGAAGGCAACCTTGTTCCGCTGGTCATGGACGGGCACGGCTGGATCGTTCTCGTGATCGGCTTTGTCGTTTCGTTCATCGTCGCGCTGGCGGTGGTCGCATGGTTCATGCACTGGGTGCGGAAACACGGTTTCGTTCCGTTTGCGATTTATCGGATCGTGCTTGGAATCGTCCTGATCTTTTTCCTGATGCGCGGCTCGCTTTGATCGAATTCAAATGGAACCGGCCGAATCAATTTTGCCCGACCTGCAAAGCTGCGTTCTGTGCGAGGATGTGCGCTGCGAATTTAATGGAATGCAAACACTAGTCGGCGTGCTCAACGTGGTGGCCGCGCCCGGGCTGCCCATCAATTACCTGAGGCTATGCATCTGGACGCGCTGGTGCAGCGGGTCCGGTAAATTTCGGCAGAAATCACGAATCGTCGGGGTAGACGAACAAAACGTCCTGGCCCAGGCGGAGGTACAGTTCGAACTGAAAGAAATGGAAGGTCATGCGACCAATGTTCATTACTTCGGCGGAGTGCAGTTCCAGCAATTCGGTCTCCATCATGTCGAGATTTATCTGGAAAACGAGTTGAAGCTGCGTTTTCCGCTTCCGGTCGTCAAAATCGGTCCGAAATAGGCTGGTTTCCGGCCCTGTGAATAACTGCTTGTCATGGGGCGCGCATTTGTTTAAGACGGGCGCTCGCGATGCGGACGTCGTTTTTGGCCAGTACATTTTTTTGCTTCGCCCTGCTCATTCAGATTCGCGCGCAGGATGTCGAAATCGTGCGCCAAGCCGCAGTGGTCAAAGAGACAACCATCTCGTCGGACGAGCATCTGGAGGCAGAATCGGCCACGGACGAACAGCCGGCGACCGCATCCGTACCGGTTAAGGCGCCTATCGCTAAAGTCGCGGTTTCTTCGCCGAAACCAGCCGTTGCGAAACAGCCGGCCCCGAAGTTAACGATTGAACAAATGCGTCGCGGCGGGGAGATGGCCGCAGAAAGATTAAAGAAGGAAGTGCGAGCCGAACAAGCTGCGGTGACACCGGTCGTGACCGCACCGGCCAACAAGACCACGTCGTCTCCGCCAGATCGAGCGGTCCGGGAGCCGGATTCCCAATTGCATTTTGCGAATTTCTCCGGCCAGACCGCTTTTATCCGTCTGGCGGACGGTTTTGATTTTCCGGTGGGCAAACCGGACGCCAAAGGTTACTACAAAGCCCGCGGTTTTCGCGCGAACGGACATCTGGGCGAAGATTGGGATGGGGTTGGCGGCGGCGATACCGATCTTGGCGATCCGATTTATTGCATCGGGGATGGAGTAGTCGTTTTCGCGCGCGACTGCCACATGGGGTGGGGGAACGTGATTATTGTTCGTCACGTTTTCCGCGAGAATGGAACGACCCACAACGTCGATTCACTTTACGGCCATCTCCAAAAAATCCTGGTCTTCCAGGGACAAAAAGTTCGCCGGGGCGAGCAGATCGCGACGTTAGGCAACGCCCACGGTCTCTACGATGCGCATCTCCACCTCGAGATTCGCAAGAACATAGAGATCGGCATGAGTCGGGCGAAATTTGCGCAGGACTACAGCAATTATTACGATCCTTCGCAATTTATCTCAGCTCACCGGCATCTTGCGAGCGCAGGAACCAATTATCGCGTCGCGCTGAACACGTTTACTCAAGACGCCAGAATTCCCTGGGACAAACTCAAGAACTATTCGCACGCGCACACCGGCGGCGGTTCGGGCGAATCAGCGATCGCGTTAAAAAAAGCGCTGGCATCGCAGCCCGGACAGTAGCTCCGGCCAAAGCTGGCGCTTTAGACTCGCCAGAGAAACAAGATCAAGAGAATCACCACAAGCAGCCCGCCCCCCGGATAGTAGCCCCAGCCGCTGCTATATGGCCATGCGGGTAGCGATCCGATCAAAAGCAGAACGAGAATGACGAGTAAGATTGTGCGCATACTTAGCCTACGCAGCATTGCGTGAGATTGGATGTAAAACATTCCTCTGCAGACTGAAGTTGTGGAACTGGCGGCGAAAATGTTTGCAGGAGCGCCCGGTTTTCCTATTGTTTGATGGCAACTCCCGAATGTGTCCAGCCAGACGCGTCGGGAAAATTTTTTGCCTAACCAATGGCGAATACAATCTTAATTGGCGCTCAGTGGGGCGATGAAGGCAAGGGCAAGATAATCGATGTGCTCACCGCGCAGGCGAACATTATCGTCCGAAGCCAGGGTGGAAATAACGCCGGGCACACCGTTATTCACGACGGCGTCACATATGTCCTGCATCTCATTCCGTCGGGAATTTTGCGGCGCGGCAAGATCTGCGTCATTGGCAATGGTGTCGTGATTGACCCAGTCGCTTTGTTTTCGGAAATCGAAGGGCTGGCCAAACTGGGAGTTACGATTACCTCCCGGAATCTGCTGATCAGCGACTGCGCGCATCTGGTTCTCCCATACCATCGTTTGCTGGACGAGCAGCGCGAACTAAGGAACGGTCGCGCCAAAATCGGAACAACCAAGCGCGGGATCGGGCCGGCCTACGCCGATAAGGCCGCGCGAACCGGGCTTCGGATTTCCGATTTAATGCAACCGATCCTCTTCTCGAAAAAATTGCAGGCGAAGGTTCGAGAGAACAACAGCATTCTAGAGGCGCTCGGTGCCAGGCCGATCAATTATCGCGAGGTCAACGAAGATTATTTGGCGGCGGGGAAGAAATTGCGGCCGTTCGTCACCAATACCGTGCTTTATCTTCATCGCGCCCTGCAACAGGGAAAGGAAATTTTATTCGAAGGAGCACAGGGCACGTTCCTCGACATCGATCACGGAACTTATCCCTACGTCACGTCATCCAATACAACTGCGGGCGGGGCCTGCACTGGAACCGGGGTGCCGCCACATCGAATGGATCGCGTTGTCGGCGTGATGAAAGCTTATACCACGCGAGTGGGCGAGGGGGCATTGCCTTCGGAAGATCGATACCTGGCCGAAATGCTGCATCGGCTCGGTCGCGAATTTGGCGCAACCACGGGACGCGCGCGGCGTTGCGGATGGTTTGATGCGGTTGCGACCCGTTATGCGACGATGATTAACGGAATTGATGACCTGGCGATAACGAATCTGGACGGGCTTGACGACGTTGATCCAATTCAAATTTGTGTGGGATACCGCTTGAACGGGAAGCGTCTCGAAGTGCCGCCGTGCGATGCTGCCCAGTTGGATAATTGCGAGCCGATCTACGAGAAAATGCGCGGATGGAAGAAGAACATCAGTTCAGTCAGGAAATTTTCCGAGCTCCCGTTGGCGGCAAGGAATTACGTTAAACGGATTGCCGCGCTGACCGGCGCCAGGTTGGCGATCGTCAGTGTTGGGCCGACGCGCGCCCAAACGATTTTTTTGTAGCGATGTCGCCTGTCAGCAAAACGGTTCCGCGCCATATCGCGATCATTATGGACGGTAACGGCCGCTGGGCGAAGTCGCGCGGGTTGCCACGAATCAAAGGACACGAGGAAGGCTCGAAAGCCGCGCGCGAATGCGTGGAGGGCTGCGCCGAGTTGAAAGTTGAATACCTGACACTCTATGCGTTTTCGGCCGAAAACTGGCAGCGTCCAAAAAGCGAAGTATTGGCGCTGATGAAATTGCTTGAGAAATTTTTGAAGGAAAAAACACCCGAACTGATCGAGAAAAATGTCCGGTTGCAGGCGATCGGGCGACTGACCGATTTGCCCGGCGTTTGTCAGCAGCAGCTTCACAAATCGATCGAGGCTACCGCGTGCAATACCGGCCTGACGCTGATTCTCGCGCTCAGTTACGGTGGCCGACTGGAAATCATCGATGGGATTAAGAGCCTTCTCCGCGCGGTCGAGCTTGGTCACATCGATAAAGGGATGATCGACGTCGAGATGTTCAGCAAGCATCTCTACACGCGCTATTATCCCGATCCCGATCTGCTTATTCGAACTTCTGGCGAAATGCGCCTGTCGAACTTCTTGCTCTGGCAACTTTCCTACACCGAAATGTATGTGACGCAGAAGCTCTGGCCGGATTTCACAAAAAAAGATCTGGCTGCCGCGGTGGAGGAGTTTGGACGGCGCCAACGCCGCTACGGCGCAGTGGAGTAGGTTAGATAAACGCTTCCGCTACCGAGTCAGCGAGACATTTTCCGGCGCGGGTCAATAGATAGCGGCCCTTTCGCCGTTGGAGCAAGCCGAGCCTGACGAATTCAGCGGCCTCATTTGAGAACGACTGGAGCCACCCGACCGGAATGCCCTCGCGCGTACGCAGACCGAGCCCGACCTTTTCCGTCCGCTTCATCGCCGAGGTCAAATCTTCGATCGATTCAACTGGCAATCGATTCGAGAAGAGACGATCGGCGTAGTCGCGATAATTCGCGACATTTTGCCGGCGTTGCGTGGCGATCGTTGAAAACGCGCTCGGGCCGATACCGAGATAATCGGCGCCGGCCCAGTAGGCGCGATTGTGAACAGACGCGAATCCGGCGCGGGCGTAATTTGAAATCTCGTAGTGCTCGTAGCCGGCACCTTCCAAAATCGACATCGTCATTTGGAAAAACTCAGCCTCGACATCATGATCGGACCGAAATTCGCCGCGCGCGTGACGAAGAAAGAAATCAGTGTCTTCCTCGTAGGTGAGGCAGTAGGTCGAAATATGCTCTGGTTCCAATGCGATCGTTTTCTCGAGCGTGGTTTGCCATTGCGTTGGCGTCTGACCCGGCAAAGCGAACATCAAATCGACATTGATATTTGAAAATCCGGCCGAACGCAGGATACGAAACGATTCGGCAGCTTGTTTTGAATCATGTTCGCGGCCGAGAAGCTTCAGCAGACTGTTGTCCCACGATTGAACGCCAAGGCTTATTCGGTTAACGCCCAGCTCTCGCAGCGTTTCGGCTTTTCGTCGCGAAACGCTCCCGGGATTCGCTTCGAATGTCCATTCGATTAGCCCGGAAAGCTCCAGGCGATTTCGAAAGCCGCCGAGTAGAAATCTCAATCGCGAAATGCTCAAAGCGGTCGGAGTTCCGCCGCCGAAGTAAATGGTAGAAGGCTTTACCATTCGATCTTTTTGCTGGCGATCTATCTCAAGCAGGATCGCCTCGCAAAAGCGGTCCGTTTGGGATCGATCAAGCAGCTCCTTGTAAAACGCGCAGTACGGACAAATCCGCGCACAAAACGGAACGTGAACGTAAACATGCCGGATCACGTCCGATAGCCGTGTTGAGTTGTGAATCACGCGCTTCCTCATAAACTCTCACGTCGTTATCGCCCGACATGACAAAGCTCCGAAACGTAGCTCTTGTTTTCTTCTGCGCCATCGCCCCCGCGATCGGTCAGGCACCATCATCTTCGACGGCATTTTCGGTTGTTTATACCATTCATAATCCGGACGCGGTCCAGGATTATGAAACGAATCCGCGCGTCGTTCACGCGATGGTCGATCGATTGGTTCTCGCAGTTACCGGTCAATCCGATATTTCGACGGCCTGGTCGTCGTTAGTCGCGCCTAACGACAAGATCGGAATTAAAATTTCGGCTGAAGGTGGGGAGCTTTTTACAACTCATCGCGATGTGGTGAAGGCGATTGTCGATGGGTTGATGGCGGCCGGACATTCGCGCGATAGTATCATTGTTTGGGATCGTTCGATCGCCGGCGCGAAAGAAGCCGGATACAAAACCGACGCGGCCGATTATCAGTTGAAATCGATCGCGCCGCGTGACGGTTATGATCCGAAGGCAATTTTTACCGCGCCCCTGCTGGGCAAGCTGATTTGGGGCGATCTCGAATACAAGGCGGACAAAGGAAAGGATTTGCTTTCCGACCAGGAAAACACGAGCGGTGCGAGCCACTTTTCGCGGATTATTTCCAGCGAAGTCACGAAAATCATCAATGTGCCGGTGATGAGTAACAGCGGGACGAATGGGTTGGCCGGTTGCCTCTACAATGTAACCATCCCGAACATCGACAACTGGCGGCGGTTCGCCCAAGGGTCAGGCTTCGGCATCGACAGTATCGCGGAGATTTACAGCAATCCGCTGGTTGGAAAAAAAGTCGTCTTAAATCTGATGGATGGTCTGGTCGCGGTTTACGCCGGCGGCCCGCAATCGCAGCCAAACTACTCCGTGCATCATGCTACCTTGTACGCCAGCAAAGACCCGGTCGCCCTCGACGCGGTGGCTTTGAAACGGCTCGACGAATGGCGCGCCGAAGCGAAGTTTCCGCCGACCGGGCGATTGGCTGATTACTTGCAATACGCAGCTGAAATTGGCCTTGGTAACTGCATGACGAATCGCATTCAATTAAAAAATGTCGGGCGCTAGCGATTCGTTAGGCTAAATCTGTGAGCAAAATGCGCTCTTTGCACGGATCGATTCTGCGCAATGTCTCTCGATCCATTTATCTTTCCATCCGTCTATTGCCGGCACGACTTCGCCGTCCCGTGGGCCTGGCCTATCTTTTGGCGAGGGCGACCGATACAGTGGCGGATACACCACAAGTTGTTTCGGAGGCGCGGACCGAGATGCTGTCCGATTTAGCTTCGGTCATTCTGGGCGACATTTCGCCAGATGCACTGGACAATCTGGTCGGAACGTTCGCGCCTTTGCAGACCAATCGCGCCGAACAAAGGCTGATCGAAGAGTTACCCAGCTGCATCGGCGAAATGCAGCGGATGGATCCGGCCGACCGCGATGATATTCGAACAGTGCTTGGCAAAATCACACAGGGCCAGGCCCTCGACGTCGCGCGTTTCGCGGACGCGACTGAACCGCACGCACTCGCGACCGATCTCGAACTACACGAATACACTTATCTTGTTGCCGGTTGCGTGGGCGAGTTCTGGACGCGGCTCTGTTTTCGACACGTGCACAATTTCGCGGACCTGCCCGAGGGAGAGATGTCCGATTTGGGCAAACGCTACGGAAACGGCTTGCAATTAATCAACATTTTACGCGATGCGCATTCCGACCTGCATGCTGGCCGCTGCTATTTTCCGTTGCAGGAATTGAAGGAGATCGGTCTCGAACCGGCGCACATTTTGGCGGAGCCATCGCGGTTCGAGTTCATCCTCGAAAAATGGCGTGATGAAGCCCAGCACGGATTGACCGCGGGGATGAATTACGTTCATGCGATTCGCAATCGTCGAGTGCGGGGCGCGACCGCGTTGCCGGCGCTAATCGGCGCTCGAACGCTGGCCCTGATGCGAGCGGCAGGCCCGAGAACGGAGTTGCATCGCAATATTAAAACCCCGCGCCGCGAAGTTCGGTCCATGCTTTGGCGAGTGGCCGGCACGCTGGCTTCTCGCGAGACGCTCACCAAAATGTTTACAGCCGCATTGGAGTGAACCAGCGCGAACAGCGCGAACTTTTAGAGAAAATAGTTCCGCTGTTTCTCGCTGATTGATTTGTCGAGACGCTCCAGCACCTGCAGCATGTCTTCCCAGACTTTGCGTTTCTCGGACGGCGACTGATTCCGCAGTAGATAGGCCGGATGATATGTGATCATCAAAGGCGTGCCGTTGAATGAATTCCATCGGCCGCGCAGGTCGCGCATCGTTCCGCGTGAGCCTAACAAGCCTTCGACCGCGACCGCCCCGAGCGCGACCAGCACTCTTGGTTGAATAATCTCAATCTGTTCGAGCAAAAACGGACGGCAGGTTTGCATTTCGGCCGGAGTCGGCGCGCGGTTTCCGAACAAGCCTTTCGGCATGTCGGGCCGGCATTTCAAAACATTGGCGATGTAAACATCTTCGCGGGAGAAGCCCATTGCCCGAATGATTTTTGTCAGCAGCTGCCCGGCCTTGCCGACGAATGGCTCGCCTTGCGCGTCCTCATCGGCGCCTGGCGCTTCGCCTACAAACATGAGTTCTGCCTCCGGATTGCCGACGCCGAAGACCGTCTGCGTGCGCGAACACGCGAGATGTTGACATTTTGTGCACGCTCGGACGCGGTTGTTTACGGTCGCGAGCAGGGCCGCGTTGCCTGAGGCAAATTGCAGTTGATCGAGGGCAGAACGCGAGACGCGTGGCCGGCGATCGCTCGATTCCCGAATTTTCTGCAGGGCATTGATGACAAAATCGAGAACCGGCTCCTGCATCGCTGCGATGATCTGAGGTTTTGCGCAGCACGGCAAATCTTTTTGACTCGCGAGAGTCTTCGGAGTTGATGATGTGAAGATGAGTTCGCGATTAAGCGATTACGATTATCCGCTGCCGGAGGACTTGATTGCCAAACGGCCAACAGCCCGGCGCGGAGATTCGCGAATGATGATTTTGCATCGCGAGTCGCAAACGATCGAGCATTGCCAATTTTGCGAGCTGAAGCATTTCCTGCGGTCCGGCGATTTGGTGGTGCTTAACGATACGCGGGTCCTGCCAGCGCGTCGATTTTCCGATGATGGCGCGGTTGAATTTCTGTTTCTGGAAAAACTCGGGGTCGCGCGCTGGAAGTGCCTGGTCAAGCCCGGACGCAAAATGCGAATCGACGCGACGGCGAAGATTGATCAGGCGATCCTGCGGGTGGACGAAGTCTTGCCGGACGGTGAGCGGGTTGTTTCTGCCAGCGAAGATCTTGATTTTCACGCGACCGGCCTCATGCCATTACCGCCTTATCTCGGCCGTGGAAGCGATGCCGAAGACGAAACGCGTTATCAAACCGTTTTCGCCCATTCGACTGGCGCGCTCGCGGCCCCGACAGCTGGTCTTCATTTTACGGAAGAGATCTTGGCCGAGATTCCGCACACATTTGTGACGCTGCACGTTGGTGTCGGGACTTTTCGGCCGGTCCACTCCGAAAATATTCTGGAACACCGGATGCATCCGGAGCGGTTTTCGATCTCATCCGAAGCGGCGGAGAAGATTAACGAGGCGCGACGGGTGGTTGCCGTCGGAACAACCGTGGTGCGCGTGCTTGCGGCAGCGCAACGTGAGAATGGAAAGTTGGTCGCGCAAACCGGAACCACCGACATTTTTATTTATCCGCCGTACGAATTTCGCTGCGTCGATCTTTTGCTCACCAATTTTCATCTGCCGAAATCCACCTTGCTCATATTGGTGAGCGCGTTTGCTGGCCGCGAGTTCGTTCTGCGCGCCTACCGTGAAGCCATTCGGGAGCGCTATCGTTTTTTCAGCTACGGCGATTGCATGTTAATTTTGTGAAGTTATCCTGCGCGGAAATGGCCGATCTTGCTCAACCGCAGGGCGAGCTGGTGATTCAAACAATCGCCATGCCGCGCGACACGAATCCGAGCGGCGACATTTTTGGCGGCTGGTTGATGTCGCAAATGGATTTGGGCAGCAGTATTCTCGCTGCGAAGACCGCGAAGGCGCGCGTGGTCACGGTTGCGATGGAGGCAATGTCGTTTCTGCAACCGGTTCGGGTCGGCGACCGCGTGGCGTGCTATGGCCGCGTTGAAAAAATCGGGCGCACATCCATGCGCATTCCAGTTGAGGTTTGGGCCACTCGCTACAAAACGGGCGAGCAGGTGAAAGTCACGCACGGCGTTTTCACGTATGTCGCGATGGGCGACAACGGGAAGCCGATTCCGGTGAAACGCGCCGCCGATTAAGGTGGCGGCTCGGTCGTCGTTTCGACTGGATTAAAAGAAGAGACTGTGATCGGCTCGGTGGTTTGGGGCTCCGTTCCTGCATTGACTATTGGCTCGCTTGGAATCTCGGGCTGGAGGTGCTGTTTCGCCCTCCGATTGGCCGCTTTTTGGGCTTTCGCCATCTGCTTCTGGCGTTGTCTGATATGTTTGTCGACATAATGACGATACGCCATTTCACGGCGTCCCTGGGCCGTCATATAGGAGCAGCCGGTGAAACAGAAACCGATCAGCAAGAGCGATGCGATCAAACTTGTAAGGCGATGGGGCATGATCGTTGTACAGCACAAGTCATGCGAACTGGGCTCTTTTGCGCCTACAACAGAGATCTGACGCAACTGACCGCGTGCAAGTAAACGCGGTGCGGTCCGCCGCGCATCAACTCCTGGCTCAACAGACTGACCGAGTCGTTGCTCTGTGCGGGCATCATTTGGGGAAGAGGCTTCTCGTTTTGTCCGCAGCGCCAGACTTCGAGAAGATCGCCGCATTTTGCAGGAGACACGACAAACTCAATTTCACGTGACCGAAGAACGATCTTCCCGATCGGTGCTCCAGTCGCTTCGTGCAGCTCGATGTCAATCTTACGGTTGTTCGAATCGAGAAATCGGCAGCTCCCGTTGCGCGCCGGCTCGTTGATTCTCCAATGCAACTGCGCACCGAGCCAGCCAACTAACAGGAGGGCGGTTGACTTAAATCCGGGCGCGAACTGAATCGTGACATTCTCCATTTCGGCAAAATGATGATGCGATGCCGGATGATCGAAAAATTGTGCAATCGCGACCCGGATTTTATCCAGGCGCGTCCAATTCAGATCACACAGGACAATGCGTTGCCGAGCTTCCTCTTGCGCGGTCTCAACCAATCGCATTTGCGGGCCGAAGTTCTTCCATCCACTGCTGTCGTAGATAAAACGATCGACCCAGGCCCAGAGCTGAGGATCCATCGGATCGTGCAAGTCGCCCTGCCACCAAAGATAAAACGGGAGGTCGGAATCGAGATGAGAAAAAACGATGCTGGCGAGCAGATTCGCGCATGGACCTTCGAGACGAAAGGAAAGCTGCTCCGAACAAATCTGTTCTTTTCCTGTGCGGGAAACGTGACAGTGCGCATTGATCCAGGCCTCAACCCGATTTTCCTTGCAGGCG
>Ga0187779_10001572_pt1 | contig 14234 bp, 10 predicted proteins | sample 1015_Q2_SP10_10__FD_132435 | JGI IMG/M metagenome (GOLD analysis project Ga0187779, IMG submission 132435) | Tropical peat soil microbial communities from peatlands in Department of Meta, Colombia - 1015_Q2_SP10_10_MG | ecosystem: Environmental > Terrestrial > Soil > Wetlands > Peat | place... | reverse complement strand
TCCACTGTCCGCACCCCGTGTCCAGCGGGACGGTCCCGTCACCGAACGTGCACTTCGCTCCCGGGAAGTCCCCCGGCGTCTCCGGAACGCTGACACTGTTCCTCCGAGGCGGGATGGCGGCATCCCGCTTGCAAACGGAGGGCTCCTTCGATGATCGGCGTGCTCGGCGGGCTGTTCCTCGGCGTCCTGCTCGGGCTGCGCCATGCCCTCGAGCCGGACCATCTCGCCGCCGTCTCCACGCTGGTCGCGCACCGCCAGGACCCGCGCGCCGGGCTCGCCGTGGGCGCGCTCTGGGGCGTGGGCCACACCTTCGGCCTGCTCCTCCTGGCCGGCGGCCTGACCGTGCTCGAGGCGCACCTCGCCCCGTCGACGGAGCTCGCGCTCGAGTGCGCCGTGGCGGCGATGCTCATCGTCCTCGGCGTCCGCTCGCTCCTGCTTGCCGCCCGGGCGGGCACCGCCGGCCCGCCCAGCCCGCACTTCCACGGCGGGCACGCGCACGTCCACCCCGCCGCCCCCGGGGGCCACGTCCACCTCAGTCGCTGGGCCCTGGCTCCGCGCCCGCTGGCCATCGGCATCGTGCACGGCCTGGCCGGAAGCGGCGCCCTGACCGCGCTGGTGATGGCGCGACTGCCGACGCTCCCCGCCCGGCTCGGCTACATCGTCCTCTTCGGAGTGGGCTCGGTCGCCGGGATGGCGCTCCTCACCGGGGCGGCCGGCCTGTCGCTGCAAATCTTGCGTCCCGGGGCCCGGTGGAACGCGCGTTTGGTCACCGTCACCGGTCTCGTGTCGCTGGGGCTGGGGTGCTTCTGGGGCTGGACCTCGGCCCGTGGACTGATCGGCTGACCGCCGCCGGCCGGCGCGCGGTCTCCGGGAGGGCGGTGGGCGGCTCGGCGCCGCTCCCCGGCCGGAAGGCTGGCTCGCCCGGGTGGACCGTGCCCAGGCGGTGCTCGACGCCCTCGGCGAAGAGGGTGCGGTCGGCCTTGAGGAGCAGGGTCTCGAGCCCGTCGCGGTTCAGCGCGCTCACCGCCACGCCGCCCCGGCTCCGGAGGAGCCTGGAGAGCTCGTCGGCCTGGACCCGGTCCGCCTTGTTCCACACCAGGAGCCGCGGGGTGCTCTCCAGCCCGAGCGACTCGAGGATGCGCTCCACCGCGGCGACCCGGCCGTCGCGGGCCGGATCGGCGGCATCCACGACGTGGAGGAGGAGGTCGGCATCGTCGAGCTCCTCGAGCGTGGCGCGGAAGGCGGCCACCAGGTCGCGGGGGAGGTCGCGGATGAAGCCCACCGTGTCGGTGATGATCACCTCGCGCTCTCGCGGGAAGCGGAGCCGGCGGCTGGTGGGGTCGAGGGTGGCGAAGAGCCGGTCCTCGACCAGGACCGAGGACCCGGTGAGGGCGTTGAGCAGCGTGGACTTGCCGGCGTTGGTGTAGCCGACGATGGAGATGACGGGGAGATCGCGCCGCCGGCGCCGGCCACGCCGCACCTGCCGTTCCGAGGAGAGGTCACCGATGCGCCGCTCGAGATGGGCGATGCGATCGCGCACGCGGCGGCGGTCGACCTCGAGCTTGGTCTCGCCCGGGCCACGCCCGCCGATGCCGCCGGCCAGACGGGAGAGGGAGTCGTCGCGCTGGCTGAGCCGGGGCAGCAGGTACTTGAGCTGCGCCAGCTCGACCTGGAGCTTGCCGGCGGCGCTCTGCGCGCGCTGGGCGAAGATGTCCAGGATGAGCTGGGTGCGGTCGAGCACCTTGAGGCTCGTCTCCTCGGCGATGTGCCGGCTCTGCGACGGGCTGAGGTCCCGGTCGAGGACGATGACGTCGGCCACCAGCTGCATCGAGCGCAGCACCAGCTCTTGCAGCTTGCCTCGCCCGAGGAGGTAGCGCGGATCCGGCTGGCGGCGGACCTGGAGAATGGAGTCGAGCACCTCGACACCGGCGGTGCGCGCCAGCTCCCCGAGCTCGCGGAGCGATGCCTCGGCCGCGGCGCGGTCCCCGTCGAGGCAGACGGCGACGAGGATGGCCCGTTCGCGCCCGGCCACCGAGCGGACGTCGGCTCCGCGGGCAAGCTCGTCCTCGAGGGCGGCCAGGGTGGCGGCCAGGTCCGGCTGATGGGCATGGACGCCGGGGAGCGTCTCGGTGTGCCAGTAGCGTCCATCGCCGCTGGCGGGCACGAGGTGAGCCCAGTGCACGACGTCGGGGAGCCCGTCCTCGCGAACTCCCACCGCCGCCACCAGGTCCAGCCGCAGCAGGGCGAGGTCGGTCAGGTCGTCGCGGGTGAGCGGCTCGGATTTGAGGTGGGTGTGCACCAGGCGCAGGCCCCGGAGGCGGACCTGCCCGGCGCGGGCGCGTCCGATGTCGGGGAGCTCGAGCTTCTGCGCGTCACCGACCACGACCTGCTCCACCTCGCCCTTCCGGTTGAGCAGCACCCCGACCTGGCGATGGAGATCGCGGGAGAGCTCGGTCAGGTGGCGGGCCAGCTCGGGGCTGACGATCTCGTGGGCCGAGACGCGGCGGCGGTAGGTGTTGCGCAGGCGCTGCAGCTCGCTCGGCTTGAGCCCGAGCGTGTTTCCGGCGATGTCGTTCAGGCGGTTCCCGTCTCCGCTACCAATCTAGCGCCACGGCCGCTCGGGTGCTCGCCGGAAGTGGACTCGCGGCACAGGCTCGGGGCGCATCGCCGTTCCTCGGACAGACGGGCGGAGCCGACGGTAGCCAGCCCGGCGGCGGCGATGTCCGTGCCGCCGGCGGCTGCTCCGGGGGTACGGGCGGCTCGAGCGACTCCCGGCAGGCAGCAGTCCTCTCGTAACCGACCACCGCCGAGCTGGTGAACACTCCCGTGCCGACCAGCCCGAGTCCGACGAGGGCCCACGCCGCGCCGAGCACAAGGGGCTGGTAAGCGCAGGAATCGACGGGAACCGGGGTGCCGCAGTGGCTGATCGAGACGCCGTAGAGACCGTACGCTGCAACCGCCACTGAAAGGGCGGCCAGCACCGTGTCGGCCACGGGGGCGGCGCTCGAGGAGCTGCACTTCCGGGGCGGCTGAGCCTCCGGCTCCGGCCCTCGTGTCAGGATGAAGGAGCATCCGGGGCACGCGGCGACAACCAGCGCCGCTGCCGAACCACGAAACACCCAGCACACGCCCATGGGCCCCCCCGCGCGTCGAATCTAGCGCCAAGGCCAGAGCGGCGCTCGTCGGGCCGGTTCCGACGGGACGGCACAGCCACCCGGAGCGTCTCCGGCACCGAGGCAGGGGGCGGAACGTGGGCAGGCTAACGCAGCCGAGGCAGACGTCCGAGGCGCCGTGCCGCCTCGTCGAGCACCGTGTCCGTCTTGCAGAACGCGAACCGCGCCACCGGAGGCGCGGATTCCGGCCGCAGGTAGAAGGCGGACAGGGGGATGGCCGCCACGCCGACCTCGGTGGTGAGCCAGCGGCAGAAGGCATCGTCGGTGGGATGCCCGAAGCCGGCCACGTCGGCGCAGACGAAGTACGCGCCCTCCGGCGCCCAGGGCGAGAAGCCTGCGTCGCGCAGGGCCGAGAGGAGTCGATCCCGCCGCGCCGTGTAGGCGGCCAGGAGCCCCTCGAAGTAGGCGTCGGGAAGGCGGAGCGCGTGGGCGATGCCTTCTTGCAGCGGCGCGGCCACGGCGAAGGTGACGTACTGGTGCGGCTGGGCCACCGCCCGCCGGAGCTCCGCCGGGCCGATGGCCCACCCCACCTTCCAGCCGGTGTAGCTGAAGCTCTTCCCCCCGCTGCTCACGGTGAGCGTCCGCTCGGCCATGCCGGGCAGCGTGGCCAGGCGGAGGTGGCGGGCGGGCGCGAAGACGAGGTGCTCGTAGACCTCGTCGGTGAGCGCCACCACCCGGTGGCGCTGGCAGGCGTCGGCCACCTGCTCCAGCTCGGCGCGGGTGAAGACCTTGCCGGTCGGATTGTGCGGCGTGTTCACCACCACCACCCGCGTCCGGGGGCCGAAGGCGGCCTCCAGCTCCTCGGTCCGGAACCACCAGCCCGGGTGCCCGGCGTCCGGCGGCCGGAGCGTCACCGGGCGGATGACCGCCCCGGCCATGGCCACCGCCGCCGCATAGGAGTCGTAGAAGGGCTCGAAGAGCACCGCCTCGTCTCCCGGGTCGAGCAGCCCGAGGAGCGCATCGAAGAGCGCCTCGGTGGCCCCGGCGGTGACGGTCACCTCCCGCTCCGGGTCCACCGCCTGCCGGTGAAAGCGCACCGCATGCTCGGCGATGGCGCGGCGCAGGTTGGCGCTTCCGGCGCCGAGCGCGTACTGGTTCACCCCGGTGCGCAGGGCGTGCACGGCCGCCTCCCGCACCTCCTCCGGTCCGTCGAAGTCCGGGAAGCCCTGGCCCAGGTTCACCGCGCCGGTGCGGGCGGCGAGCGCGCTGTACTCGCTGAAGACGGTGGCCGGCAGGTTCCGGACGCGCGCGGCGAGCGAGCTCATCGCGCCGGCCGCGGCGCCGGCTCGGGGAGCTTCACTCCGTCGCCGACCTGCACCTGCACGTCCCACAGGCACGGGGCCGAGGTCGGGCCGGTGGAGAGCGTCCCCAGCCAGTCCAGGCCGGCCAGGTCGGCCACCGCCTGCTCGGCGGCGCGCCGAGCGCCCTCGCCGTCCCGGGGGCAGTAGGCCACCGCCGTGACCACCGCCGATTCCGACCGGGGCGCCCACCACACCGCCGAGGTGTTGCGCCCCACGTTGCGCTCGATGAGCCGCTCCACCACCTCGCGCACGGCGGGCGCCGGGGCATCGTGCGCCAGCACCTGGATGCCGATGCGCTTCTCGCAGCCCTGGTGATGGCAGTAGTAGCTCCCGCGGGAGAAGGGCACGTCGCCAGGGGTGGGGTCGACGGTGATCGCCCGGTCTCCGACCACGTCGACGATGGCCTGGTAGCTCGTGCCGAAGACCTTGCAGTGCGGGCCGGAGCAGCTCTTCACCGTGACGGTGAGGCGGTTGCCGGCCACCTTCCAGGTTCCCCGGGCATGGGTCACCCCGGCGGCATCCTTGCGCTCGGCGAGGTAGCGCCCGTCGGTGGCGAAGGTCATGGCCTGCTCGCGATCGCCGATCTCCGCGCCCTCGAGGCGGTCGCGGAGGCTCTGGTTCCCGGCGGAGAGCAGGAGGAAGAGCAGCGTCGCCTTCACCGGGAGGCACGTTAGCCCAGGAATTTCCGGTCGTCTCTGCCTTGACGCCCTCGGCGGTCGGTCTCCAAGCTCTCCACCCTGCCGTGGACCGGACGGAACGACTGCTCGACCTGGTGGCCCTGCTCCTCGACGCCCAGGAGCCGGTCTCCTGGGCCGAGCTGAAGGAGGCCTTCCCCGAGGATTACGGCTCTGGAACGGACGAGGCCACCGAGCGCAAGTTCGAGCGCGACAAGGCGGAGCTCCTGGAGCTGGGCATCCCGCTTACCTACGTGCAGGGCGACGAGGACCGGAAGGACGGCTACCTCCTCGACCGCGACGCCTACTACCTGCCGGACGTCGGATTCACCCCGGAGGAGATGGCCGTCCTCTACGCTGCCGGGTCGGCGGCGCTGGCCTCGGGAGCCGTCCCCGGCCGCCAGGACCTCCGGCATGCCCTCCGCAAGATCGCCTTCTTCGCCGACCCGGACCTGCCCGCGCCGCGGGTGCGGATGGAGCTGGGCGCGGTGCGCGAGGTGCGCCACGTTCCTCAGCACCTCGAGCTCCTCTGGACCGCGGCCAGCACCCGCAAGTCGGTCACCCTGGTCTACGCCTCCCCGCGCTCGCCGCGGCCCTCGCAGCGAACCGTCGATCCCTACGGCCTCGCCCTGCGGCGCGGGATCTGGTCGCTGGTCGGCTTCTGCCACGAGCGGCAGGCCCTGCGCACGTTTCACGTCCACCGCATCCGCGATCTGAAGATGAACGCCAGCAAGCCACGCACCGCGGATTTCCAGGTGCCGGCCGACTTCCGGCTCGACGACCATGTCCCCCACGCCCCCTGGCAGTTCCGCATCGAGCCCCCGACCACGGTCACCCTGGCGCTGAGCGGCGGGCTGGCCGACCGGGCCGAGGCCCATTTCCCCGAGGCGCGGATCAGCCGGGAGCGCGGCCGAGCCACCGCCACCCTGACGGTGACCAATCTCGACCCGCTCCTGCGTCACCTCCTGGCGCTCTCCCCCGACGTCCGGGTGCTCGGTCCCGAGACCGCCCGGGAGCGCATCCGCGGCATGGCCGAGGCGGTGCGGGCCAGGCACCGGGCGGCTTCCCGATGAGCGACGTCCACGAACGGCTGCGCCGCCTCCTCCTGGTGGTGCCCTACGTCTCGCGGCACCCGGGCATCACCGTGGATGCCCTCGGCTCCGCGCTCGGGCTGTCGCGCGAGGAGCTGCTCCGCGACCTCGACCTGCTCACCCTGGTGGGACGGCCGCCCTTCCAGCCCGACGACTTCATCGACCTCCACGTGGAGAACGACCGGGTGACGGTGGAGCTCGACCAGCGGTTCACCAAGCCGCCCCGGCTCACGCCGGCCGAGGCGGCGGCGCTGGCCGCGGCCGGCGAGCTGCTCCGCCCGGCCGCCGGAGGGGCGCTGGCCACCGCCCTGGCCAAGCTGGAGAAGGTGCTCCCGGCGGCGGCCCGCCTCCGTTACCGTGTCCTGGAGCGAACGGTGGACATGCGGACCACCGGGACGGCCGACCTGGGAGCCGTCACCCGGGCCATCGCCGAGCACCGCGAGCTGACGTTCGACTACGCCGGGACCGGCCGCGATGCGGTCGAGGCGCGCCGGGTGGAGCCGCTCGAGCTGTTCAGCCACCGCGGCCAGTGGTACCTCAGCGCCTGGGACGTCGGACGGGCCGACCGCCGCCTCTTCCGGGTGGACCGGATGGCCCACGTGGCGATGACCGAACGCACCTTCACCCCGCGCACCGCGCCGCCCTCCCACATGCCCGACCCGGCGCAGCGGGGCGAGGTGCGGGTCCGGTTCTCCTCCGGGGCGGCGCCCTACCTGCGCGAGCGGTTCGGATCCGAGGTCAAGGAGCTGGCCGGCGGCGGGGTGGAGGTGCGCGTCGCCGGCGATTCGGAGCGATGGCTCACCCAGTGGGTGCTGTCCTTCGGCGGCGAGGCCGAGGTCTTGGAACCGGCCTGGGCGCGGGCGGCGGTGGCCCGCGCGGCGGAGCAGGCCCTTGGCGACTGACCGGCTCGCCTCCTCGGCCCTCGGCCTGCTGCTGGCGGCCTGCGTGGCCAACGACCGGAGCGACCGCCCCCCGCTCGTCCCTCCTGCCCCGCCCCAGTCGGTGATCAACACCGTCGGCTTCGACGATGCGATGCGCGTCGGCTCCGACTACATCTATGCCTCCAAGCTCCCGGACCGGGTCTTCCTCGGAGCGCAGGAGCTGCCCGGCAACCTGTGGCTGCTCCGTTTCGGCCCGGGGGCCAGCGGCGGACCCCCGGTGGACCTGTACATCGACGCCGCCAGCGGCAAGGTGGTCCGCGAGGAGCCGGCCGACGCCGAGCTCAAGCTCGTCCCGGTCCCGGCGCCGCCGGCTCCGGTGCCGGCGCCGCCGCCGGTGCCGGTGGCGCCCCCTCCCCCACCGAAGTGAGCGCCAGCGCGCGGGCGCGGACGTTCCTGCATCTCCCCGATGCGGAAGGTGCGTGTTGCACAACCCGTCGGCCCCGGTGCATACCGCCCCTGGCACCCGAGGGAGACCCCAGAATGCAGAACGACACCTTTCACGCCCGGGGCACGCTGGACGTCGGCGGGGCGAGCCACGAGATCTTCCGCCTCTCCACCCTGGCCAGGGCACATCCGGCCGTGGCCCGGCTGCCCTTCTCGCTCAAGGTCCTCCTCGAGAACCTCCTCCGCCACGAGGACGGCCGGGTGGTGCGCCGGGAGCACGTGGAGAGGATGCTCGCCTGGGATCCCCGCCTTCCCCCGGAGACGGAGATCTCCTTTCACGTGGCCCGGGTCCTGCTCCAGGACTTCACCGGCGTGCCGGCGGTGGTCGACCTGGCGGCGATGCGCGAGGCGCTGGCCGCGCTCGGGGGCGACCCCAATCGCATCAACCCGCGCAACCCGGCCGACCTGGTCATCGATCACTCGGTCATCGTCGACCAGTTCGGCGCCTCGACCGCCTTCGCCGCCAACGCCGAGCTGGAGTTCGAGCGGAATCGCGAGCGCTACGCCTTCCTCCGCTGGGGTCAGGAAGCATTCCGCAACTTCCGGGTCATCCCGCCCGACACCGGCATCTGCCACCAGGTGAACCTCGAGTTCCTGGCCCAGGTGGTGTTCCGGGACGGACCGCGCCTCTTCCCCGACACCCTGGTGGGCACCGACTCGCACACCACCATGGTCAACGCGCTGGGCGTGGTGGGCTGGGGCGTGGGAGGCATCGAGGCCGAGGCGGCGCTGCTCGGTCAGCCGATCACCATGCTCATCCCTCAGGTGGTCGGCTTCCGGCTCGCCGGCTCCCTGCCGGCGGGCGCCACCGCCACCGACCTGGTCCTCACCGTCACCCAGATGCTGCGCAAGAAGGGGGTGGTCGGGAAGTTCGTGGAGTTCTTCGGACCGGGCGTCTCCGCGCTCTCGCTGCCGGACCGGGCGACGATCGCCAACATGGCCCCGGAGTACGGCGCCACCATCGGATTCTTTCCGGTCGATGCCGAGACCCTGGCCTACCTCCGCTTCACCGGGCGCTCGCCTTCCCAGGTGGCGATGGTCGAGGCCTACTGCAAGGAGCAGGGGCTGTTTCACACGCGCGAGACGCCCGAGCCCTCGTTCTCCGACGCGCTCCAGCTCGACCTGGGCACCGTCGAGCCCTCGCTCGCTGGCCCGAAGCGCCCCCAGGACCGGGTCCCGCTCCACGCCATGAAGTCCACCTTCCGGAGCTCGCTGGCGGAGATGCTGGCCACCGCCCCGGCGCAGGACGACGATGCGCCCGCCGCCGGCTCCACACCGGCACGGCCGGCCGCCGAGCGCGCGGAAGCCAGCGCCCAGGTGACCCAGGGCGCCCTTCGCTACGACCTCGGGCACGGCGCGGTGGTCATCGCCGCCATCACCAGCTGCACCAACACCAGCAACCCCGCCGTGCTGCTCGGCGCCGGGCTCCTGGCCAAGCGGGCGGTGGAGCGGGGGCTGACCACCCGGCCGTGGGTCAAGACCTCGCTCGCTCCGGGCAGCAAGGTGGTGATGGACTACCTGCGCGCCGCCGGCCTGCTTCCCTACCTCGAGGCGCTCGGGTTCCACCTCGTCGGGTACGGCTGCACCACCTGCATCGGGAACTCCGGGCCCCTGCCGGACCGCATCGTCGAGGCGGTGGCGCGCGAGGACCTGGTGGTGGCGGCGGTGCTCTCCGGCAACCGGAACTTCGAGGGCCGCATCAACCCGGCGGTGCGGATGAACTTCCTGGCCAGCCCACCGCTGGTGGTGGCCTACGCGCTGGCCGGCAACGTCGGCATCGACCTCAGCCGCGATCCGGTCGCCGAGGACCGGAACGGCAACCCGGTCTTCCTGCGCGAGCTCTGGCCGAGCGATGCGGAGATCCGCGAGGCGGTGGCCGGCTTCGTCCGCCCGGAGCAGTTCCGCGAGCAGTACGCCCACGCCCTGGAGGGGGACCCCCGCTGGCGCTCGCTGGCGGTGACCAAGGCGGATACCTTCGCCTGGGATCCGAAGAGCACCTACGTCCGGCGTCCGCCCTTCTTCGAGAACCTCACCCGGGACCCGGCGCCGGTGGCCGACATCCGCGGTGCCCGGGTGCTGGCCCTGCTCGGCGATTCGGTGACCACCGACCACATCAGCCCGGCCGGCAACATCGCCAAGAACGGCCCGGCGGCGCGCTACCTCATGGAGCAGGGGGTGGAGCCCAAGGACTTCAACAGCTTCGGCGCCCGGCGCGGCAACCACGAGGTGATGGTGCGCGGGACCTTCGCCAACATCCGGCTCCGCAACCTCCTCCTGCCCGGCACCGAGGGAGGGGTGACCGTCCACCACCCGAGCCGCGAGAAGATGAGCATCTACGACGCGGCCATGCTCTACGCCAAGGAGCGCACGCCACTCCTGGTCATGGCCGGCGCCGAGTACGGGACGGGGAGCTCGAGGGACTGGGCGGCCAAGGGCACCCAGCTGCTCGGGGTCCGGGCGGTCATCGCCCGGAGCTTCGAGCGCATCCACCGGAGCAACCTGGTGGGGATGGGCGTCCTGCCCCTGCAGTTCGACGCCGGCCAGGACGCCGGCTCGCTCGGGCTCACCGGCCGGGAGGGCTACGACATCGCCGGGGTGGCCGATGGGCTCGCCCCGGGCAAGAAGCTCACCGTGGAGGCTGCCGGAGAGAAGGGGAAGATCCGCTTCACCGTCACCTGCCGCATCGACACTCCCAACGAGCTGGACTACTTCCGCAACGGCGGCATCCTGCCCTTCGTCCTCCGCCAGCTGGCGCGCGGCTGAGACCGCCGGACGGCCCCCCCGCCACTCGGGACTCAGCCGCCGGCGTCGTCCTTGCGCAGCCGCTTCTGCGCGTACATCCGCGCGTCCGCCTGGCGCAGGAGGACCTCCAGGGGCTCGGGCTCGGCCGGGTCGAAGGTGGACACCCCGGTGCTGAAGGCGATGGCGAAATCCCGACGTCCGCTTCCGTTGTGCTGCTCCACCCGCGCGCCGAGCCGGGCGACGAGCTCCCCGGCCGTCACCCCGGCGGCGTCGGTGACCAGGACGACGTACTCGTCGCCGCCCAGGCGCGCCACCAGGTCACGCTCGCGGAAGGTGGCGCGGAGAAGGGCGGCGAACTCGAACAGCGCCCGGTCTCCGGCCTGATGGCCGAAGCGATCGTTGACCTGCTTCAGGCCATCGAGGTCGACGAAGATGAGCAGCATCGGCCGCTGGGCGCGCACCGCCTCGTCGAGCTGGGCCCGCGCCAGGTCGATGAAGCCGCGGCGGTTCTGGAGCCCGGTGAGCTCGTCGACGTGGCTGAGCGAGCGGGCGTCGGGGTGGTGCACCAGCGAGCGGCGCGCGCGCTCGCGCTCGGTCACGTCACGGTAGATCCACAGGTGGCCGAGCGGCTCGTCGCCGGCCGAGACCGGGACGTAGTCCCGCTCGAGGAGACGGCCGTCGGCCAGCGGGAGGAGCTCGCGAAAGGTGGCCCGCCGTGCCTCCCGGAGCTCGCCCACCCGGGCCTCGAACCGGTCCGGCTCGAGGAAGAGTCCGCGGATCTGACGGCCGGCGACGGCGCTCGAGAGCCCGACCAGCGTCGGCGCCTGAAGCAGCCCGAAGAGCCCGAGGAAGGCCTTGTTGCAGTGGAGGGTGGCGTCCTCGTTGTCCACCACGAGGACCCCATCGGTCATGGCGTCGAGCAGGGTGGTGAGGTGCGTCTGCTCGGTGCGCAGCGCCCGCGCCAGCGCCTGGCAGACCGCTCCGGCCGAGCGGAGGCCGAGCGCCGGCAGCTCGAGGTTCATCTCGGCCGCCGCCGCCCGGGCGTCCAGCTCGGGCACGAGCGCCGCCGCCGAATCCTCGAGGGCCTGAAGGTCGAGTTCGGTCCAGCGGCGCGGCACGTGGTCCACGACCACCAGGGCTCCCACCACCCGGCCCCGGCCGTCGTGGAGGGGCACCCCGGCCCAGGCCCGCGCTCCGAGCGCCGTCCAGGCGGGATCCCCCGGGCGGTGAGGGTCCACCGCGGGCAGGACCACCGCCTCGCCGGCCTCGACCACGGCGCGGACTGCGGCGGCCGGCACCGGCCAGCTCGCCGGCGGGGAATCGACCAGGCTGGCGGCTCCCCGGAGCTCGGCCCGCCGCTCATCCTGGAAGACGACCAGCGCCAGGGCGCCTCGCACCGCACGCGCCGCCAGCCGCGCCACCCGGTCGAAGGCCGGATCCCGTCCGCCGTCGAGAAGGCCGAGCGAGACGACTGCCTCGGGCCGCGGTCGCTCGGCCCCGCGCCGCCCGGGGGTCAGGGAACGCGGGGAGGGGAGCGGTGCGTGCACGTCGGCGGGCGGGAAGGGTACGAACGGGGGCTGACGCTGGAACCCGAGGGGGCGGGTGGAAGGTGCGGGCGCGGGGACCGCTGCCGGGTCGGTCAACCGACCACCCGCGACCCCGCTGTGCGCGTCTCTGCGCCGCGCTCCGCCGCCGGAGGCCCGAGCGGGAGCAGCACGCCGAAGGTCGCTCCCTTCCCCGGGCCGGCGCTGGTGGCGGACACCGTCCCGCCGTGCAGCTCCACCAGGTGGCGGACGATGGACAGGCCCAGGCCGAGGCCTCCGTGGGCGCGGGTGACGGTGGTGTCCGCCTGCTGGAAGCGCTCGAAGATGTGGGGGAGGAAGCCGGGCGCGATGCCCTGGCCATCGTCCCGCACGGTGAGCTCGGCCGCCGCCTCCTCCGCCGCGCGCAGGCAGACCTCCACCCGGCCGCCCCGGGGGGTGAACTTGATGGCATTGGAGACCAGGTTCCAGGTGACCTGCTGGAGCCGGTCCGGGTCGCCGCTGAGCACCACGCCGGGGTCCACGGTCAGCTCCAGACGGATGCCCTTGGCCTCGGCCGCCGGCCGCAGCGCTTCCACCGCTGCCTCCACCACCCGGTGCAGCAGCACCGGGACACGGACCAGCTGCATCTTTCCCGAGACGATCCGGCTCACGTCGAGAAGGTCCTCCACCAGCCGCGCCAGCGAATGCGCGTTGCGGTCCAGCGTCTCCAGGGCGCGCGGCTGCTTGTCGGAGGGAAGCTGGCCGCCGCGGAGCAGCCGCGTCCAGCCGAGGAGGGCGGAGAGCGGCGTCCGCAGCTCGTGCGACACGGTGGCCAAGAACTCGTCCTTGGCCCGGTTGGCCTCCTCGGCGCGCTGGTAGAGCGCGGCGTTGTCGATGGCCAGCGCCGCCCGCCGGCAGACCTCCTCGGCCAGCGCCACGTCCATCGCTCCGTAGGTGCGCTGGCTGTGGGAGTAGAAGAAGCCAATCACCCCCAGAGGACGGCCGCGGGCCACCAGGGGAACGGCCAGGATGGACCGCGAGTGGATGCGCCCGAAGACCGCTCGGTGCACCTCGTCGCGAGCGCTCGTCTCGAGGACCTCCGGGGTGACCCGGGAGATGAGCACCGGCTCCAGCCGGCCGAGGGCCTCGGCCAGCGGTCCGCCCGGGGAGGGCTCGAGCCGCTGGAGGGACCGGGCGAGGTCGGCGTCCCCGGGGCGCGAATGTCCCACGGCCACCCGTTCCCGGGAGCCGTCCTCGCGCAGCACATCGACGATGCACAGGTCGGCCAGCGCCGGGACGACGAGCCGGGTCAGCGCCCGCAGGGTCTCGGCGACATCCAGGGTCCCGGAGAGCTCCGCCCCGGTGCTGGAGAGCAGGCGGAGCGCGGCCTCCTCCCGGCGCTCGAGGCTGACGTCGCGGATGGTGCCCACCCACTCCCGGACGCGCCCGTCGTCCTCGAAGAGCGGAACGCCCCGGGCGATGCATTCCGCCCAGTCTCCGTCCGGCCGGCGTACGCGGAAGGTGGCCTGGACCGGCTTGCGCGTCCGGAGCGCCTCGCGCCACAGGCCGAGCATGGCGCCCGCGTCCTCGGGGTGGATGGCGGCCAGCCATCCCAGCCCTCGAATCTGGTCCGGGGTCTGCCCGGTGAGCGCCGCCCACCCTGCCCCCGGGGTCTCCACGCGCCCCTGCCAGTCGGTGATCCAGATGGCCTGGCTCGAGGTCTCGACCAGGGAGCGGAAGCGTTCCTCGCTCCGGCTCAGGTCGCGGGCCAGCGCCTCCGCCCGGAGGCGCGCCTGGCGCTCTGCCTCAGGGCGCGGGTGCGCTCGCTCTCCAGGCGGGTGCGCTCGGTGACATCGTCGACGGTGAGCACCGCCGCGGCGACGGCGCGGTCCGGCCCGAGGATGGGCGCCACGCTCACGTCGAGGGTGATGTCCCCCCGCTGCGGGTGGCGGTAGAGCACCGCCACGTTGCGCACCGGCTGACCGGTGAGGATGGCCCGCCGAAAGGGCCGCGCCTCCTCCGGGATGCGCTCGCCGTCCGGCCAGAAGAAGGGCAGGGCATCGGGGATGAGCCGCGGCGCCTCGGCGGCCCGGTGCCCGACGAGCTCGTCCATTCGCGGGTTGGCGAAGAGGCGGGTCCCGTCGGGGGAGAGCACCGCCAGCCCCTGGGAGATGTTGGTCACCACCGCCTCGAGCCAGCGCCGCTCGCGGTCCACCTCGCCTGCCAGCTGCTCCTTCTCCCGGAGGAGCGCCTCGGTGCAGGCGCGCGCCTGGGCCTGCTCGGTGACGTCGAAGTTGAAGCCGAGCATGGCCACCGGACGTCCATCCGCCCCCGGGACCGGCTGG
>Ga0187779_10001568_pt1 | contig 14253 bp, 13 predicted proteins | sample 1015_Q2_SP10_10__FD_132435 | JGI IMG/M metagenome (GOLD analysis project Ga0187779, IMG submission 132435) | Tropical peat soil microbial communities from peatlands in Department of Meta, Colombia - 1015_Q2_SP10_10_MG | ecosystem: Environmental > Terrestrial > Soil > Wetlands > Peat | place... | reverse complement strand
CCTGCTCTTCATCCCGGGTGACTACGCGGGACCCTGCTTCATTGGCTTCGCGATCGGCGAGTCGCTTGGCGCGGCCGCCCTCCGGATCGCCGGCGGCATCTTCACCAAGATCGCCGACATCGGCGCCGACCTGATGAAGATCGTCTTCAAGATCAAGGAAGACGACGCGCGCAACCCCGGGGTCATCGCCGACTGCACCGGTGATAACGCCGGCGATTCGGTCGGGCCGTCCGCCGACGGGTTCGAGACCTACGGCGTGACCGGCGTCGCCCTGATCTCGTTCATCCTGCTCGCGGTGAAGGATCCGACCATTCAGGTCCAGTTGCTGGTCTGGATCTTCATGATGCGCATCATGATGATCGTTGCCTCAGGCCTTTCCTATTACATCAACGGCCTGCTGACCCGCGCCCGGTATCTGGACGCGGACAAGATGGACTTCGAGCACCCGCTCACCCGCCTCGTCTGGATCACCTCGCTGGTCTCGGTGGCCATCACCTTCCTGGTCTCGAAGCAGCTGATCCCCAATCTCGGCGGCGATCCGTCCCTGTGGTGGAAGTTGTCTGCGGTCATCACCTGCGGAACGCTGGCCGGTGCCATCATCCCGGAGCTGGTGAAGATCTTCACCTCCGTCAATTCCCGGCATGTGCGCGAAGTCGTGACCAGCTCGGAGCAGGGCGGGGCCTCGCTCAACATCCTCTCGGGGCTGGTGGCTGGCAATTTCTCCGCCTACTGGCTCGGGCTGGCGATGCTCATCCTGATGAGCACGGGATACCTGGTCAGCACCAGCTTCCCGGACGGCATCATGCTCGCGCCGGCGGTCTTCGCTTTCGGCCTCGTCGCGTTCGGGTTCCTGGGGATGGGACCGGTGACCATCGCGGTGGACAGCTACGGCCCGGTGACCGACAACGCCCAGTCGGTGTACGAGCTTTCGGTCATCGAGACGATCCCGAACGTGAAGGCCGAGATCAAGCAGCAGTTCGGCTTCGACGTGAACTTCGAGAAGGCCAAGGATCAGCTGGAAGAGAACGATGGCGCCGGCAACACCTTCAAGGCGACTGCGAAGCCCGTGCTGATCGGCACCGCGGTCGTCGGGGCCACGACGATGATCTTCTCGATCATCGTGGCGCTCACCCAGGGGCTCAAGCCGGAACTGCTCGCCAATTTGTCGATCCTGCACCCGCCCTTCCTGCTGGGGCTGATCGCCGGCGGCGCGGTGATCTACTGGTTCACCGGCGCGTCGACCCAGGCGGTCACCACCGGCGCGTACCGCGCGGTAGAGTTCATCAAGGCCAATATCCGGCTGGAAGGAGTGGAGAAGGCCTCGGTCGCCGATTCCAAGAAGGTGGTCGAGATCTGCACCCGGTACGCCCAGAAGGGGATGTGGAACATCTTCCTGACCGTGTTCTTTTCGACGCTGGCCTTTGCGTTCGTCGAACCGTACTTCTTCATCGGCTACCTGGTCTCGATCGCCCTGTTCGGCCTGTACCAGGCGATCTTCATGGCCAATGCCGGCGGGGCCTGGGACAACGCCAAGAAGGTGGTGGAGACGGAGCTCAAGAAGAAGGGGACGGAGCTCCATGCCGCGACCGTCGTCGGCGACACCGTGGGCGATCCGTTCAAGGACACTTCGAGCGTGGCGCTGAATCCCATCATCAAGTTCACCACGCTGTTCGGCCTTCTCGCCGTGGAGCTCGCGGTGAGCCTCAGCGCCGAGGGCGGCACCGCGCTGGCCCATGGACTGGCCGCCGGGTTCTTCCTGGTGTCGATGTTCTTCGTCTACCGTTCGTTCTACGGCATGCGGATCGAGGTCTGATCGCCCTCACCGCCGGCCGCGAACGACACCCGGGCGCCCGCGAGGGCGCCCGTGGTCTTTCGGCGCGAATCCGGCCCTCGCCATCTGAGGGCACTGGCCCCCGCCGGTGCCCTTACGTCCTGGATCGGCGGCTCGTATCCTAACCGCGTCCCTCCCCGGAGCCCTGATGCGTCCCGGTTTCGCCGCGTTTGCCTTACTGCTGCCCAGCTCACTCCCCGCCCAGTCGGATGCCGACGTCGCGAAGGCTGTGGACCGCGTCGCGCCCCGGATGATTCAGGTTCGGCATGACATCCACCAGCATCCCGAGCTGAGCAACCGTGAGACGCGGACCGCCGAGCTCGTCGCAACGGAGCTCGGGCGGCTCGGGTTCGAGGTGCGAACTGGAGTGGCGCATACCGGCGTGGTGGGCGTGCTCAAGAGCGGCCGGTCCGGGCCGGTCATCGCGATCCGCGCCGACATGGACGCGCTCCCGGTCACGGAGGAAACCGACGTCCCGTTCAAGTCGATGGAGCGGGCGGTCTACCTCGGGCACGAGACGGGCGTCATGCACGCCTGCGGGCACGACATCCACGTCGCCGCCGAACTGGGCGTGGCCAACGTGCTTGCCGGGATGCGGGACCGGCTGCGGGGAACCGTGGTCTTCCTGTTTCAGCCCGCGGAGGAGGGGGCGCCGGACGGAGAAACCGGCGGAGCCAAGCTGATGATCGAAGAAGGGGCCCTCGATCACCCCCGGCCTGACCTGATCATCGGATTTCATACCAACGGGTCCCCGCCCCACGCGGATGGCGATGCGGAGGTGCTCGGTCACGTCACCTACACGCCGGGCCCCGCGATGGCGTCCTCCGCGAAATGGACCGCGCGGATCATCGGGCGGCAGGCGCACGGAGCCACGCCGAATCTCGGAGTGGATGCGGTCGTGACTGCGTCGCAGGTGGTCCTGGCGCTGCAGACGATCCATTCCCGAAACCTTTCGCCGTTCACGCCCAGCGTGCTCACCGTGGGCATCCTGCAGAGCGGCACGCGCAACAACATCGTCGCCGGGGAAGCTTACCTCGAGGGAACGGTCCGGACATTCGACGACAGCGTCTACCAGGTGATTCAGCAGCGCATGCGGGATGTCTTCGATGGCGTCACCAAATCGGCCGGCGCGACCTACCAACTCGAGTTCAGCGAGCCCTATCCCGTCACCGTCAACGATAGTGCGCTCTCGCGGCGATTCGTGCCGGTCCTGCGGCGGGTGGTCGGATCCGACAACGTCAGGTTGGTGCCCCCGCACACCGGCGCCGAAGACTTCTCCTATTACGCCCGGGTCATTCCGGGCTTTTTCCTCTTCGTGGGCGTGGTGCCGGCAGGCCGGATCTCCGGCGGACATCATACGCCGACCTTTTACGCGGACGACCAGTCGATCCCCATCGCGATGCGAGTCATGACGGCGCTCGCGCTCGACGCGCTCGGGCTGGGAGGGCACTGAGGAGGCGGCCGCGGTCCGGGTTGACTCTCCTCCGCCGGCGTTCGATCTTCCGCCGCCCACGCCACTCATGAGCGCATCCCTCAGCACCGCCCCGCTTCCCGCACGGCTCACCCGCCAGCAGCTACTAGAGCTCTACTACTGGATGCGCCTCACGCGGTCCCTCGAGGAGCGCCTGGTCGCGCTGCACCGCCAGGGGAAAGTTGTCGGGGGCTTGTTCCGCTCCCTCGGCCAGGAGGCGGACGCCGTGGGGAGCGCCTATGCCCTGGAGGCCGGCGACATCCTCTCCCCGCTGATTCGGAACCTCGGATCGATGCTGGTAAAGGGTGCCACGCCGTTGGAAGTGCTCCGCCAGTACATGGCCAGGGCGCAGAGCCCGACTGCCGGACGGGAACTGAATATCCACTTCAACGACCTCGCGCGCGGCTTCCTCGGTCAGGTCTCCGCGCTGGGGGCGATGGTCCCGGTGATGGCGGGCATCGCTCTCTCCTTCAAAATGACCCGGCAGCCCCGCGTCGGCCTCGTGTACGTCGGCGATGGTGCGATGAGCACCGGCGCCTTCCACGAAGGCATCAACTTCGCGGCGGTGCGGCGGCTGCCCCTCGTCGTGATCTGCGAGAACAATGGTTACGCCTACTCGACGCCGACCCGGCTGCAGACCGCCGCCGCGACCCTGGTGGACAAGGCGCCCGGCTACGGCATCCCCGGTGTCCGGGCCGACGGGAACGATGTCGTCGCGACTTATCAAACGACCCGCGAGGCGGTGGATCGCGCCCGGGCGGGCGAAGGGCCGACGCTGGTCGAGCTCGTGACCTACCGTCGCAAGGGTCACGCTGAGCACGATGATCAGCGGTATGTGCCGCCCGGCGAGATCGCGGAGTGGGAGCGCCGCGATCCCATCGATCATCATCGGCGGCGGCTGCTGGAGTCCGGCTGGGCGACCGCCGCGGAGGTCGCCGACGTCGAGGCCCGGGTGGAGGCGGAGCTGGATCAGGCGCTCGCCCGTTGCCTCGACGAGCCATTCCCCGACCCAGCAACGGCGCTGCCCGGTGTGTATGCCGACCCGCCGGCCGCACCGATCGAATGGTACCGCACACTGCGGACTCCCGATGCCTGAGATCACCTACCTTGAGGCGATCCGCCAGGGGCTCTGGGAAGAGATGGAACGGGACCCGAGGGTCTTCCTGCTCGGGGAAGACATCGGAGCGCTCGGCGGACCCTTCCGAGTCACCGAGGGACTGTTGGAGCGGTTCGGGGAGGAACGCGTCATCGACACCCCGATCAGCGAGCAGGCCATTGTCGGCGCGGCCGCCGGTGCCGCACACATGGGGCTCAGGCCGGTGTGCGAGATGCAGTTCATCGACTTCATCGCCTGTGCCTACGACCTGCTCACCAATTACGTCGCCACCGCGCGATATCGGGCCGGGCTGTCGACCCCGATGGTGGTGCGCGGCCCGAGTGGCGGCTATGTGAGAGGCGGTCCCTTCCACAGCCAGTGCCCCGAAGCTGCCTTCCTGCACACCCCCGGACTGAAGATCGTCTGCCCGGCCACGGCCCGAGACGCCAAGGGGCTGATTAAGGCAGCCATCCGGGACGAGGACCCGGTGCTCTTCTTCGAGCATAAGTATCTTTACCGGCGGGTGAAGGAGGAGTTGCCGGTAGGGGACGTGATCACTCCCATCGGCCAGGCCCGGGTGGCGCGTGACGGGACCGACCTCACGGTCGTGACCTGGTCGGCAATCGTCTGGAAGGCGCTCGAGGCCGCCGAGCGGCTCGAGCGGGAGGACGGCGTCTCCGTCGAGGTGCTGGATCTGCGCACCCTGCTTCCTCTCGACGATGCGGCCATCGTCACCAGCGTCCGGAAGACCAATCGAGTCCTGGTGGCTCACGAGGACACACGCACCGGCGGCGTCGCGGGTGAGATCGTCGCCCGGATCAACGAGTTGTGTTTCGAATGGCTGGACGCCCCGGCCCGCAGGGTCGCGGCGCACGATGTCCCCCTGCCGTATGCGCCGACGCTCGAGGATTTCGTGCTACCGCAGGTGGATGACCTGGTGGCGGCGTGCAGGTGGTTGGCGGCATACTGAGGATGCATCGCCGGTAGCCGGCGGCGGACCGGCCACGGCTATCCTTCATTGAGATCCGACTCGAGGAACGCATGGCTCGTATCGACGTGATCATGCCCCAGATGGGCGAATCGATCGCCGAGGGGACTCTCGCCAAGTGGCTCAAGAAGGTCGGGGACGAAGTGAAGCGTGATGAGCCCATGTTCGAGATCTCGACCGACAAGGTCGATGCCGAGATCCCCGCGCCGAGCGCCGGCGTCCTCGCGGAGATCCTGGTCCAGCAGGGAGAAACCGTGGCGGTGAATACGGTGGTGGCGCGGCTCGAGACCGAGAAGGGAGCAGTCTCCAGCGTCGGAGCTCCCGCTCCTGCCGCGCCGGCCCCAGTCGTACCCCCTCCCACTCCCGCGCCGGCACCGGTCGCATCGGTGCCGGTCCCATCGGCTCCCAGCCGGGCACCGGTCGCACCGGCACCGGTTTCGGTTGCCGGCAACGGACCGGAGACAGCTGAGGATCGGCTGCGGCGCCGGTCCACCCCGCTGGTGCGGAAGATCGCCGCCGAGCATGGGATCGACATCGCGGCGGTGCCCGGCAGTGGTCACGCGGGCCGGGTGACGAAGAATGACATCCTCGGTTTCATCGAGACCCCGCGGCCTGCGTCCGCCCCGGCTCGCGGAGCGGAGGCGGCGCCGCGCCGGCCGGTGGAGGCGGCGAGCCCGGCGGCCGAGGCCTGGCCAGGCGACCGGGTCGAGCCGTGGTCACGGATCCGCAAATTGACGGCGGACCACATGATCATGTCGCGCAGGGTGTCGGCCCATGTGCAGACCCTGTTCGAGGTCGACTACACCCGGGTCTCCCAGATCCGGGCGCAACGCAAGCGGGAATTTGCCGAGCGCGGGGTGAACCTCACCTATCTGGCCTTCATCGCGAAGGCGATCGCGGAGAACCTGCGCAAGCATCCGGGGCTCAATGCCGCGGTCAGCGCCGACGCCACCATCTACCGTCGGGAGATCAATCTGGGCATCGCCGTCGCCCTCGATTGGGGCCTGATCGTGCCCGTGGTGAAGCATGCCGATGAACTTTCCTTGATGGGGCTCGCCCGCGCGATCAACGACCTCGGCGAGCGGGCCCGGGGCAAGAAGCTCAACCCCGACGAAGTTCAGCGCGGCACCTTCACCATCACCAATCCCGGCGTGTTCGGCTCCTACGCTGGGCTACCCATCATCAATCAGCCCCAGGTGGCGATCCTGGGCGTGGGGACGATCGAGAAGCGGCCGGCGGTGGTGACCCTCTCCGACGGGACCGACGGCATCGCTCCGCGCCTCAAGGGAATGCTGACGATGTCCTTCGACCATCGGGTGGTGGATGGCGCCGACGCGGACCGCTTCCTCGCGGACGTGAAACGCTCGCTGGAAAGCTTCCCGGAGGACCAGGCCTGAGATGCCTCGGGTTCTCACCATCTCCCGGGTGACAGTTCGCCCGGAGCTCGAGGCGGAGTACGTGCGCACGGTCCACCAGCTCGCGGAGTTGGGCCGGTCGCGCGCCCAGCACCTCTGGCTGTTTCGCAACGAGTCTGCGCCGGGCCGGTACGTCGAGTTCAGTGAGAGCCCGACCGAGATGGCCCATCGTCTCCGTGCGTCTCGCACCGATCTCGAAGAGCGGCTCGAACGTCGGTTGCGGGACATCGCGGAGTACGCGCCGGACGCGTGGGAGTTGTGGTCGGAGGTGCGGGCCCCCGGCGCGGCGGAGCCGCCCCGCGGGTAAGCGGAGTACCCACGCCGCGTTCCGACGCGGCTGCACTTGGAGAACCCGATGGCACCCAGAACGATTCAGGTTGACGGGGAGACCTGGGAAATCGCGCCCAGCGGCTCAGTCACCCAGTACACCCGGGACGAGTTCGGCCTCGCCTTCCGCAGGCGCGGCGCGAACCCCGAGGTGCGCATCGTGCGATACTCGCCGCTGGGCTCGCGGAGCCCGGAGGACTCGCTGGCCGAACTCTCCGACTACCGGTTGACCGAGTTGTTCCAGCGCTCCCAGCCTTCCTGGACGGCGCCGGAAACGGGGTACTCACGCTGAGCCCCTCCTCTGAGATCGCGTCGCGCCCGATCGATCTCCACCTGCACAGCACGGCCTCGGACGGGGCCTTCCCTCCCGAGCAGGTCGTTGCCCGGGCCGCGGAGGCGGGCCTCGGCGCGATCGCCCTGACGGACCACGACACGCTCGACGGAGTCCCCGGAGCGCTCGCCGCTGGTACCCGGCTTGGGGTCCGCGTCGTCGCGGGTTGCGAGTTCTCGGTGGCGGCGGCCTGGGGAGAAATGCATGTGCTCGGGTATTTCCTGCCGGTGGGATGGGAACCATTGGAGGCCTTCCTGGCCCGCTGCCGCGCGGACCGCGAGCGCCGCGGGGTCGAGATGGTCCAGCGGCTCCAGGCTCTCGGACTTGCCATCGACCAGGACGATGTGCTGGCCGAGGCCCGAGGTGGGGCCGTGGGCCGGCCGCACGTCGCGCGGGCGCTGCTGCGCCGGGGGGCGGTGCCCAGCGTGCAGGACGCCTTCGACCGGTTCATCGGTTACGGCCGCCCGGGATTTGTCGAGAAGCGGCTTCCCAGCTTCCAAGCGGTTGCGGATCTGGTGCACGCCGGCGGGGGCCTCGTCTCCGCCGCGCACCTCAAGGATCGGGGGACTCGAGCGACCCTCGCCGCGCTCAAAGCCGAGGGGCTCGATGCCGTCGAGACTCGACACCCGGTGCACGACCCGGACACTCGGGCTCGACTCACCGATCACGCGCAGGCGCTGGGGCTGCTCCGGACCGGTGGGTCGGACTGGCACGGCGACGCCACGGCCCAGAGCCCCGGCGCCCAGCTCGGCGGACAGGGGATTCCAGCCGATTGGTTGGTGGCGCTCGAGGCGGCCCGTCCCAACGGGCAGACGCCGGCGCTCCCAGCGGCGAATTGATTCCACTACCCAATCCCACCACCTTCCGCACTCGATCGTTTCCGCGCGGGTTTGGCGACATGCACCGCGAGTGATCCGCGCTCGTCGCACGCACAGAGGGGAACTCCAATGCCGACCCAGTGGGATTTTTCCGGGAAGACCGTGCTCATCACCGGGGTGGCCCGCCCGGGGCAGATCGGTCACGCGGTCGCGCTCGCCTTCGGGAAGGCGGGCGCGCGTCTGGTGGCGGTCGACCGCAACGCGGTCGGGGTCGCGGAGCGGGTGCGCGAGTTCGCCGCGCAGGGGATCGACGCCCGGCCGGCAGCTGGAGACCTGACCGAGCCCGATGTCGCCGCGCTGGCGGTGGAGACCGCGCTCAAGCACCACGGGCGACTCGATGCGGTGATCAATGTGGCGGGCGGTCTCACCACCTTCGGGCCGGTCGGCAAGAGCGATACCACCGGCTTCGATCGTGAAATCGCGATCAACCTCAAGACCGCGTTCCTCATGTCTCAGGCCGCGGTGCGGGCGCTCGCGGCCACGCGCGGCGCGGTGGTGAACTTCGCCTCGGTGGCCTACTACCGGCCCTCGGCCCAGATGGCGGTCTACACCGCCGCCAAGGCGGGGGTGGCGGGTCTCACCCAGAGTCTCGCGGCCGAGTTGTGGCCGGAAGGAATCCGGGTCAATGCCATCGCGCCGGGGATGGTGAGGACACCGGAGAACGTGGCGGCCGCGGGGGAAGGGGCCCACTATGTCGAGATGGAGCAACTCATCGAAACAGTGCTCTTCCTCGCTAGCGAGTCCGCGTCCGGCATCACCGGCCAGATTCTCGCCGTGACCAACGGAGCCATCTGAGGTGGAACTCGCCGGTCGTGTCGCGCTGGTGACCGGGGCAGGGCACCGATTGGGGCGGGCGATTGCCGTGGCGCTCGGGGAACGGCGGATGCGCGTCGCCGTGCACGCCAATCAGTCGGTGGCCGGGGCGGAAGAGACTGTCCGAATGATCGCTGCCGCAGGCGGCGAGGCTGCCGTCTTCCAGGGGGATCTTCGTGATGCGGCCGCCGCTGCCGACCTGCCCCGGCGCGTGGCCTCGCGGTTCGGCGGTCTCGATGTGCTGGTCAATGCGGCCGGCGTGATGATCGAGGCGACGGTCGCAGCAACGACCCCGGCACTGTGGGACGACGTGATGGCCGTGAACCTTCGTGCCGCGTTCTTTACGGCCCAGGGTGCCGCGCCGCTTCTCAAGGCTGCTCGTGGCAAGGTGGTGAATCTCGCCGATGTGGGAGGGCTGGAACCCTGGCCGCGCTACGTGGCGCACTGCATCAGCAAGGCCGGTGTGGTAATGCTCACTCAAACCCTCGCGCGCGCACTGGCACCCGAGGTCACGGTCAACGCCGTGGCGCCTGGAGCGGTGCTTCCGCCGGACGATTGGGGCGAGGAGGCGCGTGAGCACCTGGCGCGCACCACACCGCTCCGACGCCTGGGGAGCCCCGCGGACGTCACCGCGGCCATCCTTTACCTGCTCGAGGGGGGAGACTTCGTGACCGGCGAGACGATCGTGGTGGATGGAGGACGGCTGATCCGGTGAACTGGGCGGAGATCGCCATCGTCGGCGGCGGCTGCTACGGCACCTTCTACGCCCGGCAGTTGGCCCGGGCGAAGGAGCAGGGCAAGGCGAGCTACCGGAAGCTGCTGGTGGTCGACCGCGACCCCCGCTGCCGGATGATCCGGGAACTGGGTGAGGCGGATGATCGGCGGCTGGTGGTGGCGGAGTGGGACGCCTTCTTCGATCAGTTTCTCGACCAGGAACCATCCCCTCGCCGGCCCGCGTCGTCGCCGAGCGCCATCGTTCCCTCTCCGCTCATGCCCCACCTGATGTACCGTTGGCTGATCCGCCGCGCCCGTGCCCGATGGCCCAATCGTCAACTTGAGACCAGGCCGCTGTCCGCCGGCCCGGGCACGCCGTACGATACCGCCGCCCGTGACGGGACCCGATACGTCTCATTCGCCGACTGGATCTGCCCGACCCACTGCGTCGAGCCGGCTATCTGTCCCGCCACCCGTGCTCCACGCACCTGGGAAATGGGTGACACGCTGGGTGAGCTGGCGCGGCGCCTGGGCGCCGCCGGCCCCGTGCTCTTTACCTGCCGCCACCAGGTCTATGGAGTCGGCATGTTCGCGGTGGCGGAGGTCCTCGCCGGTGACGCACTGGTCGCTGGCGTCGGAAACTCGTCGGAGACCGATATCCTGGTGGGGACGGTCTCTTCCTGTCACGGCGCGGTGAACCTGCTGCACCTGGGACCGGGGTGAGCGGAGCGAGCGGGGCGTCTATATTGTGGGGAGCTGGCCATCGGGGACGGGAATGCGGCGACAGCCTGACCCAGTGAACGAACCAGACGACGCAATGACCAATCCGAACGACTTCGATTTCGACACCATCATCGTCGGTGGCGGGCCGGCCGGCCTGTGCGCCGCCATGTATGCCGGGCGCGGGATGCTGCGCGCGGTGCTGCTCGAGAGCAAGGTGCCTGGTGGCGAGCTGCTCAATACGGAGCTCATCGAGGACTATCCGGGCTTCGAGTCCATCCTCGGCCGGGAACTCGCCGAGCGGATGACCAATCACGCGAAGAAGTTCGGCGCCGAGATCCGGCAGGCGACGGTGGAAGGCATCTTCCGCCAGCCGGATGGCACCTTCGAGGTGAAGACCCTGGATGGCGACGTCCTTCGGGCGCCCACCGTGATCCTGACCGCTGGCGGGACGCCGACCAAGCTGGGGGTCCCGGGTGAGCAGGAGTACGCCGGGTTCGGCGTGTCCTATTGCGCGGTCTGCGATGGCGCGTTCTTCCGGAATCAGACCGTCGCCGTGGTGGGCGGGGGCGATGCCGCAGTCGAAGAGGCGGACTATCTCACTCGCTACGCGGCCAAGGTGTACCTGGTGCATCGGCGCGACCAGCTGCGCGCCTCGAGGATCCTGCAGGACCGGCTTTTCGCCAATCCCAAGATCGAGGTGATCTGGAACAAGAAGGTGCTCGCCGTCAACGGGCGCGAGCAGGCGGGGCTGCGGGAAGTCACCGGGCTCGACCTGGAGGACACGGTGACGGGGGAGCGTTCGACGCTGCCGGTCGGGGGGTGCTTCGTCTTCATCGGCTTCCGGCCGAACTCGGGACTGATCCGCGAACACTTCAACCACGATGCGAGCGGATATGTCGTCACCGACGATCGCATGATGACGTCAATTCCGGGGCTGTTCGCTGCGGGGGACCTGCGGGTACAGCTGACTCGTCAGGTGACCACGGCGGTCGGAGACGCGACCACCGCGGCGATCGCGGTGGAGAAGTTCCTCGCGGAGCGGCGGAGCAAAGTCGGTGTCTGACCTGGAGGTCGTGGCGCTGCCCAACGGCCAGTTCGCCGAGAACTGCTATCTCGTGGGCGATCGCGCCACCCGCCAGGCGGTCATGGTGGACCCCGGTGAAGAGCCGCGGCTTTTTCTTGCCGAGCTCGACACGCGAGGCTGGAGCCTGCAGGCGATCTGGCTCACCCACGCGCACCTCGACCACATCATGGGAGTGCGGGCCGTCCGGGACGCCACCGGCGTCCCGATCCATCTGCACCCCGCGGACCGGCCGCTGTACGACGCGCTGCCGCGCCAGGGCGAGTGGCTGGGTCTGCCCCTGCAAGTACCGCCGCCACCCGATGCCGATCTGAGTGACGGCCAGCTTCTGCAGCTGGGAAACCACGAGTTCCTGGTCCGGCACACTCCCGGGCATTCCCCAGGCAGCGTGAGCTTCGTGGGCGAGGGGCTGGTGCTGGGTGGCGATGTGTTGTTCAACGGATCGATCGGCCGGACCGACCTGCCCGGCGGGGATTTCCCGACGCTGATGCACAGCCTGCAGTCGGTGCTGCTCGCCCTGCCGGATTCGACCGTCGTCTACAGCGGTCACGGACCCGAGACGACTGTGGGAGTGGAGCGCATGACCAACCCGTTCCTCACGGGCGCCTACCGGTATGAATGATCCAGCCGGGGCCCGCCTCACGGGCTGGCCGAGTCACCAGAACCCGGGGCCGCCCCTGTGCAACCGCTGCGGCTTCCTCGTGACCATCCGGCCCTGGGGTTGCAAGAACCCCTGTCCCAACTGCGGCACCGTGTACCCGCTCGGTGACTGCTCCGACTGACGTGGTCGCGGAGCCTGGCTTCCTCGCTCCGCCCGCCTCGCCGATCGACCTCTCCCACACTGGTTTCCCCCCGCCGCTTCGCGCCCCGGGGGGGCTTACCGTCCTCGACATTACCAAGTTCTTCGGGGACGCAACCGGCGGCATCCGGACCTACCTCCTCGCCAAAGCACGGTTCGTTCAGTCCTCGCCCGAGCTGCGTCAGGTGCTCGTCATCCCGGGGGCGCAGGACAGTCTCGCCGAGGAAAGCGGAGTCCGTTGCTACCGCCTGCGCGGGCCACGGATTCCGTTCGATCAATCGTACCGCTTTCTGCTCGCCACCCGGACCACTCGCCGCATCCTGGATCACGAACGCCCGGACCTGATCGAGGTGGGGAGCCCCTGGTTGGTGCCCTGGCTCACGCGGCGCGCCAACCGCGCGCTCCGTGCTCCGATGGTCTGGTTCTACCATACCCACTTCCCGGCGATCCTCGATCCACCGATGCCAGATGTGCCCCGATATCGCAGTGCCTTGGCGCAGATCTCCTGGCGGTACCTACGGCGCCTGTCGGGATTGTTCCGGGCGACGCTGGTGGCCTCGGAGAGCGTCGCGCGCGATCTCGAGAATGCCGGCGTGCCGCGGGTGCGCCGGGTGTCGCTGGGCGTGGATCTCGATCGATTCAACCCGGCCCGCCGGCTGGCTGCGCGGGAGACGCGAGCGCGGCACCGACTCCCCGATGGCCCCCTCGCCCTCTACGTCGGGCGGTTCACCGAGGAGAAGCAGATCGAAACGGTGTTGGCAGGGTGGCACGAAGTCGAGCGTCGCACCGGAGCGTGGCTGGTGCTGGTCGGCGCCGGGCCCCGCACGGCGCGGCTGCGTGCCGCGGCCGAGGGCCGTCAGGTTCGCTGGGTTCCGTTCCTCCGGGATCGGAGTCAGGTAGCCGATCTCTTCGCCGCCGCCGATCTCTATCTCGCGCCGGGCCCCGCGGAAACCTTCGGACTGAGTGCACTGGAAGCGATGGCCTCCGGCACCCCGGTGCTCTCGGTCGACGCCGGCGGTGTCGCCGACCGAGTGCGAGCCTCAGGGGCGGGCGCGCTCTACCCTGCGGGCGATGTTGGCGCTTGTGCCGAGGCGGCAGTCGCGCTGTTATCCGGCGATCTTCGCCGGCTCGGTGCCACGGCACGTGCGTTTGCGGAACAGCACCACTCCTGGCGCGCCGCGTTCCGGGGGATCTTCGACATCTATCGTGGCGTCCTCGCGGACGGATCGGGATGCTGACGCCCCTCGAGGCCCACCTCGCCTGTGTGCTTCTGTTTGCGGGAGATCTCATCGCCCGAGCCCTTCGCCTGCGCTGGTACCTCCACGGGCTGGGTCACCGGGTGTCGTTTGGAGAGGCGCTCGAGTGCAACGCCTGGGGAGACGCTGCGGCGGGACTCACTCCGATGCGCTTCGGCGGCGAACTCGCCAAGTTCGCGCGCCTGGTGCGCGCTCGGGTGCCGGCCCCTCGCGCGGTCCTGGCCCTGGGTCTCGAGGTGATCGTCACCTACCCGCTGGTGGCACTGTTCGGTGGCTGGCTCGCATGGCGCTTCGCCCCCGCGTGGTGGGATCAAGCGAGGCCCACGCTGCTGACGGCGCTGGCTGGCCGGTGGCCCTGGGCCGCGGCTGTGGCGGTACTGACGCTCCTCGTCGGACTGGGCACCTGGTGGCGGCGAAAGGACGAGGCCGGTACCGACCCAATCGAACCGCTGAGCGCGAGGAGTCTCCCGGCATGGCCGCTCCTTGCGGCGATTCCGCTTTCCCTCTTCAACATCGTTGCCCGCACCTTG
>Ga0187779_10001567_pt1 | contig 14256 bp, 13 predicted proteins | sample 1015_Q2_SP10_10__FD_132435 | JGI IMG/M metagenome (GOLD analysis project Ga0187779, IMG submission 132435) | Tropical peat soil microbial communities from peatlands in Department of Meta, Colombia - 1015_Q2_SP10_10_MG | ecosystem: Environmental > Terrestrial > Soil > Wetlands > Peat | place... | reverse complement strand
GCGTCTCCGCCCGCAGCGCGATCTTGCGCAGCGTCAGGCGTCCGTCGGCGACCCGATCTCCGAGCAGCTCGACGGCACGCGCCGCGTCGTCCCCCTTACAGCCCGTCCGTTCGAGCCAGGCCCGAAGGTCAAACGAGTGCTCGAAGAGGCGGGCCTCGCGGAGCTCGAGCCCGGCGGCGGCGACGATCTCTCCCCATTCGGCCTCCGAGTAGTTCCGCACATGCGACGGGTCGCGGATCGCCTCGGCCTGCTCGACGGCGTCGCCCATGTTCACGGTGTCGGCGAGGAGCACCCGGCCTGCGCTGACCCTCGCCATCTCGAGCACCGAGGCGTGAACGTCCTCGAAGTGGTGGGCGGCCGTCCGGCACGCGACGACGTCGAAGCTCTTGTCGGCGAACGGCAGATGCTCGGCCGGGCAGATCACGTCGGGCCGCATCCCGGGGGAACGGTCGGACGTGACGACCTCGATCCCCTCCTCCCGGAAGCGTCGCGCGACATGGCCGCCGCCGGTCGCGACGTCGAGCGCCGTGCGCGCGCCCCGAGCCCATTCGACGAGCACCTCCAAGTCCTCCCCCTGACGGTGCGCGTCGGACTCGACGTAGAGGTGCGCCCGCTCCGACCAGACGTCGGTCATACCGCCACCTCCGCACGCCCGACTGTCCCGGGACAGTCGGGGGACAGTCGGGGGACAGTCACCGTCGCGAAAGCCGCACCCGAATGTCGCAGAAGTGTCATGTCAGGCCGCCAGCTCCACCGCTCGGCGGGCTGCGTCGAGCATCGTCGGCTCCACGTGAAGGTTCGGCGGCGCCGCGTCCGTGAGGATCCTGCGCCCCTCATCGGCATTCGTCCCGTCGAGCCGGACGACGATCGGCGCAGTGATCTCGATCTGGTGGAGCGCCTGCAGGATCCCGCGCGCGACCTCGTCGCAGCGGGTGATCCCACCGAAGATGTTGAAGAAGATCGAGCGCACATGCGGGTCCTGCGTGATCACGGAGAGCGCGTCGACCACGCCCTGTGCGTCGCCTCCGCCTCCGAGGTCGCAGAAGTTTGCAGGCCGCCCGCCGGCGAAGGTCACGACGTCGACGCTCGACATGGAGAGTCCCGCGCCGTTGCCGAGCACGCCGACCTCGCCGTCGAGCCTCACGTACGTGACGTGCCTCTCGCGCGCGAGCGACTCGAGCGGATCGGCCGCCGCCGTGTCGCGCATCGCCGCGATGTCCGGATGGCGGAAGAGGGCGTTGTCGTCGACGGTGAGCTTCGAGTCGAGTGCCCGCACCTCGCCCTCCGGCGTCACGATCAGCGGGTTGATCTCGCAGAGCATCGCGTCGCAGCCGACGAACGCCCCGTAGAGCTTCCCGACGATCGCGGCGATCTGCTTCTGCTCGTCGGGGTCGGAGACGCCCGCCCCGTAGACGAGCCGGCGGGCCTGCCACGGATGGAAGCCCTCGAGCGGGTCGACGTGGAGTCGCACGAGCGCAGCCGGGCTCGTCGCCGCGACCTCCTCGATCTCGACGCCACCCTGCGTCGTGAACATGTAGAGGGGCTTCTTCGCGCCGCGGTCGAACGTGAGCGAGAGGTAGTACTCCTTCGCGATCTCGGACGCCCGCTCGATCCACAGCTTCCGGACGACGTGCCCGCGGATGTCGAGCCCGAGGATCGCGTCCGCGTGGCTCTCTGCCTCGTCGGGTGTCGCCGCGAGCCTGATGCCGCCGGCCTTGCCGCGACCGCCGGTCAGGACCTGGGCCTTGACGACGACCGGCCCGCCGAGCTCCGCCGCTGCGGCACGCGCCTCGCCCGGCGTCTCGGCGAGCTGCCCGTCCGAGACGGGGATGCCGAAGCGGGCGAAGAGCTGCTTGCCCTGGTACTCGTAGAGGTCCAAGCCGCGGCCGAGCCTAGCAGCGACCCCGCGCGTTCCCGCACGGGAGGCGCTCAGCCGGCGACGAGTGCCCTGAACTCCTGATTCCCGGCCAGCGCGACGAGGTCGGGGTCGGCGGCGAGCGCCGCGCGGAAGCCGGGTTCGAGCTCGAGCGCGCGCCGGACGTGCGCCAGCGCCGCCCCGAGACGCCCGTCCAGGCACTCGAAGCACGCCAGGTCGTAGAGCAGGGTCGCATCGTCTCCGTGCCTCGCGTGCGCTGCTGTGAGGAGCGCGACGCCCTCCCCGTAGCGGCCGGCCGCATGGCGGGAGCTCGCTCGCCGTAGCGCATCCCAGACGAGGTGGATCCCGAGCAGCCGCCGCAGCTCCGCGATCGGCTCGGGGTGGTCGTCGACACGGAGGTCGCAGCTGCGGTCGAGACCTTCCCTCGTCTCGGCCGCGGCCCCGTGCCGCTCGACGAGGACCGCTGCCGACTGCTGTCCGCGCGCGTCGCCGCCTGCCGCCTGGCCGGCCTCGAGCGCAGCGACCAGGCGCTCCTCGAGCGCCCCGCTCGTCTCCAGGAAGGCGCTCTCCATCCCGACGACCACCGCCTCGGCGGCCAGGATGTTCCCCTGGACCGTGTAGCCCGGTCCCGTCCTGTGGCCGGCCCACGCGAGGCAGTCGCTGCCCGTGTGCGCGGCAGACGAGCCTTCGGCCGAGACGACTCCGAGCTGGCGCGTCTCCCTTTGCGGGTCGTCGCGCAGCGTCTCCTCGATGGCGTCCGTCGGTAACGAGCCGGACTCGAGCAGCTCGAGGATCCGGGGGCCGAACGCGGCCACTCCCGCTGCCTGCGTCGCGACGGCGCCCACCCCCGAGCGAGCCCATGGCACGACGTTGCCGACCGCGAAGTACTTCGACTGGACGGCGCAACCCACCTCGCCCGTCTCCGGGTCGGCGGCGACGATCGAGAACGTCGCCTTCGTCGGGTCGAAGCGCATGCCGGCAGCGTACGTCTTCCTGCCGCTAGGCTCGAAGCGTGGACGCCGTCGCGGTCGAAGCGCTCGAGAAGACCTATCCGAAAGGCGTACGCGCCCTCGACGGCATGACGTTCGCGATCCCGGAGGGTCAGGTGTTCGGCCTGCTCGGGCCGAACGGCGCGGGCAAGTCGACCACCGTGCGGATCCTCGTTACGCTGACACGACCGGATGCGGGGAGCGCGACCGTGATGGGCCACGACGTCCGGCGCGAGCCCGCTGCCGTGCGCCGGACGATCGGCTACGTACCGCAGGCGTCCGGGGTCGATCGCGAGGCCACCGGCAGAGAGAACCTCCAGCTTCAGGGCCGGCTGCAGGGGATGCGCTCGATCGAGGTCGAGCGGCGAGCGGACGAGCTGCTGGAGCTCTTCAGCCTTGCGGAGAAGCAGAGCGCCCTCGTCCGGACGTTCTCCGGCGGGCAGAAGCGCAGGCTCGACGTCGCGATGGGCCTGATGCACCGGCCGCAGGTGCTCTTCCTCGATGAGCCGACGACCGGACTCGACCCGGAGGCGCGCACGGCGATGTGGGACGAGCTCGCCCGCCTCGCCGCGGCCGAGAAGCTGACGATCCTGCTCACCACGCACTATCTCGAGGAGGCCGACCGCCTGGCCGAGCGGGTCGCGATCGTCAGCAGGGGCAAGGTCGTCGCCGCTGGAGAGCCCGACGCCCTGAAGCGCGAACTGCGCGGAGAGCTCGTGACCGTCGATCTCGGCTCGAGCGCCGACGGCCGCGCGTCGGCCGTCGTCGACGCGCTCGACGGCGTGAACGACGTGCTGACCGAAGGACAGCGCCTGTTCGCCCGTGTCGACCGCGGCGCAGAGGCGGTGCCGACGATTCTCGGCGCACTCGACGCGGCAGACGTCGAAGTCGCCGCGGTGACGGTGTCTCGACCGTCGCTCGACGACGTGTACCTCCACTACACCGGTCGGGAGTTCCGGTCCGACGACGAGGCGGGCACCTGAGCGCGGTCGGCCAGACGGGCGTCCTGCTCTGGCGCGTCCTCCGCAACCTCTCGCGCCAGCCGATCTGGATCGTGTTCATGCTCGTCCAGCCGATGTTCTGGCTCCTGCTCTACAGCCAGCTGTTCCGGCGGATCACCGACCTCCACGGCTTCGGCACAACGTCGTACGTCGACTACCTCACGCCGGGCATCGCGATCATGACCGCGTTCTTCTCCGGCTCGTGGGCGGGGATGGGGACGATCGAGGATCTCGATCGCGGCGTCGTCGAGCGCTTTCTCGCGACGCCCGCGCATCGGGTTGCGATCGTGTCGGCGCGGATCGTCCAGTCCGGCGTCGTCGCGACGCTGCAGGGACTGCTCGTGCTGCTCGTCGGCCTGGCGCTCGGCGCCCGGAACGGCGGGCCGCTCGGCTGGATCGTGATCCTCGTCGCGTCGGGCCTGATCGGCGCCGGCTTCGCCGGGTTCTCGAACGGGATCGCGCTCCTCACGCGCCGCGAGGAGTCGATGATCGCCGTCGCCAACTTCATCGGCCTGCCGCTCCTCTTCTTCTCCTCGATCCTGATCGCGCGCACGCTGATCCCGCACTGGATGCGGGTCGCGTCGCTGGCGAACCCGGTGGAGTGGGCAGTCAGGGCGGCCCGCGGGCATGTGATCCCGGGGACCGGCTGGGGCCAGATCGCGCTCTACCTCGTCCTTCTGGCCGCCTTCAGCGTGGGGACGACCGTCTTCGCGACGATGTGCTTCGGCGCCTACCGGCGCACGCTCTGAGCAGCACTCAGCGGACGACGGTGGCGGCGTACACCGCCGTCGCTGCGGGCTCGACGCCGCAGCTCGCGGGCACGACCGGACCGGGCTGCGACTCGACGCGGACCTCGATCTCACCGCGCGGAGTCGAGAGTCGGACCGCATCCCGCCCGGCGGCGATCACGTGGACGTCCGTGAGGCCCTCGATCCCGAATGCCTCCCGCGCCGCGATCTCCGCCGCCTGTGCCTCCGCCGGGAGAGCGATCCGGCCACGCAGGTTCCCGGTTGGGAGCCGGCGGGCACGGAGCTCTACAACGAGGCTGCGGGCGTCCGCGGGCGCGACGCGGCCGAACGCGAGACCGTCGGGGAGCCAGAGGAGGTTCGGGGCGAAGCGGTGGCCGCCCTGGTGCGACGAGATCCAGAGCGCCTGGGCGTCGAAATCGCCCTGCAACGCGTCGAAGAGCGGCAGCCCGAGCCGGGCGCAACACCTGTCGCGCCGCGCGTGACCGCACACGACCGCGATCGGCTCCGGAAGCGGCCGGCCGTCGTAGTCGAGGTCGAGGTCGAGCAGGTCGTCGTGGCGCGCGAGCTCGAGAGACCGGACCGAGGGCGGCGAGCCCGCGACGTCGACCACGAAGGCGCGAAGCTCTCCCGCTCCTCGATCCGGCCGGCGGATGAACAACACCTTCGCGCCTCGCCGCTCCTCCGTCCAGACCCGGAGGCGATCGAGCAGGGCTCTGCCGAGCGGCGAGCCGTCGAGCACGTCCCGGCCCCATCCACGGCGGACCTCGAGCAGGAGGAGCACGGCGGCCTGGCTCGCCGTACCGGCGAGCGGCTCACCGGCTGCGAGCGAGCGAGCCGCGCAGCTACTCGCCGTCACCGCCGTCCTCGTGCGGCTCGACGAGGCAGAGGAGCTGCCCCACGGTCACGGCATCGCCGGACCTGACCGCCAGGCCGGCGACGAGGCCGTCGTGCGGCGCGACGATCTCGTTCTCCATCTTCATCGCCTCCACGACGAGGAGCACGGAGCCGCGCCGCACCGCGTCGCCGTCCTCGACGTCCACCACGAGGACCGTCCCCTGCATCGGGCTCACGACCGCGCTCGAACCGTCGCCCGCGAGGCCGGCGACCCGGTCGCGACGGGCCTGGGCGAGCGAGCCCCAAGGCGGCTCTGGCGAGACGAGCCGAACCTGGTAACTCCGGCCGTCGACCTCGACGGCGACGAGGCCCGAACGCGTCGAGCCGCTTCCGTCCGACTCCCGCGTTACCCTTGTTCTCCAATGAGACAACTGTTCCTCGGTCAGCTCCTGTGCACGCTGTGCCAGCTCCTCCGACTCGACGAGGTCGTGACATCCCTCGCCCGCGACGAAGCTCGGATGCTCGAGCAGCGCGCGGTGGAACCCGACCAGGGTCGGCGGGCCGCCGACCACGAACTCCTCGAGCGCTCGGAGCATCCGCCGCCGCGCGTGCTCGCGGTCGGCGTCGTGGACGACGAGCTTGGCGACGAGCGGGTCGTACAGAACCGTGACCTCGTCACCCGGCCGGATGCCGCTGTCGACCCGGACGCCCGGCCCGCCCGGCTCTCGATACGTCGTGATCCGCCCAGGGGTGGGCAGGAAGCCACCGCTGACGTCCTCGGCGTTGATGCGGCACTCGATCGCGTGCCCGCGAAGCGTCACGTCCTCCTGTGCGAACGAGAGTGGTTCCCCCGCGGCGATCAGGATCTGCTCGCGCACGAGGTCGAAGCCGGTGACGAGCTCCGTCACGGTGTGCTCCACCTGGATGCGCGTGTTCATCTCGAGGAAGAAGTACTCGCCTTCCGCGGTCAGAAGCCCTTCGATCGTCCCGGCCGAGCGGTAGCCGACGGCGCGTGCGGCATCGACGACGAGCGCGCCGATGCGCGCCCGGAGGCTCTCGTCGACCGCCGGCGAGGGCGTCTCCTCGACGAGCTTCTGGTGGCGCCGCTGGATCGTGCAGTCCCGCTCGCCGAGATGCACGACGGCGCCGTGGGTGTCCGCCAGCACCTGGACCTCGACGTGTCTCGGCTCGCGGAGGTACCGCTCGACGTAGACCGCGCCGTCTGCGAAGTACGACTCTCCTTCCCGGCGGGCGGACTCGAACGCCCGCTCGACCTCGTCCTCGGAGTGCGCCACCTTCAGGCCCTTGCCGCCGCCTCCTGCCGACGCCTTGATCGCGAGGGGGTAGCCGAGCTCGGCGCCGACCGCGCGCACGCCGTCGGCGGTGGCGACGACCTCGGTCGTGCCCGGGATGATCGGCACGCCGGCCGCGCTCATGCGGCTCCGCGACGCGACCTTCGAGCCCATCGCGTCGATCACGTCCGGCGGCGGCCCGATCCAGACGAGCCCGGCGTTCTCGACGAGCCGGGCGAAGTCCGCGTTCTCCGCGAGGAAGCCGTAGCCGGGGTGGATCGCCTCGGCGCCGGCACGCAGCGCAGTCTCGACGATCGTCTCGCCCCGCAGATAGCTCTCGGCCGGAGGGCCGGGTCCGATGCGGTAGGCCTCGTCTCCCGCGAGAGCGTGCAGCTTCCCCCTGTCGGCGTCCGAGAAGACCGCAACTCCCGCTATCCCGAGCTCGCGAAGCGTCCGGAAGATCCGGACGGCGATCTCGCCGCGATTCGCCACGAGCACCTTCGAGAACGGCGGCGTCGGCATTTCCATGGGCCGCGTATTCTCCCGAAGCGTGACGCTCCCCGATCAGCTGACCGTCGCCCGCGCGCTCGCAGTCCCGGTCGTCGTCGTGCTGTTCGCATGGGGCTTCGACAACCACTCCTATGTCGCGACCACGATCTTCCTCGTCGCGATGGCGACCGACCAGGTCGACGGCTGGCTCGCGCGACGGTGGGAGCAGACCTCCGCGCTTGGATCCCTCCTCGACCCGATCGCCGACAAGGTCCTCGTGCTGGCGGCAGCGGTGATGCTCGTCGGCGAGGGCGTCGTCCCGGCCTGGATGGTTGCCGCGATCGTCGCCCGCGAGTTCCTCGTCTCCGGGCTCCGCCTCGCCGCAGTCGAGCGGCGAGTCGTCCTGGCCGCGCGCGATCTCGGCAAGGTGAAGACGTGGGCCCAGACGGTCGCGGTCGGCGTGGCCGGATATGCGGCCGCAGGCGCGTGGGACGAGAGGGTCGGCTGGTGGTTCTTCCTCGTCGCCGTCGCTCTGACGTGGATCTCAGGTCTCGACTACGCACGGATCGCGCCACGCGTTCTGCGCGGTGAGAGCGCCTAGGCGTTCGCGCTCGGCAGCCCCGCGGGCGGGAACGGCGGCGGTTGCTTCCGCGAGCGCCGCGTGCCGCCAACGGCTCGCGTACGCGCCCGAAGATCCGTGCGTGATCGCCTCCGCGACGGCGAGCTCGACCGCCTTCGCGACGGCCGGCGGTGGCTCGGGCTGGAGCGTCAGCTTCACGCCGCGATCGTAGATCGCACCGGGAGAGACGGGGCGGATCGGGGCGTCAGAGCGGGATGTTGCCGTGCTTGCGGCGGGGTGTGTCGACACGCTTCGTGAGCGTCAGCTCGAGCGCCGTGACGAGAGCCGGCCGGGTGTGGCGCGGCTGGATCACATCGTCCACGTACCCCCGCTCGGCAGCGGTGTACGGGTTCGCGAACCGCTCCTTGTAGTCGGCGATCAGCTCGGCGCGCCGCGCCTCGGGGTCGGCCGCCGCCTCGATCTCCTTGCGGAAGACGATGTTCACGGCGCCTTCGGGCCCCATCACCGCAACCTCTGCGGTCGGCCAGGCGAGGTTCACGTCGGCCCGGATGTGCTTCGAGCTCATGACGTCGTAGGCGCCGCCGTAGGCCTTCCTCGTGATCACCGTCAGCTTCGGGACGGTCGCCTCGGCGAATGCGTAGAGCAGCTTCGCGCCGTGCCGGATGATCCCACCCCACTCCTGGGCCGTCCCCGGGAGGAAGCCCGGGACGTCGACGAACGTGACGAGCGGGATGTTGAACGCGTCACACGTGCGGACGAACCGTGCGGCTTTCACGGACGCGTCGATGTCGAGAACACCGGCGAGCGCCGCAGGCTGGTTCCCGACGACGCCGACCGCATGGCCGCCGAGCCGGGCGAACCCGCAGACGATGTTCTTCGCGTACTCGGGCTGGACCTCGAGCAGGTCGCCGTCGTCGACGACCCGGCCGATCACCTGCTTCATGTCGTACGGCTTGTTCGGGCTGTCGGGCACCAGCGTGTCGAGCGACTCGTCCTCGCGCTCGACCGGGTCGCGGGGCGGCGCGAACGGCGGCGACTCGAGGTTGTTCTGGGGCAGGAACGAGAGCAGGTAGCGCGTGTCCTCGAGGCACAAGGCCTCGTCCGGCGCCGTGAAGTGCGCGACGCCCGACCTCGTCGCGTGCGTGGTCGCTCCGCCGAGCTGCTCGAACGACACCTCCTCGCCGGTCACGGTCTTCACCACGTCGGGGCCCGTGATGAACATGTACGACGAGCCCTCGGCCATCAGGGTGAAGTCCGTGATCGCGGGCGAGTACACCGCTCCGCCTGCGCACGGCCCGAGCACGAGCGAGATCTGCGGGATCACTCCGGAGGCCTGCACGTTCCGCCAGAAGATCTCGGCGTACCCGGCGAGCGAGACCACGCCCTCCTGGATCCTCGCGCCGCCGGAGTCGTTGATCCCGACGATCGGGCAGCCGTACCGAACGGCCATGTCCATGACCTTGCAGACCTTCTCGGCGAACACCTCGGAGAGCGAGCCGCCGAAGACGGTGAAGTCCTGCGAGAAGACGAAGACCTTGCGTCCGAGAACCGTTCCGTAGCCTGTGACGACGGCGTCGCCGAGCGGCCGGCTGTCGCGCATGCCGAACTCCACCTCGCGATGCCGGACGAAGCGGTCGAGCTCGACAAACGACCCCGGGTCGAGGAGCTTCTCGACCCGCTCGCGGGCAAGGAGCTTCCCGCGCTCGCGCTGACGGGCGACCGCCGCCTCGCTGCCCGCGTGGCCGGCCTGCTCGTCGAGCTCCGCGAGCCACGCGAGCTTCGCGGCAGTCGTCTCGTGGGTGGCCACGACGCTGAGCCTAACGTCTTCCGTGCCACGAGCCCGAGCGGCCGACGCGGACCCACTCGCTAGAGTCGGCCCGTGACGACACCGCTCGACCGCTCCGCGAGCTGGCCGTTCGAGCACGGCGAGGCAGGCCGCTACACCTACGCGCGCGCCGACCACCCCACCGGCGTCGCGTGCGAGGCGGCGCTCGGAGCACTCGACGGCGGGCGGGCCCTTCTCTTCCCGTCCGGAACCGCCGCCGCAACCGCCGTGCTGCTCACGATCGCACGACCGGGCGCGACCATCGCGCTGGCCGAGGGCGCGTATTACGGAACCGCAGTTCTGTTCCGGTATCTCGAGCCGTGGGGGATCAGCCTCGTCGAGTACGACCAGACGGGCGCGCCTCCGGCCGAGGCGGACATCGTCTGGGTCGAGGCGCCTGCAAACCCGATGCTGACGATGCCCGACCTCGACGCCGCCACCGCCCACGACGCCCCTGTCGTGTGCGACTCGACGGTCGCCACGCCGCTCGTGCTCCGGCCGCTCGATCGGGGCTGCGCCATCGTGCTCCACTCCGCGACGAAATACCTCGGCGGCCACGACGACCTCCTCGCCGGCGTCGTCGTCGTCCGCGACGACGACCTGTACGAGCGGCTCCACACCACGCGACGCCTGACCGGGCTGATCGCAGACGCCGACACCGCCTGGCTCCTGCTGCGCGGGCTCGAGACGCTCGAGCTGCGTCTCGCACGGCAGACGGCAACGGCGGGCGTCGTCGCGGAACGACTGCGCGGCCACCCGGCAGTCTCGGTCGTGCGCTATCCCGGCTTCGGCGGGCTGATCTCGTTCGACGTGGCGGACGGGGCCGCTGCGCTGCGAGTCGAGCAGTCGGTACGGCTGATCACGAACTCGACGAGCCTCGGTGCCACGCGCTCGAAGATGGAGTCGCGGCACCGCTGGGAAGGCGACCGCTGCCCGCCCGGCTTGCTCAGGCTGTCCATCGGAGTCGAGGATCCGGACGAGATCTGGTCCGATCTCGGGCAGGCGCTCACGCGTGCGAGCCGCCCGTGACGGATCGAACGCGTCCGCTACCGTAGAGACATGCTCTTCACACGCAAGCGGCTCGATCTGCCCTCGGCCGAGGAGGCGCTGCCGGGACGCGAGACGCCGATGCCGGTCGTCGAGCCCCACGTCGTCCTCGGCACGCCGATCGTCCCGCCGTTTCCCGAGGGTACCGAGCGCGCGGTCTTCGGCATGGGCTGCTTCTGGGGCGCGGATAGACCCATCGGATTCGAAAGTCACGCCCAATGACCGCGGAGTCTTGAGTCCGCAGGAGGTGGCGTAGTGAATGGTTCAGTCGAGAAGGCGATCCTCGCCGGCGGGTGCTTCTGGGGAATGCAGGACCTCATCCGCAAGCGGCCCGGCGTCCTCGCGACCAGGGTCGGGTACACGGGCGGCGACGTCCCGAACGCCACCTACCGAAACCACGGCACGCATGCGGAGGCGATCGAGATCGTCTTCGATCCCGAGCAGACCTCCTACCGCGACCTCCTGGAGTTCTTCTTCCAGATCCACGACCCGACGACCGTGAATCGGCAGGGAAACGACATCGGGACGAGCTATCGCTCCGCCATCTTCTATCTCGACGAGGAACAGCGCCGCGTCGCGGAGGAGACGATTGCCGACGTCGAGGCCTCCAGTCTCTGGCCGGGGAAAGTCGTGACCGAGGTCACGCCGGCCGGGCCGTTCTGGGAGGCCGAGCCCGAACATCAGGACTACCTCGAGCGGTGTCCAAACGGGTACACGTGCCACTTCCCGCGGCCGGACTGGGTCCTGACACGACGCACGCCCGCGGCCGTCCGCTGACAGCATCGTGAACGAAACGAGCGCCGCGGATGCCGCGAGCCTCGGCGGCACGCTGGGTCTCCCCGTTCGTAGTGGCGGCCTCGATCAGCCCGGGCAGCGACCAGCGATGCGGGTTCCCGCCGCTCTCTTCAGCGCCTCGTCCTTGAGCGCAGGCGAAGCCGCCGTCTCGAACCCACCGCGACCACGCTGTGAATGGCATGACGTCTGTTGACGACGTTCCAGCACAGATCCCGCACGAGCCTCCCGAAGGCACCCGTCCGCACCCGGCAATTCCCCACGCCACGTCAGAAAGCCCTGCTCTAGCCGGTAATCCCAGCCGACTCCCGCTTATTCCGGAAGCACCATGACCGGCCTGTCACGCCGGAGGTCGCGGGTTCGAGTCCCGTCGCGCCAGCTGCGAAACCCGCTGGAAACAGCGGGCTTTCTTGTCTAGATAGATGCCGCCGACAACGCGAGAGACCGTCCTGGCGAGCGTCTTGGCAAGTACCGACGAGGTATTCTTGGGGAAGCATCGACGATCTGCGCGCTTTGAAGCGCTTCGCGACCTGCGATGTTCAGTGGCACTGCTCGATCCGGCGCGTGTTATGAGCAGATGGCTCACCGTGTCACGCTGACCTCGGCGTCGGGGAACTCGCGCCGAATCCAGGCAAGCACCTCCCAGGCACCGCACCTGAACAGCCGCGGGTTAGCGGTAGTCCTAGCCACGCAATTGCGGCAAGACGCTGTCGCACAGGAGGTCCAGCCTTCCTTGCGGCGTCCCGAACTCGATCCGGTGCGCGCCCGCCTCGACGAGCCCCGAAACCTGCTGCGCCACCTCGGTCGGTGTCCCGGCCAACGTGAACTTCTCCAGGGGCGCCGGCTGGCCCGGCCGAAGCTCGAGAGTCGGGTCGAGGGCGCCGACCACGTCGAGGTAGAGCCCGACCTCCTTCGCCGCCCGTGCGCGCGCAGCGGAAGCGTCCTCGTCGACGACGGTAACCGCACCGACCACGATCCGGGGTCCGTCGGGGCCGAGCCAGTCGCGCATCAGCCTCACCAGATCGGGGTTTGCCGTACCGCCGATCTTCACCTCGTCGGCGACCGTCGCCGCGAACGCAGCGGCGCGTGGCTTCCAGGTGCCGATCATCAGCGGCACGCGCGGCCGGAGCGGCTCATATGCGAGCCCGGCGCGGGGGAGGAGGGTGAATCGGTCGCCGGCGAACCCACTCCTGTCGCGTGCGAGCAGTCTCCGGATCACCTCAACCGCTTCTCGCAGACAGGTCAACGGGCGGCTCTCGTCCAGCCCGAGTTGGTCCAGCCACGAACCGGTCACGAGCCCGAGGAAGGCGCGACCGTTCGACACGCGGTCGAGCCAGGCGACCTGACCAGCAATCTCCACCGGGTGCAGCGTCTGAGGGTTCAACGCCGCGGGCCCGAGGCGGACGCGCTCCGTGACGCGCGCCATCGTCACGAGCGGCGCGATGGCTGGGGGAAAGAAGAGATCGTGGAACACGGAGAGGACATCGAATCCAGCCTCCTCGGCGCGCCGGGAGATCTGCTCGAACTGCTCCGTCGTCTTGTCGGACCGCAGGCCCAGTCCGAACTCGAACGTGTTCAGGTGAGGTCCTCTGTCCGGAGCACACGTTCTCGAATCCGGTCGATACGCATGACGACGCGCTCCTCAGGGTCCGGACAGCACACCAGGTTGTCCTGCTCAAGCCAGTCGTCGGCCGCCAGCCGGCGCTGCTTCACCGGGAGGAGCGGCAACACCGACTGGAGGGCGTAGAGGCAGAAGTGCTTACCCTCGGGAATCCGAACCCGACTTGACTCGGTCACCTCGAAGTAGTCGCCGACCTCAAGCCCGCAAACGGAGCGGCCCTCGATGCGCTCGACGGTGACCCGAAGGTCGTACAGCCGCATCTCCGACATGGGCCGAGCATACGTCAGACAAGTTGGGGCTCCGGCACGAGTCTCCCAGCGGCGAAGCGGTCGAAGCCCAGGACGTCGAGCGCCTCGGGGCGCCCGCCGAGCACAGCCTCGGCGGTGATCCTCGCGACGGCCGGGGCGATCATGAACCCATGGCCACTGAAGCCGCAGGCCACGAAGAGCCCGTCGCTGACTGGGCCCAGGATCGGCTGATGATCAGGCGTCACGTCGTAGACGCCGTGCACGAGCTGCGTATAGTCGACGAACTCCAGGCGCGGCAGCAGCTCCTGCACGCCGATGCGGATCGTCGCGCGCCAGCGGGCTTGCCCAACGGCCGCGTCGCCGCGCGCCGCGAGGTCACTGGCGAGCACACGGCCGTCAGCGAGCTGTTTGGCAGCGAATGCGAGCTCGGGCACGACGACGAGCGGCTCGACCAATCGCTCGAGGATCGGCTCGCTGAGGAACAGGTACCGGTCCTCCGTGACCAGCGGCAGCCTGATCCCGAGCGGCGCGAGCAGCGCGGCGCTCTCAACACCGGCGGCGACCACCACCGCGTCCGCGCGCTGGTCGTCGACTCGCCACCTGCCCCCGTCACGCTGGATCTCCCTCACGTCGGTGCGACGCAGAGCGAGCCCGGCCGCCAACGCCTCGACCACCGCCTGCGGCCGGTCGAAGTAGCCATCCTCGGCGTGCCACGCCGCACCTGTGATCCGGTCCACTCGCAGGTCCGGCACGAGCTCGGCGACCTCGGCTGGCGACACGAGCCGTGACTGGATCCCCTCCTCGTTCTGGAGCCGGACGTTGGCAGCCATCCGATCGAGCGTCCTCTCCGTGCGGGCGACGAACAGGTAGCCGCAGGTGCGTAGCGTGAGCGGGACACGCGAGTCGAGCCGCT
>Ga0187779_10001566_pt1 | contig 14257 bp, 10 predicted proteins | sample 1015_Q2_SP10_10__FD_132435 | JGI IMG/M metagenome (GOLD analysis project Ga0187779, IMG submission 132435) | Tropical peat soil microbial communities from peatlands in Department of Meta, Colombia - 1015_Q2_SP10_10_MG | ecosystem: Environmental > Terrestrial > Soil > Wetlands > Peat | place... | reverse complement strand
TGGCAGCAAGCCCCCCCGGCCTCCCCCGCCGCGACGCGATTCGCCTGGACACGCCGGTCTTCCTCTTCGCCCTGGTGCTCGCCGTCCTCGTCGGATTGGTCGCGGGCCTTGTGCCGGCGCTGGGCGTACCGCGTGCGGAAGTGCTGCAGCGCTCGACGCGCCGGATGACGGGGGGACGGAAGGGGGTGCGGAGTACCCTGGTCGTCGCCGAGATCTCCCTGGCACTGGTGCTGCTGGTCAGCGCCGGACTGCTGTTCCGCAGCATTCACGGACTGATCGCGGTTGCCCCCGGGTTCAATCCGACCAACGTAGTGACCCTGCAAGTCGTCCCTTCGGGTCATCAGTTCGACGCGGACCAGGCTCGCCTGCAGTTTCTCGACGAGGTCCTGGAAGCTGTGCGCGGGCTCCCTGGAGTCACCAGCGCGGCCTTCACGAGTCAGTTGCCGCTCTCCGGGGAGGTGGACGGCTACGGCTTCGAGACGGCAACGCGCCCCGCCGCCGAGCCAGGGGCAGCGGAGGATGGCAGCGCGCTCCGCTACGCCGTCACCCCCGGCTATTTCGCCGCAATGGGGATCCCGGTTCTTCGAGGTCGCGTGCTCGATGCCAGCGATCGCCTCGGGGCGCCCCCCACGGTCATGATCAACGAGAGCTTTGCCCGCGAGCTATTCGGTAACCGAGATCCCATCGGCGAGCGCCTTCGTTTCGGGCCGGAAATGGGCTCGGATCGACCGTGGCGGGAAGTGGTGGGGATCGTGGGCGACGTCAGGCACTACTCCCTTGCCGTGGCGGCGCCACACGCGTTCTATGTGGCGAGCGAACAGTGGGGTTGGATCGACGAAGCGCAGACACTCGTCGTGCGGACATCGGGGCCAACCTCGATAGTGGTACCGAGTCTCAAGCGGGCAATCCTGTCGGTGAATCCCAACGTCCCGATCCCGCGAGTGGAAACAATGGACGGATTCATTGCCGCGACCGCCGGCGACCGGCGGTTCACCCTTCTGGTCATCGAGAGTTTCGCGCTGGCCGCACTGCTGCTGGCAGCCGTGGGCCTGTACGGGATCGTATCAGGTGGGGTGACGGAGCGGACCCGGGAGATCGGAATCCGCACCGCGCTGGGCGCAACGCCAGGCAATGTGGTCGGCCAGGTGGTTGGCCGCGCGCTGACGCTCACACTGATCGGCGCCGCGGTGGGAGTGGGTGGGGGCGTCGCTGCGAGCCGGCTCCTCGCATCAATGCTCTTCGGCGTCTCCGGTCTGGACCCGCTCACCTATGGTACGGTCATCCTGTTGCTGGTGGCGGTGGCTCTTCTCGCCGCTTGGGAGCCGGCCCGGCGGGCAGCGGGAGTGAGCCCGTCGATCGCTCTTCGGGCCGAATAACCAGTCTTCCCTCCCAAGAGCCAATCGAGTGACCCGAGGGCCGCGCGGAGGCCCTCCCTGTTACTTCGCCACCACCCGCTTCACCGACTCCCCCGCCACGAGCATCGCGTTGCCATCCACCAGCCCGTTGATCAACGCCAGCTCATCGAGCGGAATCACCGACGGGTTCTGCTGATTGAACGCGGCGAGAGTCATGCTGTTCCTTACTCTGGTCACCTGAATGCGGTTCGGCTTGATCGACAGCACCGCCGGATCGGTGAGACGCCGGAAGCTGGTCACGAAGCCCTGGAAGGTCCGGTCGTACGTCGCGTAGCTGGTATTGGTGAGCCCCAGCAGCTGGTAGGTGTTCCCTTCATAGGACGCGTAGGCGACCAGCCCGGAGATCGTGCTGCCATCCTGGTTCTGGGCCGTGAAGGGAGCGTAGGCCACCGGGTTCCCATTGAGCGTCCCCTGCGTGGGCCGGCCAGCCTGAATCCCCTGCTGGCTCAGGAACTTCTGCAGCGTACTGGCTGGAGCGTCGGTCCCTGCGAGGGACAGCTGGACCTGGGCGTCCTGCTTGGGGCTCACCCCGGTGACGGCGCTCATCTGGTTGGCGGTCTGCCATCCCGGGGGAAACTCCAGCTGGAAGGCCAAATCGGGATGGAGAAAAGTGGTGCCCCGGAAGAAGCCCTGACGAGGGTTCTCGCCGAAGATCATGCCATCGATCACCCGCAGGAACGGCTCCCGGTTGACCTTCTTCCCGTCGAGCGGAACCGTCACTCGTGCGAGCCGCGCTTGGGTGGCCTCGATCCGGTTTCCGGGATCGGGGTGGGTGGACTGCCATTCGGGGATCCGCTGTCCAGCCCGCGCGCTGATCCGCTGCAGGATCTGGAACATGTTCACCATTTTGCGCACGTCGTATCCGTCGTTGAGCGCATAGCGGAATCCGAGCCCGTCGGCCTGGCTCTCGTCGTCCCTGCTGTACTTGAGGAAAAGGACGCCCAGCCCCTGGCTGATCACTCCCAGGTTCTGCGCGATCTCCTCCGAGGCGATCGCGCCCGCCACCATGCCGAGCTGGGCCAGCTGCTGCCGCGTCATCTGCTGCACCGAGTGCCGGGCGGTGACGTGCCCGATCTCGTGACCAACCACCGTGGCCAGCTCCGCCTCCGAGTTCATGTGGGTCAGGATCCCGCGGGTGACGAAGATGAACCCACCCGGCAGGGCGAAGGCGTTTACCGTGGGATCGTCGATCACTGTAAATGTCCACGGCAGCTTGGGCCGCTCCGTGGTCACCGCGATCTCCTTGCCGATCCCGCTTACGTAGGCCTGCATGGTGGAGTCGGGATACGGGCCCATCTCCTGCACCACCTGCCCCGCGTACTGTTGGCCCATCGAGATCTCCTGGCTTTCGGAGACCAGCGACAGTTCGCGCTTGCCGGTGACGGGATTCGTCGCGCAGGTGATGATGCCGGCGGCCATGACCGCCATGGCAATGGCCCACGCCAGGAACCGGCGGGACGCAACGTGCCTCACATGCACCTCCTCAGGTCGGCGCAAGAACGCACGGCGAGCGAGCCCCTATGGGGTCGCTGCCGAACAAGCAGCCTATTGATTCGATTCGAAGGGACGGGTGCCAGCCCGGCAAAAGGCTTGACACCTGGTATTGCCTAACAGACTGAATGAGATCGACTTCGGCGACGACCTCTTGAGAGGGCAAGATAGCGCCAGCCCCGCTCAGGCCCAACCGCCCCCTGATTCTACTTCCTGCCTCGCTTCCGCCCGACGCTGCTTCGCTGCAGCCGATGTAACCTCAGGATCTCCTTCTCCGTCGTCGCATCCTGTGGCGACCGGTCCGCCCGCTCACCCAGCATGCGGGGGAAACGGAGCGCGTACCCCGGCGCGTCCCCCACTTTGCCGGCGGTATGAGACGGGGAACGAGTGATCTCGTCGGCCAGAACCTCGACGACAATGCTGGGTGTAACCCAGACGTCCGGGGTGATGAGCGAATCCACCTGCCGAGGGTGGCTCGCGACCGCCTGATGGTCCAGCCTCGCTTTGAGCTTCCGCCACCCCGCCTCGCTGAGTCCCGAACCGATCTTGGCCACGGTGCGGAAGCGATCACGCCCCGGATCGTAGACCGCAGCGAGCACCGAGCCGATGCCGAGCGCCGCGCGCTTTCCTCGTCCCCGCAGGTACCCTACCAGCACCAGATCGACCGTGTCCCGCAGCTTCGACTGATAGGCGCGCTTGAGCTTGACCCAGTCGTAGCCCCGGGCCCCCGCCTGATACGGCGCGTCGGGCCGCTTGGCCATGACCCCTTCGAGTCCCCGAGCGATCATGGCGGTGAAATAGCGACTCAGCTCCGCCGCGCTCTCCGTCTCCGCCGCGTCGGTGACGGCGATCGGGTCGCGCCCTCGGCTTCGGATCAGTCCACGGAGTTCCCGGGAACGGCGGGCCTGCGGCCAGGCCAGGCAGCTCTGCCGCCCGAGATAGAGCAGGTCGAACGCGAACAGCCGAAGCGGATGCCGCGCGGCGGCCTCGCTGATCCCGGTCTTCCGCTTCCGCGTCATGGTGACCTGGAAGGGGAGAAACTCTCCGGTCGCCGGGTTGTGGACCACGGCCTCGCCTTCGATGATCGCCCGCCGTTGCGTGAGCTGGCGCCGGACCCCCTCGGCCAGGTCGGGAAACATCTCGGTGACATCTTCGAGGCGCCGGCTGAATGCCCACACCCGTTCGCCATCCCGGTGGAACTGCAGCCGGAACCCGTCGTATTTCGGTTCCATCTGCACCCGGCCCAGCCGCGCGATGATCGCCTCGGCCGAGGGCATGCGCTGGGCGAGCGCCGGTCGCACCGGAACACCGATCTCCGGAGTGATCGAGTCGAGCCCCCGCCTTCCGCGCGCGAAGGCGATCCGGACCACACCGCCCAGATCGGATCGGACGTTATAGGCCCGTTCCAGCAAGGGCTTGAGGCGTCGGTCGCCCAGCGCGCCCAGCGCCGCCGCCTCGAGGATGGTCTGGTCTCCCACGCCGAGGCGGAGGCGCCCCTGTGCGGCGCGCACCAGGAATCGCGCCTCCAGTGGCCCGGCCCTGAGCAGGAGCTCGGCGAGCCGGCGGGTCTTCTGTTCGATCGATCCGGCGCCGCTCACCTGCGCGACGTCCAGCAGACCCTGGTATGCTTGCCCGAGCGTCAACGGTCGACCCGCTCCGGTGGGAGCGAGCGCCTCCGCCACTCTGCCCAGATCGCCCAGCGAGCCCAGTTTGCGGGAGACCTGGGCCCCAGTGACCCCGTAGGCCTGTGCGATCGTCGCGATCAGCAGCTTCTCACCGACGCCGATCTCGACTCCTTCGAACGGGGGCCTGAGCTGACCCTGCAGCAGGTACGCCACCATCTGACCGCCCTCGGCACCGGCCCGTTTGAGCAGGCCGGCGACGAGTTCCGCGGTTCGGCCGCGCGCGCTCGTGGTCTCCAGCTTCGAGAAAACAGCTGCGACGTCCGCGAAACGAATGTCCGTCGCCTTGCTCATCCGCCCTGCCCCGGTATGAGCACTGCAGCGCCGGTCACCTTGCCGGCGCGGAGATCGGCCAGCGCCTGATTGGCCTGCGCGAGCGGGTACCGCTGGGGGCGGGAGTGGACGCGATGCCTGGCAATCGCGCGGAACCAGGCCTGACCATCCGCACGCGTCAGGTTGGCGACGGAGCGAACCTGCCGCTCCTCCCAAAGCAGTTTGTACGGAAAGGCCGGAATGTCGCTCATATGAATACCCGCGCAGACCACGGTCCCCGTCTTGGTCACCGCTCGAAGCGCCGCGGGAACCAGGGCCCCTACCGGCGCGAAGATGATTGCGGCATCGAGAGGCTCCGGCGGGAGCTGATCGGAATCTCCGGCCCAAGCGGCACCGAGCTCGACCGCGAACCGCCGGCCGGCCTCGTCGCCCGGACGCACGAAGGCATAGACCTCGTGCCCTTCGCTCCGGGCCAACTGCGCCAGCAGATGCGCCGCGGCACCGAATCCATACAGACCGAGACGTCGTGCATCGCCTGCCAGGGTGTAGGCACGGTATCCGATAAGTCCGGCGCAGAGGAGTGGTGCCGCTTCGGCATCGGCGTAGTCCTTCGGGATCGGAAAGCAGAATGCCGCGCGCGCCACCGCCAGCTCGGCGTAACCACCATCGCGGGTGTACCCCGTGAACGTGGCCCGATCGCAGAGATTCTCCCGGCCGCTTCGGCACCACTGGCACTCCCCGCAGGTGCCGCCCAGCCAGGGTACCCCTACCCGGTCACCCACGGCGAGCCCGGTGACCTCTCGCCCCACCTCGAGCACCCGGCCGATGATTTCGTGGCCCAGTACCAGGGGCAAAGTCGGCCGATCCAGTTCCCCGTCGAGAATGTGCAGGTCAGTGCGACAAACCCCGCAAGCGAGAACCTGAAGCAGGACGTCACCCGGGGCGACCGCTGGCCGCGGCAGTTGCTCCTCGGTCAGCGCGGCACCGGGCCTTCGCAGAATCATGGCTCGAAACTCGGTCCGGTGGGCCAATCTCCCTCCATGGGGCTGTGCACGACAACCCTGCACCTCACCACAACGAGACAGTCTCACCGCCGAGCGGTCAACCCCACTGGAACCTGAATCGATCTCCCGCGAGAACCGAGTTCAGGGGTACCGCAGGCATCAGGAGCGCCGTAACATCCTGCCTGACTCGCTATCAGCTCGAAAGGAGGGGCGTAGTGCTCGATTCTCACGAATTCCTTCGCAATCTTGCTCTGGTCCTCGGCGTCGCCGCGGTCACCAGTTTCCTGTTTCAGCGCCTGCGCCAGCCGGTGGTGTTCGGCTACCTCGTCGCGGGCATGATCGTGAGCCCGCACGTCCCGGTTCCGCTGGTCGCGAACGAAGCGATGGTGCAGACCCTGTCCGAGCTCGGCGTCATCCTGCTCATGTTCAGCCTCGGTCTCGAGTTCAGTCTGCGCAAGCTGTTCGCGGTCGGGCCCACCGCCGGGGTGATCGCCGTGCTGCAGACCAGCGCCATGGTGGCCCTCGGCTTCTTCGCCGGCCAGCTCTTCGGCTGGACCGTGATGGAGAGCGTGTATGCGGGCGCGGTACTCGCGATCTCCAGTACCACGATCATCGTGAAGGCGTTCGAGGAACAGCATATCACCGGCCGGTTCACCCAGGTGGCGTTCGGTGTGCTGATCATCGAGGATCTGATCGCCATCCTGCTCCTCGCTATCCTCACAGCCCTCTCGGCTGGCGCTTCGTTGTCGGCGGTGGGGCTCCTGACCACAGCGGGGCGCCTCGCCGCTTTCCTGGTGGCGCTGGTCGTGATCGGGTTGCTGGCCATTCCGCGCTTCATGCGAGCGGTGGTTCGCCTCAACTCTCGCGAGACCACGCTGGTGGCCGCGGTCGCCATCTGTTTCGGCGGCGCCTACCTCGCGACCAGCTTCGGATACTCGGTGGCCCTGGGCGCCTTTCTGGTCGGATCGCTGGTAGCCGAATCGGGCGAAGCGAGCGTTGAGCCCCTGGTGCAGCCGGTCCGCGATGTCTTCGCGGCCATCTTCTTTGTCTCGGTCGGGATGCTGATCGATCCCAAGCTCATCTTGTCTCACTGGGACGCGGTGCTGGTCTTTACCCTGCTGGTGATCCTGGGCAAGGTCGCCGCGGTCAGCGTTGGTGCCTTCGTCGCCGGCTACGGGGTTCGTACTTCGGTCCAGACCGGCATGAGTCTGGCCCAGATTGGCGAGTTCTCGTTCATCATCGCCGGCGTCGGTCTGGCTACGGGCGCGACCCGGGATTTCCTCTATCCCGTCGCCGTGGCGGTCTCGGCCATCACGACCCTCACGACCCCGTGGCTCATTCGCTCCGCGGGGACCGTGGCGTCGTATGTCGATCGCCGCCTTCCCCGCACCTTGCAGACGTTCGTCGGACTGTATGGATCATGGATGGAGCGACTGCGGTCCAATCCCGGTGATGCCCGGCGCAAGTCCGCTGAACGTCGGCTGGCCGGGTTGCTCCTGCTGGACGCGGTGGTCCTGGGCGCCATCATCCTCGGTGCCGTCCTGGATCTCGGCTCGGCCTCGACGGCCCTGGCCCGCCTCACCGGCATCTCCTCTCCTGCGGCACGCGCGGTCCTGATCGGTATTGCCGCGGCAGTCGGGCTCCCCTTCGCCCTTGGCCTCTTCCGGGTATCCCGAGCGCTCAGTCAGGCGCTTGCCTTCCGAGCGTTGCCGGCCGCGCCACCAGGCAAGGTGGACCTCGCCGCGGCCCCACGCCGGGCGTTCATCGTCACCTGGCAGCTGGTGCTGGTGGTATTGGCCGCTGCCCCCCTGTTGGCGGTGACGCGCGCCGTCCTGCCCCCGGCGGTCGGCGCCGGCCTTTTGATTCTGCTCCTGATCGCGCTGGCCGTTGCATTCTGGCGGAGCGCCACCAACCTCCAGGGGCACACTCGCGCCGGTGCCGAGGTGATCGTGGCGGCGCTGGCGCGACAGATGGCTGGCGGGGTGGAAGCCCACGGGCACGGCGGTGGCACCGCCTCCGCGCCCCAAAACGAAGGTGACCGCAGCCTGGCGGGCATTTACGAGATCATCCCCGGACTGGGAGAGCCGGTGTCGCTCCGGCTTGAAGCGGGCGACTATGCGGTAGGGCGCTCGCTCGCGGCACTCGACCTGCGCGACGCGACCGATGCCACCATCCTGGTGATCCTCCGCGAGGGGGAGCCGGTGGTGTTGCCCGTTGGCCGCGAGGTCCTCCGGCCCGGCGACCTCCTGGCCCTCGCGGGCACGCCAGAAGCGGTGAAGGGTGCTCGACACCTGCTTCAGGCAGGCCCGGATCGCGCCTGACTGGCTCTGCCGCACAGAATTCGTTACTGAGAACGCGGGGCGGTGATACCTGGGCCGTGCAAATTCGGGGATCTCACATCGGATCGGAGCCCCATTGCTCGTACTCCTTGCGGCACTCCTCGTCACGGACACCGGCCAGGCCCGGCCCGTGGTGGTGGCGCCGGACGAGGTCCTTAACACCGTCTCCATAGGAGAAGGACCGCCGGTCGTCCTGATCAACGGCCTCCTGGGCGGGATCTATGGCTACCGCAAGCTGATGCCGGCCCTCGCCGCGCTCGGCTACCGGGTGGTTGCGGTCGAGCCCCTCGGGCTCGGCAGCTCCTCCCGGCCGAAAGGGGCCGACTACTCCCTCACCGCACAGGCTGACCGGATCGGGCGGGCGCTCGATGAACTCGGTGTGCGGGATGCACTGGTCATTGCCCATGCGCTGGGCGGGTCGATGGCCTTCCGGCTGGCCTACCGGCGGCCCGAGCTGGTCCGTGGCATCATTTCGATCGACGGAGGGCCTGCGGAGAGCGCCGCCACCGATGGCCTCAAGCGTGCCATGCGGTGGGCGCCGCTGCTCAAGCTGTTTGTGGGTCGAGGGACGATTCGGCGGGAGGTGCACAACGGGCTGGTGAAGAACTCCGGCGACACGACCTGGCTCAGCGCGGAGGTACTCGACGGATATACCGCGCCCCCGGCAAAGAACGTGGGGGCCACCATCGACGCGCTGCGCGGGATGGTCCGGTCACACGAGCCCGAGCTGCTCGCCGACCGGATGTCGGAAATCCGGGTGCCGGTCCGTCTGCTGATCGGCACCGTGCCGCATGAAAGTGCAGTAGACGCCGCCGAAACCGCGGAGATGCGACAGCGGCTGGCGGATTTCGCAGTGGACAGCATACACGGGTCGGGGCAGCTGGTGCACGAGGAGCAGCCCCAGGCGGTCCTGAATGCCCTGGTAGCGTTGGACCGCGCCAGCCGCGCAACTCCGGAACAGGCCGGACCCTAGGGCGTCACGACTTCGGTTTCTCGGCGTCATCCTCGGCCTGCATCCACGCCTGCCTGGGGATGCCGGTCGCCGCTGATAGCCGCCACCGAAACCGCAGGAACCCTCCCTTCCCCTCGCTCTTTTTGCCCTCCTCGGCCCCCTCATCCGGGCTGAGTTCGATGGCCTCGACGTGCTGACCGGAGAGGCGCTTGACCACCTCCCGTTGTTCCGGCGTGAGGACGATGCGGACGGGTTCTTCTTCGGACACGGCGTGATCCTCCAGCGGAAAGACATGAGGAAGGGTCAGAAACCTCGCCGCTCACTGTACCACGTCTCGGTCACGGCGATGTAACGAGCCCTCAGGAGATCGGGAAGAAGATCTTGGACGCCCGCACCTGATTCCGATCGCTGAACTGAGGCCCCCCGGGACCGGGCCGAAGGCTGGCGAGCGATCCTCAATCGGGGTTGTCAACCTCACTTCAGACCTGCAGATTCTGTCCCTCACCCTGCTCACGCCGCTCCGCGATTCCCCTAAGGCGAGTCCGCATGGACCCGGTCATCACCCTCGACCACGTCAACAAGCGATTCGGGGATTACGTCGCCGTGCGCGACGCCAATTTCGAGATCGGGCGCGGTGAATTCTTCTCCATGCTCGGCCCCTCGGGATGCGGCAAGACCACGACCCTCCGCATGATCGCCGGCTTCGAGCAGCCGACCGCCGGCCGGATCCTGCTCGAAGGCCACGACGTCTCGCGGGTCCCGCCTTACCGTCGCAACGTCAATACCGTCTTCCAGCACTACGCCCTGTTCCCGCACATGACCGTGCGCGACAACGTGGCCTTCGGCCCCCGCAGCAAGAAGCTGCCGGAACCGGAGATCGCCAAGCGGGTGGACGAACTGCTCGCGGTCACCCGCCTGACCGCGTTCGCCTCGAGAAAGCCGGCCCAGCTGTCGGGCGGCCAGCAGCAACGAGTCGCGCTGGCCCGTGCCCTCGTCAATTATCCCAGCGCCCTCCTCCTGGACGAGCCGCTCGGCGCCCTCGATCTCAAGCTCCGTCAGGCGATGCAGCTCGAGCTCAAGCGGATCCAGCGGGACGTGAACATCACCTTCATCTACGTGACGCACGATCAGGAAGAAGCGCTGACGATGTCTGACCGCATCGCGGTCATGAACGAGGGCGTGGTCGAACAGCTTGGAACACCGGAGGAGATCTACCACTCTCCTGCGAGCGTTTTCGTCGCCAACTTCATCGGCGTGGCCAACCTGCTGCCTGCGACTGTGGTGGGAGCCTCGGCCGACGGCGTCCTGGCCACCGTCGGTGGCGGCACCCGTATGGCAGCGGCGCGCCCTTCGTGGCCGGCGGCCCCTGGCGCAGCGGCCATGCTCATGGTTCGCCCCGAAGGACTCCGCCTGGAGGCCCCCGGTGCGGGCCTGCCGGTCACGCTGGAGGCCGCGGTCTTTCAAGGTGCCGTCATCCGATGTCTGCTCCGTACCTCCGACGGCGTCCAGATTGTGGCGCACGTCAGCTCGGACGGCGAACGGCCCGACCTCGAGATCGGTCGAGGCTACGGGATCGAGTGGGAGGCAAGCGCCGCCCGACTGCTCCCTCCACCCGCCGAGCCCTCCAGGACAGCCGCCAACCCCAGTCCGGGTAAGACCGATTGAGCGGCCGACCGACGAGTCGATCAGGCAGCGAGTTTAACCTCTCGCGGCGCCACTTCCTGGGCGCGGCGACCGCCGCAGCGGCCGGCATGGCGTTCGGGGGAGGGCTCCTCGGCGGCTGCCGTCCTGAGGAGCCGGATCACGAGTCGAGTGCGGGGTCGGGAAATGACAACGTACTGAGGATTTCCAACTGGCCGCTCTACATCGACGCCGCGACCGTCAGCGACTTCGAACGGGCCACGGGTATCTCGGTGCAATACACCGAGGACATCAACGACAACAATGAGTTCTTCGCGAAGATCGATGAGCCGCTCAAGCGTGGGCAGAGCATCGATCGAGACATCATCATCCTGACCGACTGGATGGCCGGGCGGCTGATCCAACTGGGATACGTGCAGCCGATCGACGACGCCAACTTTCCCAACAAGAAGAACCTGCTCGACAGGCTGCGCCAGGTGGGCTTCGATCCGGGACGCCGCTACTCCGTCCCCTGGCTCTCCGTCATGACCGGCCTCGGCTACAACCCTCGAAAGACCGGGCGGGAGCTCACCAGCGCGAACGACATCTTCGACCCCAAGTTCGCGGGCCAAGTTACCATGCTCACCGAAATGCGGGATTCGCTCGGCGTGGTCATGGTCGGCATGGGGATCGATCCCGAGCAGTGCACCATCGACGACGCGCGGGCTGCCTGCGCCAAGATCAAGCGGTACCGCGAGAGCGGACATATACGGGCCTTCACCGGCAATGATTACACCGAGGATCTCGCGGCGGGGAACATCTCCGTGGCAGTGGCCTGGTCCGGCGACATCCAGGGCCTCTCGGCGGACAACCCCGATCTGCGCTGGGTCGCCCCGTCGGAAGGCGCGATGATCTTCTCCGACAACATGCTCATCCCGCGGACCTCCCGGCACGCCGATCTGGCCTCGAAATGGATGAACTACGTCTACGATCCGGCGCACTCCGCCAGGATCGTCGCCGCGGTCGCCTACCCTTCCGCCGTGAAGGGTGCCGGGGAGGAGCTCGCCAAGTTGAGCCCGGAACTCGCCCGGAGCCCCCTCGCCAATCCCACGCCCGAGCAGGTCGCCAAGCTCCGCGGCTTCAAGTGGCTGGACGAGCACGAGGATCGCGAGTTCAACCGGCTCTTCCTCGACGCGATGGGAGGCTGAGCACGCCATGGCCGGCACCGCCGCCGGAGGCTCCCGGCAGAATCCCTACGCTCCCTATCTGCTGGTCGCGCCGGGCGTCCTCTGGCTGACGGCCTTCTACCTGGTGCCGATCCTGGCACTGGCGCGGGTCTCGGTGAATGTCACGGACGCTGCCTGGTACGATGGCTACACAAGGGCGTTCTCCTCGTATGGGATGCACCTGGTCCGCTCCTTCGGCTATGCGCTGATGTCTACGGTCATCGGTGTGTTGCTGGGCTATCCGCTGGCCTACGTGATGGCCTTTCGCGCCGGGCGTCTCAAGAACCTGCTGCTGGGACTGGTGATCCTGCCGTTCTTCACGACCTTCCTGGTGCGCACCTTTGCCTGGAAGACCATTCTGAACGACCAGGGGATCGTGGTGCACGTCCTGGGCAGCCTGCACCTCCTGCCGGGGTATGGGCGGCTGCTCAACACGCCGTACGCTGTGATCGGCGGACTCACCTACAATTTTCTGCCTTTCATGATCCTGCCGATCTACGTCAGCTTGGAAAAGATCGATCGCCGCCTCGTGGAGGCAGCCCAGGATCTCTACTGCAACAGCCTGCAGGCCTTCCGGAAGGTGGTGCTCCCACTGTCACTCCCCGGGGTGTTCGCGGGCGGCCTCCTCACCTTCATCCCTGCCTCCGGAGACTTCATCAACGCCGAGCTGCTCGGCGGACCTAACCAGCGAATGATCGGTTCGGTGATCCAGGGGCAGTTCCTGCAGATCCGCGACTATCCGATGGCCGCGGCGCTTTCGTTCGTGCTGATGACGATCATCACACTGCTGGTCCTCGCCTACACCCGCGCGCTGGGCACCGAGGACCTGGCCTGATGACATCAGCTCCATCGCCGATCGGCTCCCGCTGGGCCCGCCGGATGCTCGATGTCTACGCGGGCCTGGTTCTCCTCTATCTCTTCATCCCGATCTTCGTGATCGTGCTCTACAGCTTCAACCAGCCGGCGGGCAAGTTCAACTTCGTCTGGAAGGCGTTCTCGCTGGACGCCTGGCGGGATCCTTTCCTCTATCCGGCCCTGGTCCAGGCGATGAAGCTGAGCCTCAAGGTCGCCACAATCTCCACGCTGGTGGCCACGGTTTTCGGGGCGCTGATCGCGCTGGCGCTCTGCCGCTATCGCTGGCGCGGCGCGGGGCCGGTGAATCTCCTGCTGGTGCTCCCGCTCACCACGCCCGAGGTCGTCCTCGGCTCTTCCCTGCTTGCGCTGTTCCTCCAGTCCAATGTGCCGACCGGGTTCGCCACCATCGTCATCGCGCACATCATGTTCTCGGTGAGCTATGTCGCGCTCACCGTCAAGGCACGGATCCGCGGGTTCGACTGGACCCTGGAAGAGGCCGCCATGGATCTGGGCGCGAACCCTTTCCGGGTCATCACTCGCGTCACCCTCCCGCTGATCGCGCCCGGGATTGTCGCGGCGGGCATGCTCTCCTTCGCGCTGTCGCTGGATGATTTCATCATCACCCTGTTCAACGCCGGCAACCTGGTGACCTACCCCCTGTATGTGTACGGCGCCCGGCGCGCCGCCTACCCGCCGCAGATCAATGTGGTGGCGACTGCCATCCTGGCGATCAGTCTTCTGGTACTCGGCGCCATCGTGCTGTGGCAGAATCGCACGGCCCGCGAGACGGGCGCGACTCTCTAGGACGAAGCCACCAGCGCCAGTCACCGATCCGGAATGACACCGAGGGCTCCTCCGGCCGAAACCGGGGGAGCCCTCGTTGCTGTTCGGGCCAAGCCAGCCGCCGCCGCGGCAGCGGCCTCGCTTAGAGGGAGATCGGCAGTTTGCGCACCGGCTTCCCGGTCAGCTTGAACAGCGCGTTGGCGACCGCCGGTGCGATAGGCGGCGTTCCCGGTTCCCCGACCCCGGTCGGCGGTTCCGCGGACGGGACGATGTAGACCTCGACCGCCGGCATCTCGTTGATCCGAAGCGGCGGGTAGCTGTCGAAGTTCGCCTGCTGCACCTTGCCATCCTGCAGCGTGATCTCACCGTGCAGGGCGGCCGAGAGACCGAAGGCGATGCCGCTCTCCATTTGCATCCGAATGACGTCCGGGTTGATCGCGACGCCGCAGTCGACCGCACAGACCACCCGATGCACCCGCGGTTTGCCGTTTTCGATCGAGACCTCAGCCACTTCGGCCACATAGGACGCGAACGACTGGTGAACCGCGACGCCCCGCGCCCGGCCCTCCGGCAGCGGCGTGCCCCAGCCCGCCTTCTCGGCGGCCAGGTTGAGCACC
>Ga0187779_10001564_pt1 | contig 14257 bp, 12 predicted proteins | sample 1015_Q2_SP10_10__FD_132435 | JGI IMG/M metagenome (GOLD analysis project Ga0187779, IMG submission 132435) | Tropical peat soil microbial communities from peatlands in Department of Meta, Colombia - 1015_Q2_SP10_10_MG | ecosystem: Environmental > Terrestrial > Soil > Wetlands > Peat | place... | reverse complement strand
TGACGAACCAGTCGCGGAAATGCGCGAGCTCGTCCGCGCGGTCGAGCTCGCGCGCGAGCTCCGCGCCGACGGGAATGCTCATGGCGAGTGCCGCATCGGGGCGGTGCGAATTCGCTCGGGAGTCACGACTCTCGCTACGAATTCATCCCGCAGTCACGGCTTCATCGGCGAGCGACGAGCCGGTCGGCGCGGGCCGCCTTGCGACAGCTCTCTTCGTCGTGGCAATTCTTCAACGCCTCGAGCGTGGCGCGCAGCGCGGTCTTCCGATCCGCGGACAGCGCCGCGAAGCCGTTCGCGAGCTCGTGCGGGTCCTGGGCGAGATCGTGGTACTCGACCTCGCCGCCGGCATATTCGACGTAGACGAAATCCGCTCCGCGCAGGGCTTCGTACGTCGGCGGATTTCCGCTGCGGACACCCGGCGCATCCGGGTCGTCCTTGTCGCGATTGGGATGGCGGTGCTCGACCAGCGCGACTCGCTTCCAGTCCTGCACCTTCGCGCCTTGCAGCAGCGGCACCAGGCTTCGGCCATCGACGTTGCGTGGGACGGAGGTCCCGCCGAGCTCGGCGAAGGTCGGGCAGAGATCGACATTCTCGGCGATATCGTCGATCGTGCGTCCGGCCGGGACGCCGGGTCCGGTGACGATGAGCGGCACCCGGATGTCGGTGTCGTACGCGGTCATCTTGCCGGGAAGCAGGCGATGCTCGCCCATGTGATAGCCGTTGTCCGAGCTGAAGACGAAATACGTGTTCTGCTCGGCGCCGATCGACTTCACCGCGGCCTGCAGGGCGCCGATCATCCGGTCGACCGCGAGCACCGCCTGCGCCCGCTTGCGGAAGTCGGAGTCGATGAGCGCGAAGTCCCGGGCGTCGAGCGCGCGATGCTCGAGCAGCCACTTGGCCGCGGCCGCATCGGGCGCGGCGTTGAATGCGGGCGTGCGCGGCGCCTTCAACCCCGGAAACGCTTCGGCATCGCGCGGCGCGGGAGTATACGGCGCGTGCGGCGCGAAAGTCGCGATCTCGATCACGAAGGAGGCGTCCCGCTGCTGCCTGATGAAGTCCGTCGCGATATGCGAAAGCACGTCGGTCAGGTAATCGGCCGGGCTCGTGCCGTAGTCGACGACTTTCGCGTTCTGATTGAGGCTGTAGCGGAACTCGCGATAGGCCTGGCCGGCCACGGCCCACAGGCTCCAGCCGCGCGCCGGCGGATGCGTCGCCGGCTGATAGCCGTTCAGATATTTGCCGAGCATCGCGGTGCGATATCCCGCCGCCGACAGCCACGTGGCGAACGTCGCGTCTTCGTGACCGCGCGCGCGGAACACGTGATAGCCGCCGTCGTTGCCGGTGTTGCGGAACACGCCGGTGTCATGCGGATAGCGTCCGGTGAAGATCGACGACCGCGACGGACAGCACAGCGAGTCGGTCACGAAGTAATGATCGAACGTCACGCCGTCCTTCTGCATCTGCAGCACGTGCGGCATGAACTGCACCAGGTTCCACGACAGGTCGTCGGTGAGGACGAAGACGATGTTGGGGCCCGCACCCGCATCGGGCGCGCCGCGGCGCACCGGCGGCGAAGGCGCGGGCGCTTCGGCGGCGGGTGCGCTCCCGCTCGCTCCGCTCGGCGGTTGTTCGGCGGCGGCGCGAGCGCCCTTCGCGCGGCCGAACGCCGGATCCTCGCGTCGGCACTGGGCGATCAGCTCGGGCGCGACCTGCGGCAGCGCACGGGTCGTCCGGCGAGGCGCGCGCCCCTCGAGGATCGGGCCGGCGCAATCGACGAGAATGCCATCGCCGGCGCTCGCGCCGCCGCGCACGAAGCCGGCGGCCTCGCAGGCGGCGGCTATCTCACCGCACGCGGATTGCGCAATCGCATCGGACGAGAGCAGCAGAGCCGCCAACAGGGCGGCTCCGGGTACGGCGTGCTTCCGGGCCATCCAGCGCCTCCGATCGATCATCCGATGAAGGCGCCAAGGATAGCGCGGGAGGCGACGGTCAACCTATCCGTTGAGCAGCGTCGGCGTGCAGGCGAAGATGATGAGCGGCCCGTTGCCTTCGGCGATCCAGCCCAGGGCGACCATCTGATCGCGCGTGGCGATGTCCGCCGTCAGCCGGTGGTTCGGAGCGCCCCCCATGCCGTTGTTGTAGACACGGAACAGCGCCGCCGTGTCCGCGGGACAGTTGCCGTTCACATCGGTCGGCATGAGATAGAAGAACGCCGGGTCTTCCAGCACCCAGCCGTCGGCGGCACGAGCCGCGCATTCACTGGGAATCAGGGTGTAGAAGTGCGAGCTCAGCGTGCCGAACGAGGCGCTGAAGAGCCGGCACACCGGGAGCCGCCCCGGTCCGGGCGCGGTCCAGACCCGGAAGAACTGGAACGTGCGGTGCCAGGCGTCGCCGAAGATGCCGTCGACGAGAAGTCGCGTCTCGATCTCGGCGTCGGTATAGAAGTAGTGATTGAAGTCGGCCTCGTAGAACTCGGTCGCGATCTGCGTGTCCGCGAGCGTGTTCTCTTCCGCAGCGATGGTCACCGAGTCCGGGTTGGCGCCGTTGGTGTTGAGCACGAAGATGTGCCCCAGTGCGTCGAGGATGCGCCAGGGCGCGCTGCCGACGGGGAGCGTATCGATCACCGACTCGGTCGCCGCACTCAGAATCGACACCGAGTTGCTGCCCTGATTGACCACGTAGATGTTGCCGCCGTTGGCGTCGACGATGCAGTCGATCGGGCCGGCGCCCACCGCAACCGTGTTGGTCACGCTGTCGGTGTCGGTGTCGATGATCGTCAGCGTTCCATCCATGCCGTTCGGAAGGTACGCACGGTGGTACACGGCGCTCACCGTCACGAAGTTCGCCATGCCGTTCCCCGACACGCCCTGTCCCGTGGGGATGACTTTGATCACGGTATCGGTCGTGGAATCGATGACCGAAACCGTCTTGTCGGAGAGATTGTTGACGTATACCTTCGCGTGCTGGGCGTCGATGGCCGGGCTGATCGGCCCCTTGCCCACCGGAATCGTCTTGAGCACCGTATGAGTGACCTCATCGATCGAACTGACGGTGTTGTCGCCTTGGTTCACGACGTAGAGCTTCTTGATGATGGCGTTAGAGCTCGGCGAGGCGGGCGAGTTGCCGACCGGAATGGTGGCAATCACGGTGTTGGTCGTCGTGCTGATCACGGATACCGAGGCGCCGGCGTTATTGGCGACGTAGACTTCGCCGATGAAAAAGTTCGCGTCGAGGCTCTTCGGAGTGTTGCCGACGGGAATGGTGGCTACGACACCGGCCTGCGTATCGGCCACGGTCAGCGTCCCCGGGTTAACAGCGTTGGTGATGTAAGCCCTGTGCGTGGCGGCGTCAATGACCATTCGTCGCGGATTCGGCCCCACGGGGACTGTCGCGGCAACCGTCAGGGTATTGATGTTGATCACCGACACGGTGCCGTCGTCTTGGTTGGTGACGAGCATCACACCCGCCGAGGGGTCGGACGCGATTGCGGAGGTGCTGTTGCCGACGGCAAGCGTGGCCTGAACCGGCGGCGATCCTGTTGCGATGAAGCTCGTCAGCGCGAGCGCCGCGGCGGCAAGCAGTGCCGTTATCTTCAAGATCATGTTCTCCCTTTCCGGATCAGGAACGACCGCAGAAGATAGTACGGGCCTCGAGCTGAACGCGGGCTGACGGCCGCCTGACAATTCGTTGACTCCGGGGCGCGAATATTCACGCCGCGCATTCGACGCTCGCGGGCGGCACGGATTGTCGCGCGACCTGAGAAGCGCCGATAACGGGCGAACTGCCGGTTACAGCGCCTGCGCGATATCGCCGATGAGATCGTCGGCGTGCTCGACGCCGATCGACAGCCGCACGAGATCGGTCGGACATTGCGTGCCCGGGCCCTCGACGCTCGCGCGATGCTCGACCAGGCTCTCTACCGATCCGAGCGACGTGGCGCGCTTGAAGACGGCGAGCCGCCCGACGAAGCCGCGCGCGGCTTCTTCGCCCGCTTTGATCCGCAGGCTCATCATCGCGCCGAAGCCTCCGCGCATCTGCCGCGCGGCGACCGCGTGACCGGGGTGCGACTCGAGGCCGGGATAGAGCACATGAGAGAGCTTCGGATGTCCTTCGAAGGCTTGGGCGATGGCCATCGCGTTGGCGCACGCCGCGGCCACCCGCAGGTGCAGCGTGCGCATGCCGCGCAGCAGCAGCCAGGCCTCGAGCGGGCCGAGCACCGCGCCGCCGGCACCGCGGACGTAGCGGATGCGCTGCCAGAGCGCGTCGTCCGCCGCCGTCGCGAGCGCGCCGGCGACCACGTCGGAATGGCCGTTGAGATACTTGGTGGCCGAATGCATGACGATGCTCGCGCCGAGCTCGAGCGGACGCGTGAGCAGCGGCGTCGCCGCGGTCGAGTCCACGGCGACCACCGCGCCGACCTCCCGCGCCAGAGCGCTCGCGTCGGCGATATCGGTCACCTCCCAGGTCGGGTTCGCCGGCGTTTCGATCCAGATGAGGCGAGGACGGTGCTCCCTCGCCTTGGCGGCGAGATCGTCGATCGACGCGTTGTCGTAGAACTCGATCGCGAGCTGCCACGGCGCGGCGAATTCGAGAAGCCACTGACGAAAGCCCCAGTACATGGCCCGCGGCGCGAGCACGCGATCGCCGGGAGCAAGGGCTTCGAACACCGCCGCGGCGGCGGCCTGCCCCGAGGAGAGCAGCATCGCCGATGCCGCGCCTTCGAGCGAGGCGATCAGCGCCTCGGCTTGGTCGTAGCTCGGGTTGTCGGCGCGCGAATACTTGCGTCCGCCCGGAAAGCTGCCGTCCGCGCCGCGCTCGTACGTCGTGGACAGATAGATGGGCGGCACGATGTCGCGATACGGCTCCGCGACTCTGCCCATGCCTTGCGCGACCAGGGTCTCGCGATGGAGCGCAGTCTTGTCGGTCATCATCGGTATCGCTTCAGCCAATCGACGATCTGCGGCGCCACCTCGGCGGGGCGCTCGCGCTGGGGAAAGTGGCCTGCGCCCTCGACGAGGCGGCGCTCGTACGGTCCCGCGAAATAGCTCTCCTTGCCTGCGCTCATCTGCGGCGCATTGACCGGATCGAGCGCACCGTGCAGCGTCAGGGTCGGCACGCGCTGCTTCGGGGCCGGATCGAAGCGCGATTCGAGAGCGGCGTAACGCGCGTCGCCCTGCGCATGACCCCAGCGGACGCGGTAGGAATGAAGCGTCACGTCGACCCAGTCCGGGTTGTCGAACGACGCGGCCGTGCGATCGAATTCGCGGTCATCGGGCGCATACGCGACGAACCATTCGTTCCAGATGTGGCGAGTGAACGCGCGGCGCTCCTCGCGGATCACCTTTTCCCCGCGAGCGGTGGCCATCAGCCAGTGGTACCAGTAGCTCTGGGTCTGAGGATAGGAAAGCTTCTGGCTCGGCGAGTTGGTGCCGTAGCCGGTCGACAGCGCGACGCAGGCCGAGACGTTCGCCTCGTCGAGCGAGGAGGCGATGTACGCCGCGCGCGAACCCCAGTCGTGACCGACGAGCGCGTGGCGGCCCAGGCCCAGCGCCGTTGCGAAGTCGACGAGATCGGCGCCGAGCGCGACGAGCTGGCCGCTGCGGAACGTCTTTTCGTCGCGAAAGCGGGTCGGCCCGTAGCCGCGCAGCCATGGGACATAGGTTCGGAAGCCCGCTTCGTGGAGCGCGGGGAGAACGGCGTCCCAGGTGCGCGCATCGTCGGGCCAGCCGTGGGCGAGAATCACGGGAAACCCGCGCTCGGCACCGGACGCCTCGTACCCGATTCGAAGGAGTGGCGTGTCGACGAATCGAATGGAGAGCGGCGTGGGCATTGCGTGAGGCCGGGACATTGCGCGCGAGGACCGATCCATCATAGCAAGCGGCGACGCCCTTCGGGAAAAGCGGCCCATGGCCGCGAAGCGCTACTTCGCGACCGCCTTTTGGCGTAAGCTTTTTCGCCGATGACCGAACGCGAAACGCTCCTCAAGGCCTTGCGCCAGTCGGCCGATGCGGCTGCGGTGGCGGCCATCGAGGAGCTCGTGCACGGAGGCGCGGATCGCGAGCTCTCTCGAGTGAACGCGCTCGATTTCGCCGCCAGGCACGGGCTCGACGAGGAGAAGGCGATCGCCGCGTTTCTGCACGCCGCGCAGCTCGGCGTGTTCGAGCTGTCGTGGAACGTCCTCTGTCCCGGTTGCGGCGGCGTGCTCGACGCCGGGGCATCTCTCAAGACGGTCGACCGGGCGGAATACGCGTGCGAGCTTTGCGCCTGCGGCTACGAGCCGACGCTCGACGAGATGGTCGAGGTGACGTTCACCGTGAGTCCGCGCGTGCGCGCCATCGCCGCGCACGAGCCGAACCGTCTTCCGCCGGCCGAATATTACCGGCAGGTGTTCTGGAGCTCCGGCATCGATCTGCCCGGGGATCGATTCGAACACTGGCTCGACCAGGTGGTGCTCGAGATGATCGAGCTGCCGGCGGGCGAGAAGGCGTTGCTCTCGCTCACGCTGCCCGCCGAGTTCGTGATCGTGTTCGATCCGGTGGCGCACACCGCCCAGTTCATCGACGTGAAGGGCGAGCCCACGCGCGAGCGCCAGGCGCTCTCGCTCGTGTTCAACACGCAGCACGCCGAGCTCGCCCCCGTCACGCTGCGCCCGGGTCCGCTCCGGCTCACGCTCGACAATCGCACCGGTCTGCGGCTCGTCCCGGGAGTGTTCGTCGCCAATCAGGCGATGCACGACATGCTCGGCAAGCGCAAGCGCTTCCTCACCGCCAAGCGCCTGCTCACCAATCAGACCTTCCGCGACATCTATCGCACCGACACGCTCGACGTCAATCAGCGGCTCAAGATCACGAGCCTCACGTTCCTGTTCACCGACCTCAGGGGCTCGACCGAGCTCTACGAGCGAGTGGGCGATCTCGTCGCCTTCGATCTCGTAAAGGAGCATTTCCGGCTGCTGCAGGAGATCGTCGCCGCGGAGTCGGGCGCGGTCGTGAAGACGATCGGCGACGCGGTCATGGCGACCTTTCCCACCCCCGATCGCGCGGTCGCCGCCGCGCTGCGGATGCGCGACGCGATGCGGAGCCTCAATGAGAGGCACCAAAGCGAGGACCTGTTGCTCAAGATCGGCATTCACGAGGGTCCGTGCCTCGCAGTCACGCTCAACGACCGTCAGGACTATTTCGGACAGACGGTGAACATCGCCTCGCGCGTCCAGGCGCTGGCCGTTTCCCGTTCGATCCTTGCAACCGGAGCGGTCGTCGACCATCCCAAAGCCTCGGAAGTGCTCGCCACCGGAGGCATCAAACCGACGTCGCGGCGACTGGCGCTGCGCGGTATCGCCGACGATGTGCCGGTCTACGAGATTCCCTGACGTAACGAAGCGATCGTCGCCCGCACCGGCCTCTCCTATGGGCATCCGCCCGTCAAGCGGATGTCAGCTTTCTTGACACCTCCTACCGACCACGCGCGTTGCAGGCACCGATAAGGCACTGATTGGACGAATGCCGGACTTCGATCGCACAATTATTGCTGAGAGGAAGACTTTCTGGCAGCTCGGCGGCAGGTCGTTGGGGGGGCCGTGGCACAGAGTCAGGCGTTTGTCTTTCCGTTCGAAGCTCGGGAGATCCATCCCGTTCACGGCACACGCCTTGTCGCAGTGCCGCGACATGCCGACGCACGCGGGTCTCTGATCGCGCTCGACCGGGATCAGTCGCTGCCCTTCGACGTACGGCGCGTCTATTGCATCTATCCCGGCGCGCCCGACGCCGTTCGCGGCGAGCACGCCACCTCAGCGCATTGCGCGCTCCTCGCCCTGCTGGGCAGCGTCGAGATCGATCTGGACAACGGGCGAGAGCAGACGAGCATACGCCTGTCAGGAACCGATCAGGCGCTCTGCATTCATGCCGGCGTCTGGCTGCGCGTGCGCGACCTTTCCTCAAGCGCGATCGTGCTCGTTGCCGCGTCACGCCTGTTCGCGGAGTGCGTCTACTACGATCGCCCCAACCGAGCGCTGCTGAGAGGGCTCGTGCACGGCCGCTGGCGATGATCCCGCTGTGCGTCCCGCAACTGCGGCTCAACCGCTTCTCCGCGGCCGTCAGTGAAGCCGTTCGGAGCGTGCTCGAGGGCAACCAATTCATCCTCGGGCGCGAAGTGGAGCGCTTCGAGCAGGGCTTCGCGACCTACCTTGGCGTGCGTCATTGCATCGGCGTCAATTCCGGCACCGATGCTCTGGTGCTCGCCCTGCGTGCGCTGGGGATCGGCCTCGGCGACGAGGTGATCACGGTAGCGATGAGCTTCACGGCGACCGCGATGGCCGTGTTGCATGTCGGCGCGCGTCCACGATTCGTCGACGTCGAGCGGAACACGCGCTGCATCGACCTCGCGCAGATCGAAGCCGCCATCACCCCGCGCACGGCGGCGATCCTGCCCGTGCATCTGCACGGCTTTCCCGTCGACATGACTCGCCTCATGGCCATTGCCAGGCATCACCACCTGGCCGTGGTCGAAGATTGCGCGCAAGCGCATGGCGCCTCGATCACTGGCCGCGCCGTGGGCAGCTTCGGCGATCTTGCCGCCTTTTCCTTCTACCCGACGAAGAACCTCGGCTGCGCCGGAGACGGCGGGGCCGTCGTCACCGAAGACCCGGCGCTCGCCTCACGCGTGCGCGCGCTGCGCGCGTACGGCTGGTTCGACGATCGCCGCATCAGCCACGAGCTGGGGCAGAACTCGCGTCTCGACGAGCTGCAGGCGGCGATACTGAACGTGCTTCTGCCGCATCTCGACGAAGGCAACCGCGAGCGGGCCGCGCTCGCGGCGCGGTATCGCCGGCTCCTGGTGGACGAGGACGTGAGGCTCGCCGCTGAGAATCCCGGCGCGGTGCATCATCAATTCGTGATCTCGGTGCCCCGTCGGCATGCACTTCGGTCCTACCTTCTCGAGAATGCCGGCATCGAGACGGGCATCCACTACCCGGTTCCCCTGCACCGCCAGCCGTTGTTCGCGGCGCATGCGGGCTCGCCCCTGCCGGTAACCGACGAGCTGGCGAGGACGATGGTGAGCCTGCCGATCCAACCGGAGGTCGCCGCGAGCCACGTTGAACACATCGCGCAGAGCGTGCGCACCGGAGTGGCAGAATGCAAGGTGTCGTGATCTACGGCGTGGGTTCGCCGATCGTGGTCGACATCGAAGCGAGCCTGGAACGCGCCGGCCTGCCGGTCATTGCGGCCATCAGGAACGTGTCGGGTGAAGTACACGTCACCGACTCCAGAAACCTCATCGAGCCTTCGGAGCTCGGCCCCGACATCAAGGCGCACCCGTTCATCACGCCGATGTTCGTACCGGCCAATCGCCAGAAGGCGGCGCTCGAGGCCTTCGACCGTGGATTCAAGGAGGCGCTGTCGTTGATCGATCCGAGCGTCCCGTGTCCGCGGGTCATCGATTACCGCCATGGGCTCTATGTCAATTCCGGCTGCAGCCTGGGCGCGGCGAGCCGGTTCGACGCCTTCGTCTTCATCAATCGCGGCGCCAGCGTCGGCCACCACGTCGAGCTGGGCGCCTTCGCCTCGGTGGGTCCGGGCGCCGTGCTCGCGGGGACGGTTCGCGCGGGCAAAGGTGCGGTCATCGGCGCTGGCGCCGTGGTGCTGCCGGGGGTGCGCATCGGCGACAACGCCGTCGTCGCCGCGGGCTCTGTCGTCACCAAGGATGTGCCGGATCATTGCCTGGTCATGGGCAATCCCGCGCGCATCGTCCGCGAAGGCATCCCCGGCTACCAGAACGCGACCGTTACCTGACTTATCGCGCCGAGCGAACGCCGTGCATGCACCCAAGCGTAGGTGACCCGACATGACGAGAGCGCAGCCGCATGTCAGCGTCGCGATGATCACCTATAACCATGAGCGGTTCGTCGGCGAGGCGGTGGCGAGCATGCTCGAACAAACCTACGGGGATTTCGAGCTGATCATCGTCGACGATGGGTCGACCGACGCGACCGGCGAGATCGTGCGCCGCTTCCGCGATCCGAGAATCCTCTATGTCCGACAGGAGAACCAGGGCCCGAGCCAGGCGCGCAACACCGCGCTTGCGATGACTCGAGGAACGCTTGTCGCGCAGATGTCGGGTGACGACGTCGCCGTGCCCACTCGGCTCGAGCGCCAGATCGCCTGTCACAGCGCGCACCCCAAGTCGGTCGTCTTCAGTCACTGCTCGTTCATCGACGACGCCGGCCGACGCATCGAGAGCCCGCGCATCGATACGCGCATCAACCGGCCCAACTGGACGCGCGAGGCGACGCTTCGTTATCTCTTCCGCCAGGGCAACTGCCTTCTTGCTCCGTCTGCGGTTGCTGCGCGATCGGCTTTCGAGGCGGTCGGGACCTACAACCCCGTGATGCTCCAGTTGCAGGACTGCGACATGTGGGTTCGCTTCCTGCTTGCCGGATACGAACCGGTGATCGTGCAGGAGCCACTCATCCGCTACCGCGTTCGCGACGATGGCGGCAACTTGAGCTCGCCGACGCAAGAGGTCAAGGTGCGAAGCGATTTCGAGCGGCGGCTGCTCCTGCGCAGCTTCCTGACGATCGACAATGCGCGCGCTCTCGCAGCGATCTTCCCGGAGGCCGCCGCGCTCGGCTATCCGCTCGAAGACCGGCTCGTCCCGTTCCTGCTGGCGATGATCGGATTGAACGTCGAGCCGCGCATCGACGCGCTGCACGTCTTCGCGGCCGATCTGCTCCTGCACATGATGCAGGAGCCGGCGACTCGAAAGATGCTCGGGGAAACCGTGGGATTCGCGCTTCCCGATCTCTTCCGCGTCGTGGGAAGCATCGATCCTTTCGACGCGGAGCGAATGCGGCGGCGAGCAGCCGGTGCGGAACGCACGCGACGGCGAGCAGTCGCCCTCGAGCGGCAGCTCAACGATCTCATCGGATCGCGAACCTGGCGGCTCGCTCGCGCGCTTCGCGACCTTACGAGCGGAATGCGGGCGTTGATCAACCGGCGCTGAACGACTTCGCCGCCAGGGCCAGCGCCGAAATAGCACGAACGCTCCCGGCGGCGTGAGCTCTTACGAGCGGGAAGGCATCGTCGGGATTCTTTACATAAGTTGTCGATTTCAAGATTAAGACCCTGTTCCGGAACGTGATTTTTACTGGCTTGCGACTTGCTTTGAGCCGTGGGCCGCCGATTGTGGCGGGTTCGGGGGGTAGCAGATGGGTGCAAGATGGTTACGGCTCGTGCTGGCCTTGGCGCTCCCGCTGGCGGCCGCGACGGCTTCGGGCAACGCGTTCTTCGGAAGTAATCCGCAGACAGGGAATCTCGTGTGGAGCGGATTCTCCAACGGTGGGGTCGGCGCCACGCTCAACGATCCCGGGCTGGGCGTCAGCGGCGAGGGTGTTACCGCGGGCCAGTTCTACGGCTACTTCGATCCGAGCGCCGAGGGCAACGGGCTGGGTCCCGACGACTTCTTCCGCTTCTTCTGCGTGGACATCACGCACAGCGTCGATGGCAGCTCGGTGCCGTACATGCGCTTCGTGCCGGCGCTGGATCCGACGACGCTCGCCGAGCTGACTTGGCTGTTCGACCTGTACTACCCCAACAAGACCACCGGGACGTACTACGCGGCCGGCGCGCCGACCAACTTCGGCGACTTCGCGAATTCCGAGCTTTCGGCCGCGTTCCAGCTCGCCGTGTGGGAGATCTGGTTCGACACGGGGCTCTCGCTCTCCGGCGGCAATTTCACCGCCACGAGCTCCGACACGACGATGCTCACCCTGGCGCAGAACGAGCTGAACGCCGTTTCCAGCCATATGGGCAATCCGCTTCCGCCGGGCTGGACGTTCTTCGAGTTCACGAGTCATGACCACTGCTGCCAGAACTACCTCGCGCCCGAATACTCGCAAACGCTTCGGTCCGCGCCCGAGCCCGACGCGCTCCTGCTTCTCTGCAGTGCAGTCCTTGCCGCTTGGGTCGCTGCACTGCGGCGCCGGCAGACAGCATAGACTCCTCTGCTCGCGTACTTCAGAGCCGCACGAATCGTGCGGCTCTTTTTTTGTGGCCTCGCTTACGCCTTCGCCGACAGCGGCGGATTCGTGACGGGTACGTATAATTTGGCGGCGAACCTTTGGCGGTGAACCGGAACCCTGCGGAGGACCATCATGAAGCTCGCACCCATCGGTCGCGCCGCGGTCGCATTGCTGCTCGCGCTTGCCGCCACCGTCGCGCTCGCCGAGGACACGCTCAAGCTCGCGATCGGCCAGCGCGGCAACTGGGAGAACGCGCCGCCCGAGCTCGGCCAGAAGGCCGGCATCTTCAAGAAGCACGGCCTCACGCTCGAGATCCTCTATACCCAAGGCGCGGGCGAGACGTTGCAGGCGGTGATCTCGGGCAGCGTGGACATCGGCATCGGCGTCGGGACCGCGGGCGTGCTCGGCGCCTTCGCCAAAGGCGCTCCGGTGCGCGCGATCGCCAATTCGACCACCGGCGCCGACGATCTCTTCTGGTACGTCCCCGCCGCCTCGCCGATCAAGACCCTCAAGGACGCCGCCGGCAAGACGATCGCGTACTCCACGACGGGCTCGTCGACCAACCTCGCCGTGCTCGCCTTCATCCGCCAGCTCGGCGTCGAGGCGAAACCGGTCGCGACCGGCAGCCCTTCATCGACGTTCACGCAGACCATGTCGGGTCAGGTCGACATCGGCTGGTCGTCGCCGCCGTTCGGCGTCGAGGCGTTGCAGCAGGGCAAAATCCGGATCGTCGCCCGCGAAAGCGACGTGCCGGCGTTCCGTAACCAGACCGTGCGCCTGATGATCGCCAACGCCGCCGTAGCGGAGAAGCGACGCGACGCCATCGACCGCTTCATCCAGGCGTACCGCGAGACGCTGGACTGGATGTACTCGGATCCGGCCGCGTTGCAGGCGTACGCACAGTGGATCGGCATCCCCGAGACGCTCGCGAAGGACGTGCGCGACCAGTTCTTTCCCAGGGAAAATCTCAGGCTCGAACGGCTGTCGGGCCTCGACGCGGCGATGGCCGACGCGGTCGCGATGAAGTTCCTGCCGGCGCCGCTCAGCAAGGAGCAGCAGGACGAGCTGTTCAGGTACTACGCGCGCGGGAGCAAGTAGGCGGATCTTCCCGGCTACTCGATCTTCCCGACGTTTCGCGTCCACAGATCCCACACTCGAGCGAGCTGCGTGTCGTTGGTGGCCGAAGCCCGGGCGGCTTCCTTGGCGTTGAGATACGTGACCTCGCCAAGGGTGACGGCCTGCAACTGCAGCCGCGCGTTGACCTCCGCGTACACCGCCCGATAGACGGCCTGCTCAAGCGACGCGCCCACCGCTGTCGAGCCGTGGCCGCGCATGAGGACGAACGACCGCTCACCCAGCGACTTCGCGAGCGCCGCGCCGAGAGCGCCGCTGCTCACCAGCATGTCGGTATCGTCGGCGACGTCGCGGATCTCGAAGCGCGCCGCGCCGTCGCCCAGGAATCCGCTCATGTGAAAGATGGGTTTCAACGGCTGCGTGGTCGCGCCGAACGGAATCACGCTGGGCGAATGGCTGTGAACGACGGCTCGAACGTCGGGACGCACCCGATAGATCTCGGCGTGGATGAAGCGCTCGAGATAGACGCGCCGTCCGGCAGCGTCCAGCGGGGCGCCGTCGAGATCGAAGGTGAGGATGTCCTCGTGGCGCACGAGCCCGGGCGCCATGTTACGCGCGAGCAGGAAGCGGCTCGGATCCCGATCGTGGCGAGCGCTCACGTGACCGAAGGCGTCGACCACGCCCTGCTGATAGAGGATGCGGTTGGCGAGAACGAGTCGATCGACCAGTGCGGGATCGGGGAGGGATGCGGTCATCGCGCGTCAACAGAGCTTCGCTGGCATGAATCTCCATCGTACGCGACTTCAGGCCCGAGCGTGTCCGGCGCGACGAGTCTCACGCTCGTGCGAATCGCGCATCGAGGCCTTCGTACGGAGTCGTGCTCGCGCGAGGCGCGACGATCGAATCGCGCCGCGGAAGCATCGCGGCGATGGCGGCGAGGACGTGATCGACACCCGGAGCGCTGTCGGGTCCGCCGAGGTTGAGGCAGAGACCCCTCCCCCGGACGCCGCTCAGCGTCGGCGTCGATCCCGAGAACAACGCCACTGTCGGTGCACCCAGCGCGGCGGCGAGGTGGGTGAGACCGGTGTCGACCCCGACGACCAACGCGGCCTCGGCAATCATGCGCGCGACGTCATCGAGTGGCAGCCGTTCGGGCACACGTACGTT
>Ga0187779_10001563_pt1 | contig 14259 bp, 19 predicted proteins | sample 1015_Q2_SP10_10__FD_132435 | JGI IMG/M metagenome (GOLD analysis project Ga0187779, IMG submission 132435) | Tropical peat soil microbial communities from peatlands in Department of Meta, Colombia - 1015_Q2_SP10_10_MG | ecosystem: Environmental > Terrestrial > Soil > Wetlands > Peat | place... | reverse complement strand
TCGCCATATCGCTGCAGGCCTCAAAGCTAATTTATGGGACTGACGTCGACGGAATCTTCGACTCTAATCCTAAGCAGAATAGATCTGCACGGCTCTTGCGGTTCGTGCAGATCAGAGATCTAGAGCGAATTTCTGCGACCGTAGCCAGTGACGTTACAGATGTTACAGGCGGTATGAAAGCTAAGGTTGAAGAGGCCTCGAGAGCGGTGTCAGCAGGTATATCTGTTTTCGTCGTGAATCTAACGAAGGGAAATCGAATGCGTGATATAGCCTTCGGTCAGAAATCTGTTATCTGCTCAGAGCTTGTTTGAGTTTAACTATAAGAGGGGAAGTTTCCCTGTGATTTTGTCTACGAGTTCCACTGGGGCTGGTCCAATTCCTACGCATGTGGCAGTACCGGGTAAGATCTGTGTTAATCCGCTATCATGAATGATTGCTGAGGGCAATCCAAGCTCCCTCGCATCTTGGTTCAACTTAGTGAGTGCGCTCTCTCCGGCCACTTTGACTGCTACTTTGCATTGGCCTTCATCAAACCACCTTCGCCACCAGTCAGGATGCAGCCGTTTTGTCTCTTCTGATGCGGTGATGATAGCGTGACCTACCTGTACTGCGATCTTGCCCTTGCCCATCTCTAGGTCCTTCCTCACGGCGACTACGAGCTTATACTTGGACTCTCGTGTCAACGATACCGAACCTATTTTGCTTGCCAGATAGCAATAGGCGTCTGATATAGGTTGAGACAGGAACCGATCCAATCCGTTGAACTTAGCACAATTGCCCATGCGACTGAAGATCCCAGTAAAGTCGATAAGGCTCTGCAGACCCTTTTGCTCGGTATTCACCAGCAGTTCACTCGTCGATACTTGGAAGGTCACCATGGAAATCCGATCGTAAAGATAGATGCGAAGATCGTGTCAGATGACGCGGGTCAATTTGCGCACTTGTTAGGCAGTAAGCTGTCCAAGAGTGAACGAATCATGCTCCTCAGAAATCTTCTTTTACACTCCGATGATGATGGTAACCTCTACATCAGGGTCGACAAGCAGAAATTACTGCAAGGAACCTTTCAACTTACTGAAGATGACCCAATCAGAATCAAGATCAAGTTCAATCGTTTAATGGGCGACTTTAGGAAAGCTATGATGACATTTTTGGAGTCGGACTGACCGAATTGGTCGAATTCCTGGATTTGCATATTATTCCCAAGATTGACGATGAAGCATCGTATGGGCAGATGGCTCAACTATTAGCACTCTGTGGGTATCACTCCGTCGGCGTTACCGTCCCAACCGGGCTGATGAGAGACAGACTGGAAGCCTTATGCGACCGGTTCCGAGACTCCGGCCTCGAAATATTCCTGCGAGCAGATCTGACTTGTTCGCGGCGAGAGGAACTATTGAAATTGCTTCGTCGTTTCCGACCTGCATTCGACCTAATTGGCGTGAGATGCACAAATCATAGTTTGGCACTTGTTGCGGCTAGAGATCGCCGAGTAGATCTGATTTTCTTCGATCATGGCAAACGAAATGTCTGGCTAGATGATTCTATTGCAAACGTTTCTAACGCCAGCTTGGAGGTTAATCTGAGACTGTTACTTGAGTGCCAGGACCTTCTTAGTCTTACACGGCTGAGGAAGGAGATCGCCATTGCCCACCGACACAATATGGACATTGTTCTATCGAGCGGTGGTACCTCGGCATATACTGTACGAGCTCCGATTCAACTGATGGCTATCGGGGAAATTCTTGGATTCACTCGACAAGATGCACTAAGGAGTGTGTCGACCATCCCCTTACGCATCGTCACTAAGAATTCGCATCGCCGGTCGAGTAATTACATTGAGGAGGGTGTGACGACACTTGCGGAGGGACAGTGAACGATGAGTAGACGATACATATACATCAAGGTGTACTGCGCAGGAACTGTAACGGAGGAGCAGTTTTCGCAAACACTCTCGGCCTCAATCGTGAAGTATTTCGGAGAAATTGGGCTAAGTCAAATTGCGCCGAAGATAATTCGCTATGATTCATCCAAGTCTAGTGCTGTAGTGGCCTTCGCGAAGGATTATGCCGCTGAATTGCATGCGGCTCTAGCATTCATCACACACGTAAATGAATCCGACACGTTGATGTTGCCCCTGAAGACCTCGGGGACTATTAGGGGTCTGAGCAACTCATAACAACCTTTTTGATTGTGTGAACAATCTAAAATGCGGGGATGAAGAAGCCAGTCCCAGTCGGATTTCATTGCTGAAGAGATGACGACCTCAGCGACGGGCTGACCCACATTTCAGAGAGCATGACCAGTTGACAAATGACCCAGTCAATAAATCGAACGCATAGGTGCTCAAAGAGCGCAGGTAAGGTTTTATTAGAGAAACTTACTGAATGAGACGAATTTCGCGTCAGAGGAATCTGAATTGTCAATGTTTTCTGTTCCAGGAGCATACGATCGTGCCATAACCGTCTTCTCGCCCGATGGGCGTCTGTTTCAAGTCGAGTATGCGTCAGAGACCGTGAAAAGAGGAGCCACGGTGCTAGGTATTGCATGCCCGGATGGCGTAGTCCTCGCCGCGGAAGAGCGGGCAACCTCGAAGCTTCAGGATCCTTCCTTCATGTGGAAGATATTCCAAATAGACGATCATGTTGGCGCAGCAGTGGCAGGCCTAAGCTGCGATGCACACATTCTCGTGGACCAGGCGAGGGTTTACGCTCAATCCAATCGACTACTCTACGACGAACCGATTGACGTAGAGATCCTTACCCGTAGGATAGGAGAGATAAAGCAACTGTATACGCAGCATGCTGGAGTTCGTCCTTTCGGAATATCTATGCTGTTTGGAGGACTCGACAGAAAGGGAAGCAGATTATTCTGGACTGACCCAAGCGGAGCTTTTCTTGCATACAAAGCTTGGGCTATCGGAGCCGGTGGGGACGCTGCAAACGAGATTTTGGAGGCTGAGTACAGAGACAACATGAACCTGGATGACGCTGTACTCCTAGCTCTGAAATGTATGAACAAGGTGCTAGAGGAGAAACTGGACGCGCAGAAGATTCGTATTGCCACAGTCCCAGCGGCTTCAAAGAAATTTGCGAAGCTAACGCAGGAAGAAGTCGAGAAATACTTGAAGCGACTTGACTCTTCCAAAAAGGCCGTTAGCCGATGAGTGACACATTTTCGACGGCGAGAATTTCCAGAAGCGGCGAAAAATTTGAGATCCTTGTAAAACCGGAACCTGCCCTCGAATATAAAATGGGCAAACAACTCTCAATCTCTCAGCTACTTGCAATCGATGAGATTTACAGCGACGCGGGCAAGGGAACCCACGCGTCTACAGAGAAACTCGAGAAAGCATTCGGAACGAGCGACGCTCTCAAGATTGCCGAGGAGATAATGAAACATGGGGAACTTCAACTCACTACGGACCAGAGACGCCAACTAGTCGAAGATAAGCGAAAACAGATAGTGGCTTTCATTAGCAGAAACTGCATAGACCCACGAACGGCGACCCCACACCCACCATTGCGAATAGAGCAAGCGCTGGCACAGGTCAAATTCTCTATTGACCCGTTCAAAAGTGCTGATGAGCAAGCGAAGGAAATCATTGAACAGCTTAGGCCCATACTCCCAATCAAGATGGAGCACATGCGCGTCGCCGTTAAGATTATGGCGGAATTCGCCGCAAAAGGATACGGGGCACTCAAAGGGTATGGAACAATTACTCGCGAGGAATGGCAGGCTAATGGCGCACTAGTTGCAATGGTTGAAATGCCAGCTGGACTATATGGACCATTTCTCGAGAGATTAGGGAAGATCACTCAGGGAACCATAGAAACTAAAGTGCTCAAGTAACCTGCACCAATTTCTTTACAGTTGTCTCAAAGTATGTCAATGTGCGAATAAAGAGACATTGACGTTCCGCACCTGTTCGGTTTCACTATCTGATTCTAGGCCTGCGAGCTTTGATATTCCAGCCTAGCTTTGTCTAATCTCAATTTGGTTCAATTACATTGACCTGCTCAAGCTCATATCACGGCAAAGTCGTCCGTTCTATTCGACCCGTAACATGGACACATGAAATGCTCGGCTTACGGGCGCATCAAAGTATAATTAGCAGCCTTCTTTGTTCTGACCAACTTCGAGTTGGACCAGTTGACGATGCACGCTGAACATAAGCAATTAGTGACCCCAGGCGATCTTCTCGGTGAAGGACCATACTTCGCTGGGGAGAACACCTACCGAGACGGAACAAAAATCTACGCCGCTAGGATAGGTCTCGCTGATATTGTCGGGAACAAGCTAATCGTCGTACCAATCAAAGGCGCGTACATTCCTAGAATCGATGACATAGTTTTAGGAAGAATTACAGATATAGGAATGTCAGGCTGGCAAGTAGATATTTGTGCGCCTTACCCTGCGATGCTTCCCGCCTCAGAAACTCCGATGCAGAGAGGTCGCGATATCGGAAGACGCGATCTCGCACATATTTATGGAGTCGGTGATTTGACGTTAGCTCAAGTAATCGCGTTCGATCGCACACGCGACCCTCTCCTTACGACGAAGGGAAGAGGTTTAGGAAAGATAACCTCGGGCCGCGTTGCAAGGATTACCCCCGCAAAGATTCCTCGCGTGATTGGCAAGAAGGGATCGATGATAACAATGTTGAAGAAGGAGACTAACACGGATATCGTCCCTGGGCAAAACGGAGTGATCCTAGCTACAGGAAAAGACCCTGACCACGAAAGGATCGCTGTCGAAGCTCTCTACCTGATCGAACGAGAAGCCCATTCGAGCGGTTTGACAGATCGAGTGAGGGCTTTCATATTGGATGAACTGAAGGGAAAAGAAGTTGGACAACCACAAACAAGTTCGCTTACTTGACGAAAACGGTATTCGCGTCGACGGTCGAAGATTTGACGAACTCCGGCCGCTCAAAATTGAAGTGGGCACATTGGATAAGGCTGATGGTTCAGCATATGTGGAGCACGGGAGAAACAAGATCCTTGCTGGAGTATACGGACCACGAGAAGCTCACCCCAAGCACATAGCCCTAGCTGATCGGGCAGTAATAAGATGCAGATATCATATGGCACCCTTTTCAACGGATGAGCGAAAATCACCCGCCCCATCGAGGCGCGAGCTAGAGCTCTCGAAAGTAATTAGAGAGGCTCTTGAACCCGCGGTCATGTCCGAGTACTTTCCGCGATCTACGATAGACATCTTCATTGAAGTTCTGCAAGCGGATGCCGGTACAAGGTGTGCTGGAATAACCGCTGCAGCACTAGCGCTCGCTGACGCTGGCATCCCGATGCGAGAGCTCGTCGCAGGCTGCGCGGCCGGCAAAGTTGATGGAAAAGTTGTACTCGACCTTTCGGATGTAGAGGATAAACAAGGCGAGGCGGATCTGCCCGTAGCTTTGATGCCGAAATCGAATGTGGTCAGTTTATTGCAAATGGATGGATCACTTACGGAAGAGGAATTCAAGCAAGCTTTGGACATGAGCACCGATGCGTGCCGTAGAATCTACGAAATGCAGCGAGAAGCTCTCAGGCAGAAATATCATGTAGTCAAGGATGAAGCCGACAAAGAAGAAGCAACGGAGGTCAACGCCTGATGTCCGCAACTCGTCAACTGTCACCTGTCGCAAGATTAGAGCAAAAGACTGTGGTCGACCTCATCGGAAAAGGTAAGCGAGTGGACGATCGAGGAGCGCTTGACTATCGCCCGACCACGATTACCCTCGGCGTAGTTGAGAAAGCTAACGGTTCAGCCCAAGTGTATCTTGGCAAGACCAAAGTTTTAGCTGGCGTGAAGATCCAGCCCGGTACTCCTTTCCCAGATACTCCGGACGAAGGTATCCTGACTGTAAATGCAGAATTCGTGCCGCTGGCCTCCCCCACCTTCGAAGCTGGACCACCTGATGAGAACTCGATTGAGCTGGCTCGTGTTGTAGATAGAGGGATAAGAGAGTCCAAGGCCATAGACCTCAAAAAACTCTGCATCGAACCAGGCAAGAAGGTCTTCATGATCTTCGTCGATGTTTACGTCTTAGATCACGACGGTAATCTCATTGATGCGGCGGCTATGGCTGCACTCGGCGCGCTGATAAACGCAAAAATGCACGCGTTCAAGGTCGAGAAAGGTGAACCTGTGTACCTGGAAGAAATAATGCCGGTTCCTATGCAAAATTACCCCGTTTCCATCACCTCCGTTAAAGTCGATGGCGTCACCGTCCTTGACCCCTGTCTGGAGGAAGAACAAGTAATGAGTTGTAGACTAACCGTGACAACGGGCAAGGATGATAGTTTATGCGCAATGCAGAAAGGAGGATTGGGCTTCCTCTCACCTGATGAGATAAAACAGATAGTTTCGACCTCGATAAGCAAAGCCCGAGATCTTCGCGCTAAGATGCTTTCGAACGTGAAATAGGATGGGCAGAACGTATAAGATCGGTCCTTCAGGAAGCTTCGGACCAAGATACGGTACTGTAGTAAGAAAACGATACTCAACGATCATTACAGGCCTAAGAGCCCCTCATGAATGTCCTCAATGCCACTTGCTCTCAGTAAAGCGAATGTCCGTTGGAATATGGCTATGTAGAAGCTGCGGCTTCAAGTTTGCCGGCGGCGCTTATTCTCCACGAACAAAGCTCGGCGAGATCGCGGAGCGTGCCTCGAGAGCAGGAGTAGCCTCGAGCCAATTGGCAGAGCTGAAGGCTGAGAAAGCTCGAAAAGCGGAAGTTGAGGCCAAAGCTAAGGCCCCCGTCAAGCGAAGACGACGGAAAGCCGCGAGCAAAACAGAATCCAATCAAACTGCAGAAGCCTCCGAGGAAAAGCCTGCGTGATAGGTCTAACGACAGGACGAGAAACCAACCAGCGACTAAACAGCCTAATCAAGGAGCTCGTTGCCTCCATCCCTAATTCCCGGATAACGCGAAGAGGGAAGTCGAGCAAAGAAGATCTGGCTAGAAGACTATTTCAAGAGGGATTTACGCATGCCCTGATCGCTTACAGATGGCACGGCGGACCAGGTCGTTTGGATTTCTTCAATATTACGCCCTGTGGATTGGAGCAAGTGCCCCCATCAGCTCTGTTGAAATCGGTGATGCTTCGCCGAGAATTCGGCGAGCAGATCAATCAAAAGATCACAGCCGTAACCTGTAACAAAGTTTCAGCGACAACACGTCGCTTAGGTCGAGTACTATCTAACGTTCTCGAACTTCCCTTCTTAGAAGCACCACATAATCTGTCTTACTCAATGCACCTCCGCGACAATGGTAAAATCACAGAGATAGTTGTCAGATCTCTAACTGGCATGCGCGATTTGGGACCGAGGCTTGCAATATCAAAACTGATATGGAGTGTCTAGCTCTGAGTCCGGCGAGAGCCCAGCTAAGTATCAAGCTCAACTCACGAAGATTGGCTGTTGCTATCGCGAGATCCCTTCGTCCTGAAATGGATCACCCAGCAGGATCAAAGACGCAGGTTAAGGTGCGCGTCGAACTACGGCAATTAGAACTCACATTTCTCGCCCGCGATACAAATGCTCTTAGGGCAACTATGAATTCGTACCTACGCATGCTGGCAGCATGTTTGAAAGTTGCGGATGCAATCGAGAAAATAACGTGAGGTATCCCTCAATTTGTTGGAAGAAATTGACATTGAGATGGAACGCAGGGGTATCCAGGGCCTGGTCGTTCTCGGCGATACTACTCTTGGAAATCCTGATCTAACTTATGTCGTCGGCAGGAACCTGGCTAGAGGCGGTATCTATTTTAAGCGAGCCGCCTGCAAACCGCTGCTCATCACCAGCATTCTCGATGTACTGACTGCAAGAGGAGGTAGAGTAGAAAATGTTCGCACGTTTACTGATCTCGGGTTCGAGAAATTGTTGGTCGAGCACGGACAGACCGAGGCTTATCCTAGGTTAATTTTAGAGGTATTAACGCAATTGGGTGTGGCGGGAAAGGTGATATTAGCTGGCCGCAACGATCTTGCGTGGGGAACATATCTTCTCGATAAGCTACGATCGTTAGGAGTAAGAATATCCTGCGAATCCTCGCCGACAATCTTGGAAGTTGCGAGAGCAACAAAAAGCGTGAGCGAGCTTCATGACATTCGTGGCGTGGGCTCCAAGACAAGCAAGGTAGTGAGCAAAGTACTGGATGAACTAAAAGCATTGAAACGCAGGCGCGGACACTTGATGCTTGGCGGAAGAGTGGCGACGATCAAAAGTGTGAAAAGACTCATTTCAACTCAGCTTGCAATTGAGGGGCTTACGGCTCCTGAAGGGACGATATTTGCAATAGGGCCTTCATCAGCAGATCCACATAATAGCGGAATCCCAGGCGCAGAGATCCGAGAGCGCAAGCTGATTGTATTTGACATTTTTCCTCAATGTGAATCAGGGTATTGGTTCGATTTGACTCGGACATTTGTAATTGGCAGGGCAGATAAACGCGCTAAGGTTCTCTTTGATGCGGTTCAGGATGCACAGGACTCGGCTATTGCAATCCTCAAGAATGGATTGTCTGGACAATCAGCAATGGCCCTGGCTTGTGATGTAATTGAGAAATACGGGTTTAGAACTGTTCGAGACGTATACGCTGGGAAGGCTAGGGAAATATCATCAGGGTTCATTCACTCACTCGGACACGGAGTCGGTCTGACTATTGGCGAGCGACCATATTTATCATTCCAGAACCAGGACCCCCTGAAGACCGGCAACGTAGTAACTGTTGAGCCCGGAGTATACCTACCGAAATTCGGAGGCGTACGGATCGAGGACACGGTCCATATAACAGGCCGTGCGTGCGAAAATCTCTCTAAAGCCCGAAAGGAATTTGAACTAAACTAACATAAACAAACGCCATGGACACTATCGTGGTCAATGTCCGAGTGCCTGAGGGACACAATGTAATTCTTGGCCAAAGCCATTTTATTAAATCTACTGAGGACTTGTTTGAGGCCCTGGTTAACGCCGTTCCAAATATCAGATTCGGGTTGGCTTTCTGTGAGTCCAGCGGTCCATGTCTTGTTCGCGTCGAAGGTAATGATGAGGACCTGCAGCAACTTGCCTCGAAGACCGCGCTCGAATTGTCGGCAGGTCATACGTTTATTGTATTCATGAAGAATGCTTTTCCCATCAATGTACTCGACAAGGTGAAAGCTGTTCCAGAAGTCTGCAACATATTCCTCGCAACTGCTAACCCGTTCCAGGTGATTCTCGCTCAAACCGACCAAGGGCGCGGTGTACTTGGGGTGATCGATGGATATGCCTCAAAAGGAGTAGAGACTAGCAAGGACGTCGAAGAGCGAAGGGCGTTTCTCAGAAGGATAGGATACAAGCGCTCAGGCTGACTTTTCAGCCGCGGCTCTTAGGTGCCACCTTACCCCTTCAGCTGAATCTTCGACAACAACGCCCAAATCACGGAGAGTGTCCCGAATCCTATCGGAAGCGCTCCAATCACCTTTTCGTCTGGCTTCGTCTCGACTTAGGAGTATCATGCTAAGAAGATCTCCGAACATACGTTCCAACGCTGTCCCTTTGGATTGCAGGATTCCGAAAACGTTTCCAAAGTAAGAGAACAGAGTCAGGATTTGAGTGAGAGCTTCTTGGCTCAATTTGTCATTTGCATATGATTCAATGGCCCTAGCGAAACCTATCATTGCCGCGAGCGCCCGGGGCGTGTTGAAATCTTCATCCATTGCTTCGTCGAAGTCTAATCTAGCTTGGGACGCGATGTGGCCGATTTTGTCTGACTCGGGTGAGGTCAATGGCCTCGCTGCCGCCTGTAAGCTCTTGAATTGGTTGAACGTTGCGCGTAGTCGTTCTAGCACTTGTTCCGTTTGCACAAAACGAGTTTCGTCGTATTCTAGCTGGCTACGATAATGACTCGAGGCAAAATATAGTCTTAGGACCTCTGGATCATGCTTGTGAAGGGCATCTTTGATGGTGATGAAATTGCCAACAGATTTTCCCATGCGTGTTCCACTCACAGTTAGAAGCCCGGTGTGTATCCAGTACTTGACCAGAGGTTGCTTGCCAGTCGCGGCTTCTGCTTGGGCTATTTCGGCTTCGTGATGTGGGAATATGAGATCGAGGCCGCCGCCGTGAAGATCGTATGATGGTCCAAAGTAGGTTGCAGTTATTGCCGTATCTTCAATGTGCCAGCCCGGACGTCCTCTACCCCATGGGCTGTCCCACGCCGGCTCTCTAGGCTTCTCGCTCTTCCATAACGCGAAGTCCACGGCATTCTTCTTTCGCGGATCGGGGTCAATTCGATGCATCGTTAGCTGGTTGACGTCCTGATGGGATAACTTCCCATAATTAGGGAATTTCGAAACGTCGAAGAAAACATCTCCATCAACCTGATACGCAAATTGTTTGTCGATGAGTGTCAAGATCTGTGCTATTATTTCTGGAATATGTTCAGAGGCTTTTGCGTACAGGTTCACGCTGTCAATGCCGAGTGAGTGCATGTCCTGAATGAATTCGCTCCGAAATCTATCGGCCAAGATCAACGGGTTTTGGCCGACTTCGTTGGCTCTGTTTATGATTTTATCATCGATGTCCGTGACGTTCATGAGGTAGAAGAGGCTGTACCCTTTCGTCCGGAGATATCTCGCTATAACATCGTACGCTAGGTAGGTTCTTGCGTGTCCGATATGACTGTGATCATAGACGGTAGGACCACAAACAAACATGTACACTCTGTTTCCATGTAAGGGGGTGAACTCTTCGATATTACGTGACTGAGTATTGTAAATTTTCAAATCTTCTTCCCTCAGCTCTACAATCTGGAAGCGAACGAAGTTTTGAGTGCTATTGGGGTAAGATTAGCAAACGCGGACACCCATTATTCCTGTCGCCGTTTTTCAATCTCTTCGTTAGCCTAATTAATATTCTCTTCAAGATGTGCTCGACGAAGATCTTCCCCGCCGAGCAGACTGTTCTTGTACCCTTAGACATATATTGAACGGACGGGTCCAACCGTCGAAACGGATGAATTACAGTATGGCGCAGACGGTCCTTAGGTCAGAGAAGAAAGGCGAGCAGCCGATTGTACAGCCAGAAGTCAACATTGGAACATTGGGACATGTTGACAATGGCAAGAGTACACTTGTGCAGGCTCTTACAGGCGTCTGGACCGCACGACACTCTGAGGAATTACGCCGGGGAATTACGATCAGGATCGGATATGCCGATGCTTTCATTTACAAGTGTCCAAAGTGTAGGGGACCGAATAACTATACGATTTCTACGAAATGCCCCAATTGTGGTGGAGAAACCAAACTCAAGCGTGGAATTAGTTTCGTTGATTGCCCAGGGCACCACAGCCTTATGGTAACAATGCTGTCTGGCTCGGCACTGATGGACGGCGCATTGTTCGTTTTGGCAAGTAACGCCAAGTGTCCTCAGGCCCAGGATCGAGAGCACTTGTTGGCGGCTGGCAGTGTCGGGATAAAGAAGCTTGTGATCGTGCAGAATAAGATCGACGTCGTAAGCAAAGAGAAAGCCCTCGAGAACTTTAAAGAAATCCAGGCGTTTGTAAAGGGCACGATAGCGGAGGACGCGCCTGTTGTCCCAATCTCAGCGCAGCATGGAACAAATGTAGATGTTCTCTTGCGAGAGATAGAGGAGCGCATTCCAACTCCTAAGCGTGATATGGATGCCCCGCCCCGAATGTTTGTTCTCCGCTCGTTCGAGGTAAATAAGCCTGGTACCGAAATCGACGACCTTTTGGGAGGTGTGGTCGGAGGTTCCGTTGTTCAAGGAGTCTTCAGAATCGGAGACCAAATAGAAATTAGGCCTGGTATCTCGATACAAGAAGCTGGGGGACGAACGAAATACGAGCGGCTTATCACAACCGTTAGGAGTCTCAGTGTGAGCAAAGGTCAAGTCATCGAAGCTAGGAGTGGTGGACTTGTTGGCATCGGAACTGACCTTGATCCTGCGTTAACCAAGTCTGATGCGCTCGTCGGGAGCGTAGTGGGAAAGGTAGACACACTTCCTCCTTCACTCGGAAAATTAGTGCTTGATGTTAATCTCTTTGAGACTGTTGTGGGAACAGAACTTTCAGTTCCAGTGGATAAGATTAAGACGAATGAAGCCCTCGTGTTGAATGTGGGCACTACCGTGACTTCCGGCATAGTCTCTTCTGCCCGCGAGGATATCGTGGAGGTGAATCTGCGAAAGCCGGTCTGTGCTGAACCAAAATCCAAAGTGGCAATAAGCAGAAGAATAGCGGACAGTTGGCGATTAATAGGATTTGGCACACTGAGGGCGTAGGTATGCCCGTAAAAGTGATTCTCGATTCTAATTTCTTGATGGCTCCGTTTCAGTTTCATGTTGACGTCTTCGAGGAATTAGAATACCTGCTCCAGAAGAAAATAGACTTCATCGTTCCGTCAGCAGTGAAATTGGAATTAACTACTATATCTTCAAGGGGTGGCGAGGGCGCAGCTGAGGCTTCATTAGCACTCCAGCTTGCTTCACGTTGCCGCGTAGTTGATGTAACCCTTCAACCAAACGAAACTGTAGATGACGCTATCTTGAAGGCTGCTCAAAAGCTGACTGCTGTTGTAGCCACAAACGACATCGAACTGAGGAAGAGGCTAAGAGATATTAACGTCCCAGTTGTGTACCTGCGCGATAAATCGAAGCTAGAAGTCGAAGGGATAGAACCTGCTTACTTCTAGAGGACGCTTGCAAAAAGGAGAATGAAGGAATGTTCAGATTAGTAACCGTTGAAGATATCGTTCGGATCCCTCCACAAAGCTTTGGCCACCCGATAGACAAAGCTGCAAAGGAACAGATTAAGCTGAAGTATGAGAACGTCGTAGATGAAGAACTCGGATACGTCATACTCGTTGTAGATGTAAACGTAGATCCAGTCGGGAAGATTCTTCCAGGAGATGGTTCAACTTATCATAAAGTAAATTTCAAGCTTTTGACCTTCTACCCAGAAATGCACGAAGTTGTCGAGGGTGAAGTCGTAGAAGTAACTGATTTCGGAGCGTTCGTGAGGATAGGGCCTGAGGATGCTCTCCTTCACGTTTCACAAATCATGGATGATTATATCTCATTTGATGAAAAGCATGGTGCACTTGTCGGTAAGGAATCTCAAAGAAAACTTGCCAAGGGCGATATGGTTAGAGGTAGAATTATCGCAGTAAGTTTTCCCCGAGGCGGCGCCGGAGGTAAAATTGGAATTACGATGCGACAGCCCTTCCTAGGCAGGATCGACTGGATAGAATCCGATGTAAAGAAGACCAAAGTGGTCCATGAGGAAAAGTCTGCATGACTGATAAAGCGTGTAAGAGTTGTCGGTTTGTTAGTAGCGGGTCGATATGTCCAAACTGCAAATCTAACAACCTTAGTGATGATTGGACTGGTTTGGTCGTGATTCTCGACCCTGTCACGTCTGAAGTCGCGAAGAAGATGGGAATTAAGGCAGCCGGAAGATACGCTCTGCGCGTAAGATGAGAATGCCCAAGCAGAAAACGCTGCTTCTGCCTGATTCGTTAAGGGAGCGACTCAAACAACCCTTTGGTCAGCTCGTTACTGGGTCGCCATTCGATTGTAATCGTGTCATCGAAAGTGCGATCCGAGAAGGCGTTCCTCCTAGGGTCGTATTGGTAGGCGATACTGTCACGCGTCATGTAACAGGGGCCGGTCTCCGTGCCGACGTTATCATCGTTGACAATAAGGAAATGCGACAATCATCTATGCCCGTTTCACTCGGATCAAGGAAAATTTTCAGACTAACAAACCCTCAAGGAACCATCGCTTCAAATTCGTGGAATGTGATATCTAAGGCCCTGAAGCTGGGCGATTGTGCGGTTGTCGTTGATGGAGAAGAGGATCTGCTCGTGCTTGTGGCGGCGTTCGTTGCCCCTAATCGCTCTCTTGTCGTATATGGGCAGCCAAAAAGAGGAGTGGTCGTGGTTCAAGTGTCTGCTGAAAAGAAACGTGAAATAAGTCAGTTGCTGACGCTAATGAAAGAAGTTACTTAGCCTTAATGAAATCCGTAAAGCTGCATGAGCCACATGTCCATCGTTCAACCGGTACCTTATGGAACGCCATTATACTTCCGCACCGAGGGCACTTGCGATTCTTCAGTTTAGCTGTACCTTTCTGATTGTCTATCTCATATAACTGGCCTAATCTTGATTTTGCTTCCTTCTTAGTGCTCATTTCTTTGCTTCCTCCTTCGGAGGCTCAGGTTTTGCATCAGGTTTGCCCTTTTCCTCTTTG
>Ga0187779_10001562_pt1 | contig 14261 bp, 12 predicted proteins | sample 1015_Q2_SP10_10__FD_132435 | JGI IMG/M metagenome (GOLD analysis project Ga0187779, IMG submission 132435) | Tropical peat soil microbial communities from peatlands in Department of Meta, Colombia - 1015_Q2_SP10_10_MG | ecosystem: Environmental > Terrestrial > Soil > Wetlands > Peat | place... | reverse complement strand
GCCCGCGAGCCCGATGATGAGGCCGGGGCGGCGGACGGAAAAGCCGACGATAGTCGTGAGCATCGCCGCGCTATACCGCTTGGCCGGCGAGCTTCATTCGCCGACCTCCTCCCCGACGACGATGCGCGCCCGGAACTCCTCCGACAGTAGCTGTTCCGCGCCGGTGACTACCACCGCGTTCCCGGGGGCAAGCCCATGTTCGACACGCCAACCTCCGGGCACGGGAAAGTCGGTCGGCACCCGTACCCGCGCGAACTTGCCGGGCTCTCGCTCGACGTAGGCCCACGCGAGCGACTCCCATTGCACCACCGCTTCGGCGGGCACGTCCACGCCGCGGACGCTGGCCCGAAGGTCGGGCAGGAGGGCGATCACCGACGAGCCCGGGCGCAGGGCCGACCCACCGCCCCGCACGCGGTAGAGATAGGCTGGTCCCCCCGTCACCGGGTCCGCCTCTGGAGCGGGGCCTTCGAGGCGGGCGGTGAACCGCGCACCGCCCGCGAGACGGCGGAGCGTGATCGTTGCGGGTGGGGTCAAGGCATCCGTGGTCCACGCAACGCGCGCGATCGGCGCCGAGTAGTCGACCAGCTCGAGCAGCGGCTGGCCAGCCTGGACCAACTCCCCGGGCTGCGCCAGCAACCGAGTGACGGACCCGCCTCGCGGAACCAGCACCGGCCGAGCGTCCCCTACCTGGGCGATCTCGGTGCCCGTCTCCAGCCGCTCCCCAAGCGACGGCCAGCGGCGTCCCCCCGCCTCGACCAGTCGCCCGCCCAAACCCGCACGCACGTTGGTCACCGCGCCGGGATCCTCGATGATCACGCCGCCGAGCTCTCGCTCCGGCGGACGAGTGGCGCGGCTTAGTTTGACGGTGCGCAGTCCGATGCGGAGCACTGTCTCGCTGTCCAGCGACACCACCGCCTCTTCGCCGACGCTTGCCAGCGTGGGCGGAGCCGCGGCCTCCTTGGCACTGTCCTCGGACCGCCGCAGCTCGTTCCTGCAGCCAGCCAGGGCCGAGGCCCCGAGCGTTGACAGGATCAGCATCCGCCAGCCGTGACTCACAGGCCCCCCTTGGTCCACCACGACAACGCCGGTGCCCCGCTCCAGATGCCTACTGCGTGTTCCAGCTCCAGTCCCGAGTCGGTGAGACGGAGCGCCGCCTCGCCGAAGCGCCGGGAGGCGCGCACCAGTTCGAGGTGAGCGAGCGTCACGTCGAGCCGCCCGACTTCCCCACGCTGGTACGCCTGATCTGCCAGAGCCAGTCGCTCCTCCGCCCCGGTGACCGCGAGCGACGCGGCTGCCGCTTCAGCCGCCGCGCAGCCAGCCAGCGCCTGCTCCACATCGGCGATCACCAACTCCTGCACTTCCGCTACCCGTCGGGCGGCTACTTCGCGCTGGGCCTCCGCCTCGGCGATGGGTCCGCGGTTCCGATTCAGCGGAAGGGAGGGAAGCCCGAACGCGACCGTCCACTTGTTGATGCCATGATCCAAGAAGAGGCCCGGTCCCAGGGCGAGATCGGGCCAGCTGTTCGCGACCGCGATGCGCACTTCCGCCTCAGCCACCTGATAGTCCGCCAGCGCCAAGCGAACTTCCGGGCGATCAACGAGGGCCAGCCGTTCCAGAGAGTCCCCCTGCTCCGGGGCAGCGCACCGGGGACCTTGGTCCACGGCGATTTCCACGCGTGCCAGCTCAATCTCTGGGACGCCGACCTCCGCTGCGAGCGCGGCGCGAGTCTCCTGATACGCCTGGAGACGGCTGGTGACTTCCATCGCCCATTCCTCCCGATCGGCCTGGGCCCGCGCGACTTCGCTCGCCGATGCTCCGCCTTCGGCGAAACGACTCCGGGTGAGGGCGATGACACTATCGAGCAGGACCAGCTCCGCCTCGCTCTGTCGCCAGCGCCGCTCGGCGTGCTCTTGCGCCAGCGCGCGGGCCCTCACGCGCCCGCGAAGCTCCCGCGCCTCGGCGTCGGCCCGCGCCTGAGCGGCCAGCAGGGCAGCGTTTGCCCTGCCCAGCCGAGCACCACGCTTCCCGCCTAGCTCGAGCGTAAACACCGATCCGAGCGCGAAGCCAAACCGTGACTCTCCCTGGCCACCGCCCAAATCGATTTCAGTTTCGGTGGTTATCTCTGGTTGGGGCCGCGCACCAGCGCTGATCCGCCCCGCCTCGGCAGCGTGGATCTCCGCCAGCATGCGGTCCCGCTCCGGGCGAAGCACCCACGCTGCCGCGGCGAGCTGCCAATCGCGCCAGGCGCCGCTGGGCCGCCCAACTCCGATGGAATCCAGCGCCGCCAGCAGAGTCGAATCGTCGAGGCGCCGCGCGTGGTAGCGCGCGACCGGATCCACGGAGTCGAGCGGTCGCGCGGTGTAGGTGGCACAGCCCGCCACCAGCGACGCCAGCAGCAATGACGCCCGTCGAGCCGGCCTGCGGCTATCCACGGGGGTGAAACCGCCGGTGCACGGAACGGAGGTACTCGCGATCGACGTGGGTGTAGATCTGAGTGGTCGACAGGTCGGCGTGTCCCAGCATCTCCTGCACGGCCCGGAGGTCTGCCCCGCCCTCCAGCAGATGAGTAGCGAACGAGTGCCTCAGGGTATGAGTGGTGACTCGCTTCCGGATTCCAGCCGCTCGTGCCGACCGCTTGACGATTCCCCAGGCGCCGACCCGCGACAGCGGCTCGCCCCGACCGTTCAACAGGACCCGATCCCGGCCACGGCCGCGATCGAGATCCGGCCGCAGCTGGTGCAGATAGACCGAGACCGAACCAATGACATTCCGGCCGATTGGAACTAGACGCTCCTTCGATCCCTTGCCGAAGACCCTGACCAACCCCTCGCTCAGAAGCAGGTTGTGGAGCGTGAGTCCGCACAGCTCCGAGACTCGGAGGCCCGCCCCGTACCCGAGTTCGAGCAGCGCTCGGTCCCGCCAAGCCAACGGTTCTTCCACGCCGGGGGCCGTCAGGAGCGCCTCCATTTCCGTCACCGAGAGGACGTCGGGAAGGGTTCGCCCACGGCGTGGCATCTCCAGGCGGTCGCTGGGATCCAGTTCGACCTTGCCTTCAGCGAGGAGGAAGCCGTAATAGGTCCGCAAGGCGGACGCCTGGCGCCGGATGCTGGCAGCGGCGAGGCCCAGGTCCTTGAGCGCGAAGACAAATTCGCGGACCAGCTTTCGGCTGACCGCGCCAGGCTCAACCGCCCCCTTGGCGACCACCCAGATGGCAAAGCGCCTCAGGTCGCGAAGATAGCTCTCGACGGTGTTCGCGCTATGGCCCGCCTCGAGGGTGAGAAAGTCCCGGAACAGCTCGAGATGAAAGGCCCGCTCAGCGGCAGTTTCCCGGCTCACTGGACGGCCCGCTGGCGGGCTTCCGCCAGGTTCACGGGGGAGAGACCCAGGAGGTCAGCCGCGCGGCGCATCAACCGCTCCTCGTGCCGGCTGAGGGTGCCGTCGCTCATGGCGAGGCGGTAGAGCCGTTCGGCCAGTTGGATCCTGCGCGTCAGGTCGTAGCGCTCCGTGACCATGGTTACCAGCTCGGCGGTATCAGTGATGACCGGTTCCGAGGACGCTCCCGACGCCCGGCCGTCTGCCGTTCCGATCCTCCAGCGCTCGCGGAGGACCGCGGCTATGGCACCCCGCTGCTCGAGGGACAACCCGGGATCACCTCGGGTCAGCTCGAACAGCAGAGCGGCACTCCCGGCGTCGGCGATGTCCCCGGTCTCGCCGACCGGGGCGCCGGCCTCGCCAATCGCCGCGCCGACCATGCGCAGGAGCCGGCGCCGGCGGGGTCCGGCAGCTACACGGCGGCGCCAGAGCCAATAGGCCATCAGAGCCGCCAATGCGAGCCCCACGATCGAGAGCGTACGGTTCAGGTGACCGATGAACCGATTGATCGCCTGCCATTCGGCGCCCAGCCGTACTCCCGCCCAGACGATGATCGCGTACCACAACGCGGTGGCGGCGGCCATGGCAAGGAAGGCTCGAAGCGGCGGCAGGTTGACGAGGCCCACAAACGGGGGGACGAAGGCGCGAAGACCGGGAAGGAATCGTCCGACGAAGATGCCGACCGCCCCGAAGCGGAGGTATTCCCGCTCCATGGTGAGAACGGCCTCGGCGGGGAGGAGCCGCCGCCCCAAGCCACTTACCAGGAACTCCCGCCCGAACCGACGCGCCACCAGGTAAAGGCCGATGGAGCCCGCCAGGTTCGCCAGCCAGGCGACACCCCAAACCACGATGGGCGATACCCCGCTCTGCTGGGTAATGAAGCCCGCCAGCGCTACCGCAAGGTCGGAGGGGGTCGGCGGGAAGAAGTTTTCCAGGAAGGTGGTGAGACCGACGACGGCATAGATGGTCAGCGGCGTGAGCTCCGCGAGCCAGGCCACGAACTGCTCCATCAACCCGCCTCCACGGTGGCGACCGCAATGACAGCGATCCCCTCTCCACGGCCGACAAAGCCCATGCCTTCATTGGTCTTTGCCTTGAGACCCAATGCCGCCATGGGAATCCCGGTCACACGGCTCAATGCTTCGGCTATCGCGGGGAAATGGCCGGCCAGCTTGGGACGCTCGAGGATCACCGTGATGTCGGCCTGACGAGGGGTGAAGCCCCGGTAGCGCACCAACTCGCACGCCTGGCGCAGCAGCGTCAGGGAGTCGGCGTCCTTCCATTGCGGATCGGTGTCAGGGAACAGCTGGCCGATGTCACCGGCGGCCGCGGCGCCGAGGATGGCGTCGGTGAGCGCGTGAGCAACCGCATCCGCATCGGAGTGGCCGGCCAGTCCCTTGTCGAAGGGAATGGTCTGCCCGCCAAGGATGAGTGGCCGCCCGTCGACGAAGCGATGGGAGTCGAAGCCGAGTCCGGTGCGGAACATCAGGCTGCGGCGGTTGCCGACTCCTCGATGACCGAGTAGTCCTGACGGCGGCGCCTGGGGGTGAAACCGGCGTCCCGGATCACCCGCTCCATCTGTTCGATGGTCGTGCGATAGGTGGTTCCAGCTGCTGAGACGACGTTCTCCTCCATCATGAGGCTGCCGTAGTCGTTGGCGCCGAAGCGAAGGGCCACCTGGCCGACCTTGTGTCCCATAGTGACCCACGACGACTGCAGGCTGGGGACGTTGTCGAGCACCACCCGGGCCGCGGCCAGGGTCCGCAGGTAGGTGACAGCGTCGGTCTTCTTCAGATGGGACATCTCGGGCGTGCCTTCCGGCTGTAGCGGCCAGCAGATGAAGGCGGTGAACCCTCCGGTGCGCTTCTGCACCTCGCGCACCCGGAAGAGATGCTCGATCCGGTCCGCCGCGGATTCACCCATTCCGTACATCATGCTGACGGTGGTCTTGAGCCCCTGGCGGTGCGCCTCCTCCTGCACCCCGAGCCACTCGTCGGTCTGCGCCTTCTTTGGTGCGACCCGTTCCCGGACCCGGTCGACCAGGATCTCTCCCCCTCCACCCGGGATGCTGTCCAGGCCGGCCGACCGGAGCTCACGGATCACCTCCGCCACCGAAAGCCGGAAGCGCCCAGCAAAGAACACCACCTCGGACGGTGAAAAACCGTGGATGTGGATGGGGTGGTGTTCCTTGATGTACCGCATGAGGTCGAGATACCACTCGAACGGGATGTACGGATTGTGCCCGCCCTGGATCAGGATCTGTACCCCTCCGACGGCCTTGCATTCGTCGATCTTCCGCCCGATCTGCTCGAAGCTCAGCACGTAGCCTTCGCCGTGCTTGGGACGGCGGTAGAAGGCACAGAAGCCGCAGTCCGCCACGCAGACGTTGGTGTAGTTGATGTTGCGGTCGATGATATAGGTAACCACCGGATCCGGGTGCCGAAGCCAGCGGGCGCGGTCGGCCAGCTCGCCCAGCTCGAGCAGGTCGGCGCGCTCGTAAAGCTCCAGCGCGTCCCGGAACTCCCCCGAGGTACGATCGACGATATCCATGGCCCATCCCCCTCACGAGGGCGCGTCGCGCCGCGCCCGAAGTCTCAGGCGGCGGTGATGAAGCTCAGGCTCCCGTCCGGGACCAGCCCATCGTGGGCCAGCCGCCGGAAGAAGTCGGTGAGACCGGCCAGATGCCGGTAGGAAAACCCGTAATCGAGATCGCCCAGGTAAGCGCGACACACATCCCGCGGAATCCCAGTGGTCGCCCAGGCCTGATCGGCCAGCAGATCGAGATGTCCCAGCCCCCAGGCGCGGGATTCGAGCAGCCGTTCATGAATTTCGCGTACCCCCACGGGATCGGCGGCGCGACGCGCCGCCCAGACGGCGAAGACGAACGGCAGTCCGGTCCACTCGCGCCAGGCATGGCCCAGATCGACCTGCACCGGATAGTGGCGGCGGGCGGCGAGGAGCAGCGCCGCGTCCCCGATCACCAGTACGGCTTCGTGCGGCAGCTGCGCCAAGGCATCCAGATCGGCCGGCTCGGCGCGCACCGTAGCGTAGCGCGGTGTCACCTGCCATCGGTGGCGGCAGAGCAGCTCCAGCAGCAGGACCGACGTCCGTGATGAGGAGGTCCGGAGCACCGTCGCGCCCCCCAGCTCTTCCACCGGGCGCCGCGCAAACAGCATCACGCTGTGCACTGGGCCGTCACAGCTGATCGCCAGTTCGGGAAGCAAGTGGTAGGACGCGGCGTCGCGGGCGTATTCCACCGCGGAGACGACGCTGATGTCGAGCTGCCCCGCCGCCAGCAGATCATTCAGGTCCGCCGCAGTGGCAGAGACCAGTTCCGCCGGCACCGGGACCAGACCGCGGTCCATGGCGCCGTAGACCGGATAGCAGTTGATGTAGGGAATCCGCCCGAGTCTCATGCGGCGTGCACCACTGGAGCACTGCCCCCAGCCACGGGGTCAGGATCAAGTCCTTCGAAATTCTCTCGAACGGCCCGGTAGAGGCTGTCACGCTCGACCGGCCGCTTGCCGGCTCCCCGAATGAGTGCGACCAGATCGAGATACTGCATACCCATATCGGTCGTGGCACCGGCTTCGTGGTAGATCCGCTCGTACACCACGGTCCCCTCCACGTCATCGCAGCCGAAGCTGAGCGCGATCTGCGACAGAAAGGGCGTCACCATCGGCCAATGGGTTTTCATATGGGGGATGTTGTCCAGAAACAGTCGGCCGACGGCCAGGTTCTTGAGATCCTCGTAGGCCGTCGTTGCCGTGCCGACCCGACCGAGTTGCTCCCCCAACTCATTGTGATCGGGGTGATACGCAAGCGGGATGTAGGTCAGAAAACCGCCCGTCTCGTCCTGGAGAGACCGGAGCATGCTCAGGTGTTCGATCCGGTCGTCGGCCGTTTCCACGTGGCCATAGAGCATGGTGCAGTTGGTGGGAATCCCCAGCAGATGCGCCTCGCGGTGCACTGCGATCCACTCCTGGCCGGTGAGTTTCCGCTCGGCAATCGTGGCCCGGACCGCGGTCGAGAACACTTCGGCTCCGCCACCGGGGAGGCTGGTGAGCCCCGCCTCGCGCAAACCCTGCAGCACTTCCCGCACGCTCGATTTCTCGATCCGGGCCAGGTGGGCGATCTCGACTGCGGTCAATGCCTTGATGTGTACCTCGGGAAACCGCTGCCTGAGGCCGCGGATCATGTCGGTGTAGTACGAGAGCCGCAGCTTGGGATGCAACCCGCCGACGATGTGAAACTCCCGGGTCGGCCCCCCGCGTGCCTGCTCCGCCTCGGCGTAGACCTCCTCCAGAGTCCGAGTGTACGCTCCGTCCTCCCGCGGCATCCGTGCGAAGGAGCAGAACACACACGTGTTCCGCAGGACACAGACGTTGGTGGGATTGATGTGCTGGTTGGCGGAGAAAAACACCCGATCACCGTTGCGGCGCTGGTTGGCATGGTCCGCCAGGCGGCCCAAGCCGATAAGATCTACCGTGGCATAGAGCGCGCGAGCATCGTCCGCCTCGAGGCGTCGGCCAGCCAGAACCTTCTCGGCTACGGGCCGAAGCAGCGGATCCTGCAGCTGCGCTGGATGGAGGGGGTCGTGCATCCTATATCCTTGACGGAGAGCCACTTAGTTGCAGGATGATAACCTATCTCCGCGCGACTCAAAAGGCCTCCGCGGCACCCACGCTGAGTCCGCCTCCCCCGAACGTGGTGAGGGTGTAATCGAAGCGGATGTTCAAGGGGTCCGCAGGGTTCACGTTGAAGCGAAGTCCGGCCCCGTAGGTGAACTTGACGTCGTCGAACAGCCCATTGCCAGGCGAGCCGAACACATTGCCTGCGGCTCCGAATACCACATACCCGAATCGGCCCTTGAGGTGTCCACGGTATTCGGCCTGACTCACCACCTCATGGCGATCCCGGAAGCGACCCAGGTACACGCCGCGCATGAGTTCCTGCGAGGTGCCATTCGCGAGCAGTGCCATCGACTGAATGGGAACGCCGGAACCGTTGAACTCCGCGTAGGCCGCCAGGGCGATGACATCCAGCCCTCCGCGGAGGGGGACATACGCGCGCCCATCCAGGACCAGGTGGGAGTAGTGGAAGTCGCTGCCCGTGATCGACCCATGGTACAGATAATCGAGCTGGAGATAGTGCCCGGTGGTCGGGGTGGTCGTCGAATTGCGATCCTCCAGCAACACCGTCGCCCCGAAGCCCGAGTTAACGCCTCCATTTCCGCCGCTCAGCGTGGCGGGGATACGAGAAGGGTACTGCCAGCTGAGATCGAAGACCGAGGAGAGACGATAGGCGGGTCCCAGGTACAGCTCCCTTCCCCAACGCCTGAGGGCCCGGAGATCGATCTGGATTGCCCGACTGGTCATCAGATTGGTGTCGGCCTCAAGGGTGTGGGGGCCGATGCCATAGTAGAAAACGGGGAAGTATGCCGCGCCGATGTTCGCCGTGAACCACCAATCGCTCCGGGGAGTGAACAGGCTGGTCCCCAGGAACGTGGTCCATTGCCCCTTGGTGGTGTACCCGAAATTGGTGGCCAGGTAGCTGGGCCGGGTCGTCGAGTCCGCCCCCATTCCGGGCCACTTGAACTGATAGCCTCCGACGACTCCAAACTGGACCTTTGTCTGTGGACTGTAAGTGACATACGGGAGCCCGATGAGCCGATTCCGGTAGGCAACGGGTGGCAAGGCGCCGTCATCAGGCTCCTGGGCCCACGCCGTACCGGCTGAAGCGACGCCAGCCAGCGCCAATCCGAGCAGTGATCGCCGCATTCAGCTTCCGCCCCCAACCGTCCCATTGGCACCGGGGCCGGGGTCGGCAGTCGGCAAATATGCGGGCGCCCGCCGGTGGCGCGTCGCCTGCTCGAACGCGAACGCCATCCCGATCAGCTGCGGCTCCATCCACGCGCCGGCGAAGAAGGAGAGCCCTACCGGGAGCCCGCGCACATAGCCGGCAGGCACCGTGACGTGCGGATACCCTGCGACCGCCGCTGGCGTGGTCACAGAGCCCGTAAAGTGGTCCCCGTTGACCAGGTCGATCGGCCACGCAGGGTTGCCGGTGGGGGCCACCAGGGCGTCCAGCCGGAACTTGGCCAAGACCTGATCGATCCCCTCCGTGCGCCACAGGCGGGAGCAATCGGACAGGGCCTGAAGGTACTCGGGGCTGCTCAAGTCTCCCTTGGCCTGGGCCTTGATGAGAGTCTCCTGGCCGAAATAGGGCATCACCCGGTCACGTTCCCGCTCGTTGAACGCGATGACCTCCTCCAGTGAGTGCACTGGGGCGCCGGGCCCGAGCCCCGCTAGATAGGCGTTGACGCCGGCCTTGAACTCGTAGTGCAGCACCAGCCCTTCGGCATCGCCGTTATCATCGGCGTGAGGCAGGTCCGCCGGGTCGACGACGATGGCGCCCAGCCCACGGAGGACATCCAGCGCCTCCGTGAACAGCCGATCGGTGTCGTCATGGTACCCCGTGAACACCTTTCGGGGTACGCCCAGCCGCTTCCCCCGAAGCGCCCCGGGATCGAGAAAGCTGGTGTAGTCGATGCCCGTGTGTGAGACGGCGGAACGGGTCGCCGGATCCCTGGGGTCCACGCCGGTCATGGCGGTGAGGAGCAGGGCGGCATCCGCCACGGAACGACAGATCGGACCCGCGGTGTCTTGCGCAGCCGAGATGGGGATGATGCCACTGCGACTGATCAGGCCAACCGTCGGCTTGATGCCGACCAGCCCCACCGTGGCCGCTGGGCAGGTGATCGAGCCATCCGTCTCCGTACCTACTCCCGCGGCCGCGTAACTCGCGGCCACGCCGCCCGCGGTTCCGGAACTGGACCCGCATGGGGTACGGTCGAGTGCATAGGGGTTCTTCCCCTGGCCACCTCGGCTGCACCACCCGCTCGAAGATCGCGGTGAGCGGAAGTTGGCCCACTCGCTCATGCTCGCCTTGGCCAGGAGGATCGCGCCGGCTTCCCGAAGCCGTTGCGCAAGGAAAGCGTCTTGCGAGGCCCGAGAGCCCTCCAGCACCAGCGATCCCGCGGTCGTTGTCATCCGTTCTCCGTTATCGATATTGTCCTTGAGCAGCACCGGAATTCCGTGCAACGGCCCGCGAACGTGGCCAGCACGCCGCTCCAAGTCGAGCTGTCGGGCGATTGCCGTCGCGTCGGGATTGGTATCCAGAATGTGCCGAAGCGTCGGACCTCTTCGGTCCAAGTCCGCGATCCGTCGGAGAGAACCCTCCACCAGATCCACGGCGGTCCACCGCCGATCCCCAAGGCCGGCCCGCAGCTCGGCGATGGAGAGCTCGACGAAGTCCGAGGCGGGAACCCGCGACGGGTGATCTGTTGAAAAGTTACGATCTCCCACTAAGGCTCGACCGGAGGGAAATGTGCTGGCGGCTGCCACCCCGGCAGCCGCGAGGAAGTCGCGCCGGGAAAGCGAGGAGAACGGGCTTTGGGAACCTGGGTCACTGTTCACGGAGCCGCTCCATGCGAAGGTATCCATGCAATTCTGCTGTCCACGGTCTGGGCGAGCCTAGAAGCGACGCGCCTTTCCCGCGCCGACGGGCCTATCAAGCGCAAGTAATAGGTTAGCTTGCCATGACCGATAACTTATTGATTAGCAATGCTATTCACTACTGTATATCATGTCGTTTCTAGGGCCTATCTCGATAGTGCATAATCCTGGGACAGAAAAGCTCCTGTACAGCTCGAAGGCGGCACGCATTCTGATGTTCCGGTGATCCCGCGGGATCGACCATTGGAGACCCATGTATCGCATCAGGCTCGAGTCGGGGGAGGAGGCCGTCTACCGGAGCGCGGAGGAGCTGGCTCTCGCCGTGAGCTCAGGTGTAGTGAGCCCGACCGCCGAAGTTTTCCACAATGCGGCTAGCCGGTGGCTTCCCATCAATATCCACCCCGACTACCGGGCGGTCATCACCGGGAAGGGGCCTGCGCTCCCCGCCCTGCCGGAGCCCGAGCCTTCCCTGGGTGACTTGCCACCGTCCCTTAAGGGCGAAGCCGCCGCCTCGCTGGAGCCCCAAGGGCCTCCCCTGCTGAGTCTCGACTTCACCGCGGAGTACGATCCAGCACGGGACCCGACACCGCTCACGGCCGCCCCTGGCCCACCCCCGCACTTGCAAGTGAGTAGGGCTCGGAAGCTACGGACAATGCTCGCCCTCGCCATGGGCCTGGCTGCGATGACGATCGTGGGCGGGGGCTCGCTTGCCGCTTGGCGCTACCTCCTGCCCTGGCTCGAAGCACACCGGCCGGGTCCGGTAATCTCTGAAGGAATGCCCCCGGACCCCGGTCTGGACACGGACTCGGCTCCGACGGTCTACCCCGCGCCGAGACCTCCGTTGCCGCTGGTGGCCGAGAGTACTGCAGAGGTGACACCCCCACCGGGTACCCGTACCACCCGGCTCCCAGCCACACGGAACCGGAATCCGGGCTATCTCGAAGCCTACGCAGACGCCCGGGCGGAGATGGATGAGTCATTCGCCTATGTGAACTTCCAGAGGGTGTTCGCCGCTTCGCGCTTCGCCACGCCGGAGAGCCTTCGAGCGGCCCGGCGGATGGTCCAGGCTGCGGCCAACATCCTCAGGGTCTATCGGGGCCGCGAGGTCATGCTGGAACAGACCTATCGCCCCGACGATCCGGGGGGACAAGGCACATTTCGCGAGCCGTTCGAAACGGCCGAAGCCACTCGCGCCCTCCTCGCCAACATCGACAGCCTCTATGGCGTGGTGCTGACCCAACAGGGTCGCTTCAGCTACAACGGCGAGACGGTGAGCTTCGAGGATTCCCATGCCGCCGAGGAGTATGGGGACCTTCGTCGTCAGATTCTGATCACCATGGGCCAGTGGCGCGACTCGGCAGCCTCGCGGAATCTGGTCACCATGCCCCGCCTGATCCGGGCCTTGGCCGGAGCGGCTCCGCCGCTGCTCAAGCGGTAGCCGCGCTGCTCGCTCACGGGACGGTTAATCGCTATACTAATCATATGTTTCGCGTTCGCTTCGCCTCCGGTGAGGAGACGGTCTTCCAATCGGTAGACGAGCTGGCTGAAGGCATCCAGCGAGGCGCGGTGCCGCCCACCGCGGAGATTTTTCACGCCAAGAGCCAGCAGTGGCTCCCCATCGCCATTCACCCCGTGTTCGAGCAGGCGGTGCCGCGAGTCTATGCGGAGCCGGCAGAGGATCCGGTGGCGGGGGCCCCAACCCAGATCATTCCCGCAGACGAGGACCAGGACGGCTCGGTCCAGATCTACCAGATGGTCTCCAAGAGCGGCGTCGAACTGGAGCAGCGCCGGAGACCGCGTTGGATCGGACCCGCCGCAAGCATAGCGGCGGGGCTTGCGCTGGTCGGCGGAATGGCTTGGGTCATGCTGCCCAGCGGCAGTGCGAGCGTCGACCTGAACCGGCCGCTGGCGGCCCGCGAAATGGCCCGGCCCTCGAACTCCAGCACTTTTGCCACTCAAGCCATTCGCAACTGGGATGCGGCCCCGTCGAAGCTGGCCCTTCGGCTGGCGCGTTCCTCGGATAGCGCGTTCGATCAACTGGCCAATCGCGCCCGGGCGCTCGGGCTGACCAATCTGCTCGACCCGGTGCGTCTGGGCGCTGCAGACGCCGTGCGCAACACTCGTCGCTCGCTGGCCACCTTCGAGGCCACCTTGGCCAGTCACCGGGCAGCGGAGCGGGAGCGCTGGGCGGCCTACGCCGACACCGCGACGCACCTGACCGCGACCGGCGCCTGGACCCGGAGCGACGTGGAGGAATGGCGGGTCCGAATGCCAGCCATCGAATCCCCGACCGCGATTGCCCGCAGTGACTCTCTGCTGGGTGCACTCGACCGGCTGTATGGCTTGTTGTTCGATCAGAGCGGCTCCTACGACCTCGAACCGAGGGGCGCCCACTTCACTTCGCTGGCCGCTGGCGATCAATACAGCGAGATCCGCAAGTCGCTGCAGCATCTGGCCACCCCACGCCCCGACACGCCAGATCATCCCGAGGCAATCGTCTCGCTGCTCCTCTCCCTGGTGGGCGACGGAAGCCTGCCGCCCCACCTCGACGATTAGCCGGTTTCGGCACCGGCGATGGGACGGCCGCCCAGGGGCTGCGCCTTCCGTCCACTCCGCTCCATCGGCTTCTCCTGGGCCGGCCGCTCCACTTCCAGCATCCTCCAGAGATCCAGCGCGCGTTCCGTCAATTGTTCGGCCGCGGTGACCAGCGCCTGACTCGCGCGAACCTGCCGGACATTGGTTTCCATGTCCTCCGCGTCCCACCCGCGGGAATGGGCGATGAACGGGAATTGCGGAAACAGGTAGCCAAGCTCGCTCCAGAATGTCAGCAGCTGGCCGGCTACCGCCTGGACGTTGTCCTGGCCCCCGGTGATGATGAACGCCGCCACCTTCCGATGAATCAGGCAGCGATTGTGGATGGTGATCTGGTTCTGAATACAGTTCAATCGTTCCGCCATTCGATAGTACAGCGATCCCGCCTGCCCCCAGCGAATGGGGGTCGCGATCAGCACCACATCGGCCCAGTGGACCAGTCCGTCGTAGACGGGGGTGAGTTGATCGTCCGGATCGCGCTCGGTGATGGCACAGGGCCAGGTGCAGGCCGCGGCCGCCTTGGAGTAGTTCCCCTCGCACGGCCGAAACCGGAGATCGCGTAGCCGGATGAGCCTCGTGTCCGCGCCCAGGTGACTTCCCGCGTGCGCGACACCGGCGTCCAGCAGGTGATCCGAGGTGGAGAACCGGGGATTGTCCGCGTCCATCGCCGTGGTGGAGATTGCCAGGAGGCGTGGCGGTGCCCCGGGGGGACGGGGCGAGAACACCGTGAGCGGGTGAGCCTCATGTCTCACCAGGTGACGCGGCGTAATCGGATCGCTG
>Ga0187779_10001561_pt1 | contig 14276 bp, 9 predicted proteins | sample 1015_Q2_SP10_10__FD_132435 | JGI IMG/M metagenome (GOLD analysis project Ga0187779, IMG submission 132435) | Tropical peat soil microbial communities from peatlands in Department of Meta, Colombia - 1015_Q2_SP10_10_MG | ecosystem: Environmental > Terrestrial > Soil > Wetlands > Peat | place... | reverse complement strand
TTCGCGCCCGCGACCATGGCGGCCAGGTCCAGCGCCACCACGCGCTTGTCCTTGAGCCCCTCGAGCACGTCGCCGCGCACGATGCGCTGCGCCAGCCCCTCCACGATCGCGGTCTTGCCCACGCCGGGCTCGCCGATCAGCACGGGGTTGTTCTTGGTGCGGCGCGACAGGATGCGCACGGTGCGCAAGATCTCCTGGTCACGGCCGATCACGGGATCGAGCTTCTGGTCGCGCGCGGCCTTCACGAGGTCGCGCCCGTACTTCTCGAGCGCCTCGTAGGTGCCCTCGGGGTCGGCGCTGGTCACGCGCTGTCCGCCGCGCACCTCCTGCAGTGCCTTCAGCACGCGGTCGGCATCGACGCGGAACTCGGCGAGCACGCGCCCGACGCCGGTCTGCGCCGGCTCGCCCGCCAGCGCCAGCAGCAGGTGCTCGACCGAGACGTACTCGTCCTTGAACTGCTTCGCGGCCTCGGCCGCGCGCACGAAGATCTGCTCGAGCCGCTGCGTCACGTAGACCTTGCCGGCCTCGCGGCCGGGCCCCGAGACGCGCGGGCGCCGCTCGAGCTCGCGCTCCAGGCGCTGGGCGAGCGGCTCCAGGGGAACCCCCATCTTCTCGAAGAGCCGCGGCGCGAGCCCCCCGTCCTGGCGCAACAGCGCCGCGAGCAGGTGCTCGGCGTCGACCTCCGTGTGGCCGTACTGCGACGCAAGCGCCTGCGCCGCCCCGACAGCCTCCCGGCTCTTCAGGGTCAACTTTTCCACGTCCATGGGTCCCGAAAGAAAGCACCGGAGGGGCCCTGTCAACGGTCCCGAGCCGGATCCGGAGCGCGGGGGGCCCCCCACGCTGCCCTCCCCGCGTGTCCCTTCTCGCTCGAAGACTCGCTGCGAAACCCACTCGTCGCGCGGCCCCGCGGCCCCCCGCGCGGAGCGGACAGGAGCTGCTGGCGAGGGGGGGTGGATGATCTAAGATGGGCCCGCGCCTGCCCCTCGGGGCTTCGTGCACGGTGGATGTAGCTCAGTCGGTAGAGCAGCGGACTGTGGCTCCGCTGGTCGCGGGTTCGAATCCCGTCATCCACCCCACGCCGGCACTCCCCGTCGATTTCTCGGCCGGTTAGCGCGCTTCGCGAGGTTCCTGCGGCACAATTTGCCCAGGGAGCATGTGTACATTCGGCGCGAAGGTCGATGTCGGCGGCCGGTGCGCGAGCTCGTCAGGAACGCGGCGAGCGACTGGGCGGCGTTGACGACGATCCGGCGCGCCGCGGCTGGAGCACGTCCTCTCTGTCGAGAGGCCGCGCACCGTTCCTGCGTGCGTTCGAGCGAACCCATCCCCTCCACGACGAAGATCAGCCCCGACAGGATCTCCTGCATCGAGTCGTCGACGACCTGAGCCGGAATCCAAGCCGACGTACTGGCGGACTGCCTTGGGTAGATGGGCTTGCGAGCATTCCAGCACTGAGCCGGAACGACTCCGACGCGATCCAGCCTCGATTGTCGGTTCACACCGAGCTGTCCGGTCTGGCTCCAACGTACGCGCGCTCGAGTAGATGAAAAAGATCCCGTGCGTCGAACTGCCGGGGATTGTCGGTGGTCTCCTCGACCGCTCGCGAAGCCGCCAAGGACAGCGCTTCACGAACGAGACCGAGGTCGGCGAGCGAGGTCGGGACACGACTGCGCTGCGCCAGCTCCCACAGCCCAATGGCAGGGTCTGCCGCGACGTCCAGAGCGCGCGCCAGTTGGGCCATCTCCATTGGAAGCGCCCGTGCGTTGAACGCGACGGCGTGAGGCAAAATCACGGAGTGTGTGCCGGCGTGCACCAGATTGAACGTGCCACCAAGAACGTGGCAGATCTTGTGATGAAGCCCGGCCGCGGTGGAGCCGAGGGCTTTGCCCGCGAGAAACGCTCCGTACTGGAGCGTGCCACGAGCACCAACGTTGCTCGGGTCGTGCATCACGGCGGGAAGCGACTCACGGATCGCGCGAACGGCCTCCAGTGCAAGCGCCGACGTCACCGGGTTGTGTCCGGGCGCATGGAGCGCACCGATGCTGTGGGCCAACGCATTGAAAGCAGAGGGCCCCGTCACCTGTGGTGGCAGGGTGACGGTCAGCTCTGGATCGTAGATGACGACCTTCGGGAGAACCCTTGCGTCTTTTCCCGTTTGCTTGTGACGGTCCCCTGTGAGTCCGTAGATCGTGGTCTGCTCACTCCCTGCGTACGTCGTTGGGATGGCAACGACCGGGAGCCCATGCGTGAGTGCGATCGCCTTGGCCAGACCGATCGAAGACCCTCCCCCAATGGCAACCAGCACCTCGGGCTGGACGAGATCGACTCGCGCTCGCGCTCGCTCGGCGAGAGCGACCGGGATGTGCTGGGCGACGTCTCGCCAGATCGACAAGCTGACGCCATCAAGTACGTCGAGCATCCGGTCGAGATGCATCACTGCGTTGTCGGCCACGACGAAGGCAGACGACGCTCCGAGCTCGCGGACGATGGACCCAACCTGGCGCGAGGTCCCCGCACCGAAGACGACTCGCTGAGGCAACGAGTCGTACACGAACGGATCGACTCTCATGCGCGTTGAAGGGTGATGTCGAATGTCAGCACGCGGAAGGGATTGTTGAGTCCGAACTCTGCGGCGTGAGCCACATCGTCGACCTCGGAAAACTCACGGACCAGACTCTTCTTCACGCCGAACACGGCATCGGAATCCAAGTAGGGCGAGTCGGCGACGAACACGTGCGTCGTGACAGGACAGAATCCTGGTCCGCTCACGATGAAGTGCAGGTGGGCGGGCCGGTTGGGGTGCCGGTCGGTTGCGGCGAGGAGCTGGCCTACCGGACCATCGTCGGGGATGGGATAGAACCGCGGCACGACTGAACGGAACCAGTACCTGCCGTCAGCGTCGGTCGTGAAGACCCCGCGCAGGTTTCCGCCGGGCTGGATGCCGGGCTGCTGGACATCGTAGAAGCCGTCCTCGTTCGCTTGCCATACGTCTACGACGGCCCCGGCGATCGGCTCACCATCCACGCTGACGACTCGGCCTGAGACCAGGCACGGTGTTCCCTTGGCATCGAGGCTTATCTGGTCGCCGAGTTTTCGCCGTGGAGCGGCGGCCACGTGGAATGGGCCAAGAACAGTGGACTCGGTGGATGTGCCGACGGTTCGGTGGTTGATGGCGTCTACCAGCATCGACACGCCGAGCACGTCCGACAAGAGGATGAACTCCTGCCTCGTGTCGCTGCACCTCTGCCCGGTACGAGTGAGGAAGTCGATCGCCATTCTCCACTCCTCTTCGGTCAGAAGAACGTCCTTCACGAACGCGTGGAGGTGGCGCACCAGCGACGTCAGGACGACCCTGAGCCGGGGATCGCGCGTATCCGCGAAACTGGCAGCAACGACGTCAGCCGATCCCTCCTCTGTAAACAGCTCGTGCGGCTTGGCTTTCATCTCCCCAGGTCCTTTGTTGCGCCTCGGCCCGGTCGCTTGCGCCCGGCGACCTCCGGACGATGGTACCGCCGGCTGAGAACTTCCCCCCGCCACACGCCGCCGCGCCGTCATCCACGCCGCAAAGCAGCCGTCTACAGACTTCGGATCTTCGGCAGCACCTCAGTCCCGAAGCGCCGGATCGCCGCGAGCGTCGCCGCCGGGGTGGCTCCGGGCAGGCCGAAGCCGAGGTCCAAGATCCCTGCACCTGTCGCCTTCTGGAACGCGTCGATCTGGCCGATCACCGTGGCCGGCTTGCCGTAGAACTGCATCGAGCCGAAACCCGGGCCCACGTCGGCCGGGAGCGGACCGAACGCCGCGATCGGGCTGGGCCGCGCCGCGATCTCGTTCGCTTCGGAGTCACTCTCGGTGACGGCGATGAATCCCCGGTAGAGGATGTCGTCCCCGGTTGGCGCCCAACCGGCCGTCGCGCACTCTTCCCGGTAGAGCTTCGTGAGCTCGGCGACCATCGGCAACGGATAGAAAGACATCGCCAGCCGGAAGCGGTTCCTCGCGGCGAATCGCACCGAGTCATGGCTGTTCCCCGAGGCGTAGAGCGGTGGGTGCGGTTTCTGCGTCGCGCCGGGCCACACCGACACCCGCGGGAAGTCGAAGTGGGCGCCCTTCCACGCGAAGGGTTCGGGATCGGCGAGCGCCGTGCGGATGAGCAGCGTCGCCTCCTGCGTGACGTCGCGGCTTTTGGCGAGGTCGATGTTGTTGTAGATGCCCAGCTCGTTCGGGGTGCCGCGCAACAAGAACACGATCAATCGACCGCGCGAGAGCTGATCGAGCATCGCGATCTCTTCCGCGATGCGGACTGGGTTGTTGATCGACACGATCGGGCCGAGCCACGCGATGGTCGCCTGCTTCACGATCTGCGTGAGAGCTCCGGCCAGGATCGACGCGTTCGGCGTGCACATCAACGGGGTCGCGTGGTGCTCGGACACGGTGACGAAATCGAAGCCCGAGGCGTCCGCCGTCCGAGCCTCCTCCAGCGCATTCGCCAGCGTCTGCTGGCCGACTTCCGCGTCGTACAGACCTCTCGGCGGCGTCAATCCGGTCCAGGCGCGGGGGTCGGTGTACGGATTCGCGCAGATGTAACCAGCCTTCATTTCGGGAACCTCACCCGGTTGCGGAGCGGCGCACGTCAGCCGATGGTTTGACCACCGTTCTTCTACCATACAGTAGTGTATGGAGTCAAACTTGGTGGAGTTGGATGGCGAAGGCGCGGCGGCGGACGACGGTCCAGGACGAACGATCGACCAGGGAGCGGTGGCTAAGGGAAGGGCTCGAGATTCTCGCTCGGCTGGGGGAGCCGGCCGTTAAGGTCGATGTGATCGCGCGCAAGCTGAAAATCTCGCGCGGCAGCTTCTACTGGCACTTCGTCGACCGCACGGAGTTCCTCTCCGCGCTTCTCGAGGAGTGGCGCCGGGAGGCGACCACGGCGATCCACGAGCAGCTTCTTCGCGACGTCGATCTCACGCCGATCGAGAGACTCGGCTTCCTCGAGAGGCTCGCGTCCTCCGGCTACCCGGAGGTTCCGGGCGGGCAGATCGAACGCGCCCTCACCCAGTGGGCGAGCTACAACGAGAAGGCGGCAGCGATGCTGCTGCTGGTTCACGAGGAGCGGCTTCGCTTCGTCGAGGCACTCTTCCGGGGAATGGGATACCGGAAGCCGGCTCTCGCCGCGGAGATCTTCTACGGCTACCTCGTGGGTCGCAACCAGCTGCTCGCCGCTGGTGTTCCACTCGACCGCTCGGACCATGGCAGCGCACTGTTCGAACTGCTCGAGTCCGCCGGGCGGGTTCGGAGGCCGCGCAGGTAGACTCTAATCCACACATCCTTGTGTGGGTGCGCTGAGAGATCGGCACGGCATCATCCTGGCGACGTTTCCACCGGTCTGCCCCGCTGGTCACGGGGTGGGCCGCATTTTCCACCCGTACCAGATGCGGTAGGACAATCGCCGCGCACGCTGGAGCGCCGTTCCGGCCCGCCGCCACTCATTGGAGACGATTGCCGTCATCCACCCCACTCGGAGCTTCGCCGCAGGACACCCGCTTTGGCGTATCCTCCGAAGGGCGAGAAGCGGAGATGGGACGCGGGACTCCGACGCTGCGGGCTGCGGCACGGGCGCTGACGAGCGCCGAGGCGGAGCCCCGGTGCGTGGCGAAACTCGGCGGCGCCATTCCCGCGGCGGCCGGTCCGACTTTGTCGGTGCGGCTTTGTGTGCCCTTTCTGCGCGTCGTGGCGCGGACCGGGGCGCTGCCGGCCGAGGAGATCGCGCGCCTCATGCCGCGCGATCTCGAGGCCCGCATCCCGGCGGCGGCGGCCCTGGCGATGCTCGATGGCGCGGTCGCGCTGACGCGCGATCCCGATCTCGGACTCCGCGCAGCGCTCGAAGCGGAGGCCGGCGAGTACGATCTGCTCGAGTATCTGGCCTGCTCGGCGACGAGCATCGCCGAGTCGGTGCCGCTGTTGGCGCGCTACGCGCGGCTGCTGAACGACGGGCTCGACATCGCGCTCGAGCGGGTCGACGGCCGCGCCGTGTTGCGCTTCGAGAGCCGGGTGCCGCTGAACCGCGCTGCAGCCGACTTCCAGCTGGCGTCGTTCTATCGGGGCTTCTTGCGCGAGCCTCCGGGAGATCCGGCCGAGGTCTGGTTGATGCACGGCGAGCCTGCGGATCGCGCGCTCTCGGAGCGCGCCTTTGCGGGGGCGCTGCTGCGCTTCTCGGCCCCCCACGACGCGATCGTGTTCGACGCCGCGCTCGTCGATCAGCACGTCCCCAAGCCGGACCGCAAGCTGCACGAGCTCTTGCGCAGGCTGGCCGAGGAGCGCGTGTCCGAGCTGCCGATGGCGGAGCCAGTCACTCAGCTCGTGCGCGAGCGACTCGCCGCGGAGCTCGCCAACGGCGACCCGAGCGCGGAGCACATCGCGGCTGAGCTGCACATGTCGCGGCGCACCCTGGTCCGTCGGCTCGAGCTCGAAGGCACGCGCTTCAAGACCATCCTCGACGACCTGCGCTTCGGCATCGCCCGCCGCTACCTGGCGATCGACCGGATCGGAGTGAGCGAGGTCGCGGCGCTGCTCGGCTTCGCCGACGCGCCGGCGTTCACGCGCGCCTTCCGGCGCTGGTCGGGCCAGTCCCCGAGCGAATATCGCCGCTCGCGAAGCCTCGTCGCGAACTGACAAGAGAACGGCGCAGGCGGGCATTGTCCCTGCGCGCGGGCCCGTGCGGAAATCCCTCCGCTGAACGAGGAGGGTTCTGGAATGCAGGCTGTCGCTCGCTCGATCGTCTCGCTCGTGTGCCTCGCTGCCGCGTCGCTCGCCGGAGGCGCGGCGGGGAGCCCGCCCACGCTCTCGGAGATTCCGCCGGGCAGCGGCTTGCATGGCCATCCCTACGACGCGGTTCCCACGACCGCGATCATCCCGGGGGCTCCGGTGATCGATCTCGGCGCGCTCGGCTACGTGGAGCGCGAGTTCCAGATGTCGGGCGGGGCCACCGTCTACCAGCAGCAGGGCTTCTGGCTCTCCAACGGAGCATGGGGCGTGTCGGTCGCGCAGACCAACGTGCCGTACACGACGCGGCTCCTGATCCGCTACCCGACCGACCCGACCAAGTTCAACGGCACGGTCGTCTTCGAGTGGCTGAACGACACGACCGGCGGAGACCAGGACCCGCTGTGGTCGCAGATCTACGCGCAGTCGCTTCGCGACGGCTACGCCTACGTGGGAGTGACTGCGCAGGCGGCCGGGATGAGCGACCTCGCGGTCTGGGACCCCGAGCGCTACGGCGCGCTCGGCGCGAGCAACGACGGCCAGTCGTACGACGTCTTCACGCAGGCGGCGCAGGCGGTTCGCGCGAACGGCGCCACGCTGCTCGGAGGCCTGGTCCCCGCTCGGCTGATCGGTGGAGGTGACTCGCAGTCGGCGTTCCGCATCGTCACCTACGTGAACGCCATCCAGCCGGTGACCCACGCGTTCGACGGCTTCATCGCCGTCGGCCGCGCGGCGGTGGGAGCCCCGCTGGGGAACGGGCTGATCGCGACCTCCCCGCTGCCGGCCTTCATCCGCTCCGACAACCACGCGCCGTTCATCCAGCTCAACACCGAGGGAGACATCGAGGAGCTCGGCGCCGGCATGTCGAGACAGTCGGATACCAACACCCTGCGGACTTGGGAGCTCCCCGGCGCCGCTCACATCGATACCCACGAGGCGACCTACGAGCTGGCCACGATCGCGCGCGACCAGCCCGACGTCCCGATCCCGATGTGCCAGTTCGGCACCCCCATCACCGGGACCGGCACCGTGCTCGACGGCGTCAACCAGGTGAACAACATGCCGCTCTGGGAAGTCGAGGACGCGGCGCTCGTGGCGCTGCAGAGCTGGCTCAGCCAGGGCGTCCAGCCGCCGCACTCACCGCGGATCTCGACGGCGCTGTTCCTCTTCGTCTTCGACGTGGTGCTGCGCGACCAGTACGGCAATGCGCTCGGGGGCATCCGGCTGCCCGACATCCAGGTCCCGACCGAGACCTACTCGGCGATCAACTTCGCAGAGGTCAACCCGAACAGCCTGAGCATCGATCCCGCGTCGCTGATCTCGCTGGTCGAGCAGACGCTCAACACGCTGTTCGTCACCGGCAGCATCGACGATCCGGCGCTGCGCTCGTCGGGGCTCTGCCTGCTCTCCGGCTTCTTCACGCCGCTCCCCAGCTCGACCCTGTCGCGGCTGTATCCGACGCACACGGCCTACGTGTCGAAGTTCACGGCCGCGGCGAACGCGGCGGTGTCGGCGGGCTTCCTCACCCCGGCTGACCGCGACGCCGCCGTCGCCGCGGCTCAGGCGGCGGCTATTCCCTGATCGCCTCGTCGGGCAGCGCGGTGGCCGGGAGCCGGAGCTCGAAGATGCTGCCGCCTCCCGCGCGGTCGCGGTGGACGAGGCTGCCGCCCTGGGCGGTGGCGAGGCGCCGGGCGATGGCGAGGCCGAGGCCGGCGCCGCCGGTGTCGGGGGGCGAGCTCGGGGGCCGGTAGAACGGCTCGAAGATGCGCTCGCGCTCCTGGGGCGGCACGCCGATCCCGCGGTCGGCGATCCCGATCACTAGGAACGGGTCTTCGCGGCTGATGAAGACTTCGATCGCGGTCGAGGGTGGCGAGTACTTCAGCGCGTTCTCGAGCAGGTTGGTGAGGATGCGCACCGAGTGCACGAAGTCGAAGCGGCCGGCGACGATCTCGCTCGCGGCCACGGCGTCGGTGCGGACCTCGCGGCTCTGCAGCATGCCCGAGACCTGCTGGAGCGCAGCGCCGACCAGGTCTTCTGCGGTATTGACCTCGGGCTTCACGGCGACGCCGCCGGCGTCGAGCCGCGAGAGGTCGAGCAGATCCGACACCATGCGGTTCAGGCGGTCGGCCTGCTGCTCGATCACGGCGGCGCGCTCTTCGCCGCCCTCGGCGATGTCGCGCGCGAGGGCTTTGATCGTCGTGAGCGGCGTGCGCAGGTCGTGCGAGACCGACGCCAGCACGGCGTCCTTCAGCCGGTCCGCCTGGCGCAGGGCTTCGGCGTGCTCGGCGGCGGCGACGAGGCGCACGCGGTCGATCGCCAGCGCGGCGTAGTACGAGATGGCGTGCAGGAAGCGGACGCGCGGCGGGTCGAGGTGGAGGCCGTCCGGGTCGGCCAGGCGCAGCACGCCGACGACGCGCCCGTGGGCAACGAGCGGCAGGAGCATCGCCTTCTCGTCCTGTGCAGTCACGGTGTCGCTCGCGACGAGCTCGCACTCGGCGACGCCGGTGCGCTCGCGGATCACCGCCGTGATCGCGGCCAGCGCGTCTTCGGCGCGGCCCGCGCTCAGCGTCTCGGCCCCGAGCGAAGAGAGGCGGTCGATCTCGTCGGCGCGCTCGCTCGCAGCGGCGGCGGCCGCGCCCGCGCGCGCCAGGAGCTGCGTCGCCACCACCGCGGTGACCAGGAACGCGAGCAGCACCAGCCAGTCGAGGCCCTTGTCCACCGACAGAGTCCCATAGGGAGTCTGGAACAGATAGTCGATCAACAGGAAGCCAGTGACCGCCAGAAGGATGCCGAGCCCGCGCCCCGCGCTCGCGCTGCCCAGCAGCACGAGCAGCAGATAAATCAGGGTCACGTGGGCCTGATCGAACTGGCCCCGCAGCGCGACCAGCAGGACGGTGACTCCGAGGAAGATCCCGCTCCAGCCGATCCACAGCGCGGCGGTCCGCTGGCGGGACACGTCTAGGAGGCGGGCTCGAAGCGATAGCCGACGCCCGGCTCGGTCACGATCCGCTTCGCGCGCACCGGGTCGCGCTCGATCTTGCGGCGCAGGTTGGCGACGTGCACGCGCAGGTACTGCTGCGGATCGCCCGAGACGGGGCCCCAGACCGCGAGGAAGAGCTGCTGGTGCGTCAGCGTGCGGCCGGCGTTGTTGACGAAGACGCGCAACAGGTTCCACTCGATCGGGGTCAGGTGGACGGGCTGGCCGTCGCGGCGGATCGTGCGCGCGGAGAGGTCGATCACGAGGCCGTCGACGCTGAGCGGCTGCGGCGGCTTGGCCAGGTCGCTCGCCTGCAGGCGGCGGAGGTGCGCGCGCACCCGCGCGGTCAGCTCGAGCGTGCTGAAGGGCTTGGTGATGTAGTCGTCGGCGCCCGCATCGAGCAGCAGCGCCTTCTCGCGGTCCGAATGGCGCGCGGAGAGCACCACGATCGGCGCGCTCGACCACTTGCGGATCTCCTTGCACACCTCGAGGCCCGCGATGTCGGGCAGCCCGAGGTCGAGCACGATCAGCCCTGGCTGCTCGGCCGCTGCGAGATCGATGCCGGTTCGCCCGGTGCTCGCCTCCAGCACGCGCAGCAGCTCCGTGCGCAGCGCGTTCGCGACGACACGGCGGATCTGCGGCTCGTCCTCGATGATGAGCGACGTATCATCTCGCAACGGGCAAACTCCCAGCCCTTCGAGTGCGGCCTCTCGCGGTCAATTCAACTCCTTGCGGTTCCACCAGCCGCCGCCCAGCGACTGGAAGAGCGCCACGGTGTCGCTGTAGCGATCCGCCTGCGCCTGCACGAGGTTCAGCATCGCCTGCTGGTAGGTCTGCTCGGCGTTGAGCACCGACAGATAGCCGGCGTAGCCGGCTCGGAACTGATTGGTCGAGAGGGTCAGGGTGACCGCGGCGGCGTCCCTGGCGGCGGTGGCGGCGCTGAGGGCCTCGCCGTCCTGCTGGATCGCGTGCAGCGAGTCCGCCACGTTCTGGCAGGCTGCGACGACCGTGCTCTGGTACTGGGCTGCGGCCTGGTCGAGCTCGGCTCGAGCGGCGCGCTCGTCGTGCAGGAGCGTCCCGCCGTGGAACACCGGCTGCGCCACGCCGGCGGCGAGCGTCCAGAAGCCGGCGCCGCCCGCGAACACGGTGGCGGCGGTGAGCGCCATCGTGCCGACGTCGGCGTTGAGCGTGAAGTTGGGCAGCCGGTTGGCGACGGCGATGCCGACGCGCGCGCTTGCAGCGTGCAAGCTCTCCTCGGCCTCGCGCACGTCGGGCCGCTGCTCGACCAGCCGCGAGGGCAGGCTGACCGGCAGCTCGCTCGGCAGCTCCAGGCTCGCGAGCGCGAACTGCTCGGGAAGCTCCTGGTTCGGGAGCCCGCCCGACAGCGCGATCAACAGGTCGCGCTGCTGCGCGAGCCGCTTCCGCAGTGGCGGCAGCGTGGCCTGCACCTGGGCGAGCTGCGACTGCTGCGCGGCGACGTCGAGCCGGCCGATGTAGCCCTTCACGAACTGGTGCTGGAGCGCCTGCAGCATGTCGGTGTTGATGGCGATCAGCTCGTGCGTCGCGTCGATCTGCGCGCGCAGCAGCGCCTCTTCGATGGCGCCGACCGCGACGTTCGAGGTGAGCGTGAGATCGGTCGCGATCAGCGCGAAGCGCTGCTGTTCGGCCTGCGCGTCGGCCGACTCCACCGTTCGCCGGGTCAGGCCGAACACGTCGGGCGCATAGGAGACGGTGAGCTGCGGAGTGTAGAGGCTGAAGATCGACTCGCCGGAGCTCGGCGTCGGCGAGATCTGCTGCGAGGTCTTGTTGCGGCTCACCGAGGCGTTGGCGTCGACGCTCGGGAAGAACGCGCCGCGCTGGGCGAGCGCGCCTTCGCGCGCAGCGACGAGCGACGCCTGCGCGGCGCGCAGGTCCGGGTTCGCGCGCAGCGCGCGATCGATCAGGTCGTCGAGCGGCTGCGAGTGGAAGAGCGTCCACCACTCGCCCGGGATGTCGAGGCTCTCGACGAAGCTCGCCGGCAGGGGCTGCGGTGTGTACGTCCCCGCGTCCGGCGCGGGCGGCCGTTCGAAGTTCGGCCCGACCGCGCAGCCGCTGAGCAGCGCCGCGAGAGCGACCGCGCGCCTCATTCGGCCTCGCGACCGAGCACGACCATCTTCAGTGCGGGGACGACGAGCAGCAGCATGATCGGGCCCACGATCATCCCGCCCACGATCACCGTCGCGAGCGGCCGCTGCACCTCGCTGCCGATGCCCGTCGACGTCGCCGCCGGCAGGAGCCCGATCCCCGCCGAGAGGCTCGTCATCAACAGCGGCCGCATCCGCGTCGAGGCCGCGTGGAACATCGCCTGCCGCGGCGCACCACCGCGGGCGCGCGCCTGGTTGTAGTAGGTGACGAGCAGGATGCCGTTCATGACCGAGACCCCGAAGAGCGACACGAACCCGATCGCGGCGGAGATGCTGAACACGAGACCAGAGACCAGCAGCGCGAGCACGCCGCCCGCGACCGCGAACGGCAGGCCCGACAGCACCAGCAGGCACTCGCGCAGCGAGTTGAACTGGATGTAGAGCAGCCCGAGGATCAGCAGCAGCGTGATCGGCACGATCAGCTCGAGCCGTGCCTTGGCGGCCTGCAGCTGCCCGAACTCGCCGGCCCACACCAGCCGGTAGCCGCTCGGCAGCTTCACGTGCTCCGCGATGCGCTGCTGCGCTTCCGCGACCGTGCTGCCCAGGTCCCGTCCGCGCACGCTGAACTTCACCGGGATGAAGCGCTGGTTGCTCTCGTGGTAGATCCAGGCCGCGCCGGTGTCGAGCGTGATCGACGCCAGCTCGCGCAGGGGGATGTACGCGTTCGTTCCGCTCGGCGTCTGCGCGGCGACGCGGATGGCGCCGATCTTGTCGGTGCTGTCGCGCAGCTCGGCCGGATAGCGCACCGCCACGTCGAACTGGCGCTCGCCCTCGAGCACGGTGGTCGCGATGCTGCCGCCGACCGCGGCCTCGACGACCGAGTTCACGTCGCCGGAATTGAGCCCGTAGCGCGCGGCCTTGGTGCGGTCGGTGCGGATGTCCAGGTTCGGCTGGCCCAGCACCGGGAACACGCCCAGGTCGGTGATGCCGCGGACCTGGCTCATCTCGCTGCGGATCTGCTCGGCGAGCGCGGTCAGCGTGTCGAGGTTCGGCCCGACCACCTTCACCGAGTTGACGGCTTTGACCCCGGAGATGCCCTCCTGGATGTTGTCCTGGATGTACTGCGAGAAGTTGAAGTTGACACCGGGCAGCGCGCGCTTCAGCTCGTCGTTGATCTGCTCGGTCAGGCTCTCTTTGGTGACTCCGCGCCGCCACTCGTCGGGCGGCCGCAGCGGCGCGAACAGCTCGACGTTCGAGAAGGGCGAGGCGTCACTGCCGTCGTCGGGACGACCGTGCTGCGAGAAGACGGTGATGACCTCTTTGTGGCGCAGCAGGATCGCGCGCATCTTGTGCGCCGCCGCCTCGCCGTCGTCGAGCGAGAGCGTCATCGGCATCGAGGCGCGGATCCAGAAGTTTCCCTCCTCGAGCGCGGGCAGGAACTCGCTGCCCAGCCGGGTCGACAAGAGCCCCGACAGCGCGACGAAGGCGACCCCGACCGCGACGACCAGCTTGCGGTGGACGAGCGCGAAGCGCAGTGCGGGATCGTAGACGCGGTGCAGGCCGCGCACGAGCAGCGTCTCGGCCTCGCTCACGTGCTCGGGCAGGAGCAGCGAGGCGAGCACGGGAGTCACCGTGAAGGTCGCGATCAGCGCGCCGCACAGCGCGTAGGCGTAGGTGAGCGCCATCGGCCCGAAGATCGCCCCTTCGACTCCGCTCATGGTGAAGAGCGGCACGAACGCCGCCACGGTGATGAGCACGGAGAACAGCACCGCCCGGTCGATCTGCAGGGCGCTGATCAGGATGATGCGCAGCCGATCGGTCCAGCCCTCTTCCGCGCTGCGGTGCAGCGAGGCGAAGCCTTCGAGCAGGGCGCGGCGCTCCGCGGGCGGCCGTTGGAGGTTCTGGAAGACGCTCTCGACGAAGATGACCGCGGAATCGACGATGATCCCGAAGTCCACCGCGCCCAGCGACAGCAGGTTCGCGCTCTCGCCGCGCGCGACCAGCATCAGGATCGCGAACGAGAGCGCGATCGGGATGTTCAGCCCCACCACGATCGCGCTGCGCAGGTTGCCCAGGAAGACCCACTGGATCAGGAAGACGAGCAGACAGCCGAACACCAGGTTGTGGAGAACGGTGTGGGTGGTCACGTGGAGCAGCGCGCCGCGGTCGTAGATCGTCACCAGCCGCACGCCCGGCGGCAGGCTGCCGTCGTGGTTCATGCGCTCGAGCTCGGCTTCCACCTTCGGCAGCAGCTCGTTCGCGTGCTCGACGCGGCTCATCACCACGATGCCCGCCACGGCGTCGTCCTCGTCGTCGTGGCCCCAGATGCCCAGCCGCGGCACGGTGCCGACCGAGACCTTGGCCAGGTCCTTCACCAGGATCGGCACGCCGCCCGACTGCGCCAGCACCACGTTCTCGATGTC
>Ga0187779_10001560_pt1 | contig 14283 bp, 14 predicted proteins | sample 1015_Q2_SP10_10__FD_132435 | JGI IMG/M metagenome (GOLD analysis project Ga0187779, IMG submission 132435) | Tropical peat soil microbial communities from peatlands in Department of Meta, Colombia - 1015_Q2_SP10_10_MG | ecosystem: Environmental > Terrestrial > Soil > Wetlands > Peat | place... | reverse complement strand
TTGGAGCGGGCAACGGGGATCGAACCCGCGACCCTCGGCTTGGGAAGCCGATGCTCTACCAGCTGAGCTATGCCCGCGCGACGACGGGTCGAACGATGATTCATGTTCAAAATATAAGAAACCCGTGAGCGTTGTCAAGAGATTTTTAAATCATCTTTTTAAATCGTCTTCATCTCGGTAGGAAGATAGGTTAAAACTTCTGCCCCATGAGCGGTCACCAGAACCATATCTTCGATTCGGACCCCTCCCCGATCGGGTATGTAAATGCCGGGTTCGATCGTGAAAACCATTCCTTCATGAACCGGTCCATTGTTTTCGCTGTTGACGGCAGGGTCCTCATGGACAGCGAGGCCAATGCCGTGGCCTGTCCCGTGACCAAAATATTCCCCGTATCCTTTACTTCGAATGTGATCCCTTGCCGCTCGGTCCACGTCGCCAACGGGGATGCCCGGCCGGACCTTCTCAATCGCCTTATCGTGAGCTTCTTTGACGATCTGATAGATCTTTTGCTGTTCTGAGGAGGGGCTGCCACAGAGCACCGTGCGTGTCTGGTCGGAATGGTATCCTTGAAATTCCGAGCCAAAATCGATCAGGATAAAATCTCCTTTTTCAATTCGCTTGCCGCTTGCCTTTCCATGAGGCAGAGCGGATCGTTTTCCAGAGGCAATAATGATATCAAAGCCAAGAGCATCGGCGCCGCTTCGCTTCATGAAGCATTCCATCTCCAGAGCAACCTCTCGCTCCACAACACCTTCTTTGAGTATCTCCGTCACATGAGAAAAGGCGTTCGAGGAGATGTCAATGGCCTTCCGGATGAGAGTCAGCTCACGGGCGTCTTTCACTGCCCGAAGGTTTTTTATTTCGTCCTCCAGTGGAACGAGTTTTGCCGTGTCGGCCAACTTCTCCGAAAGGAATTGGAAGGCTGAAAAGGGGAGGGCGGCAGACTCAAACCCTATCCTTATCAATCTCAAGTCAGATAAAAGGGAAAAGATCCCTTCCATTTTCTTCTTATAGTGGACAATCTTGGAGCCCTCCACTTCTTCATCTGCCTGTGTCCAGTATCGGGAATCCGTCAGGAAGAAGGAGTCTTTTTGGGTGATGACAAAGGCACCATCGCTTCCGGTAAAACCGCAAAGGTACCGAATATTCTCGAGACTGACGAAGAGGATTCCATCCAAATCGTGGAAATCCAAAATCCTCCTGGAAATTTCCTGCCGGTTCTCACAAAACGAATGGTCTGTCAATTTTGTCTCCGTTTCCGAATATTGGCCAGCCATTTTTCGAGATGGCGTATTTTCTCTTCGCTGGAAAGGGGATAGGGGAAGTCCGAAGGAGGGGACGGGTTCAATTCCTCGCCCAGTTCTTCCATCCTCCTCTGTACGTCCAGATCAAAGGGATCTCTTTCGGCAAGGGTCTTATACATTTCGTAGGCCTCCTGGAGATGACCCTGTTTCAGATAAATCTCGGCCAATGTTTTTGTCACCATTTGATCCATTTGGTATACCTGTTTTGAGGACCTTACCAAAAATTAGAAAATAATTTCACAAAAGTCAACCCCTTTGACCTTGTCATGGGACGCTGGAAAAGCGATTTATGACGATCCTTCTTTGCTGCGGATTGGAAAAAACTGCATATTGACATAGGGACAAATATAAAATAATATTATAAGGTTTTTCTCATTTGAAGGAGCTTAATATGGAAAAGAAATATTTGTTTTCACCTGGGCCAACCATGCTTCCACCGGAGGTGCTTTTGAAGATGGCGGAGCCAATCATGCACCACCGGGAGCCAGAGTTCGAGAGAATTCTTGGTGAAATCAGGGAGGGTTTGAAGTATCTTTTTCAGACCAAAAATGAGGTATTGGTCTTTACTTCCTCCGGGACGGGCGCCATGGAGGCAGCGGTCTCTAATATCCTTTCCAGAGGGGATAAGGCGCTGGTGGTCCGGGGGGGGAAGTTTGGCGAGAGATGGGGAGAGATCTGCAAAGCATACGGAATTGAGTTTGTCCCGATCGACGTGGAATGGGGAAAGGCGGTCGATCCGAAACAGGTTGAAAAGGCATTGGCACAGAACCCCACGATCAGAGGGGTTTACACCCAGGCCAGCGAAACTTCAACGGGCGCGAGACATCCCATCCACGAGATTGCGGAGATCGTAAAAAAATATGAGGAGACCGTGCTCGTCGTTGACGCCATTACGGGAATCGGTGTCTTTGATCTCCCGATGGATGCCTGGGGAATCGACGTGCTGATCAGCGGTTCTCAAAAGGCACTGATGCTTCCTCCCGGGCTTTCCTTCGCTGCCCTGAGCGATAAGGCATGGAAGTTTGTGGAGCGGTCGAACTTGCCTAAATTTTATTTCGACTTCAAGAAGGAGTTGAAATCTGCCCAGAAGAATCAGAATTCTTTCACCCCGGCTATCTCTTTGTTCGTGGGATTAAGGGAGTCACTCCATCTGATTCGAAAGGAAGGTTTGGAGGCTGTATTTCGACGCCACGAGAAATTGGCAGAGGCGACCCGTGCCGCGGCAAAGGCGTTGGGCCTTGAGCTCTATGCTCCTGATTCTCCGAGCAATGCGGTCACGGCCGTCAAAGTTCCGGAGGGCGTACAGGGTGGCAAATTGAAGAATCTGTTTTTTGAGAAGTTCGGAGTTACCGTGGCGGGAGGGCAGGATCAAGCCAAGGGTAAAATTATTCGAATTGCGCATCTGGGATATTACGAGCGGCTGGATATGGTGATGGTGATTTCAGCCTTGGAGATGCTTTTGAAGGAGATGGGCTACAAGTTTGAGCTCGGAGCAGGTGTGAAGGCTGCTGAAGAAATTTTGATGAAGTAGAAAGGGATCAGACGGCTTGAGGGGATGTGACATGGAAGAAATAAGAAGAGTGTTAGTCAGCGACCCGTTGTCAAGCAAAGGGTTGGAGATATTAGAAGGGGCAAAGAACCTGAAATATGATCTGAAACCCGGCCTTTCTCCAGAAGAGCTGAAGAAGGTGATGCCCGATTATGATGCGATTATTATTCGGAGCGAGACGAAACTAAAGGCGGATCTGATCGAGGCGGGGAGACGGTTGAAAGTGATCGGAAGGGCAGGGATCGGGTTGGACAATGTCGATCTCCCTGCGGCAACGAAGAAGGGTGTCGTGGTGATGAATACTCCCCAGGAAAATGCGATTGCCGCGGCGGAGCACACAATCGCCATGATCCTTTCCATATCGAGAAAGATTCCCCAGGCGACGGCCTCGATGAAGGCGGGCAAGTGGGAAAAGAAAAAGTTCATGGGAGTGGAGCTTTATACCAAGACCCTCGGACTGATCGGCATTGGTGTGATCGGGACGATTGTCGCCGACCGTGCAAGGGGCTTGAAGATGAAGGTCATCGGTTACGATCCCTATCTTTCAAAAGAAGTGGCGGAGAAGAAAGGGGTTGACACGGTATCGCTCGACGAACTCCTGGAGCGTTCTGACTTCATCAGCATCCACACGCCGTTGACCGATGAAACACGGAGTCTGATCGACAAGAAAGCTTTTTCGAAAATGAAGAAGGGTGTCATTGTAGTCAATTGCGCACGGGGAGGGATCGTCAACGAGAAGGACCTTCACGAGGCCATTCAGGAAGGGAAGGTGGCGGGAGCCGCCTTGGACGTTTTTGAGAAGGAGCCCTCCATCGGGAACCCTCTGTTGGAATTGGAGGGGGTGATCAGTACCCCCCACTTGGGAGCTGCCACCGAGGAGGCCCAAGAGAACGTGGCCATTGCCATTGCGCAGCAGGTTGTCGAATTTTTGACTTCAGGTGAGGCGAGGAATGCGGTGAATATGCCTGCTGTCAGTCCAGATATTCTTCCCTCCCTGAGGCCCTATCTCCGCCTCGGGGAGCAATTGGGGAGCTTTTTGGGGCAGATATCAAATCAGGCCATTGAGGAGGTTCTAATCGAATATTACGGCGAGGTCGTGGAGTATGGGACGAAACCGATCACCATCTCGGTATTGAAGGGCCTGCTCACGCCCTTCGTGGGCGAGACGGTCAACTTTGTCAATGCCCCGATCATGGCGAAGGAGAGAGGGATAAAAGTCACGGAGTCGACCCGGGCTGTGACAGAAGACTATGCGAGTCTGATCGCCATCACGGCCCGGTCGAAGGCAGAGCGAAACTACATTGCAGGGACGCTCTTCGGAAGGAAAGAGCTACGGATCGTCAAGCTGAATGATTTTTTCATCGAAGCCATTCCAGAGGGGCATATCCTGCTGGTCAACAATTATGACAAACCCGGGGTGATCGGGAATATCGGGGGTGCCTTGGGAAGCCGGAACATCAATATTGCGACGATGCAGTTTGGACGCGATCAAATGGGCGGCAGGGCGATCTCACTGCTCCACCTGGACGGCCCTCTGCCATCGGGAATGGTGGGCGATATTTTGAGGCTGCCGAATATTATCTCGGTCCGTCAAATTCAGCTCTGATTTTTCAGGAAGCGGAGGGTCGATTCAGAATGGCCAACATTGTTATTGTCGGAGCTCAATGGGGAGATGAGGGAAAAGGGAAGATTGTCGATTTGCTGACCCGGTATGCCGACCTCGTCGTAAGGTTCCAGGGAGGGAGCAATGCCGGGCATACTATCGTTTTAAAGGGAGAGAAGTTTGTCTTTCATCTCATCCCTTCGGGTATCCTTTATAAAAATAAGAAATGCATTATCGGCAGCGGGGTGGTGTTGGACCCCGCCATATTGATTCAGGAGATGGATGAGATCAGAAAGAGAGGGTATCTAAAAGATGACTCTCAATTGATGATCAGCGAAGAAGCGCATCTGATCCTCCCGTACCATCGGAGGATCGATACGGCTAGGGAGAAAACGTTCAAGATCGGGACCACCGGACGGGGAATCGGCCCTGCGTACGAGGATAAAGTGGCCCGCTGCGGGATCCGGGCGGTTGATCTCCTGGATGAAAAAATATTCCGTGAGAAGTTAGAAGCAAACCTGGTCAGCAAAAATACCTATTTAACTCAAGTATTGAATGAGGAAGGCTTCGAGTTTTCGGAGATTTTCGACGAATATCTTCAGTACAAAGATCGAATTGAAAGATATGTAAAGAATACCTCGCTCATTCTTCACGAAGCAATCAAGAAAGGAAAACATGTCCTCTTCGAAGGGGCACAGGGAGCCTTGTTGGATGTGGACCATGGCACCTATCCGTATGTCACGGCCTCGAATACATTGGCGGGAAACGCCTGTCTCAGTTCGGGCATCGGGCCTACAATGATCAAGTCTGTGATCGGGGTGGCCAAGGCCTATACCACCCGGGTTGGCGAGGGTCCGTTTCCCACAGAGCTTCAAGATGAGCTTGGGGAGAAGATTCGCCAAAAGGGCGGGGAATATGGCGCAACCACGGGGAGACCGAGGAGATGCGGTTGGTTCGACGCTGTCGTGGTCAACCACTCCATCCGTTTGAACGGCATCCGGGAGATGGTCATTACCAAGTTGGATGTCTTGAATGATTTCGATACGATTAATATCTGCGTGGGGTATCGCGCGGATGGAAAGGTTTTTCACCATGTCCCTTCTAATCTCGAACTATTGAAACGCTCCGAGCCCGTCTATGAAGAGATGAAAGGTTGGAGAACGGAGATCAAGGGGGCGAGAGACGTTAAAGATCTTCCTCCTGAGGCGAGGCGGTATCTCAAGAGAATTGAGAAATTGATCGGCACCAGAATGGCGATGATTTCCGTCGGATCGGAGAGAAGCGAAACGGTAGGGGTGAGAAACCCCTTCTAAAGAGATTTCTGAAAAAGTCCAGAAATCTCTCATGAGAGCGTGCAGTAGTTTTTGAGGGCTCTCTTAGATTTTGCTTGACAGCTCCGTAGGTTTTTCTTACCTTGAAACAAGAGGGCCGTTAACTCAGGAGGTAGAGTATCTGCCTTTTAAGCAGAGAGTCGTGGGTTCGAGTCCCGCACGGCCCACCATAGTGAATAACCAAATTTCAAGCACCAGTAATCAGATAAGTCAAAACTCAAAAATTGAATTTTCTAATTTCGATAATTTGAATATTAGGTCATTGGGTATTATTTTGGATTTGGAATTTGGTGATTGGAATTTTAGAAAAGGGTCCCCATCGTCTAGTCGGCCAAGGACACCGGCCTTTCACGTCGGCAACAGGGGTTCGAATCCCCTTGGGGACGCCAAATAACAGAATCGATGAGTTAGGTTTTAGATTAAGCTGTTTATCTTTTCTCTTTTCTCTTCACTCCCAACACGACAGCGATTCATGAAAAACTAGGATCGCCCACTCAAAGCCATTATCATTTCTCTGCCGAACTGCCACAATAACCACCTCAGCCTCACCGCGACAGTCTTCGGGGAAACCTTTCCAGCCTCCTCCAATGCCTCTTCGGGAGCAGAAACCAGTTCATCCGATGCTTCCATCGGGGCTTCCAAGAGAATTTCATCATGAACGCAAAACCTCCTCTACGTTTCGAAAAGTGCACGGCATTCACATGTAAGACGTTTGGCGGTGTTAAAGCGTGTGTTCACCCCTAAACAGCTTTCTCGATGAGGAAGTAAATTTAATCGGAGTGAAAGCGCTTTCAAATTCGGCTAAACCGTGCTATAAGGGTCAGGCAATGGCCTAATACTATCCGGGGTTGACACGAAAAGACAGGAGCCATCTCCATGAATAATGTGACGACGAGCAAGTCTACCAGGGTGGACTATATTGACTGGCTGCGGGTGGTCACCACCCTCTGTGTATTCATATTTCACTCGGCCAGATTCTTCGATAAGTTTAGTGACTGGCATGTAAGAAATGCCACTACCTGGATAGGTGGCAGTATCATCGTGGGCTTCATGAGTATGTGGATTATGCCTATGTTTATGGTGCTGGCAGGGGCGAGCACCTATTACTCGCTGCGATCAAGAAGCGCCTGGCAGTACAGCCGGGAAAGGATTCTGCGCTTGCTCGTGCCTTTCCTGTTTGGTATGTTCGTGATTGTCGTGCCACAGGCTTATTATGAACTGCTTTACCACGGCAAATCGCTCGGCGCCAATTTGTTGGGCTATTACCCCCTCTATCTCTTGAACCTGCCCGAGCGGTTCGCTCATTTCAGCTTCTATCATCTGTGGTTCCTGGCCGCGCTCTTCATCTTCTCTCTTATCTGCCTGCCGCTGTTCGTGGACCTGTTGAAGAAGGGGAAGAGCCTTTTGTCCAGCCTGGCGTCCAGGATTAATTCTCCTTGGAAATTGATGCTGTTCCTTGTCCTTCCGTTGGGCTTGATCAACATATTTATTTATCCGGGCAGCTTTTGGGGGAGCAGGGCTACGGGCGGCTGGTGCCTTGTTGCCCATCTATTCTTTTTCATTTCGGGGTATGTGCTCTTTGCCAGTCCAGGCATGGTTGAACAGACGAGGAAGTTGAGGTGGATTGTGGGTATCGGTGCCATCGCCGCGGCCGTGGCACTTAGACCGTTGATCGGACCGCTGTCCGATTGGAAACATTATTTTGGGTCGGTCGGTTACGCAGCAGCCCAGGTTGTTCAAGCTTTGCTTTCGTGGTGTCTGCTCATTATTTTTATCAATTTGGGACGGTGGGTCTTCAATTTTAAAAACAAGCTCCTTGCATATGCCAGCGAGGCTGTACTGCCTTTTTATATCCTGCACCAGACGGTGATCATCGTTATCGGCTATTATGTCGTCCGGTGGCAAGTGAATTCGGCTTTGAAATATTCGATCATCCTCGTCGTCTCATTCTGCCTGATCATGGCCTTGTATCATCTGCTGATAAAAAGAATAAATATCCTTCGCTTTCTCTTCGGCATGAGAACTATTCGCAAAATTCACTGAACCGGCAAATAGTGCAGTTTGTTAGGGGTAGGAAATCAGGGGATCGGCCAGTTGGTTAAGAGCGAATTCTGGGTCTATGGGGTCTTTCCATAGAACTTGTTTGCCAAGCCCGGATTTATCTTCTTTAGAATCTGATATTCTTTGGAAGCTGACTTGTTATCGCCAATCTTAAGATATGCAATCCCGGCGTTGTAATGGGCCTCAGCGTAATTAGGGTTAATCCGCAGGGCTTCGATAAATTGAACAATAGCCTCCTGATACCTCCCCTGATCGCTATAAGCGTTTCCGAGATTGTTGCGTACCTCTGCAAAATTCGGGTTAGTTCGCAGCGCCTCGGTAAATTGAGCAATGGCCTCCTGATATTTCCCCTGACGAATGTAGGCGTTTCCAAGGTTATTGCGAGCCTCTGCAAAATTCGGGTTGATCCGCAGTGCTTCGGTAAATTGAGCAATCGCTTCTTGATAATTCCCCTGATGGATATGGGCATTTCCAAAATGGTAATGGGCCTCGGCGTAATCGGGGTTGATCCGTAGCGCCTCAATAAATTGAGAAATCGCCTCTTGATACTTCCCCAGATCGGTATAAACAATTCCGAGGTTTTTACGGGCCTCGGCGTAATTGGGGTTGATTCGCAGCGCCGCGACAAATTGGGCGATAGCCTCCTGATAGTTCCCCTGATAAGTGTAAACAATTCCGAGGTTATCCAGCACCTCCGGGTAATAGGGGTTAATGCGCAGGGCTTCGGCAAATTGAACGATAGCCTCCAGATGTTTCCCCTGATAGGTATAAACAATTCCAAGGTTATTGAGCGCCTCTGAGTAGTAGGGGTTAATCCGCAGGGCTTCAGTGAATTGAACACGAGCCTCCTGATATCTCCCTTGATCGGTATAAAGAATTCCAAGGTTGTTATGTGCCTCGGCATAATTGGGGTTGATCCGCAGGGCTTCAATAAATTGAGCAATAGCCTCTTGATACTTTTTCGCAAGCGTATAGGCATATCCAAGGTTGTTATGCGGTCGATCTTTGTTGGGAGATTTCTTTACACAATCTGTCCAGAGTTCAATGCCGCTATTCCAAATGTTATTCCTCGAATAGGTCCCAGTTATTAAAAGAATGAGCAGAAAAACATAGAAAACTATTTCCGGAACATAGGATGTTACTCGTTTTGTCTTGCTATGCTCGACAATAAGGGCTGCCCTCTCTCTTGACACTGATTCTCCAGGAACTTTTTTTGTTAAGGTGGTTCGTTTTGGCATAGTTGCCTTTTAAAGAACGGAAAATCAAAGAATCTATTATTGAAGTTCGATGCTTCGTTATGAGTTTAGCAAATTCGGATTAAAAATCAATAAGGAGGAAACGAACCTCATAAGCCGACGGAGCGATGGACCATGGAGGCTTGTCCTCGCCATGGAATCTTTGTTGACCTTTGAGCCGAAGTTTTGATATATTCGGGTCAAAGTTTAGATAGCTTTTGGACCGAATTTCCATTGTGTGAGAGCTTGCGTTTACGGCTGAGGCCGTGTCCCGGGGATCTAAGAATGACGTCCATTGAATTTCGATAATTCCTTGGTTATTCTGTTTGTCAAAAGGCGGGAGAAATAGGAAGTCAATTATCGAAGGAGGTCGATCATGGTTAAGAAATATGTCGGCATTTTGGTTCTTATATCGTGTCTGGGGCTGGTTTTAGCCGGGTGTCCTAAGAAAACCGTCGTCATCAGAAAAGACCAGCCCACGAGCCAGAAGTCGGAAGAAGCGAGCAGACTCGAGGCCGAACGGGCAGCGAGAGAGGAAAGAGAAGCAAGAGAGGCTAAGGAAAGAGAATTGGCAAGGATCAGAGAAGAAGAGGCCAAGCAGTCTGCAGGGGGCGAGCTCGAAAAAAGTTTGGTCGCAAAAAAAGAACGGGGCATTGAAGGGGAGGTCTTCGAAACGAAGCTGCTTAAAGACATCCACTTCGATTTTGACAGATATGACATTCGTGGAGGGGATGAGGAGATTTTAAAAGAAAATGCGGCCCTACTAAAAAAATATCCTAAGACGAAGATTCAGATTGAAGGTCATTGTGACGAGAGAGGGACAGTGGAGTACAATCTCGCTCTCGGGGAGCGAAGGGCTAACAATACCAAGAAATACCTCGTCTCCCTCGGCATTGCTTCAGATCGCATCACTGCCATCAGCTATGGGAAGGAGAAGCCTTTGGACACCGGTCACAGTGAGGAGGCATGGGCTAAAAACCGAAGAGCTCACACGGTCTTATTATCCAAGTAATTTTTCATGACTGTGCGTCGTCCCTTCCTGGCAATAAGCAGGCTCGGACGGCGAAATCAGAAATCCCCCTGCCCCCCTTTTGGAAAGGGGGGTTGGGGAGATTTGGAAATGTATTCTCTAAGTAATTCAACCCGGTTTATCCTCGGAGGCATGGATATTGCCCCGAGGATGGATTTTTAAGGAGGCAGAGTTGAAAAAGCTATGTGGGATTAAGATGGGGATGATTCTTTCCATCGGGATCTTTCTCCTCGGATGCGCAAGCGCAAGGGACGTGCGAACCCTCGACAGAGAGATTGACAAAGTTTATTCGGAGCTCAATGCGGTTCGAAAAGAGAACAGTTCTTTGAAGGATAAATTATCCACCCTGTCCGCGGAGAATCAGAAGCTCAAGACGGAAATTCTGATTCGGGTCGACAATCTTCAGTCCGAAGTTCGAACCCTTTCCACAGGGGTCGAGGAATATAAGGACTACCTGAAGAGGCCATCAAAAGAGATTGGCCAAGTCAAGGCGGATGTGGAAGCTCGATTAAAGGGTTTGGAGGAAAGCAGGAGAACCCTGGAAGAAAAAAATAAGGTTCAGGAAGAAAAGATCAAAGAGATGGAGACGCACCTCAAGGCCGTGGACGAGAGGGTGAGAGAGACGGGGGAGGAAAAACCGGAATCAACCAAAGAACTCCCTTCCAAGGCGAAAGGTACCTCCGCAGGGATGAAGAACCTGTATAAGGATGCCTACGACACCCTTCAGAAAAAAGACTTAGAGGAAGCCCGGAGGAAATTTGAGGCATTCCTCAAGCAGTACCCTAACACCGACCTCTCCGGTAACGCCCAGTTTTGGATCGGGGAGATCTATTATCAAAAAAAGGATTTCGAGAAGGCGATCCTGGAATATGAGAAAGCGATCACCAAGTATCCGGAAACGGATAAGGTCCCAGCGGCCTTGTACAAGCAGGCCCTGGCCTTTCTGGAACTGGGCGATAAGGGGAATGCCAGAAATCTTCTCAAACGGGTCCTCCAGCGATTTCCCAAGTCGAAACAAGCGGAGATGGCGAAGAAGAAACTGGAGGCTATCAAGTAGACTCTGGTCGTTAGAGAGTCATTTTCTAATCAAAAGTGGAAAAAAAGTGGTTTAACGGTAAGGTTTGAGCTGGTTCAAAAATTTGGGATCAACGACAATCCCCAATTTCCCCGCTTCGTCGCAGTGTTCAATGGCTAACTTAAATTCCTGTTTCTCGTAAAAGGCGCCTGCCAGGGCGTAGTGGGCTTCGGCGAATTTGGGGTTGATCTCCAATGCCTTTTGAAAGGAAGCCATCGCCTCATCTATTTTCTTCTCTTCCCAATAGACGCTTCCAATATTGTAATAACCCTTGGCATAGGCCGGTTTGATCTCGACCGCTTTCTGATACTCCGCCAAGGCCTGATCGAACATTCCCTTTCTGAAATAAAGCATGCCCATATTGGTATGGGCTTCGACATAATCCGGAGAGATTTGAAGCATCTTCTGATATTCGGCCATCGCCTCTTCGGCGTTTCCTCTTTCTTCTTGAGCGACCCCAAGATTGAAATGGGCCTCCGCCAGATGAGGGTCGATACGAAGCGCTTCTTCGTACTCTGAAATCTCTTTTTTCCATTTCTTCAGCCGACCGTAGACAACACCGAGATTGAGGTGGGCTTTTGCGTTCTTTGGATCCAATTTGAGCACTTCTTGATATTCCTTTGCAGCTTCATCGAAATTCTTTTTCTCCGCAGCCTGATAAGCCAATTGAAAATGATCCTCAGCGGTAACGGCTTTCACCTTCTTTTCCGTGTCGTTTCCTTTCGTTTGGCTCTTGCTTCCTTCTGCGCAAGAAATCAGAGGAAGGACTATGGCGAAAAGAAAGATATACCGCAGCATCGTTTTCAAGGTCTTCCTCCTCGTCTAAAATCTCATGATTGAACTAACAAAAAAAATGGAATAAATCAAGAGATGCCTTCTTGTTTCAAACCGGGATACTCTGGACTTCTCGCGGAAAAAGTCGGTAACCTCTTCGGGAAACGGATCTCTGAAGAAACATTGGGAATAGGATATCATTCCCCAAAAATGCCAGGGGTGGCTTGGGACATGGCACTATTGAGAGCCGGGAGGCCCGGCGCGGGACGGGCCGGGTGCCCCCGGAGTGAAGCCCGGGGGTGGAGGCGGAGGGGGAAACCAGAAGAAAGCCACTTGATCGTTTTGCAGTTCCAGCTCGGCGAGCATGTCGTCGTCGCCATCTTTGTAAGCAATCTTCCACAAAAAAGTCTCGATCCCGTCGTGTTTGAAACTGCCGAGATATTGCAGTTCATATCCTTTTTTCAGCCTGGGAGATAGTCCAGTGCTGACCTGCCGAAACACCTCTTTTGTGATGATTGTTTTGAAGGAGGATGTGGCATTGGCGACAAAAACGTCATAATTGTCTGTCGCAATGGCTGTGAGGAGTACATTCACAGTTCCCTGGGTGGATGGGCCGCTTGTCGCGGCACTGAGCGTCGGCACCCACGCGAGCAGAATGAGGATGATCAGAATTCCTGCCCGCTTGAACAGCATAAGCGTGGACATGTTTTCCTCCTCCAAGCGCATCCCGAACGGCTTTTCGTCAAAAAATTATATGCGGTTGAATTACTTGATCAACTCCGCCTTTTAGGCCTCATCGGCTTTTCGCAGCAGACGATGTCGCAATAGTCAACGCACCCGCAGACCTCATCCACTGTGACAGCCAGACCGCAGACGCTACAGGTATAAACATCTCCTTTCTTCACACCTTTTTTTGCCACCTTCTTTACCGTCTTTTTTTTTACCATCACTTCCTCCCCTTTATCAGAATGTGGGTACCCCCGTTACGCAGTGGCCTTCGGACTGCCTGAGCCATTCGAATTGAAACCTTTTTCTAAGAGGATTATTTTGACCAGCTTGAAAATCTCTTCAGTCGCTACGGAGCTCTTGGAGAGAAAATAGTCGGCCTTATATCGGGCGGCTGCCTCCCGATATTCCGGAAAGTTGTGGCTTGTAAAAATGATAACGGTGATTTCAGGATGATCCGTTTTAATCCTTTTGGTAAGCTCAAGCCCGTTTTCTCCCGGCAATCGGATATCCATGAAGATGAGATCCGGAGGAATCGCACCGATTTTTCTCAATGCCTCCTCCGAATCCGCCGCTTCGGTGATAGCCATTGAAGGGAATCGGGACTGGAGGCCTTCTTTGAACACATTCCTGAATGGAGAATTGTCCTCGACCAGCATAGTCTTGAACATTTTACTTTATCCTTTCTGTTTCAAAAACCCCTCTTCAATTTCTCAACCAATCACGGACAGAGGAAAGGTCTCCCTAAGGTTGAGACTACCGTTTCGTGAAATTGCGCGTTCTGATGAGAGTGTACTGGAGATAAAGTTGATCGTAAATAGGGTGTAGATTGTATTTTGTGCCAGAGAAGACAGTATTTCTCGAATAGCCTAATATCCAATGATAAGAGAAGAAGCCCGGAGCGACTGGGAAACAGGGATAACCGGCGGTATACCGAACTATCGGGAAGGGTACAAAAAACTCGCCGAAAAGGTTTTCAATTTAGCCATATCTTCCGGAGAGATATTGAGAAATCTCACACCGGACCGATAATGATCTTTGTCGCCCCCCATTTGAGTGTCGGTCCAAACCACCTCCACAAGTGCTTCGACTGTATTCAACCCAACTTCGGAAGAGAAGAAAAGTTTCAACTTCAAATTCTGGCCGATCTCCACCTGCTCTGGAAAAAGAATCTGTAACCCCCCTTCGCTGGCATCGAGAGCGCGGCAGGGTTGATTGCCTGGCGAGTCAGCTCGGTAATACTCTATCGGGAGCCGGATTGGAAATCTCCGGTAGGTCCTTCTTTCAAAATTGGCGATCCCGTAGCGGGGCTTGGTTCCTTTTTCTGCTATTCCCATTTGGACCTCCCAGATAGAATATTGCGAAAATATGAAACAGCTTACAGCAACCTACTAAATTTCATCTACAAGGTCAAGGAAAATTTATCGGCAGCTCCACACGCCGCGCCCTCATGGACTCAACGGCTCCTTCTACGGAACCACGTTTTCAGATATCGTACGATGCTGTGTGTAAAAAGAGAAAGGGGTGTTATCCTCTTGGGAGATTTTTGGCCAAAATCAGATCCCAACGGAAAGGAGGACACACCCCATGTCAGG
>Ga0187779_10001559_pt1 | contig 14286 bp, 12 predicted proteins | sample 1015_Q2_SP10_10__FD_132435 | JGI IMG/M metagenome (GOLD analysis project Ga0187779, IMG submission 132435) | Tropical peat soil microbial communities from peatlands in Department of Meta, Colombia - 1015_Q2_SP10_10_MG | ecosystem: Environmental > Terrestrial > Soil > Wetlands > Peat | place... | reverse complement strand
TGTCGACCTTGTCCTCGAGCTCCACGGTATACTGTTTGAGCGCCTCTTCGAGCTCCACTCGTTTGGTGACGTCGTTGCTTGTGATGAGAATGCCCGGCGTTTTGCCATCGATCAGGAGCGGACTGATGTTCATCGTTAGATAAAACGGGAGGCCCTGTATGCCCGCTATCTTGTAGTCCCTGATCTCAAAGCTTCGGCCTGTCAGGCTCTTCTGGAATATGGCCTCGACGGGTATGCCTTCATAGGGAGGCAGATTGTCGGGAAAGAGGGAAAAAAGCGATTTGCCGACGATGTCTTTCTTGGGACGGCCGAGCGTCCGCGCCTGTGCGGTGTTCACGGTCCTGACCATCATGTCCTTGTCGACGACCATGAGATTGGTCTTTGTGTTTTCAATGATGTTTTCCAGAAAGTCTTTGGAGATCTCGATCTCGCGTTCCAGCCTGCGCTGGTTCTCCAAATGTTTGGCTTTTTCTTCCGCCTTGATCGTCTTCTTGTATGTTATGATCGTGGCTCCTGAAGCGACCAGCGTGGTAATAAATATGGATAGGATCAGGAGAGAATAGAATCGTCTGCTCTTCTGCATGAGCGAGGTCACGTCGGAATAGGGAGCCGATACGACGATGAGCCAGGATTTGGTGGCCATGGGGATCTTGTAAAACGCTGCGAGTTTGTTCTCGCCGCTCGGGGTCTCATAATAGCCGAAGGTCTCCGCGGTCCCTTCTATCATTTTTTTCTCGGTATCAAATGATTTATGGCATTGAAAACATGTCTTGTCTGTCTGATAAAGGTTCTTCCCCACCATATTGGGCTGTGTGGGATGATAGAGGAGTGTCCCGGCGCTGTCCATCATCCAGGCATACCCGCCTGTACCGGATTTGATCGGGGCGAGGAATTTCTGTGTCAGGCCGTTCATCGACAGGACGGCAAGGACGATCCCTCTGAATTCCGGGGTGCTCGTGCCTGCGAGGCGCTGATAGATGGGCGTTGCCACGATGAACTGTTTCGAGTCCTGGCCGTTCTCCGAAGATGAGAGCAGGTCGGTGACCAGTTTCTCGTTTCTGGGGAGGAGGGAAGCCTTTTTAAAGTAATCGGTTTCTGACAGGTTGCCGCCCTCCCGCCCGGGGTACGAACTGTCATAGAGCACGGCCCCTTTCCTGTCGACCACGCGGATGGTGATCAGGACCTCGTTCTGGATGTTAAAATTGATGGCCTCGACCACGGACCGGACCCGGGGGTTCAGATGAATCCTATCGATCTCCGGCAGCCGGGATATAACATGAATATCCTTGTATACATGCAGAATGAAATCATCGATGTTTGCCGCTACTTCACGGGCAAGCAAAAGCTGCTCCTTGTTGAACTGTTCAGCCATTTCTTCTTGAAGCGACTGGTGGAAAAATTGCCCGAGAAGGATGATGAGGGAAAGTACGAAAATAAATGCCAGGATGAACGAAACGGGGGAGAACAGTTGTCTTTGTTTAAGGGCACGAATAAGTCGTTGAAACATGAGGTAATTTACTTCTAAAGAAGTGGGAAGTCAAGGAGGAAAACGGGGAAGCCCTGATGATATATGGATGAAAAGGGGATGCGCTCAACTGCCATAGGGCGAGGAGGGGTATCCGCTGTTCATTAGAGGCGGGCAACGATGCTCTGTTGCTGGCCGACAAGATGCCAGGATTTGTCCAGCGGGAGGGTGAACGTGAATACGCTCCCGTGGCCCGGCGTGCTTTCGGCCCATATAGTGCCGCCGTGATATTCCACGATCTGCCGCGTGATCGTAAGGCCGAGCCCGGTGCCTTCGGTGTTGTTGGTCAAGACGTCGCCGGAGCGTCTGAATTTGTCGAATATCAGCTTCAGGTCCCCGGCCGGAATGCCGACGCCGGTATCTGACACTGCCACCACGATCTGCGGCTTCGGCGTCTCCCCCTGACGGGCTGCGATCTGGATCTTGCCGCCCTGCGGAGTAAATTTGATGGCGTTCGATAGAATATTGGTGATCACCTGTATCAACCGGTCCCTGTCGCCATAGATGAGGGATAAAGGGCGCGTCACATTGGTGGTCATGACAAGGCTCTTGTTGTCAGCAAGGGACTGTATGCCGGACACCGACGTCTGGATGATATCCTCAAGAGAAACTTTGGTGACGTGCCAGCTCAATTTCCCGGACTCGATCTTTGTGAGATCGAGAACATCGTTGATGAGCCTCGCCAGGCGGTCGGTCTCGTTGTTGATGATCGTGAGGAGCCTGTTTCTTTTTTCCGAGGGCATTTTGGGTTTTATCAGAATCAGTTCCGTAAAGGCCTTGATGGAGGTGAGCGGCGTGCGCAGTTCGTGCGAAACGATTGATATGAAGTCGGATTTTACCTGGTCTATCTCCCTGAGTTTCCTGTTCGCTTGTTCGAGATCGCGATTCAGGATGGCGAGATTCTGGTTTGATGCCTGAAGGCGCTCATACGCCTTTGTCAGGTTCTCGGTCTTCTCTGTCACCCGGAATTCGAGGTTGCGGTTTAAGTCTTCCAGTTCACTGCGGCTCTTCTCGAGCTGCAGCGCCATCTTATCGAAACTCTCCGACAGCACACCGATCTCGTCATTGGAAACGATGTTCGCTCTGGCGTGGAGATTGCCTTTCTCAACATCCCGGATAACGTTTACCATGTGCCCAAGCGGGTTGGCGATACTGGTAGCGAGCAGGATGCCGATGCCTGCGGCCAGGATGAGAGCCGCGACGATGACGACGAATATGAGCCCGAAGAGGTGAGACATCGCATGCTGTACGAGGGGTATGTTCACGAGCGCACCGAGGTCAGTCCCTACGCGGTGATAGACGAGCGCGCCAAGAGCCAAAAGCGGCACTATCACTGTCGCAAGCAGTATGGAAAGGACCCGCGTCCGGGTATTGATATGAATGACCTTGGACTCGTCAATTTGAACGGCCTTGGTTTTCTCGGCCAGGACCTGTCTGACGGGGTAGAGGAAGCGCTCGGTCAGAAAAAAGGAAAATATCGGGTAAACGGAAAGGATCGCCGCTGCATAGATCCCGAGGCGGATGTTTTCCTTGAGGGGAAGTCCCCCCAGCGTTCCCATGTAGAGACAGTCAAGCAGGGTTACGATCTCGTAGCGGACAAGGACAGATATGGCATGGACCAGGGGGAGATTGAGGGTCCGCACCCTGGCGGCCGCCATAACATCATGAGGAGGGTCCAGTCGGCGCTCAAAGTAGAAGGTGAGCATCTCTATCGGGCGGCACTCCCACCGGTCTATGAAATAGAATGCCGAGGCGATCCCCAGGGGAGTAAGAATGACCATGGTAACATTCATGTAGTGGAACAGCTGGAGGGGCGTGAAATCCATGCTCACCAGAATGTAGGGGATAAAGGTGGTATAGATGACCGCGATGATCACCAGTTCGCTGTAGACGATTTTTGTCGAGACGTTTAACTGTTTAGTCATTTCTCTGTCAAGGCAGCAAGAGCTTGATTGCCGCCGCGCGGAGCGCAACGGGATCAAGGCCCAGTTTTTCCAGCGTTTTCTGTTCCGCAACCAGCAGATCCTTTGTCGTGTTCAGGTTCTGGTTGCTGAGTTTCCACCTGTCTTGATCGGTGATGCCGGCTATCCGGCTGAGCGGCGCATCGTTTTTTGATGTGTACATGACCACCAGCCTCGACTCTCCCTGGATTATCGGCAGGAAGGTATAATGCTTTATCCCGGCCTTTCTGATGATCTCGTCAGCCTCTTCCCCGGTAAAAAATCCCGCATAATCCGTGAAGAGCGTCGCGAGCAGGACGTCGACGGCGATCGTCTGAAGGTTGTTGACGATCACCTGATTGAAGAAAACACCGTACCGGGAAATTCTGATCATTTCCACGAGGAACTTTTCCCTCTTGTTGACAGGCAAATAATGAAATACGTTTATTGCGGACACCCAGTCGAATGCGCCGTCGTTGAATCGGGACAGATCCATGACATCGCCCACCTGCAGTTCGATCTGGTCCTGGAGACCTGCATCAATGTTCTTCCGTTTCCCCATCTCGAGCGTGTGGATGTTGATGTCGAGCCCGGTGGCGCTGATGCCGGGGCAGGTCTTTGCAGTCTCCCTGAGCACCGATCCATCACCGCACCCGAGATCAAGGATCATATGGCCTGAGCAGAGCCCGGACCACTTAAAAAATTCGGCGGATGCCTTGGAAAGCTGAGAGGCTACCCGCGGGATGTAGTCACGGCTGATCTTTCCCTGAGTGATGCTGTCGAGCCCTGCACCTTTCTGATAGGCTTCTTTGGAATTTTGGACGGCCTTGGTAAAATAGCTGAACATGTGATGAAGGCCAAGCAGGTCTGGCGCAGGCGTGCCTCGCCGCAAGAGGGCCCCTTTGGCAGTCAGGGAATAGGCGCCGTCGGATTTGGCCAGGTATCCGCTCGCGACGGCAAAACGCAGCCACCGTTCGACCTTGCTCAGGTCATATCCCATCTGGACGGAAAGTTCCTGCGCAGTGATCGTTTTCCTGTCAGGGATCCAGTCGAAGAAACCAAGCTCGATGCCCTGGATGGTGTCCAGGGCAATGGTGCCCTGAATGAGCATGTTGAGGAGTTCAGCGGAGAATTGCTTGAGATCATGAGGATCCATTGAACCATCCCTCGGCATATGTTGTTCTGCGCTCGCGCGACATTATTATTTGTTGTGAATCAGATTTTCCGCAACGATGAGTCCGTAAAAAATCCAAATGACGATGAGGCCCCCCCAGATGTAGAAACTTGCCCTTTTCACGGCGGACTCATCGGTTCTCTTGAACATGTTTCTGATCTCGGCATCCTTCTTTCTGGCGCGCTCATAAAAATCCTGATATTGCCCGTATCGTTCCGGGGCGAGTTCGTACAGCCTTGCAAAAGGAATGGCGGTCTTGGCGAGCGAGAAGGGGAAAATGTAGGAAATGTCGATTTCCGCTTCCTGACGTAGAAGAGCGTCCCGCGTCCCCGTGTCGGAACTCCTGATCTCTTGCTCGTAACAGGAGAGCATATTGGGGGAGAGCTTTTTGGAGAAGTCGAGGAACGGCCGTTTTTTTTCGAATTTTTCGTTGACGAGACTGGACTCGTAGCAGGTCAGTGCTCTTTTGTAGTCGCCGAGCTTTTCGTGACAGAGGCCGGATAGTGCTGATGCATTGGCAAGCCCTGAAACCCCGTTCGGGAGGGGAACGTCGAACAGATGTCCCTTCGCGTCCAGCTTCCTGAAGGCATCTTCTGCACGACGCAACTCAATGAGCGCTTCTTCGTAGCGGCCCTGCTGAAAGAGCGCGTGGCCGGCATCATAAGACTTTTCGGCCATCCGCCTTGTAATTGTCGTTGACATACCGTATTACTTATCCAGGATATTTTTTATCTTGGTAAGTATTTCCATAGGGCTGAACGGCTTCACTATGTATTCGTCTGCACCGACCTCTTTTCCGCGTTCTTGCTCCGCTACCTGCCCTTTGGCGGTCAGCATGATGATGTAGGTGTCCTTAAGGTCAGGATCGCTCTTGATGGCGCGGCAGACATCGTAGCCATTGATCTCGGGCATCATGATGTCAAGAAACAGGATGTCAGGGCGGAATTCCTTGACCCTCTTGATGGTCTCAGCGCCGTCCTTCGCCAGCCACAATTGATACCCCTCATCTTCGAGCAGGTAGGTGAGAGCCTCCCTGATGTTTTCGTTGTCGTCGGCTACGAGTATCTTTTTTTGTTCCATGGTCGTAAGGTAACCCATAATTTATAGGTTACTAAAAAAATTTTAGCCTTAATTTGCTCCTTTGTCAAGCGTGAAAACCCGCTCATGCCACGCCCAGTGTGTTCCCCGAGCGGTCTTATTGCGCATTGGGGGCGGAGGTGAACCCGATCTTCTCGAAATTGAAGGATTCTTTGTTTTAGGTGTGGCAATGACGGCATGTTGCTGGTATTATATATTCCCCTGTACTATAATTATCCACAGGCTGTTCAAGACATCACCCTACTGAGGGAGGCACATTCCCCATGATGAATTTTGATATCGACTTTCGTTCAGTCTTGAAAAGGGCGCTGAAGAATGGCGGTGAGTATGCCGACGTGTTCATCGAGCGGAGTGCGCCCTTTTCCATCATGTGCGAGAGCGGCAGGGTCGAGAAGGTCCTGTCCGGTCTTGATTGCGGCGCGGGCGTGCGGCTCATATTCGGACGGCGGGCGGCCTATGCCTACACGAACGAGATTTCACTTGCGGCTCTCAGCGAACTTGCCGATGCGGTAAGCCAGGCGGTTAAAGGAGAGGGCAGCGCGGCGCGCGACGTGGTCGCGAACCTGACCCGGAAAAGTCCGCACGTGGATTTCCGCATCGTGACCGAGCCGGAAGCCGTCAGCACCGGTCAAAAGGTGGGCATGGTGCTCAAAGCGGACGGCATCGCTCGTTCGGTCGATCCCCGCATCCGGCAGGTCATGGTGGTGTACCGGGAGAACCGGCAGCAGGTCCTTGTTGCGAATTCCGAAGGGTCTCTTGCAGAAGATGAACGGATGTACCTAACAGCACTTGTCCACGTAGTAGCGGCCGATGGCGAGGTCGTCCAGACGGGGTATGAGCCGGTCGGCGGCTTTGCCGGCATGGAACTTTTTGACCGTTATCCCCTCGAACAGGCGGCGGAGACGGCAGGAAAACGCGCAGTGATGATGCTGTCGGCTCGAAAGGCGCCGGCAGGGAGGATGCCGGTTGTCCTCTCGTCCACTGCAGGAGGGACCATGATCCATGAGGCGGTAGGCCACGGGCTCGAGGCGGATCTGGCTCAGTCCGGTCTATCCGTGTATTCGAACAAGATCGGCCAGCGGATCGCTTCGCCGATCGTCACCGTGGTTGACGACGCCACTCTCGAAGGGAAGCGGGGCTCGTTCCGCTTTGACGATGAAGGGACGGAGGCAGAACGTACCGTGCTCGTGGACAACGGCGTGCTTAAGACCTTCATGTATGACAGATTGACGGCCATGAAGGATGGGGCGCGTTCCACGGGCAACGGGAGGCGGGAATCCTACAAGCATCGGCCGATCCCGCGAATGACGAATACCATGATAGCTCCGGGAAAATCCGATCCGGAAGAGATCGTGCGCACGACGCAAAACGGCCTTTTCGTAAGGAAGATGGGCGGCGGTCAGGTGAACACGGTGAACGGGGACTTTGTCTTTGAAGTGAGCGAAGGCTACCTTATCGAGAACGGCAGGATTGGGGAGCCCGTCCGCGGTGCCACGCTCACGGGGAACGGCCCGCAGGTTCTGATGTCCATCGACCGTGTGGGGTCCGATCTCGGGTTCTCCATCGGCACCTGCGGCAAGGATGGACAGGGGTCGCCCGTGAGCGATGCCCAGCCGACACTCAGGATCCCGGAGATCACCGTCGGGGGGGTTGTTGCGTGAAGAACGTTCGCTTTGAACTCATGAGCGCCTTTTTTCTTCGGGAGGATCTGATATGACCATTCGCACGGCGATCATTACCTTGAGCGACAAGGGATGCGCAGGGGAACGCGAAGATGAAAGCGGGATCATCATCCGCGAAATGATCGCTGACATCGGTGCGTCTGCTGTTCACTATGAGATCCTGCCGGATGAAAAATCCATGATTATAGATGCACTGATAAAATTGTCAGACTCAGGAAGCGTCGATCTCATCCTCACGACCGGAGGTACGGGTGTGGCACCGCGGGACGTGACGCCCGAGGCAACGCTTTCGGTGATCGACCGTGAGCTTCCAGGCATGGCGGAAGCCATGCGCGCCGAAAGCCTCAAAAAGACGCCACGTGCCATGATTTCCCGAGCTGTTGCCGGCATCAGAAAACAGACCCTGATCGTGAATCTGCCCGGAAGCCCCCGGGCGGTGCGCGAGAATCTCGCCGTGCTCCTGCCGGCGCTTCCCCATGCGATCGAAAAGATCAAGGGTGACCCGTCGGAATGCGGAAGCTCTTAGGGCTGAATGACAGCGTCCGGCATGTCTCTGTCCGCGATGCGCCCTCTTTCCCTCGGTCCTTGCCTATCGAAAATTTCCATTTGTCTCTCCGTGTTCTCTGTGATACACTTCTACCGAATGGCTCATTAAGACTACGCATAGCGAGGAGGACCTATGTTCTGTCCCCATTGCGGCAAAGAGATTGCCGATGGCCAGGCTTTTTGCCAACACTGCGGAGCAAAACTCATAGAAGCCGCCCCGGTTTCCACGCAGAGAGAAAAGACGCCGTGGGAAGACCGGGAATCGAGAGGTTTTTTTAGCGGGCTGTTCTCGACATTGAAAGAGGTGTTATTCCGTCCATCGGGTTTTTTTAAGAGGATGCCGGTAACCGGCGGGCTTACGGACCCCCTGCTGTATGCCCTCATCCTTGGCATGGCAGGTCTCATTTTTTCCTATTTTTGGCAGATCGTGATCCAGGGCGCAATGCAGGGAGTCATGATACCCGGCATGAAGTCCATCCCGACACAGAATCTATTCCAGGGAATCGGCATGGCGGTGCTTGCGTTCGTCTCACCGTTTCTGATAATTCTGGGATTGTTCATCTCATCAGGGATCCTCCACGTATGTCTTATGCTGGTGAGAGGAGCGCGCTCAGGATTCGAGGCCACCTTCAGGGTTGCCGCCTTTGGATACAGTCCGTATATTTTTCTCGTCATCCCGTTTTGCGGAAGCTTTATCGCGGCGGTATGGGTCGTTGTGCTCGCTATCATCGGGCTCAGGGAGGCGCATGAGACCACGGGAGGCAAGGCCGCGTTTGCCGTTTTTCTCCCTGTCGTTGTATGTTGTGGACTGATTTTTCTCGCTATAGCGATGTTCATGGGCGCTGCAGCAGCATCGCTTGGCACTATCGTTCAGATGCAGAAGTGACGTGAGGCGTCATTCATCATGCGTATGATCCTGGAAAGGCGAGAGCAAGGTCAGATAGAGTTCGGCATGATATACGGCGGGATCGCTTTACTCTTGATCTGCGCTTCATGGTTTGTGCCTGTGCTTGCGATTGCCCCATCCTGCATCTTCAGGGATCTTACGGGCGTGCCGTGCCCCACGTGCGGCGCAACGCGTTCGGTCGTGCACCTGGCCCGTGGCGATTTTTTCGCATCATTTGGCATGAATCCGCTGGTTTCGGTCAGCTTTGTAATCGCGGCCCTTGTGTTTTTTTACAGCCTGATCACGCTGATTGCTGGCATTCCCCGGATAGGCATTACCCTTTCAGAACGGGAAAAGGATGTCCTCAGGTCCTTAGCGGTCGTTCTTGTCCTGGCAAACTGGTGCTATCTCATTTTTTCGCGGTGACTCTTCATCGGATCTTCCCTTTTTCCTGCCCGGATAATAATTTATTTACATTTAATCTTCAGTATGTTATTATAAAAGTCTTTTAGGAATACTCAAATATTTTCAGCGGTTACGGAGGGTTCGGGTGGACCGTACGGTGATAGGCGTGGACCTCGGGGGCACGAATTTAAGGACAGCGGTTGTGGCTTCTGACGGAGAGATTCTCGACAAGCACAAGGAAGCCACAAAGGCGGTCGACGGCTGGATGAAGGTTGTCGCGAGGCTGATCGATAATATCAAGCGTCAGCTGGAAATTGGCGCCCAGAAGGGCGCAAAAGTTGTTGCCGTGGGTGTGGGTGCGCCAGGCGTCATCCTGGTGGACAAGGGCATTGTGGTCAAATCTCCCAATTTCCCGGACTGGAACAACCTCCCGCTGAAAAACGAGCTTGAAAAGGCGCTCAGCATCCCCGTCTTTATCGAGAATGATGCCAATGCAGCAGCTCTTGGGGAAAAGTGGCGCGGGGCAGGGCGGGATATCAGGAGCATGATACATCTTACCCTGGGTACGGGTGTCGGCGGCGGAATTATCCTCGACAACAAGATATGGCATGGAGCGGACGGGATGGCCGGCGAGATAGGGCACATGACCCTCATTCCAGACGGCAGACAGTGTACCTGCGGCAATACCGGATGCCTCGAGATGTACGCGTCGGCACGCGGTATCGTGCAGAGTTTCCGAGAGGAATTGGAAAGGCAGAAACTTTCTGCGGCAGGGGACTTGAAAGAGGTTACGTCGGAAAAAGTGTATCAGGCCGCCCGGGAGGGCGATGCCGTAGCACGACGGGTGATGAAGGACATGGGGCGCATGCTCGGGATCGGCATTGCAAGCCTGATCAACATATTTAACCCAGAGCGGGTCGTGATCGGCGGGGGGGTCAAGGACGCATGGCCGCTGTTCATCGGGGCTACGCATGAGGAGATCATGAAACGGGCATTTCAGGTCCCTGCTGAACGGACCGAAATAGTGCCATCCTCGCTGGGAGATGACGCAGGCATGGTAGGTGCGGCGGCAGTAGCGCTTGAGCTTCAGAGTACAAGATGTTGAAAGAGGGGGAAGGTCTCATTTCAGATAACATGTGGCGGCTGAAATAGAGACCCCGAAGAAGAGTCACCATGCCCATGGTCCGAACGCGTTCACTTCGGTGCCTGGGATGAAAAAGGGTTATGGCAAGCACGAATATCAGGAATTTTTGCATTATCGCGCACATTGACCACGGCAAGTCAACTCTTGCCGACAGGATTCTCGAATATACCGGCGCGCTTTCGGACCGGGAAATGGCTGCTGCAGGCGGGGACCAAGTGCTTGATGACATGGATCTCGAGCGTGAGCGGGGCATAACCATCAAGGCCCACGCGGTGCGTCTCCGCTATAAGGCGATGGACGGCCAGGATTATGTCTTGAATCTGATCGACACGCCGGGCCATGTGGACTTCACCTATGAGGTTTCGCGCAGCATGGCGGCCTGTGAGGGAGCGCTCCTCGTGGTTGATGCGTCGCAGGGGGTGGAGGCGCAGACACTGGCCAACGCCTATCTTGCGATCGACCACAATCTCGAGATCGTCCCGGTCATAAATAAGATCGACCTGCCGAGCGCGAACATCGAAGAAGTGAAACGCCAGATCGAGGAGGTCATCGGCCTTGACTCCTCCGGTGCCATCCCGGCGAGCGCCAAGGCAGGGATCGGGACAAAAGAGGTCCTCGAAGCGGTCGTGAAACATATCCCCGCGCCTTCAGGAAGTCCCGATTCGCCTCTTCGGGCGCTCCTGTTCGATTCGTGGTATGACACCTATCAGGGCGTGGTGATCCTCGTGCGGGTCGTGGACGGCAGCGTCCGGCCGAAGCAGAGGATCAAGCTCAACTCCACGGGTGCCGTGTACGAGGTGCAGTCAGTTGGGGTCTTCACGCCCAAGATGCAGCCGACCTCCGAGCTGTCGCAGGGCGATGTGGGATGCGTCATCGCCGGCATCAAACGGGTCTCGGACGCCAAGATCGGCGACACGGTCATGGACGCCGACCGCCCCATCGATGCGCCGCTGCCAGGGTATAAAGAAGTTAAGCCCATGGTCTTCGCCGGCATCTACCCGGTGAACAGCGATGACTATGCGGACCTGCGCGATGCGCTCGAGAAGCTGCGTTTGAACGACTCCTCTTTCAGCTATGAGCCGGAAACCTCGCTTGCTCTCGGATTCGGGTTCCGGTGCGGTTTCCTCGGCCTCCTTCATATGGACATCGTGAAGGAACGCCTTGAGCGGGAGTTCAAGCTCGACCTCATCCCCACCGCACCGACGGTGGTCTACCGGGTGACGAAGAACGACGGCGAGATCGTGATGGTGGACAATCCCGCCAAGCTGCCGAATATCCAGGACATCCAGCGCATCGAAGAGCCCATGATCGTGGCCTCGCTCATCACGCCGGATCAATATGTTGGCTCGCTCATTGCTTTGTGCCAGGAGCGGCGGGGCACACAGAGGGACATCACCTACATCACGAAGGACCGGGTGCTTATCACTTACGATCTGCCGCTGAACGAGATCGTGATGGATTTCTACGACAAGCTCAAATCCCTGACCAAAGGGTATGCGTCGCTCGATTACGAGCTTTCCGGTTATGTCGAGTCCGACCTCGTGAAGCTCGATATGCTGCTGAACGGCGAGCCTGTGGATGCGCTGTCGCTCATCACACACCGCGATAAGGCGGCGGCCCGCGGCAGACAACTCGCGGAAAAACTGAAAGAAGTGATCCCTCGGCAGCTCTACGAGGTGGTCATCCAGGCGGCGATCGGCTCCAAGATCATCTCCCGCGAGACGGTGAAGGCGCTTCGCAAGAACGTGACCGCAAAGTGTTACGGCGGCGACATCACGAGAAAACGCAAGCTCCTCGAGAAACAGAAGGAAGGGAAGAAGAGGATGAAGCAGGTCGGCAGCGTGGAATTGCCGCAGGAGGCGTTCCTCGCAGTGCTCAAGGTTGGGGAGTAACGGGAGCCTGTCTTTCAGAGCTCCCATAGAATATTTTAATTTCCGTCATTATTGAATTTCTGATTTGAAATTTTCAAGGACCGTTCCCGTTTGAAACCGGTCCCGGAGGCGTGATGTCCGAAACTCAGCAGGAAATCCAGAAGAAGAAATCCATCTACAAGGAATGGATAGAGCCGTTTCTTATCGCTGCGCTCGTCGCCCTGTTCATCAGACAGTTCATCGTGGAGGCGTTCAAGATCCCGTCAGGGTCCATGATCCCCACGCTCACGATCGGCGACCATCTGCTCGTCAACAAGTTCGTTTACGGCCCGCGGATACCATTTACGGACAGCAGGATCTTTTCATGGAATGAGCCGAAGCGCGGCGAGATCATCGTTTTCAAATACCCTGAGAACGAGGACAAGAATTTTATCAAGCGCGTGATAGGCCTGCCGGGAGATAAAATACAGATCATAAACGGCACGCTGCAAATCAATGACAAGGTCATTCCCATAACACCGGCCAGCCCCCCGGAGGATAAAAGCGTTGAGAGCGGGCAATCGTTCGGCAAGCCGACGTTCTATGAAGAGCATCTCGGCTCGGTCGAGCATACCGTGCAGTACCTCGTGGACCAGTCGCACAGGAATGAAGGCCCCTGGCTCGTTCCCAAGGACTCCGTGTTCGTTATGGGAGACAACCGCGACAACAGCCAGGACAGCCGCGTATGGGGATTCGTCAAATACAACAAGATTCTCGGCCGGGCCCTCATCATTTACTGGTCATGGGATGGAGACGGACGGTGGGTGAGATGGGAGCGTATAGGAAGTCTGATCAAGTAGGCGCAAGGAGGGGCTGGACATGAACATTCTTGCGAATCAGAACGGAGCAAGCCGCTTTAAGGTTTTCTTGTGGTTTCTCCTTTTGTTCCTTGTCGTGCATGTTGCCGTCAAAGTGGTGCCTGTCTACATGGACTATGCAAGGATGGAAGACGAAATGAAGGTCAAAGCCAGCGTGGCTCAGGTGCTGAAAGATGATGACATCCTGAAAGACCTTGAAAACAAGGCGAAGGACCTCGACCTGCCGCTCACCAAGGACAGTTTTGTCCTCAAGAGGGACGCGGAGAGGCGGAAAATGAAGATCAGCACGAAAGGCGGATGGGATGTCGAGGTGTCCTTCCTCTGGGGCGCCTACATAAGGACCTTTCACTTCGAACCCGTCGTCGAAGAGGGCATTATGCAGGTGATGCCGTAAATGGACTTCATACGGTGAGTTTGACAAATACAGCCCGGTAGAGTAGTATTGTCTGCCATGAACAGGACGGTGTGCCGGTGATACGCAGCATGACGGGATATGGCCGGAAGGAAGTGAGCGGCGCAGGCGGCAACTTCAGCATAGAGATCCGCTCGGTGAACAACCGGTATATCGACGTCCAGGTGAAGGCACCGCGGGGGCTTGCGGCCCTTGAGCAGCAGATCAGGAAAAAGGTGCAGGACAATTTTTCCAGGGGCCGCTTCGATGTCTACATCACCAGAAGCGGTGAGAAAGAGGGCGCCGGCAGGCTCGTTGTCAATGACACGCTGGCCGGCCAGTATGTAGCAGCACTGAGAGACCTGAAAGAGCGCTTCAGACTGGGCGGTGAGGTCGATGTGTCCTTCCTTGCTGGTCTCCCGGACCTCTTTACGCTGACCGAGGTAAAGGAGGACATGGAGGCCGTATGGCGTGTCCTTGATGAAGGCCTCGCTCAGGCGGTGAAGGAAATCGACGACATGAGGGCCATAGAGGGCGGGGCGCTCGTCCGCGATATCTCCGAGCGGCTCAATATGATCGACGGCTTGCTTGTCGCGATCCATGGCTTAGCTCCTGCCTCGGTGGATGCTGCGCGAAAGAGAATGTCAGACGCCGTGACAAAGCTCAGCAATGAGCAGCCCGATCCCGTCAGACTGGCGCAGGAAATAGCAATTTTGGCGGAACGCACCGACGTCACCGAGGAACTCACCCGCCTGGGAAGCCATATG
>Ga0187779_10001557_pt1 | contig 14289 bp, 17 predicted proteins | sample 1015_Q2_SP10_10__FD_132435 | JGI IMG/M metagenome (GOLD analysis project Ga0187779, IMG submission 132435) | Tropical peat soil microbial communities from peatlands in Department of Meta, Colombia - 1015_Q2_SP10_10_MG | ecosystem: Environmental > Terrestrial > Soil > Wetlands > Peat | place... | reverse complement strand
TTACCACCCCCTATGTCTTCATTGGATACATTGGGGGCGTAATACATGACATGTGGGTAATTCATGGTCATGTTGACGCTGTCACTTTCTTCCGGGTTCCAATATGTCCTCAGTATGGGGGACAGCATGTATGAGATGCCAGCTCGTTCCGGTGCTTTATAGTATCCGGTTTTGAAGCGTTCTTTGATGATTTTTTTGAGTTCGCCGGGAGGAGTACCCTTGGCCTGCATTTCTGCTGCATCGAAGAAGACTCGCATCTGTTGCTTGGCCCCTGCTGCATCAAAGGAAATGGGGTAGAGAAGATCATCTCTATATTCCGTGAAGGGCCAAGACCCTCTAAACGTATCATCGCCGGTTCGAGCGACAAAGGTGTGGAATCCATTCGCACCCTTGCGGGCGACTTCAAAGCCTTTGTCAGGGTTTAAAATATATACGGTCGCGTTGTCTCTGAGGTGTAGCGGCAATGCGCTAAGCGCCAGTTGAATTTCTAAATCGCGCGGCAACGGCTCAATTTTATTCATCCCCTTGGGATTTTCGGCGCTCGCAGCAAGCGAGAACAATAAACCTACAATGACTATAATTGTCTGAACCTTTCTCATCTTGACCTCCCTTGAATTAAAGAAATCGCCGGATCAGCGCGCCCGGATATTCTAAGGTTACCGGTCGCATATTAGCAGGTAAATGGGGTGGATGCTGTATTTTTACAGGAACGAAACAGTATCTATCAGCTCAGGGGGTGATTACGATTTGAAAAGTTGCTATTGTGTGGGGAGATTCAGGAATCACGATTTCAGAAGAAGTCGAAGATTCCCATTGGATAGCACCAGTATCTGGAAGCTGAAAATATCTTGCCAACGCCTGCACTTTGCCCAAACTGAACATTTGTGGTGAAATCTGCATGGTAAGGGGTGAAGGGTCGTTTATTGACTTAGAAGAGGAAGAAACACACATTTTGAAATGGCCAATTAAGATAACTCGGGGGCGGTTCTTATATTCTGATTCAATTAGAATTAGATACGGAGTGTTTTATTAGTCTCGCCGCAAACCTCGCTGTCCTTCACTGAGGGATTGACACAAATGTCATGGACAGTACATGTGGTCGGCCACTGCGATAAGAAACACAGGCACAATAATGATATTAGTTTTATAATTGTCTGGCTTTGCGTTTTACGGGCAACACGGATCGCCCCCCAGAATCAAAGTTGTCATTTGTAAAATACGGGCGTTGCCTAAAGAGGAAAAAGGAAGGAAGTCGATGATGATCGTTGTAGGAATAGATGTAGGCGGAAAAAACGTTCACATTGTCATCAATAAAGACGGCCAAATGCTCGGCAAGGCGTCGGCTCCCACGGGGATAAAGAAAGAAGGGGCCGTGGAACAACTCTATAGCGCGGCCCTGAAAAATGCCGGTATCGCCCAGAAGGATGTGGAGCGCGTGGTGGCCACAGGGAGTGCGGCGAAACGCGTGGCCTTTGCAAACGATATCATCCCCGATGCGACGGCCGATGCCCGCGGGGTCCACAAACTAATTCCCTCGGCAAGAACGGCTATCGATGTGGGGGCAGAAGAATGTCGCGTCATCAAACTGGGGGCTGACGGAAATGTGTTGGACTTTGCCATCAATGAGAAATGCGCAGCCGGTACAGGCACGTTTGTTGAGACCATGTCCAGGGCGCTTGAGGTCTCCGTGGATGAGATGTCGAAGATTGCCCTTCAATCCACTCAAACCCTTTCGATCAATGCCCAATGTGCGGTCTTCGGAGAATCCGAGGTGGTTTCACTCATTCATCAAAAGACCCCCAAACCCGATATTGCCCGGGCCGTGATGAACGCCATTGCTGGAAGAATCGCTTCGGTCGCACGAATTGTGGGACTCGACGCGGATGTGGTGATGGTCGGCGGCATGGCGAGAAACGCCGGGTTCGTTGACTCTCTTAAAAAGAGTATCGAAATGAACGTTCTAGTGCCAGAGGACCCCGACTACGTGGGGGCTCTCGGTGCCGCCGAAGCAGCATTTGCCAAGCCATGACCGAGGAAGTCAAGCCAAAGGCCTTGAGAAAAGAGAGTGTCTTGGAAGGGAAAGCCAAAGCTCTTGAGATAGAAGGGGAGAATATGGCAGGGGAAGCGAAAACCCGAGAATTTTGGAGATGGCCTGAAACCAATTGGGTCAACCCGGATATAGAATGGAAAAAAGGTGAGATGATTACGGCTGGAGTCGATGTGGGCTCGGTGAGCACTCAAGCGGTCGTGATGGTGGATGGCGAATTTTTCGCCTATGGCAACATGCGGACCGGTTCGGACAGTCCCGACAGTGCCAGAAAAGGCATGGACTTTGCGCTCGAAAAAACCGATTTGAAGATTGAGAATATCGACTACTGCGTCGGCACCGGATACGGCAGAGTCAACGTCCCCATAGCCCAGCAGTCCGTTACCGAGATTTCCTGCCATGCCCGTGGGGCCAACTTCATGTACGGCCCGGAAGTCAGAACCGTCATGGACATGGGAGGGCAGGACTGTAAAGCCATCAATGTCGATGATCAAGGCAAGGTTGTCAATTTTATAATGAACGACAAGTGTGCGGCGGGAACGGGCCGGGGAATGGAAGTTTTTGCCGAATTGATCCGCGTCCCTGTCTGGGAGATCGGAACCCGCTCGTTTAAAATCCAGAAGGAGCCTCCCATGATCAGCAGCACTTGCGTCGTATTTGCGAAGAGCGAAGTCGTCGGCTTGTTGGAGTCAGGATTGCCTGAAAACGATATCATGGCTGCTTACTGTTCTGCGATGGCCCACCGAATCATGGAGCTATTGAACCGTCTGGGTGTAAAGGAAAAGTTTGCCATTACCGGCGGGATCGCAAAGAATGAAGGTGTCGTAAAGAGACTGGAAAAGGAATTGCGTACTAAAACGGCAGCCCGTATATGGAGCAAAAAAGAATATGTTGACCGCGGTTATCCTTTTGACACACAGCTCGCTGGCGGTATCGGAGCAGCCCTGTTCGGGCAAGCCCTCTTGAAAATGAGCAAAGCCAAAAGTGCAAGAAAAGCGTAAACCGATCAAAAGGATTCAAGGGGGCAAGGAATCAAGGATTCAAGTGGGATTATAGACAACGAACAAGGGGACAAAAATCCTATTCAAGGGACCTAGAGGTAATGAACTCGAGGGCTTAAAAATGGCAAAGGAAAGGGTTTACTTGAACCCTAGACTCCTTGAATCCTTGAACCCTCGGGCCATTGGTATTTGTAAATGCAGAGCCCTTTAGCCAAAACCAAACCTACTTAAAGGCGGCAAATTGTGATAGCCAACTATGGTTATAAGGACGGGTCTGGCGACTGGTATGTGGTCATCGACACGGATAAATGCAACGGCTGTAGCAAGTGCCCTGAAGTCTGCCCGGCCAAAATCCTCGGAGTGGGTCCGGATGAGATTGATATCTTCCGTTTAGAACCTGTCGCCTTCGTAAAGCATGAGGAGCGGAAAAAAGTCAGGTATAGCTGCGCCCCCTGCCGACCCGGCTACGGCGCAGAGCCACCACCTTGTGTCGGAGTTTGTGAACCAAAGGCTATCTCTCACTCGGAAGGATGGAAGGTTTTATACCGCTGCAGGTGACTTTTCCATATTGAATGGAAGACTGGGTTTGATTGCGGATTGCCCCCGTCTTGCCGAGGCTCCGGCGAGGCAGGGAATGCGGATTGCAGAATTAAGAACAAAGACTAACCTGCCCGGTAGCCGCAGCCTTTGGGCTGCGTTCAACGAACGATGACCAGAGAAGAGGAACTCAAAAGAGAAGGCTGGGAAAAACGTTTTACCATGGATGAGCCCCGCCTATCGGAGATGGCAGACCAATACAGGGAGCTTGGATTCGAAGTCCTTCTCGAACCCGTGGACACCTCCTCTGAAGAATGCATCACCTGCCTTAAAGACCCTGACTTCCACGATCGTTACAAAACGATCTACACCCGCCCCAAGAAGTAACGGTTATTGTTTCCCGGAGGTAATCAAAACCTGTACTCAGGATTTCTGGGAGAGAAGTCAGCATCGCTGAGACCCACGTTAAACCTCAGATCCTCGTACGCATAGCTTTCGATGAGGTTGTTTTCCCAATCATAGAGTTGAATCTTGATGGGAACTTTCCTCTCAAGGTCCAGGTTTAACACGGCCCGGTAACAGTAATAGTCTTTTGTTTTGTCTCTCGGTGAGAGGACTTCAATCCGTTGGGTCTTGCGGCTGTAAAGGATCTCTTCGCCCGATTTCCTGAACTCAAGTTCTTTCTCTTTGACCCCTCTCCGCATATGATCCCCCAAGAGCTTCAACAGGTGATCTAGACCCGAGTCGGTGACAGGGTGACGGTTTCCTTTCATGGCCAGCGACCCCTTCGGGTTAAGGTTCACCGTCATCATACCCATGATCCCGCTGCCGCGGACCATCATGCGATTATTGTTCCATCCCTCCGCATAGAGCAATTCGCGGCCTCTGTGAGGTTCCTTCATCCACTTCATGTAAACCTTAAACGGCCTCTTGAACTTAAACAGTACCGTCTCCTCCTCCATGAGCCTTCCTTCGACCCGCTCCTGTTTGTGGAAAATCGCCCTGTAATTCTCAACTTGTGCGAGGGCTGCCTCGGCTTCCCCGATCCACTGCTCAGGATCATTCTTTTCCTCCGCGTTGGTTTTCGTGCTGAGATTCGCGACTAGGAGCAGCGATAGCAGTAGAATATTCCCAACTGCAGAAACCCAGCTTTTCATTTCCTTCAACTTCTCCATTTGCACTTGGATTCCGTGTAAGACTTCAGCGAGGACAGCCAAACCGGTTCGACGATTGCTCGCCATCTCGGTCTAAAGACCTTCCTTTTTAAAGTCCCTTGCTAAAGCTACGTAAAAGTTGGCTCCGGAAATAATCCTCTCTATCTCTTTTCCGTTTACCGCTCTCTTGATTCGGGCAGGCACCCCTACCACCAGAGATCTTGAAGGAATCCTGAAATTGTCTTTCACCATCGAATGAGCACCGATCATACTGTCATCACCGATTTCCGCAAAAATACCGAGGGTCGTATTCATTCCGATAAGAACATTATTTCCGACTCTGGAACAATGAATCACGGAGCCGTGTCCCACAACCACATTGTTTCCAATGATGACGTCCGCAACGCCTGCGTGGATGACACAATTGTCTTGGATACTGCAATTGCTCCCGATTCGAATTCGGAATCGATCCGCTCTCAGAACCGCGCCGGGCCAAACATTGGAATTTCTGCCTATTTTTATATCTCCGACCAAATAGGCATCCTTGCTGACAAAAGCCGTGGGGTCAACCTTTGGCTTTTTCTTCCCAAAACCCTTGATCATAAGCTTAATCTGCTCCGTTTAATTAGAGTCTATCCATAAACTAGAGTTCTTATAAAAATTCCGGCCCCGTATCAATTATGGGGTAAACTCCAGCCGGGCGACCGGAGGGAGGCGGAGCGAGCCGACGCGAGCGAGCACATCCAGTGCCTCTTCTGGATGCCGGCTCAAGTCCGGCATGACGGAAAAGGCCCACTTATAAACAGACTCTAGTTAGAAAATATCATCTTAAAATCCCTCCCAACCGTCGGGCGCCAGAGCTATCCTTGCTCGACCTCGTCCCCGAATTTTCTCAGGTCAGGGGACGAGAGATTTCATTGTTGGAGGCGGAATTTCACGAAAAGTCTTATGCTTTTTCCTCTACGATGGCAACAGGCCGAACCCAGCCTGCGCTGGCCTTTTTGATGTTGATAGGAAAACAGCAGATCTTGAACCCGTAAGGCTTCCCGATCGCTGACAAATTCGCCAACTTCTCCATATGACAATATCCAATCTCCATTCCCGCGAAGTGGGCTTCCCAGATGACCCTCGGGTCCCCGGTTTTTTCGAACTCTTTGGCCAGGAAAGGCAAGGGCCTGTCCCAACTCCACGCATCAATACCCACCACCTTGACCCCTTTCTCCGTAAGAAACAGCGTGCTTTCGCGATCCATCCCGGCACCTTTTGTTAAATACGCTGGCGTTCCCCATGCAGCGTCGGCCCCGGTCTGGATCAGGACGATGTCAAGCGGACGAACCTTGTATTTGATCCGTTTCAATTCCTTCTCGATGTCCACTGCCCGAATCCTTTCACCGTCTGCCTTGTGACGAAAATCGAGGACAACTCCGTTGCTAAAACACCAATCCAGAGGGATCTGGTCGATGGTGAAGGATAGCTTTCCCTTGTCCATGGTCGGGTGATAATGATAGGGAGCATCCAAATGGGTTCCCGAATGAGTCGCCAACGTGAGGAGCTCTACGGCCCAACCCATACCGCCTGGCAACTGTTCCGGCGTTACTCCCGGAAAGAAGTCCTTCATTTGCTCAGCGCCTTTGGTGTGATCGACATAATCGATTCTTGGAATCATCATCGGAGGATCGCTCGGAAGTCCCGACTCAATGGCCAAACTCAAATCGATAAACTTCTTCCGCTTCATAGGTTAACCTTTCCTTCTCGGTCAATTGCGGTTTTCTTCCAACTTGCCGAGGATGTAGTTCAGTCAGAAAGACAGCCGGACAGTCCCACCGCAAAACGGTGTCCACGATTTTCCTTATTATAGCAAAAGCCTCGGTTAAACGCATGTCGTAAATCCTGGCCAACAATTCCACAGAGGATTTCTTTCAGACTCCTATCGGTTCTCAAGCAGAAGGCGCCACGAAAATACAATACTTTCATCAAAAAAATAGGGCCGCCACCCCGTTTACAACTCGGCTCATTTTGAATAAGCTCGGATTGAGTGTGATGCTTCGCCATTTCCACCGGCAAGGAGGGTACAGAAATGAAAAAAAGAGTACTTGAGGTGCTATGCTCAGGGATTTTTTTTCTGATCCCGAGTCTGAGCTCGGCAGAATGTACGACTATCGGCGCTTTCAGCAACTTTTCCTTAGAAGGAACCAATACGGTCGTTCTTTATGCAGGATCATCACCTGTCGCCCGTTTTGACGTCCTCGATTGTAACGTCCAACCAACGTCAAAAATTCAGCTCATTAAAAGCAGTGTGTGTGACGGAGACGAAATAATGATAGACGGCTCCAGATGCACGATGATGGAAATAAAACCTTTAGGGCCTTAGGCTAAAGGCGTCACTCAACGAAGGTTTTGGGGCAGCGCAGTCACTCAGTCTCTACGCTCTCAATGTAAATCCGAGATCCCTGACCATTGTAAAATCGTCCTCTGCTTTCCGGCCGGGGGTTTCACTCATTGATCATCAGTCTCTCAATCTCTCCTCTCGGAATAGGCGAGGCAGAAAGGGATCGGTCGCGATCTTCCTCCACGACTTTACAAATTACTTCTGCATTCCTTAAGCCTTTTGCCTTGCTATAATGAGCCGTGATGGCTACCGCCTTCTCGATATCTCTTCCATCAATCTTTCCTCGCAGGAGAGAAAGCGGCCCAGGGAAACCGGAAGCCTTTAATAAAAGGTCTTGCTCCCGAGCAAAAGTCTCGATCTTCCGGTTCTCTTCCTCGTTCCTCCCGACCACCAATTTCACTCCGTCGGAGAGTCGAAAATGCCTCCCTATCTTAAGAAGGTGAACATCGTTTATGGAAAAAGCAGGTTTGTGGAGTATCAAGTCCTTCATACGCTTGGCGAACCCAGGATCTGTAAGAAGACATCCGCCGGCAGGGCATGGATAGTCATGAATGCCATAAGACTCTGCCAACTGGATCTGAGGCTTTCTCGACCGTCCCTGAAACTTCAACAACTTCTCCCGATCTACCCATCCTTGCTTTTCCGGAACGGTCATTGGGAGGACATTGGCAGAGAGGGGTCGCAGGATGAGACCCTCGAGTTCCGCCTCCTTTTCAATCAGCCGCATCGCCTCTTTCCTTTGGGACATGGGTCTTTGTCCCAGCACTTCACCCGTCACGATGAAAGCGGCTTCCGAATCCTGCATATACGTCTTGGCTTTCTTCAGCATGAAGATCCGGCAATCGATGCAGGGGTTCATATTTCTTCCATAACCATGCCTGGGATCCTTCACCACGTCGAGGTATTCTTCCGAGACATTGAAAACCTTCAAAGGAATGTTCAGCGTTTCGACGGCCTTTTGAGACGCCAGGCAGGTTGCCCCACGGCTTGTGCACGTGCAAAACAATGTCATAAAGTTCAGGGCCTCGAGTTCGATTCCCTGTTCCAGCACCACCTTGGCCGCCAGTGTACTGTCGAGCCCTCCGGACAGGAGAGCGATGGCTCTCATCGTAGAACCTCATTCATGGATCCGGAACGGAAACCCTGAAGATCCAGCGTGACATAGCGATAGCCAATCTTTTTCAAATGGTCTACCACTTTCTCTCTTAACGGGCCATCGATTAGACATGGCATTTCTTCCTTGAGGATTTCGATTCTCGCCAGACTCCCGTAGTGCCGCACCCGAACCTGCTTGAACCCCAATCCGAAGAGGAAATCCTCAGCTTCATCAACCATTCTCAATCCCTGCTCATCGATTTCTTCCCCATAAGGAAATCGCGACGCGAGGCAGGCGAAAGAAGGTTTATCCCATGTGGGAAGTTCCAGCTCTTTGGACAATTCCCTCACTTCCATTTTCGTGAAGGATGCTTCTTTGAGGGGGCTTCTGATCCCTAACTCGCGAACCGCCACCCTTCCGGGTCTGTGGTCTTTGTCGTCGTCCAAGGTGGAGCCTTCGACGATAAAGGAGATCCCTTCTTCTTTTCCCACTTCCAATAACTCCCCGAAGAGCTTCCGCTTGCAGTAGTAGCATCGATTGGGAGGATTTTTAGAAAATCCGGGAATCTCCAGCTCATTCGATTCGATCAGGCGATGTCTCGCTCCCAAGGTTCGAATCAGTTTCTTCACCCCCGTCAATTCCCGCTCCGGGTAAAGAGGAGAATGTGCCGTGACAGCAAGGACATTCCCACCCCCGAGGGTATCCTGAGCCACCTTCAGAAGGAGCGTGCTATCCACTCCGCCCGAAAAAGCCACCAGCACCTTCCCCATCGATTGAATTACTTCCCTCAATCTCTGAGTCTTCGCTTCTAACTCTAAACGCATCGCTCTCTCACTTCGTGGTCCTTGTCAGGGGTTGCGTAACCGCGTTATGTTCTTTCACCTGTAAGCATCTCTCGTTTGTTGCTCCCGCCCTATATCCAGTACGAGGTAGACTCCGGCGGGAGCCCGGTATACTCTAGGTCCCGATTTTCATCGGGAACTCTGGATTCCGGATCGAGTCCGGAATGACAACCAAAGTTGAGGGACTTTTGACACATTACAGTAGTTGTTCATTGCTCATTGGTCATTGTTAATTGCTCATTGCTAATTGATAACTTCCTTGATCCATCCTCCTCCGAGCACGGTATCGCCATCGTAAAAAACCGCTGCTTGTCCGGGAGTGATCGCCTTCTGAGGCGACTTGAACTTCACTTCCAATTCGCCCTCTCCCTTCGGCGAGAGACCGGCCTCCGAGCCAGGATGGTTATACCTAATTTTCACCTGGGTTTGATGCAAGGAAATCAATTCCCGTGGAACAATCCAGTTGACAGATTCTACGATAAACGTGTCACCATAAACCTCATCTTCTTCTCCAACGATAATCATATTCTTTTCTCGATCGATCCCAATCACGTAGAGAGGCTTTCCTTTTGCCAGGCGGAGCCCCCTTCGCTGGCCGATAGTGTAGAAAGGAATTCCTTTATGCCTTCCCAGAATGTTCCCTTTTCTATCAACCATGGGACCTGGTTCAAACGACTTTTCAACCCTCTCAGATAAGAAAGAATGATAAGACGATCCCTGAACAAAACAGACCTCCTGACTCTCGGGTTTGTCATGGACCCGAAGGCCGCGTCGAAACGCCTTCTCCCTCACCTCTTCTTTTCGAAGCTCTCCCAACGGAAATAGCGTATGACGAAATTGGTCTTGAGTCAAAGAGAAAAGGACATAGGATTGATCCTTCTTGAGATCCACCCCTTTTCTTAAAAGATAATGTCCGATCCTCTCGTCGAAATCCAATCTGGCATAATGGCCTGTGGCGATAAAGTCTGCCTCCAGTTCCAAGGCCCTCTTTAAGAAAAAGCCGAACTTTACTTTCTCATTACATAGGATGCAAGGGTTAGGCGTTTTCCCCTTAACGTACTCGTCGCAAAAATATTGGACGACTTCCTTCTCAAACTCCTCCCTCAGATGGAAAACATAAAAAGGAATCTCGAGCTCGAGCGCAACGCGTCTGGCATCCTCGATGTCGGAGACACCGCAACACCGGGTCGGCCCTCCATGGGTCTTATCCGTCATCCCGATGCACATCGTCGCCCCGATGACTTCATAGCCTTTCTGCTTGAGAAGCCAAGCAGTCGTGCTCGAATCCACCCCCCCGCTCATGGCAACCACTACCCTTTGACTCATTCGTTCCACCTTTTTAGAGCATCGTCGGCATTTCTGGCCGACCGTCCGGGCCCACCTGATGATGGTATGGGACAACCACTGCCAACGATATCTCAATCACCGCCGTCGATGAAATCGCTGCAGTGTGTATATCAAACGTGCGGGTAGCAATCGTTTATGAATTTACGTTGGTTTACGAGAAACTGTCCGCTTCGCCCCTTGAATCCTAAGCCCCTCGACCCTCATCAAAAAAGGATTTCCATGGCCTGGTAAGGACAGACCGGAATGCACAATTCGCAGGCGATGCACTTGTCACGTTTGAAGGAGACCTCCATCGTCGTCCTTTGGACATCCAACGCCTTCGTGGGACAGACACTGATACAGGCCGTGCAGTGGGTACACCGATCCTCATGCCATTTGACATCCTGAGCCAAAGACTGGGTCTGCACACCTATCTCACTGAGATATTTGAGCCCTGCCTCCATCCCAGCCCTCTTCCCGGTAAGCTCCAAGACGAGCCTTCCCTCTTCCTTGGGTGTAATCCGGGCTCTCATGATATTGACGATCAGATCATAATCCTTGACGAGTTTTGAGAGAACGGGTTGATCGACGAGATGCTGAGGATAGTTGAGGACGATTCTTTTTTTCTGCATGGGACACCTCTTTCTGAATAATTCCAAATTTCAAATGACTAATCCCAAACGAATTCCAAAACACCAGTGCCAAATGATCCAATTGGCTCCAAATCCCCCCTACCCACCTTTGCAAAAGGAGGGCGGGGGGATTTATTATTCCCATATTTCTTGGGCGACCAAATCGCCCACGAGCAATTTGCTTGTCCTTTGGTGGCGTTTATTCCTAATTCTTTTTAATCGGTCGTTCTTTTAAGGTTTTAAAAACAACCCCGGAATCGACAGAGGGCAGAAGTTGAACGGGCTGGGTCAAAAAGAACTTTTCCGCTTCAATCCACTCCTTCAAGATCTGAGCTACCTCTCTGGCTCTCAGATAGCTGGAAAGGCCAGCGGTCGGAATTTCTTTCCCCTGGACCGTAATCCTGCCGCTCTTCAGTTGCTTATAATTTACTTCCCCAACGCTTCCGGGGTTACATTGTGGATAGGAATCGCTATAGTCCACCACTTGAGCCAATATCTCCTCATCCCGAACCGTAGTATGCCGAAGGATCTCCTCATTTAATACGGGAATGGGAACTCCGATACCAACGGTGAGGGTCACCCCATACCCGGTGTAGGAAGTTCCTCTCAGCCACTTCGGGCTCATCATCTTAAGATCCCCCTTAACGGCAAGGGTTCCAGCGGTCACTTTAGGAATGCCGCCCTCCGTTCGTTTCACATCGGGGTTATGCTGAGTTCCATTTCCCACGACATATCCAATGCCTCCGCCCAAGAAGATTCGAGTACCGATCCCAATGGTTTTGTAAAAAGGATCATTCATGAGGGGACTCAACTGTCCAGCATTGCAGTAGTTTGCATTAGCCATCTTGGGTTGAAGCACCCCCATGTAAGTATAGATCACTCGATCCGATAGGTTGACAGCAACATTATAGTTTTGGTAGGCATTTCTTATGTTGAAAAGGACTGCCTCGTTCATATCCTTGAGGGAGATATAAGTTTCCAGGGCTTTTCGCGGATAGCAATCCGTTCCATAGGCCGTTGCCGTCAATTTGACATCTTTCCCTTCAACCAATTCTTGGATGACGTACGCTCCTCCATAAGCGAACTTTCCCGGATAGATTTTATTCCGCGGATCATCATCAGGCATTGCGGTCGCTCCCAAGAAAAAATCGACTGCTGCAAGACCTGTATAGACCGGGACATCATTGAGATAGGTCTTTCCCCCTCCCAGTTTGATCCGGGGTTTTGTGTGTCCCACATTGAAATAGGCCCCCGAAGAACACATCGGACCAAAGGTTCCTGTCGTGACGACATCCACTTCCTGAGCTGCTCTTTTTATTCCCTTTTCAGCAGCATAGCCGATAATCTCCTCTGCCGTGAGCACAACGGCCTTTCCTCTCTTAATCTTGTCATTTATTTCCTCAATGGTTTTGGCCATGTTTTGCCTCCCGCACGAATCTAATGTCTTAGAATTAAATCTGAACTTTGAACCTTGAACTCTTCGTGGTCCCCCTTCCGGGGCGACCCATGATCCATAACATAAGATCACCTCTTTCTTGATTAGCTCGGAGTTAAACTGAACTGCTCCGAACTCTTATTTGATTCCATTAAACAGCCAGGTGCTGGTATATCGCTCCCCTGTGTCGGGCAAGATGACGACAATCATCTTCCCTTCGCTCTCTCGCCTCTTCGCTACCTCAATGGCTGCCCATGCCGCTGCGCCAGAGGAGATCCCTGCTAGTATCCCCTCTTCTTTGGCCAGCTTTCTTACCATTCCTCCGGCATCCTCATCCGACACCTCGACTACCTCATCGACCAAGTCCGCTCGAAACACTTCTGGGATAAAACCGGCACCGATCCCTTGTATCTTGTGGGGTCCAGGTCTCCCTCCTGAAAGGACCGGAGAATTCTTCGGTTCCACGGCAACGACTCTGGATCCCGGCTTTCTTTTCTTGAGGACGTCAGAAATTCCGCTAATCGTTCCTCCTGTCCCCACACCCGCCACTAAGACATCCACTTGCCCGTCGGTATCTTCCCATATTTCCAAGGCAGTGGTCTTTCGGTGGATCTCGGGATTAGCAGGGTTTTTAAACTGCTGTGGAATAAAATATCGGGCATCCTTTGAAGCCATCTCTTCCGCCGTCCTCACCGCACCCGTCATCCCTTCATTTCCGGGCGTCAGGATGACTTCCGCTCCGAACATTCTAAGAAGACGAACGCGTTCATTAGACATGGTATCCGGCATTGTCAGAACCAACGGATATTTCTTGGCCGCGCAGATAAATGCCAAAGCGATCCCCGTATTTCCACTTGTCGGTTCTAAAATAACGGTATCTTTCTTTATCAAACCCGCCTTCTCAGCCGCTTCAATCATCGCATAGCCGATGCGGTCCTTCACACTTCCGCAGGGGTTAAAGGACTCGAGTTTCGCTATGACCTGGCCTTTACACCCCACGGTCACTCGATTCAATTTCAACAAGGGTGTCCGTCCTATCAATTCAGAAATGAAGTTGGCTATTTTCGCCATCGCTACTCACACCAAAAAATCTGAGACAGGGCTCAGGGTACCAGGAAACCAGGGTGCAGGACATCAGGGGATTAGGATATCAGAAAAAGTGAAACCCGATGCCCTGATATCCTGATATCCTCTACCTGATAGCCTGATGTTCTGATGACCATTCAATTTCTAGATCTGGTACATCGCCGGATCCCGGCCTTCCTTTTCCTTTTTCCTGTGAACCATATCTTCCAAGGTAACAGAATAAAAAATTTGGGAGATGGCATCCGAAACTTCCTTCCAAATATCTCGAGTGACACACCATGGGGTTTTCTGACAGGCCTTTGAATCATGCAAACACTCGACCAAATTGAGCGCTCCTTCCAGGGTCTCAACCACATCATACAAACAGATTTGAGAAGGAGGCTTGGCTAAGGAATACCCACCTTTAGACCCACGGATTGATTTCACCAAGCCCGCGGCACGAAGCGGATTGATCACCTGCTCAAGATACTTTAGGGAAATATCTTCCTTTCTGGCTATCTCCTTCAACTCAATAGGCCCCTCCCCATAATGAGAGGCAAGCTCTAACATCGCCCTCGCCCCATACCTTATTTTCGTTGATATTCTCATCAGTTATTAAATCATACTTTTTCTATAGGAATTAGGATTTATTAACCTAATCTTCCATTGATTGTCAAGGGATGTTAGAGGGTCTGCGGAATTGAATAAGTGAGGGGAAGTTGACGCGCTTCTTCTAAACGACCGTTACTACCAAAACCTTCTTTG
>Ga0187779_10001556_pt1 | contig 14294 bp, 10 predicted proteins | sample 1015_Q2_SP10_10__FD_132435 | JGI IMG/M metagenome (GOLD analysis project Ga0187779, IMG submission 132435) | Tropical peat soil microbial communities from peatlands in Department of Meta, Colombia - 1015_Q2_SP10_10_MG | ecosystem: Environmental > Terrestrial > Soil > Wetlands > Peat | place... | reverse complement strand
AGGGAATCTCGATCGGCTACTCGCTGTCGAAGACGCTGCTCAGCGCGCAGGCGCCGGTCTGCACCATCTCCTCGCTGACCGGGACGGGCTTCGCGCTGAACGCGGGCGGCGGCGCCCCCGGCGGCAGCACGCACGCGGTCGACCACCGGCTCGGAGAACAGCCGCGGCAGGGGGACGGCGAAGAGATTGGTGGCCGAGCTCGGGACGTGCTGGAGCTCCTCGGGGAGCGCCTCGGCGGTCGCCGTCTGCGCCCCGAGCAGCTCGCGCGCCCGGTCGCACTTGGGGTCGAGCCGGAGCGCCTGCTCGAAGAGGCGCCGGGCGCCGTCCAGGTCCCCGCTCATCCGGAGCCACAGCCCCGCCTCGACGAGCTGGATGGCGCGATCGCGGCTCACTTCGTCCTCGCCCCCAGCCGCTCCAGCACCCCGATGAAGAGCGTCCGCGTCTTCTCCAGCTGGTCGATGGTGTCGGCGAGGAGGATGAGGTCCTCGCTCTTCATCGCCGCCCGGCCGGCGGTCAGCACTCCCTCTGCCTTGCGGAGGGCCTCACGGCCGAACTCGCTGCTCCCGGTGAGCTGGCGGACCTGGGGCATGAGCGCCTCCACCTCGCGGGCGACGTTCTCCAGCGCGCTGCGCTTGAGCGTCACCTCCGACGAGGTCCGGGCCTCGAGCAGGAAGTCGCCCTGCTCCTCGAGGATGTTCTTCAGCTCGGTGTCGGTGAGGCCGCCCGAGGCGGTCACGGTGATCGACTGCTGGAGCCCGGTCTCCCGGTCGCGCGCCGCCACCGAGACGATGCCCTCGGAATTGATGTCGAAGGTGACGTCGATCTCCACCTCACCGCGCGGGGCGAGCCGGAGGCCGGAGAGGATGAACTCGCCGAGGAGCTCGTTCTGGTGGGCGACGTCGCTCTCCCCCTGGAGGACCATGATCTTCACCGTCGTCTGACCGTCCCGGCTGGTGTGGAAGGTCTCGGTGACGGCGGTGGGGACGGTGGTGTTCCGGGGGATGAGGCGGCGCGTGTAGCCGCCGGCGATGGCCACCCCCAGGCTCTGGGGGGTGACGTCGAGCAGGAGGACCTGGCTGTCGGGCCGGAGCAACGCATCGGCCTGGATGGCCGCGCCGAGCGCCACCACCTCCTCCGGATGCACGCCCTTGGAGGGCTCCTTGCGGAAGTGGCGGCGGACCAGCTCCTGGACGATGGGCATCCGGGTCATCCCGCCCACCAGGATGACCTCCTTCAGGTCCGGCGGCCGGACCTTGGCCTCGCGCATCACCTCCTCGGCGATCTGCACCGTGCGCTCGGCCAGGTCGTGAGTCAGCTCCTCCAGCTTGCCCCGCGACAGCGTCGCCTGGAGGTGCAGGGCGGACGTGCCCCCGGAGGGAGTGTAGAGGAAGGGGAGGTTGATGGCCGTCTCCTGGACGGTGGAGAGCTCCATCTTCGCGCGCTCGGCGGAGTCCTTCAGCCGCTGCAGGGCCATCCGGTCCTTGCGCAGGTCGACGCCGTGCTCCTTGGCGAACTGCATCACCAGCCACTCGATGACGCGGTTGTCGAAGTCCTCTCCGCCCAGGTAGGTGTCCCCGCCGGTGGCCACCACCTCGAAGACGCCCTTGCTCACCTCGAGGATGCTCACGTCCAGCGTGCCCCCGCCGAGGTCGAAGACGGCGATCTTCCCGTTCACCGTGCGGGCGAAGCCATAGGCCAGCGCCGCCGCCGTGGGCTCGTTGATGATCCGGAGCACGTCCAGGCCGGCGATCCGCCCGGCATCCTTGGTCGCCTGGCGCTGGCCGTCGTTGAAGTAGGCGGGCACAGTGACCACCGCCTTGTTCACCGGCCGTCCGAGCTGGGTTTCGGCGTCCTTGCGCAGCTCCTGGAGGACGGCGGCGGAGATCTCCGGCAGCGACACGGCGCGGTCGCCGAGCTGGACCCGCACGTCGTCGTGCTCGCCGCACACCAGCCGGTAGGGCAGCACCTCGCGGGCCTTCTGGATCTGCACCGAGCTGAACTTGCGTCCGATGAGCCGCTTGCTCGCGTAGACGGTGTTCTCGGGATTGGTGATCGCCTGACGCTTGGCCAGTCGGCCCACAAGCCGCTTGCCCCCGCTGGTCACCGCCACCACCGAGGGGGTGAGGAGCTGGCCGGTGCGGTTCTTGATGACCTGCGGCTGGCCGTCCTGGACGATGGCCACCACGCTGTTGGTGGTTCCTAGGTCGATGCCGATGACGGGTTCGTGTTCGGCCATGCCGCCCCTGGGCCCTTACGTCCAGCGGACCTTCTTCAAGAGAGCCTTCGCCTCGGCGTGATCCGGGTCCTGCTCGAGCACCGTCTCGGCGAGCCGGCGCGCGACCTTGGTCATCCCCAGCAGCTGGCTGATGTGGGCGAGCAGCATCAGGCTCGGGACGTGCTTCGGCTGGAGCTCCACCGCCTTCTGCGCCAGCTGCCGGGCCGGCGCCAGCTCCCCGGCGCGCAGGAGGACCTCGGCGCCCTCCCGGGCGGCAGCGTGCGCCGTCGGGTCGAGCACGAGCACGGACCGGAAGGCGGCGGCGGCGGCGGCGGTATCTCCCATCGAGGCCGCCTGGCGTGCGCGATCCAGCTCGGACGCTGCGCGCTCGGCATTCTTCTTCGATTCCGCCGCCTGGCGGATGCCGGAGGCGGTCTGGCGGGGATCGAGCTTGTTCGCCTTGTGGAGGAGCCCCAGTGCACGCTCCGGAGCGCCGGACTGCAGCTGGGTGCGCGCCTCGTCGACCAGCTTCCGGGCCTGGGCCCCGCGCGCCAGGTAGGGGTGCCGGGCGAGCCGGGCGCGCCGCTCCGCCTGCCGCTCGGCATCCTCGGCGGCGCTGGGCGTCCGCGGCGGCGCGGCGGCCGCTGTGGCCGCTGCCGCCGCCACCCGCAGGCGGGGATGCGCCCGCAGGTATTCCGCCCGCTTCTCCTCGTCGGTCAGGGTGGCGTGGGCGTCGGCCAGGCGCTTGAAGATGCGCTCCAGGCGCGCCTGGTAGCTCCCCAGGTTCTTCCCGTAGTAGCGGTCCGGATGGAAGACGCGCGACGCCTCGAAGTAGGCGGCTCGGATCTGCTCCACCGTGGCGCCGGGGCGAAGCCCGAGCACGGCGTAGTGGTCGCCGTCCAGGGCCTCCTCGCGCGCGAGGATCTCCCGCTTTCGGTCCGCGGGCAGGTCCACTGGCTCGGCGAGCGCCGCCTCCACGTCCTTGCCCGGCGCCTCGTTCTCCCTCAGCACGTGCAGAACGACTCTAGGGGTCGGGAGGAAAGGCTTGTCAAATCGCGGGTGTGGAGCCCAGCGCCCGCCGGAGCGCCTGCAGGCCCTGGTCGATCTCCTCGCGGGTCACGAGGTAGGAGGGCGCGAAGCGGAGGGTCCGCTCGCCGGCCAGGTTGCACAGCACGCCGAGCTCCCGCATCCGCCCCACCACCGGCCCGGCGTCGGCGGCCAGCTCCACCCCCAGGAGCAGGCCCTGTCCCCGGGCCTCGACCACCTCAGTGGGGCGCTCGGCCCGGAGCGACCGGAGCCCGGCCAGGAAGTACTCGCCCTGGGCGCGGTTGGAGGCGAGGACGGCCGGGTCCGAGGCCAGCGTCACGGTGGCCAGGCCGGCGGCGGCGGTGACCGGGTTGCCGCCGAAGGTGCTCCCGTGGGTCCCCGGCTGGAGAGACTGCCCCGCCTCCTCGGTGCACACCATGGCGCCGATGGGGAGCCCGTTCCCGAGGCTCTTGGCCAGGCTGAAACCGTCCGGCCGGATGCCGGCATGCTGGAAGGCGAACATCCGTCCCGTCCGCCCGATGCCGGTCTGGACCTCGTCCACCAGGAGGAGGGCTCCCACCTCGTCGCACAGCGCGCGGAGCGCGGCCAGGAATCCCTCCGGCGCCGGGCGCACGCCGCCCTCACCCTGGATGGCCTCCACCAGCACCGCGGCCGTGCGGGGTCCCACCGCGCGCCGCACCGCCTCCATCTCTCCGTAGGGAACGTGGAGAAAGCCCGGCGGGAGCGGCTCGAATCCCTTCTGGTACTTGGGCTGGCCGGTGGCGGTGACGGTGGCCAGAGTCCGGCCGTGGAAGCTGCGCTCGAAGCAGACGATCTCCACCCGGTCCGGCTGGCGGCGATCCTTCTGGACCTTGCGCGCCAGCTTGATCAGCGCCTCGTTCGCCTCCGCCCCGGAGTTGCAGAAGAAGGCCCGCTCCAGGCCCGAGGTCTCGACCAGCTTCTCCGCCAGGGCGATCTGGGGCTCGCTGTAGAACACGTTGGAGACGTGCCAGAGCCGGTCGAGCTGCGCCTTGACCGCGGCGGTGATGGCCGGGTGGCAGTGGCCGAAGGGGAGCGTGGCGATTCCCCCGAGCAGGTCGAGGTACTGCCGCCCGTCGGCGTCCCAGACCCGCGTCCCCTCCCCCCGCTCCACCACCACCGGCTGCTGCTTGTAATTCTGAAGAAGGTGCGCCCGGGCGCGCTCCATCCACGCCTGACTGTGGACGGTGGAGGCACGCTGCACGGCGGCGACGGGGGCCTGCGGATCGAGCACGGTGGAGATGACCTCGGCTGGAGGGCTCAGAGGATATACCGCGAAAGGTCCTCGTCCTCGACGACCGAGGCCAGCCGCCGGCGGACGTAGGCGGCGTCGATGCGTTCCTCGCCCCGGTTCCCCGGGTCGCTGGCGGAGAAGGAGACCTCGTCCAGGAGCCGCTCGAGCACGGTGTGCAGGCGGCGGGCCCCGATGTTCTGGGTGCGCTCGTTGACGGCGTGGGCCACCGCGGCCAGCTCGGCGATGGCGTCGTCGGTGAACACCAGGCGGACGCCCTCCGTCTCGAGCAGCGCCGTGTACTGGCGCAGCAGCGAGTTCTTCGGCTCGCGGAGAATGCGCTCCAGGTCGCCGCGGACGAGCGGCTCGAGCTCGACGCGGATGGGGAAGCGTCCCTGGAGCTCGGGGATGAGGTCCGAGGGCTTGCTGACGTGGAAGGCCCCGGCGGCGATGAAGAGCACGTGGTCCGTCTTCAGCTGCCCGTACTTGGTGGTCACCGTGCTTCCCTCGACGATGGGAAGAATGTCCCGCTGCACTCCCTCGCGCGAGATGTCCGGCCCACCGTGCAGCCCTCCCTCCCGGCTGGCGATCTTGTCGATCTCGTCGATGAAGATGATGCCGTTGGATTCGGCCCGGCGGAGCGCGTCGCGCGTCACCCGCTCCTGGTCCACCAGCCGCTCCGATTCCTCCCGGGCGAGGAGCTCCAGCGCCTCGGTGACGCTCACCGTGCGGCGCCGGGTGCGCTGCAGTCCGGGAATGGACCGGAACATCTCCGCCAGGTTGGCGCCCATCTCGTCCAGGCCCGGACCGGAGAACCCGCGCAGCACCGCCGCCGGTGCATCGGCCACGTCCAGCTCGACGGTGCGATCGTCGAGCGTCCCGGCGCGGAGCTGAGCCCGGAGCTTGTCCCGCTCGGCGTCGGAGAGGCGGACCGCGGGCGCCGGCTGGAAGCCCACCCCCGGGGGGCGGGTCCCGCCGCCCTGGAGCAGCACCGCCAGCCGATCCTCGGCCCGCTCCTGCGCCCGGCCCCGCACCCGCGCCTCCTCCTCCTCGCGCACCAGGGCGATGGACGCCTCCACCAGGTCACGGACCATGGACTCCACGTCGCGACCGACGTAGCCGACCTCGGTGAACTTGCTCGCCTCGACCTTGACGAACGGCGCCTGGGCCAGCTTCGCCAGCCGGCGGGCGATCTCCGTCTTGCCCACGCCGGTGGGGCCGATGAGGATGATGTTCTTGGGGGTGATCTCCTCCCGGAGCTCGGAGGAGATCTGCTGCCGCCGCCAGCGATTCCGCAGGGCGATGGCCACCGCGCGCTTGGCCGCCGTCTGCCCGACGATGTAGCGGTCGAGCTCACCGACGATCTCCCGCGGGGTGAGACTGCTCATAGCTCCTCGAAGGTCAGCTGGTCGTTGGTGTAGATGCAGATGCTGGCGGCGATCCCCAGCGCCGCCTCGGCGATGGCCCGGGCGCCGAGCGTGGAGTGGGCGAGGAGCGCCTGGGCGGCGGCCAGGGCATAGGGACCCCCGCTGCCCACCGCCGCCGCGCCCCCATCGGGCTCGACCACGTCGCCGCTCCCGGAGAGCAGGAAGGTCCGCTCCAGGTCGGCGACCAGGAGGAGGGCCTCCAGCCGGCGGAGCGCGCGATCGGTGCGCCAGTCCTTGGCCAGCTCCACGCAGGCCCGGGTGAGGTTCTTCCGGTGCTCCTTGAGCTTGGCCTCGAATCGCTCGAAGAGGGAGAAGGCATCGGCGGTGCCCCCGGCGAAGCCGGCGATGACCGAGCCATCTCCCAGCCGCCGCACCTTCCGGGCGGTGGCCTTCATCACCGTCTTGTCCAGCGTCACCTGCCCGTCCCCGCCCAGCGCCACCTTCCCGTCGCGGCGCACGCAGAGGATGGTCGTCCCGTGCAGCATGGCAGCCATGTAACAGGCCGGGGCGAGGCCTTCCATCCCCGGGGCCCGAGCTCAGGCCGAGGCGTGGGGCGACGAGCCGGGGATGGAGCGGCTGAACCAGGAGGCGATGAACAGCTCGAGCTCCCCCCGGAGCACGTCCTTCACCCGGGGCGTGGTTGCTCCAGTCCGCGGGTCCTCGACGTGTGCCGCCCGCCCGAAGAAGTACCGCCGGGCGTCGACCGAGCCGGTGTCGGCGCGGAGCACCGCCGCCGCCACGGCGCGCAGCTCCTCGGGAGTCCCCGCTCCGGCCAGCGACACCTCGCGGCCGGAGGAATCGTCCGCTGCGTGGAACTCGCTGGTGATGCGGGGGACGAAGCGCCCGGCGCGCCGGTGCACCGCGCGGCCGTTCCCGCGGAGCCCCGGCCCGGCCTGGCTGGCTGCCGGCCAGGGGTGGACGCGCACCCGAGCCGCGGCATGGACGTTTTCCTCGTGGCGGCGATGGAGCCCCTCCTCGCCGGCCAGGAAGCCGGCCACTCCCGGTCCGGCGAGGTGGAACAGCGCCCGGACCGGCCGGACGCCCTCGCCCACCGCCGTCACCTGGTAGCCGCGCCTCTCTGCCCAGCCCCGGTACATGGCCACCAGGGCCTCCAGCCAGCGGAGGTGCTCCTCGTCCTCACCGGCGGGGAGCATGAGCTCGAGCAGCGCCTCGTCGCCGGCGCTTCCTCCGGCCGCCACCCGGGCCTCGGCCAGCTGAACCTCGCGGGCCGCGGCCTCCACCGCGCGCGCCGCGGCCGCCAGCCGGGCCTCCCCCTTCGTCTCCCGGACCACCCGGTGGGCGGACTCGCAGGTCGCCACCAGCCGCTCCTGCGTCTGGAGCTGCGCCTCCACCGTCCGGAAGCTGCGCAGCAGCGCTCCCGCGCGCTCGGGGACGTCCCAGAAATCGGGTGCCTGGGTCTGGGTCAGTAGCTCGGCGCGCCGCTCCACCAGCACGGGGATGTCCAGGGCCTGCCCCACGCGCTGGGCGCGGTTCCTGAGCTCGTTCGCCTCGGCGAGGAGGGTCTTCTTGTCCAGCTTGCGTCGCGAGGGAGCCGATCCTGGGCGGGGCAGCTCCACCAGCGTGCGGGGCTCGCTCTCGCGCACCGGCTCGGCGCGAGCGACCACCCGGTCCCCCTCCACCACCACCTTGACCCGGGTCCCCGCCGGGAGCGGACGCTTCACGATCTCCGCAGCCAGCGCCAGGGTCAGGGTGCGCTCGATCTCCCGCTGGAGGAAGCGCGCCCCGAAGTGCGGCGAATAGCCCCGCTCGACGAGCAGGTCGACCACCTCCGGCGCCACCTCGACGTCCAGGCCGCGCATCCGGATGCCCTCGCGCTCGATGACCCGCCCCACCTCCCGGTGAGCGATGCGGCGGATCTCCACCTTCCCCAGGGGCCGGAAGTGGCAGATGGCGTCGAAGCGGTTGAGGAACTCGTGCCGGAAGGCGCTCGCCATGCGCCGGTTCACCTCGGCCACCAGCTCCTCCGGAGAGGCCGTGCCGCCGAAGCCCAGCCCCGGCTCCCGGTAGACCTCCGCCCCCAGGTTGCTGGTGGCGATGATCAGCACGTTGTTGCAGGGGACGACCTCGTCCTCACCGTTGATGAACTGACCCTCGTCGAACAGCTGCAGGAAGCGGTCGTGGACGGTGGAATGGCTCTTCTCGAATTCGTCGAGGAGCAGGACGGCGAAAGGCTTGTCCGCAAGACGGGTGGTGAGGCGTCCTCGGCGCTGGTCGCGGGTGTGTCCCCAGGGCATCCCGACGAGAAAGCCTTCGTCTCCCTCGTCGTTGTAGTCCGCCATGTTCACCCGGACGAGGCGGTCGGCGGAGCCGAACAGGTACTCCGCCAGCAACCGGGCGAGGTGCGTCTTGCCCACCCCGGTCGGTCCGACGCAGAGGAAGCACCCGAGAGGCCTCCGGGGGTCATTGAGCCCGGCCTTGAGCAGCGTCACCGGCCGGAGGATGGCCGACACCGGCTCGGGCTGCCCGAGGATGCGCTCGTTGAAGAACCCCTCGATCTCCGCGAGGTCGAGCGGCGCGGCATCGTCGAGGAGAAACCGGGGGAGCTGCGTCACCGCGCAGAAGCGATCGAGCACCCCGTTCGCCCCCAGCTGCCCTCCCTCCAGGGAGGCCGCCTCGGCACAGGAACGCAGGAGCTCCACCCCCTTGCCCGGCTGGCGCCGACGGAGGAGGAAGCGATCGGCAAGTCGCTGGGCGAGGTCACATGCCGCCGGCTCCACCTCCACGCCGAGGGTGGTCTGGAGCTCGAGGGCCACCTGACCGAGGATGGTCCGGGTCAGCTCACGCGCCGTCTCGGTGAGCGGGAAGACGTGGAGCCGCTCCGCCAGCCCCGCCTCCGACCGCATCAGGGCCTCGGTCTGGCGAGGAGTGGCCTCGAGCACGAAGCGGACCGACGTCGACCGCAGCGAGGCGGCCAGGCTGGGCTGGAGGGGTGTCCCGAGCGCCATGCCGGCATCGCGGACCGCGACCACGGTCAGCGACGCCGACTTCTCCAGGGAGGAGATCAGCTCGTCCCAGAGCTCGGCCGCCTGGTCCTCCCCTCCCCGCGCGAGGGCGGCCTGCACGGACACCTCCACCATTCTCACGCCGGTGAGCACCCCCTCCACCCGTCCCTGGGCGATGCAACGGGCCAGCTCCTGGCTTCGCGCCGTCTTTCCGGTCCCCGGCTCTCCCGAGAGGAGGGCGTGTTGCCCTCCGCGCTCGAGGAGCGCGGCCAGCGCCGAGACGTCGGCGTCGATCCCGTAAGCCGGCGGGAGGCGCCCGGCGCGGGCCAGCTCGGTCAATTCCCGCTCGGGTGCCACCGGCCGCTGCGGCGGCGCCTGCTTGCTCATCGAGCCCCCCGGTCGTTCGCTCGGGCCCTGACCTTGGCAAGGAGTCGGGCCTTCTGCCAGAGCGTCATCGGGGACCCCGCCGCCGCCCTCCTCCGGCACGCTCAGGCGTGGGGATGCGCCCGATCATAGACCTCCTGGAGCTGCTCCACCCCGACATGGGTGTAGCGCTGGGTGGTGGACAGGCTGGCGTGCCCGAGGAGCTCCTGGATGCTCCGCACGTCGGCCCCGCCGGCCAGGAGGTGGGTGGCGTAGGTGTGGCGCAGCGCATGCGGGGTGACCCGGCGCTGGAGACCGGCGGCCCGCGCGTAGGCCTCGACATGCCGGGCCACGCTGCGGGAGGTGAGCCGTCCACCGCGGAAGTTGAGGAAGACGGCCCTCGAGTCCTGGCCCCGCCGCCGCCGGGCAAGCAGCTCGGCCCGGCGCTCGAGCCAGCGGCGGAGGGCCTCGGCGGCGCCCGGATGCATCGGACAGAGGCGCTCCTTCCTCCCCTTGCCGAGCACGCGGAGGACGCGAGCGGCCAGGTCCACGTCGTCGAGCGAGAGGCCGCACGCCTCGCTGACGCGGAGCCCCGCGCCGTAGAGCACCTCGAGCAGGGCCCGGTCCCGGAGGGCGAGCAGCGTGGCGTCGCCCGGGCGCTCGACCAGGGCGAAGACCTCGTCGACCGGGAGGAACCTGGGCAGGCTGTGCGGGAGCTTCGGCCCGCGCAGGGCCGCGGCCGGGCTCCGGGCCAGCGCTCCGGTACGGACCAGGTGGCGGTAGAAGGCTCGCACCGAGGCCAGCGCCCGGGCACGGCTCCGCGGGGCATGGTCGACGGCCAGCGTCCCCAGCCAGCCGCGGATCGTCGGGTGGGTCGCCTCGGTCAGATCGAGGCGGCTTCGGGCCAGATAGGTGGCCAGGGCCTGCACGTCGCGCCGGTAGCCGCGAACCGTGTGCCGGGACGCTCCCCGGGCGACGAGGGCCCGCTCGAACTCGGCGAGCAGCGGATGGCCGGCCATCGGGGCGACCCTACGGCACCCGGCGGCCGGCGCAAGCTTCTCCCCGGTGGGTGGAATGCGGATGGTGTGGCGCACCTCTTCCTGCGGCTCCACCCGGTCCCAGCGGCGGCGTCGCCGGGCGGGAGCCGGTCCAGGTCGACCTCGCTCCGTGCATGCGGGCGACCAGCGCAAGGCGCGCTCGGCGTCGGTGACCGGGCCGTTCGACGACACTTCTGGGCCGAATCCCCGGTGGAGAGCCCGACGCCCGCGGCGCGAGCGCTACGGCCCCTGGTCGCAGAGGTAGAGGCCAGACCGGTCCCGGTCCGCGACCAGGTACACCACCCGCTTGCCCTCCGGGTCGGTGAACAGCGCTGGCAGGAGGGTGAAGGTGTCGAGCGTCCTCCGCTCGCCGGTGCGGCGGTTGTACACGGCGGTGTCGTAGGTGTCGGAATCCATGCGGGCGTACGAGACGAGGATCCGCTCGCCGTTGTCCGACGCCTTGAAGCTGTAGATGCCCTCCAGGATCTGCCTCGCCGGCTGGTCGGGCTTGCTCAGGTCGAGCTCGTTGAGCCAGCAGGCCCGCGGCTGATCCCGCTGCGCCTGGCGGAGGCAGTCGCTCCGGAAGAAGAGCACCTCCCCGGGCGCGATGCCGAAGCCGTACACCCCCTCCTTCACCCGGGAGGCCTTCTCCTCTCCGCGGCGATAGAGGTAGAGGTCCATGCTCGGCAGGGGCTGGAGCACCTCCACGTTGAAGGCCAGGAAGCGGCCGTCCCGCCCCCACTCCCCGGTGTGGGCCCGCTCGTTGAGGGTGTGCACCTTCATCTCCGGGAGCTCGACGAAGAGCAGGGTCCCCCGGTCGTGCTGCTCGTTGTAGCCGTCGAGCGCCCAGAGCGCGGAACCGTCGGGGGAGAAGCCGAAGCGGCCCACCTTGCTCCCCACCGCGCGGCCGGCCGCGCCGCTGGCCGGTCCGACGAGCAGGGTGCCCACCAGCACCCGCCCGAGCGCGTTGCGCTTCCCCTCGATGCGCCCCAGCCAGCGCCCGTCCGGAGAGAAACCGAAGAGCCCGACGCCGGTGGCCACCTTCGTCGGCTTGCCGCCCTCGAGCGCGGCCACCCACAGGTCCCACACGTCCCGGGCGCCGGGGCTGGCCTGGGTGAAGGCCACCCGCGCACCGTCGGCCGACAGCTCGTAGTCCGCCACCTGCTCGGCGAGGCGATTCACCGGGCCCGCGCCGCCGGTCCGGGAGATGAGCAGCCCACCCCCGGCCGACGCCCGGCGCAGCGCCACCAGGTGCCTGCCGCCGAGCGCGAAGCGGGCCGTACTGATCTCCCCGGCCACGGCGCGAGCCGTGCTTCCCCGCTCGAGCGGAGCGAGCTGGAGGACGCCGCCGTCGATGAAGGCGAAGCTGTGCCCGTCCGGGCTCACGGTGACGAAGCTCACCGAGCGGCCGCGGGGCTCGGGCTCCGAGCCGTCGCCGAGACGCTGCGTGTAAAGCGTCCCGGTCCCAGAGGCCAGGTCGAGGTCGGCGAGGAAGAGCAGCCACTGGCCGTCGGGGCTGAAGAGGGCTGCACCGGGACGGTTGGTCACCGCCCGCGCCAGGGTCCGGGCGCTGCCGTCGGCCAGCGAGACGGCCACCAGCTCCCCCTGGGCGGTCTTCGGATTCACGCTGTCCGGGTTCACGCCCTCCAGCGCCGGACGCGCCGGGTTGCGAAGGAAGGTGGCCCAGGCCCCGTCCCGCGAGAGGCGGAGGTTCGCCGCCGGGCCGGCCACCAGTCGCCGGCCGAGCCCGCCGACCACCGGTCGTTCCGCCGGGGCCGAGGCCGACCGCTGGCAGCCGGCGACGAGCAGCAGGGCCAGGGCGAGCCCCGGCGGCCTGGTCCCGGCTCCCGCGGCGGGCCTCATGCCGCTCTCCCGGCCGGCGCAGGCAGGCCCACCCGGTCGGCCCGGACCGCCGCCGGATCGCCGAGCAGCCCGCGGCGCCAGGCGAGCAGCTCCCGGCGGGCGCGGGCCGCGTAGTGCCCCCGCTTCTCGCCGCGCGCCACGCGCCCGGCCAGCGGCGGGAAAAGCCCGAAGGTCACGTTGGAAGGCGTGTGTGGGTGCCCGGGCGGGTGGGCCTCGCCGGTCACGTGGCGGTAGAGCGCACCGAGCGCCGACCCGGCCGGCGGCGGCCGGAAGGGCCGCCCGCCGAGCCGGGCATGGATGGCCAGGGCCACCAGGTAACCGGACGCCGCCGACTCGACGTATCCCTCGACGCCGCTCACCTGCCCGGCGAAGAAGAGGCGGGGCTCGGAGCGGAGCGACAGGTCCGCCCCGAGCAATCGCGGCGCGTCGAGGTACGTGTTGCGGTGGACCTGCCCGAGGCGCAGGAACTCCGCCTGCGCCAGGCCGGGCAGGCTGCGGAAGATGCGGCGCTGCTCGGGCCAGGTGAGCCGGGTCTGGAAGCCGACCAGGTTGTAGGCCGTCCCGGCGGCGTCCTCCCGGCGGAGCTGCACCACGGCGTGGGGTCGGCGGCCCGTCCGGGGATCGATCAGACCCACCGGCTTCATCGGCCCGTGGGCGAGCACCTCGTCCCCCCGCTCGGCCATGACCTCGAGCGGCAGGCAGCCCTCGAAGTAGCGCGGCTCCTCGAAGGGATGCGGGAGGACCTTCTCCGCGGTCCGGAGCGCCTCGACGAAGCGGCGGTAGGCCTCCTCGTCCAGCGGCAGGTTGAGGTAGTCGTCGCCTCCCCCGCGCCCCCAGCGGCTGGCGCGGAAGGCCACCGAGGCATCGACCGAGTCCGCGACCACGATGGGGGCGATGGAATCGTAGAAGTAGAGGCGGCTCCCCACCCGCCGCTCCAGCTCGCCGGTCAGGGCCTCCGAGGTGAGCGGGCCGGTGGCCACCACCACCGTGCCTGCTGGAAGCCGCTCCACCTCCCCGAGCCAGAGCGTGAGCCCGGGTGCGCGCACCAGCGCCTCGGTGACCCCGGCCGAGAAGCGCACCCGGTCCACCGCCAGGGCCTCACCGGCCGGAACGCGGGCGCCGTCCGCCTGGGCCAGCACCAGCGAGCCGAGGGCCCTCAGCTCGGCGTGGAGCAGGCCGACCGCCGAGTCCGGGGCGTCCGACCGGAAGGAGTTGCTGCACACCAGCTCGGCGAGCGCGTCGCTCCGGTGGGCCGGAGAGCGCCGGACGGGCTTCATCTCCCGCAGGATGACCGGCACGCCCCGCCGGACGAGCTGGAAGGCGCACTCGCTCCCGGCCAGGCCGCCGCCGATGACGGTGACCACGCTCATGAGAGGACGCTTCCTGCAACGACTCGACGGCGAAAGTCCAGGGGGGCCTAGTTGACCGCCTCGCCCGGCGCGCTCTCGCCCTTCTGGAGCACCACGAACCGGTAGTTCTCCAGCTCGTTCTGACCGGCGGTGTAGAGCACGGTGAGGAGCAGGTCGTAGGGAATGCGCTTGTCACCGATGACCGACAGCTCCTTGCTGAAGGGGGCCTGCGGGTTGCGCTCGGCGATGAACTTCAGCTTCTCCACTTCCTTGCGCAGGGCCTGGTCGAGCGGAACGACCAGGCGCCCGTTGAGCGCGCTGGCCGGGACCTGTCCGTTCTGGAGCGACACCACCACCCGGTCGCCGACGAGGATGGTCTTGGGGGTGATGGTCACCGCCACCGTGTCGCGGGGGGTGGCCCGCGTACTGGACACCGGCGGCTTGATGTCCTCGGACTGGGTGAGCGAGATGGCCGAGGCGGTGTAGGACTTGAGCAGGAAGACGAGGATGATGGTCATCATGTCCATCATGGCCACGATGTTCAGCTCGCGGATCTGCCCCTCGGCGTCCCGCTCAATGCGCTTCTTGCGCGCCATCGCCTGGCGGAACATCAACCGCTGCAGGGTCTCCTCGTCGGCGGGCACCGCCGCGGGCTGCTGAGGGCCGGCCATCTACAGCGCTCCCAGGGTGACGTCGGGGAAGAGGATCTTCCGCTCCGGGCCGGGCGCCTCGCGCACCGCATCCATGGTGGAGACGAGCACCTCGTAGGGAATGTCCGCCT